>Ga0163144_10004774_pt1 | contig 30388 bp, 28 predicted proteins | sample OliLak19BULKMAT1_FD_123175 | JGI IMG/M metagenome (GOLD analysis project Ga0163144, IMG submission 123175) | Freshwater microbial mat bacterial communities from Lake Vanda, McMurdo Dry Valleys, Antarctica - Oligotrophic Lake LV.19.BULKMAT1 | ecosystem: Environmental > Aquatic > Freshwater >... | reverse complement strand
CGTGGCACGGCCGATGACGTCGACAAGGCCGTCACGGCCGCGCGGCGCGGATTCGAGGCGTGGAGCCGCGTGCCGGTGGAAGACCGCGCACAATGGCTCGAGAAGCTGGCCGCCGCCATGAAGACCCGCGTGCCGCAACTGGCCGAAGCCATTGCGCACGAGGTCGGCACCGCACTCGGCTACGCCACCAAGGTGCAGGTCGAGTTCCCGATCATGATGATTGGGATGAACGCCAAGTTCATCCGCGAGGCGAAGCTCGAAGAGGAGCTCGGCAACTCCCTCATCATCAAGGAACCGATCGGCGTCGTCGGCTGCATCACGCCGTGGAACTACCCGTTGCACCAGATTGTCTGCAAGATCGCGCCGGCGCTGGCCGCGGGTTGCACCATCGTGTTGAAGCCCGCGGAGATGGCGCCGGTCAGCGCGTTCATGCTGGCCGAGGCCGCGCACGAAATTGGTTTGCCCGCTGGTGTCCTCAACATCGTCGCCGGCTCCGGCCGCGTCGTCGGCGAGGCCATCGTCGCGCATCCCGATGTCGACATGGTGAGCTTCACGGGATCGCTCCAGGCTGGCCGCCGCATTGCGTCGGTGGCCGGTGACGGCATCAAGAAGGTTTGCCTCGAACTGGGCGGCAAGTCGGCGTTCGTGGTCCTGGACGATGCGCCGTTCGACAAGGCGATCGCGGCCGGCGTGAACAACTGCATGCAGAACTCCGGGCAAACCTGTTCGGCGTGGACGCGCATGCTGGTGCCGCGGTCGCGTCATGACGAAGCTGTGGAGCTGGCCAAGGCACAACTGACGAAGCTGACGCTGGGCGATCCGTTCGACAAGAACACCCGGCTTGGGCCACTGGCGTCGGCAGGACAGCGCGACAGCGTGCTCGAGTTCATCGAGCAAGGCAAGAAGGAAGGTGCGACGCTGGTCGCAGGTGGTGGCCGTCCGGCTGAACCCGCGAAGGGCTTCTACGTGGAGCCGACTATCTTCGCCAACGTCACGAACTCGATGACCATCGCACAGGAAGAGATCTTCGGGCCGGTGCTCGTCATCATTCCGTACGACACTGAAGACGAGGCCATCGCTATTGCCAACGACTCGCCGTACGGTCTCGCTGGCGGCGTCTGGGCCGGAACGCCCGAGCGCGCCCTTGCCGTGGCGAAGCAACTTCGCACCGGGCAGGTCGACATCAACGGCGGCCGGTTCAACGTGCTGGCGCCGTTCGGCGGCTACAAGAAGTCGGGCATCGGCCGCGAAATCGGGCCGCTCGCGCTGGACGAATTCTTCCAGTTGAAGTCGATTCAGCGATAACCTCGCCGATGTCCTGACATGTTTGCCTTCTTTGCAGGGATTGCAGCCGGCTTGCTGCATGTGTTCTCGGGTCCCGACCACCTGGCGGCGGTCGCGCCGCTGGCGTCGGACCGCGAGCGCGGCCACTGGCTCACCGGCCTGCAGTGGGGCATGGGACACACCCTGGGGGTGCTGCTGATTGCCGGGCTGCTGCTGTTGCTCAAGGAGCAACTGCCGCTCGACGCGATCTCGGCGTACAGCGAGCGCGTGGTGGGCCTCTCGTTGATCGCAATTGGCGGATGGGGTTTACGACGTGCTTGGGTGCTTAAGGGCTCGAGTGTCGAGGTGCACACGCACTCCGGCGCGTCGTTCTCCATGGGCACGATCCACGGCCTTGCCGGCAGCTCGCACCTGTTCGGCGTGTTGCCGGCCCTGGCGTTTCCCTCGCGGACATCATCGGTGCTGTATCTGGCCGGCTTCGGCCTGGGCGCCATCACCGGCATGACCGCGTTCTCCTCGGCCGTCGGGTTGCTGTCGGCGAAATTCAGTGGCCGTTCGCGCAGCTACAGCGGCTTCTTGTATGCGTCATCGGCCGTGGCCCTCGTCGTCGGTGGTGTCTGGTTGGTGGGCCGGTGAAGCTCACCTTCGCCAAGGCTACGGTGGGCAGGCAGCTGCCAGGAGTCCTTGCGGCGTTCGTCGTGATGCTGGCGGGGTTCTGGCTCGCGGATCAGATTGGCCAGGCCATTCTTGCCGCGCAAGGGCTCACCGGGAGCAGTCCCGTCTCTGGCGTGCCCGTGGCAATTGTGCTCGGCTTGCTGTTGCGAAACGCCCTGCCGCTTCCCGCGTCGCTGGCGCCGGGTCTCAAGTTTGCGACCACCACCGTTCTGCGGGCCGGCATCGTGCTGGTCGGCATTCGCTTGAGCCTGTTCGATGTGCTGAAGCTCGGTGCCGCCGGCCTGCCCGTGGTGCTGGCCGCGATCGCGACCGGACTGATCTTCGTGACGTGGTTCAACAAGAAGCTTGGCCTGCCGCCTCGGTTGGGCACGCTGATCGCCGCCGGCACCAGCATCTGCGGCGTCACGGCGATTGTCTCGGTGGCCCCGGCGATTGAGGCCGACGAGCGCGAAGTCGCCTACGCCGTGGCCAACGTCGTCGCGTTCGGTCTGTTCGGCATGTTGTTCTATCCCTACCTGGCGCATTCGCTGCTCGGGTCGTCCGAGACGATTGGCTTGTTCCTGGGGACCGCGATTCACGACACCTCGCAGGTGGTCGGCGCGGCCCTGACCTACAAGCAGGTCTACGCCGACGACGTGGTGCTGCGCGTGGCGACGGTGACCAAGCTGACGCGCAACATCTTTCTGGCCGGCGTGATCCCCCTGCTGACGTGGCTGCACCTGCGCGCCTCGCACGCGGCGGGTGGCGGCGTGAAGAAGCCGATCAAGTGGACGGCCTTGATTCCCGGCTTCGTGATTGGTTTTGTGGCGATGGCGGTCGTGCGGTCGGTGGGCGATGCGACGCTCGGTTCGAGTGGCGCCGCGTACGGGATCTGGGACACCGCGTCATGGGCGTCGCTCACGAAGCAGCTTGGTGACTACTGGGCCTCGCAGATCCTGCTGGGCACCGCCATGGCCGCAGTCGGCCTGAATACCAACTTCGCGGTGTTCAAGGGCGTGGGGATGAAACCGTTTGCGGTCGGCCTGGCCGGCGCGCTGGCGGTCGGATCAGTCGGGATGCTGATGGCCGTGATCTTCGGCCGCTACGTGCATCTCTAGTCGGGTCTTAGGCGGGTCTTCAGACCCGCCTTGTCTGCGAATTTCGTCACGGCAACAGGCTGGGGTGCTCGAACCGCACCAGCCGGAGGAGCGCCTGGTCCATGGCCGCGTCGATCTCCCTCTGCGGGACGCGGAAGCCGTTGACCATGAACGCAAACACCAGCGGTTCACCCTCGGTCGTCACGACGTAGCCGGAGAGTGATCGCACCTGCGACATCGATCCGGTCTTGGCCCAGACGCGGCCTTCGGCAGGTGTCCCCTTCATGCGCTGGGCCAGGCTGCCGCTGACGCCCGCGACCGGCAGCGAGGCCCGGAAGTTGTCGTTGAGACCGGGGTTCAGCCACATGTACGTGAGCACGCCAATCAACGCGTCCGGCGTGAGGTAGTCGTAGCGCGATAGCCCGGATCCGTCACGGGCGAGGTAGTAGTCGGTCGACACGCCCCACGACCGCAGCGTGTCTGTCAGCACCTGCAGTCCGGCCTCGGTCGTCGCCGGCATCCCGGCCGGGGACAGGGATCGCAGCAGCGTCTCTGCGTAGAGATTGCGACTCCACTTGTTGGTCACGTCGATGATCTCGGCGAGCGACGCCGACTGATCCTCAAGCAGCAGCGTGGCTCGCGATCGATCCAGCGGCGTGGCCACATCATCAATGTCGATCGTGCTGCCGCCGACGACAATGCCGTGACGCGAGAGGGCCTCGCGCAGCGCGTTCAGGTAGAAGATCGTCGGATTGGGGACCGCTGCCGTGTCGCGGATGGGCGGCGCGCCGATGGCTACTTGCCCGCGCACCACCAGCACCGAGGTCCCTGGGATGCGCTCGAGTGTCAGCCGGTTCTCGGCGCCGGCCGGCACCGTCACAACCTGGTGATCCAGGGTCAGGCCGCTCCCCGGCGGCGACACGCTGATGATGGCTCGCGCGCCGGCCTCGAGGCCGGGGCCGACGAGCAACTCCACCTGGTTCTCGTGGTATTGCAGCGCGCTGACCGGTGCCCCGTAGCCGAGCGCGAAATCGTCCCACGACCAGCCGAGACCCCAGCCCGGTTCGGCAAACGCGTTGTCGTCGCCGATGAGATGCCCGGTGATGACCCGCACGCCCCTGGCCGCCAGCTGCCTCGCCCAGTCGTCGAACGCGGTCCAGCGCTGCGAATGCCGCGGGTTGATCGTCGGATCGCCGTTCGCGACGACGATGAGATCGCCGTCGAGCTGCCCGCCGCTGACAGGGCCGTTGGCGTAGAGCTGCGTCCGGTAGCGGTAGTCCCAACCGAGCCGCTCGGCCGCGACGGCGGTGGTCAGCACTTTCTGGTTCGAGGCGGGCACCTGGAGCCGGAACGAGTTGGAGCTATAGAGCGTCTCGCCGCGCTTGAGCGAGTGCACGGCCACGGACCACAGGCCGTGATCGACCGTCCGCGCGGAGAAAATCCCCCGCAGGTCGCGCCGCAGTTGTTCGTGATGGTCGGGGTGGTCGATCGCTTCCTGCAGCGTCGGGGCGCGGGCACCGGTGGTTTGCCGGGCCGCGCACGAACCGAGGGCGAGCACGGCGATCGTCGCCAGCGCAACGAAGGGGTGCCCGCCCCGAACGGTCACTTCTTCTCGCCCGCCTTGTCGGCGGCAGCCGGAGCGGGGGCGGGTTCTGGCGGCATCACCACCAGGTCGAACGCTTTCATGGCCGCGGCCATCAACGCCTTGTCGATCCTGGCGACGACCGCCTCACCCTCGCGCGCGCCAAAGGCTTCTTCGCCAACCTGGCCGAAGCGCACGCGCTCGAACTTGCCTTCGTCGTAGCTGGCGCTGACAACCAGCGCCGGCTTGTCGAGACCGGTCTTGGTCTTGCCATCGACGAACGTGTCGGCCTTGAGCGCCACGAGCTTGGCCAGCAGATCGTCCATCGCCGCGGCATCGGCGGTATGCGACGCGCCGCCCACGCGGGTCACCTTCCAGCTTTCGCCGTCGGTCGGCTTCGCTCCCTGGACCTTCTCGAACTCGTAGGCCTTGGGGCCGCCCGGCGCATCGAGCACCGCGCGCAGCCGGGTCACGTAGAACGCGCGCAGCTCGAACAGTTCCTTCTTGCGCAACGCGTCGAAGTCCTGGTTGAGCTCGTCCTGCAGCGTCGTGTCAATCGTGAACACCAGCGGGCGAGAGGCGTCGCGCGCGAAGGTCTCGTTCGCCATCTTGCCGACTTCGAGCACGGTCCTGGCGCTGCCGGCGCCGATGGTGACCGACATCGCCGGCTGGTCGAAGCCGTACTTCGCCAGGTCCTTGCCGTTGCTGTCGACGAGTGTCGACATGTTCGCCGACGACAACTGCGACAACAGTCCCTCGACCGCGGTGTAGTCGCTGCGCGAGGCCACCGGTCCGGTGACTGTCCACTCGCTGCCGGTCCGCGCCAGTGTCATGCGCTGGCCTGCGCGCGCCAGCGTGAGCGTGTCAGCCTTCTCGCGATCGAATTTCAGGATCTTCTTGTCGCGCAAATTGAACGGCGTGCGGTTGAAGTTGCTTTCCTGGGACGACGACACCAGGAACACGGCCTTCTCGCCGTTCTTCTGCGCGTAGATCTCACCCTGCGTCGGGTTCTTGCGTCCGAGCTTCAGCGAACCGCTGACGCCCGCGCCCTTGAACTCGACGGTGATGGGTGGTTCGGCCAGGCCGAACGGCGCCAGGTCGCCTGGGTTCTCGTCGAGCACGCGCACGAGCTCGAGGTTCACCAGCGCCTGCACCAGGCTGATCGCCTCGGCGGGATCGGCCTCGGCCGGCACGGGCTCGACCATCGCCCAGCCGCTGTCAGACTTGCGCAGCAGGCTCGTCTCACCGTTGTAGGTCAGCGTCACCTCGGTGATCTGGTCGACCTCCAGGGCGTAGACCTTGGCCTTGTCCGGGCCGCCGTCCAGGCCCGGCTCGGGACGCTTCGAGTCAACGAAGTAGATGTAGCCGCCCAGCCCCGCCAGGACGAGGACCAGGATGATCGTCGATGTCAGGCCGCGCATTGCCGGTTACCTTCTCCGCCACCAGGTGTAGACGCCCGACGCGAAGACGATGCCGGGGATGATCAGCAGGCAGAGCAGCATGATCCGCTGCTGTTGATCGGCGGTCAGCGTGAGACGGCGATCCTCGGGCTCGCGGGCGCGAATGCCGATCAGGTCTTCACGCTGGCCCAGCCAGTTGATGACGTTGACGAACAGGTCGCTGTTGCCGGGAATGCCGATGGCGAAGTTCGACGCGAAGTCGGAGTCGCCGATGGCGGCAACCCGCGATTCAGGTGTCGGCGCGTTGTCCGGCGCCGCGGGCGTGCCGTTCGCCGCCGCCGGGGGTGCCACGTCGGTGGCTGGCGCGGACGCCACCGAGCCGAGCATCACCGGGCCCTGCTGGTCGCCCTGGTCGGCGTTGAGCGCGACCTGGCCGGTCGACAGCGAGGCCAGATCCACTTCCGCCCAGCTCTGCGCGCTGGTGCTGATGAACGGCTGGGCGTTGTGGCTGTTCGAGCCGCCTTCGATCGGCGCCATCGACCGCGCCATCGGGTAGCCGGTCATCACCCGGCCGAAGCCGGCGGTGATCGCGTGCGCCGGGTAATCCACGACGACCGGCAGCGAGGCGTCATTGCTACCGAGCACCTGGCCGAGGCCGCTGGCGTCGATCACCAGGTCGTTGCCGGCGCGGATGCCCCAGTCGGCGAGGAACTGCGTCAGCAGCGGCTGGCCGGGCGCGTCGGGCTTGGTGACGGGATCGAGCAGCATCAGCACCTTGCCGCCGCGCGCGACGTAGGCATTGAGCGCTGCCATCTCGGGTTGGAAGAAGTCGGTACTCGGACCGGCGATCACCACCACGGCGGCGTCGGCGGGCACGGTCTTCTGCGTGATCAGCACCAGTGTTTCCACCGTGAAGTTCTCGCGCGTCAGCGCCGCGGCCACCGTGCTGTAGCCGGCGCGCTCGGTGACGGCGGTGTCCTTCTCACCGTGACCTTGCGTGAAGTAGACCTTCCGCACCTGGCCGGTGGTGACCTTGATCAGGCCGTTGACCAGTGCCAGTTCTTCGCTGCTGGTCACCTTCTCGGTGCGACCCTGGTACTCGATCAGGATCGTCGGCAGTGACTCAATCTTCGCCGCGTCGGCGCGCAGCGGATCCCGGTCGGCATCGACGAATTCCGTCGACACCTTGCTCGAGTGATACGCGAAGTTTTCGAGACGGCTCTTGTGCATGGAGACGCGGTCCGCGCGCTCGAAGACCACGAACTTCACCGGTTCCTGGAGCTCGCTCAGGATCTTGATGGTCTGATCCGACAGGCTGTAGACCTGGTTGGCGGTGAAGTCCCAGCGCTTGCTCTGCCGCGTCGCCAGGTAGTTGGCGGCGATCAGGATGCCCAGGAACACCACCACGCTGATGACCGACATGGTCCCGTAGCGGGCGCTGCGTCCCTTGTAGAAGTTGGCGACGTCGCGCCACTGGCCGGCCATGTAGATCAGCACCGACGCCAGGCCTGCCCAGGCCAGGTAGGTGGCGTAGTGATCGCTCCACCAGCCCCACGGCGGCGTGAACAATCGCGCCGCCACGGCGGCAAACACCAGCGCCGTGCCAATCCAACCGACGATGCCGAAAATCTTGTTCGCCATGGTTAGCCTCGCCACCTTTCACTGTCGACCGACTTCATGGTGAGGAACAGGCCGAACGCGATGAAGCTCAGGTAGTAGACGACGTGTTTGGTGTCGATGATGCCCTTCGAGAAGTCATCGAAATGCTCGGTGATCGACAGCGCCTGCATGATCGCCTGGCCGGTCGGCCCAACGGCGCCGCTCAGCCAGTTGATGATCCACAGCAGCAGGAACACCGCGAAGGTCGCCATCGCGGCGACGATCTGGTTCTTGGTCAGGCTCGAGATGAACAGGCCCAGCGACAGGAAGCAGCCACCCATCAGCAACAAGCCGAGGTAGCCGGTGGCGATTGGCTTCCATTCGGGATTGCCGTACGCGAACAGCACCGCCATGTGAATCAGCGTCACGCTGAGCATGGCGAGATACAGCAGCATTGCGCCGAAGAACTTGCCGAGGATGATCTCGAGGTCGGTCACCGGCGAGGTCAGCAGCAACTCGATGGTACCCGAGCGCTTCTCTTCGGAGTAGGTCCGCATGGTGATCAGCGGAAACACCAGCAGCATGATCACCGTGGTATTCATGAAGGTCGGGCCGACCAGCATCTGGTTGATGTTCAAGGCCTGCGTCGGATTCATGCCGGCCTGCATGCTCTGCTGTTCGAAGAAGAACAGCGCGGCATAGAAGAAATAGCCGAACAGCAGCGCGAAGAACCCGACCAGCACGTAGCCGATTGGCGACGAGAAGTAGGAGTTCAGTTCGCGTTGGGCGATGGCGATGATGTTACGCACCGGCCACCTCCCCGCCTTCCGCCTTCGCCGAGGCTTCGGCGGACAAGTCGCTCGCCGCAGTCGGCTCGCCGGTTGCCACTTCCGCGGTGGTCAGGCTCAAGAAGATGTCCTCGAGGCTGGCGCGCACCGGCCGCAGTTCGAGCAGGCCCCAGCCGCCGCGCACGATCGTGGTCGCCATCTCGCGGCGCACGTCGGCGCCCTTCTCGGTGTCGACTTCGAAGATGCCGCTGTCGTCCTTGCGATCGGCGACGTTGACGCGCACCACGCCGGCAATGTTCTGCAGCGCGCGCTGCATGTCGTCCACCGGGCCAGACGCCTGCAGATACATGGTGACCGCCCCGCTGAGGCGCTGGGTCAGCGCATCCGGCGTGTCGATGGCCACGACCTTGCCCTTGTTGATAATCACGACCTTCTGGCAGGTCTGCGATACCTCCGGGAGGATGTGGGTGCTGAGCACGATGGTGTGGTTGCCGGCGAGCGCGCGAATCAGTTGCCGGGTTTCGATGATCTGCTTGGGGTCGAGGCCCGCGGTTGGCTCGTCGAGCACGAGCACTTCGGGGTTGTGGATGAGCGCCTGGCCAAGGCCGACACGCTGCTTGTAGCCCTTCGAGAGCTTGCCGCAGTGGCGGTCGGCCATGTCGGCCACCCAGGTCCGCTTCATCACCTCGTCGACGCGGCCCTTGATGTCCTTGCGCACGCCCTTGATCTTGGCGACGAACGTCAGGTACTCGCGGACGGTCATGTCGGGATAGAGCGGCGGCGTCTCGGGCAGGTAGCCGGTCTTGCGCTTCGCCTCGATGGGCTGAGTGAAGACGTCATGCCCGGCGACGGTCGCGGTGCCCTCGCTGGCCGGCATGTAGCCGGTGATGATGCGCATGGTGGTGGTCTTCCCGGCGCCGTTCGGACCCAGGAAACCGAGAATCTCACCCGACTCCGCGCGGAAACTGACATCGTCCACGGCCGTAAACGAACCGTAGCGCTTCGAGAGATGCTGAACCTCAATCACAAGAGGTCTCCGATGAATGAAAACAGTGTAAGCTCTAGACCGGACGCGAATTAGGTGCGTCCAGCCCCCCATCCTATTCGAGACCGCCTCGGGCGACAAGACCAGCTTGTCTGCCCTGCTTAATATTCTGTCGCGGGCGTCAGTGAAGCGACGTACGCACGGATATCGGCTCGAACTCCAAAGTAGCTTGCGGCGAATAAGGCAGACCGGTTGAATAGATTTCGTCGAAAGCCTGAAGTAGTCCAAGTCGGGCAGCAAGGCCCCCCAAGTCAATTTTCTGCAAGATCTCAGCTGTAATTGGCCGCTTGGCGTCCCAAAAAACCAACGAGCCCAATAGATCCTGACTGGCCTCTGAGTTCAGCAAGGTCGATACCAACTGAGCCCCTTCCATCGATTTGCACGCAAGGTGATAGCAGGTGTCGTCGAACATTACCGGCCGACCTTCTATAGGCCCGACCACCGAGAAGACGAAGCGCTTGTGAAGGGCCGAGATTGCAATCTTCCAAGGGGCAAAAGTGTACGGACCCACACCAAAGATTGAGAACCTGGGTTTGCCGTGATAGATAGAGCTCTTTCTCGAATGGAGCTCATCTGAATGGGCGCAAAGATAAGCCCACGTTCTGGGCGCCCGACGTGAAATTTCACTTGTGTCTTCCCCTGGCTTCGTCTGAGTAACGAGTACCCATTTTCGAGCTTCGAGAACGCTGCCGTGGACTAGGTCCGTCCCTTTTAGCAACGGATACACATAGTCCTCTTCCAAAACTACGCGCTCGCCGTTGCCATTAATAAAGGTCGAACCTGCGGTCCTTTTCAGCTCCATAACAGCCGAGCAGTCATGCTTGACACCTGAGCGCCAGCGGAAAGCGGTTGCTGGCACCGAGAGGATGAGAGTCTTCTCCCTGTCATATGCGAGCGGGTCCGATACGAGTGCTCCATCGCGCCAACCCACTTGACCTACTCGAACCTCAGGCTGATTCAAATCCGCGACAATGCAATCGATCCCGGCGCGGCGGCCTCCAGCCCGGAATAGAAAAAGGCAGGCATCGGCGCTGACGCCGAAGTGCACTGATGCGTCGAACCGATAGATGCGCGCGTCTTCCATGTTTGCGCCCGTTCGCCACAGATGCGCCAAGACACGCCGTGCCACGCCTGTTTTGATTAGCATCGCAACGGTGACATTTTTACCGCGGCCTGCTTCGATCAGTTTAAGAAGCATCCACTCAGCCACATCGAAGTTGCTCTTGCCGGTAAGCGCGTCGAGGCCCTTGCGGTTCTGGAAGTTAGATTTCTCGGGGAGGTTGTCGCTGCCCAGCGCGCCTAGTGCCGATGCCGTTACCCATGGCGGATTTCCAAGGATGACAATCGGTTCTGGAAGGGAGGCCAATGTAGCAGACCAATCCTTCGTGAAGAAGTTTGCGACCTCGCAGTGGAGGCGGTTGCTATTCGGCGAAGCTCCTCGATTCAAAGCTGCCGTGCTCCGAACGTATTCAGGATTGACGTCAAACGCAGCAACAACAACACTCTGATTGAAGCCCGAAAGAGATGCTTCAACAAACCGGCCGAGTCCACACGTAGGCTCCACCACAGAACGCGGAGCGATGCCCCGCGTCTTCAGAAGCTCCACTACCTGGTTGGCCAAAGCCAATGGGGTTTGAAAGTCGCCAAACTCCGCACGTCTCTGATCGCGAATCATCGAATTCTGACCACGCCGTCGACCGTGCCCGCCTGTTCGATGACCCGGGAATATTGGAGCCGCCACTGCAAGGCATTGGAAACGGTCAGATAGCCCTGTTCGGGCTTGTTTAACATAATTTCTTCAGCAAGCCGTTGTGCCTCAATATCATCTACCGGCAGTTGCTTGTCTTGCATGAAGGCAATCAGGTCATCGAGGTTTCCGGCGTTTTCAACGATCTGTCGAAGACCCTTGGTCATCTGAAAGTCGCCCGTTCTCGGAGCGTCTACAAAGATCACGTGCTGAATATCCAGACGCCCCGTTTTCGCGTCGTGGTCGTCGGTTTTCTCATATACAAAAACGAGAACTGAATATCCCAGTCCATAAACCTTCTGACGACCAGATCTGAACGGACAGGAGGACTGCGGCTGTCTGACGCTCGTGGTCTTTGTATCGACACTGAGGGATGGAAAGTCGATGCCTTTCGCCGAATTACCTAAGTCGAAGAGATATCGCTCCGCGAGGAACCGACGGAACTTCTGCTCGAGATAGGTGCCTATTGCCTTTCCATCAGTGATTGCGAACAGCGACGGCTCCCCATGTGCCTTTTCTAAGTCCGCAAACTCTGCGGCCGCAGTCTTCAAGGCTTCGATGGTGAGGTCTGGTTTTGGCACGATTCGATAATAAAGGACGCCGTCCATCCTGACGACGACGATGCGCCAACGGCGCGTTGAAAGCAAACAAAAAACGAAAGCAGCTCATTCAGAATCTTCTTCGGCGTCGATGGCCTCCTCAAGTCTCGTAGAATCAATGTGTTCCCGCCAGTTTTGGAACCGGGCTCGTCATGAAGCGAATACTGTTCGCAACGGTCGTTCTTTTACTGCTCGCCGCCGGTTCCTCCGGTTGGTGGTGGGCGCGCGGCTCCCTGCCTGCGTTAGACGGCCAACTGGCCCTGCCTGGTCTGCACGCCCCTGTCGAGGTCTTGATCGACGGCTATGGCGTGCCTGCGGCCTATGCCCGTGACGCGGAGGATGCGTGGTTTGCGGCGGGTGCGCTGCATGCGCGTGACCGCCTGTGGCAGATGGAGTTGTACCGGCGTGTCACGCTCGGTCGCCTGTCTGAAGTCATGGGCGAAGCGACCCTGCCCATCGACCGGCGGTTCCTCACCCTTGGCCTTCGCCAAGCGGCGACCGACGAATGGACCCGCGCGACCCCCGCGGTGCGAAGCGCCCTTGAGCGCTACGCGGCCGGCGTCAACGCCGTAGCATCCACCCTGACCGGCCGGCGTCGTCCGCTTGAGATGCAAGTGCTGGGAATCACACCCGCACCATGGACGCCCGAGGATTCACTCGCAGTCGGCCGCCTGCTGGCGTGGCGGCTGGCGGAAAATCATCAGGCGGAGTTGGTGCGGGGAGCACTGGCCGCCAAGTTGGGAGAGACGGCGGCTCGCGACCTCTCCGGTCGCTATCCTGCGGGCTCGCCGGCGATTCTCGGTGGCGTGACCGTCCCCCAGGAGGCGACGAAGTCGCCGACCCCCCCTACGCGAGCCGACCGCTCGCGCCTCACGAGACGCGACCTGTCCACCGAAGCGCTTCGCGCGAAGGTGGCAGCGTCGAGCCCTACGCGCGGAGCGCGCCCTACCGAGGCCCAGCGGGCCGAGGCCCCATGGCCTGAGGGCCTGGAATGGTTACGGCCCGGCGTCAAACGCGGCAACAGCAACAACTGGGTCGTCGCCGGCCGCAAGACAAAAAGTGGCCGCGCGATCCTCGCCAACGATCCGCATCTCCCGATCGAATTTCCGTCGGTTTGGTACGAGCTGCATCTGGTTGCCGCCGGACTCGACGTGACCGGCGTCACGATCCCCGGTGTGCCGTTCGTCGTGCTTGGCCACAACGCGCGCGTGGCCTGGGGCATTACCAACACGGGCGCCGACGTGCAGGATCTGTTTCTCGAGCGAATCGACGTCGGCAAGAAGCGCGTGTTCTCCAGTGGACAGTGGGTGCCGGTGGACGTGACGGCGGCCGACATTCCAGTCCGTGGCCGCTCGCAGCCATACCGGTTCGAGGTGTGGAAGACGAGAAACGGCCCGATCTTCGCCGACACGGGCCTCGATTGGGACGCGCCGCCGTCGTGGCTGTCGCCTGAGGGGCGGCCGTCGGACGAGCACCGCGCGTATGCCATTCGCTGGGATGCCGGCGGCGATCTCGCGGTCTCGTTTGAGGCCCTCAATCGAGCCACCGACTGGACGTCGTTTACCGCAGCCATCGACGCGTTCGCCTTGCCCTCTTCCAACGTCGTCTACGCCGACGTTGACGGCAACATCGGCTACGCGATGTCGGGCCGCTTGCCGGTGCGCGTTAGCGGCGATGGCGGCATGCCCGTCGATGGCGGTAGCGGAGCTGGGGCGTGGACGGGCACGGTGCCCGCAGCCTCTCTGCCTCGCGCCATCAATCCTCCGGCGGGCTTCATCTCGTCGGCCAACAACGAGATCGACCGGTCGTTCCCCGGCCTGATCACCCGGGACTGGGCGGCGCCGTTCAGGGCCACGCGCTTGCGCGATCGCCTGTCGCAGCCCGGGAGCGTTGACCTCGACGCGATGCTGGCGTTGCAGAACGATCGCCGCAGCCTCGCGGCCGACGCCATCCTCGAAGGCGTCGAGGGGGCGATGGCGGCGGCGCGGGGACGCCGCGACGATGCCACGGCGGTGGCCGTGTTGAACCTGCTCGCGAAGTGGGATCGCGTGGTTGATGCACGGCCCGTGGTGTCACTCTACGAGGCGTTCGAGGACGCGCTGTGGCGGCGCACGTTTGTCGACGAGATGGACGAGCCGTTGTTCCGCGTCTTCTACGAGTGGGCTGGTGCCGAGCGTTTCGCCGGTCTCCACATGGTGGTGGGCGACCGGCAGTCGCGGTGGTTTGACGACATCACGACGGTCGACCGTCGCGAAACGCGCGACGAGATTTTTCTGCTCGCGGCTGGCGATGCGGAAGAGCGGCTGCAGAACGAGTACGGCGGCGACCAGCGGCGCGCCTGGGATCAGCTGCACGCGGCCCGCTTCGAGCATCCACTTGGCGGCGTGGCGTTTCCGCTGGCGTGGTTCTTCAATCGCGGCCCGGTGCCGATTGCCGGCGACGGCACCACCGTCATGCGGGTCAGCTGGAATCGGTTGCGGCCGTTTACCGCGTGGGAGTACCCGTCGTGGCGGCAGTTGCTGCAGGTGGGGCAGTGGGACGAGTCCCGAGTCTCGATGCCGTCGGGCCAGTCAGGGCATCCGCTGAGCCCGCACTACTTCGATCAGAATGTGATCTGGCGCGAAGGCCGCTATCGCGTGCAGCCGTTCTCGCGCCAGGCGGTCCAGGCGGCCTCACGCCACCACCTCCTCTTCGTGCCGTGATGGGGTCAGGTCAAGGAAATCACAGTTAGGGATGATTGGGGACAGGTCAAAAAGAGCCTGCCTGCTCCGTCCCCTGTCATCCCTAACTGTGATTTCCTTGACCTGACCCCAATTGACGGCGGGCATGGGTGCGCGGTAATGTATGAGAACTTGCTCATATGAACATAGATAATGATGTCTGCGACCTCGTTCAGATCGACCTGGCCCGCGTTCGCACCATTCGCGGCGCGCTGACCGCGCCTGATTCGGTCCAGGCGCTCGCCGACACCTTCAGCGCGCTCGGTGACCCGACGCGCGTGCGGATGCTCGACGCCCTGTCACACGGCGAGCTCTGCGTCTGCGACCTGGCGGCAGTGCTGCGCCTGAGCCAGTCGGCCGTCTCGCACCAGTTGCGCCTGCTCCGCGGCCTGCGCCTGGTCCGTCCGCGCCGCGACGGCCGCGTCGTCTTCTACTCGCTCGACGATCAACACATCATGGCGATCTTCAGGCAGACGCTGCAGCACGTGGAGGAGGGGCGCCCGCCTTCGCTCGCCAAATCACCGGCGAGCTACGGCGAGGTCCCGCCGAAGCGGCCTGCGACCGCGAGGGCGGTACGGTGAGCACCACGGCCGCGACCTCGCCGACCCACGCCATTGGTTGCTCGCACTGTGAGGACGAAACGCCGGCACCGACGGGCGCGCGTGTGCGCGGCTGGGTCACGGCGATCGCCGGCGCGCTCCTGGTGTTCGCCTGCGCGCTCGGCTACTTCGCGGTCTATCCCGCGTGGGTGAACGCGCTCTTTGTGGTCGCCGCGCTGATCGGCAGCATCTTTCCGGCGCAGCGTGCCCTCCAGGGATTGCGCCGCCGCACGTTCGACATCAATGCGCTGATGGTGATCGCGGTGATCGGCGCCATCGCGATTGGCGAATTCGAGGAAGCCGCCATGGTCGTGTCGCTCTTCGCCGCGGCCCAATGGCTCGAAGCGCAAAGCCTCGATCGCGCGCGCCGGGCCATCGGTCAGCTGCTGGATGCGGCGCCATCAGACGTGCTGATCCGCAACGCCGGCGGCGAGACGCGCGTCGGCATCGACGCGGTGCCGATCGGCGCGTTGATGGTCGTTCGACCGGGAGAGAAGCTGGCGCTTGACGGCGTGGTCCGGAGCGGCCGGTCCGACGTCAACCAGGCGCCGATCACCGGCGAGTCCCTGCCGGTGGAAAAAGGCGAGGGCGACGAAGTCTTTGCCGGCACCATCAACGGCCACGGCGCGCTCGTGGTCGCCGTCACGCGGCGGCGCGCGGACACCACGCTGGCGCGGATTGTGCGGCTGGTGGAGACCGCCCAGGCGCAGCGCGCGCCGGTGCAGCAGTTCATCGATCGCTTTGCCGCGTGGTACACGCCGGCCGTCGTGATTCTCGCCACGCTCGTGGCCACGCTACCGGTCCTGGCCGGCGGGCAACCCTTCGACGTGTGGCTCTATCGCGCGCTGGTGCTTCTGGTCGTGGCGTGTCCATGCGCACTCGTCATCTCGACACCGGTGTCGGTGGTGTCGGCGCTGGCCGGCGCCGCGAGGCACGGCGTGCTTGTCAAGGGTGGCGCGCATCTCGAACGGCTGGCGGGCATCCGAGTCGTTGCGTTCGACAAGACCGGCACGCTCACGACGGGCACCTTCCGTCTTGATGTCACCATCCCGCTCGAGGCAGTGACCGCCGATGATCTGGTCCGGACAGCTGCCGCGGTGGAGGCGCAGTCGGAGCATCCCATCGCAGCGGCGATCGTGGCGCACGCGCTCGCCGGCGGCGCCGCGCTCGCGCCGGTCACTCATGTGCGCGCGTTGCCGGGATTGGGCGTGGAAGGCCTGGTGGCGGGTACCACGGTCGTGTGCGGCACGCCGCGCCTGTTCAACGAACGCGGATGGATGACGCCGACGCTGGCAGACGTGGCCGCCAGCGTCACAGCGAAAGGCCTCTCACCGGTACTGGTCGCGCGCGACGGCGTCGCGATGGGGGTGCTGGGCCTGCGCGACCGGCCGAAGGCCGACGCCGCGCGGATCGTGGCCGACCTGCGTCAGCACGAAGGCGTACGGGTGGCGATGATCACCGGCGATCACGATGCGCCGGCTCGCGCCCTGGCGAGCGAACTGAACGTCGAGATCCTGAAGTCGCAGCAGTTGCCCCAGGACAAGGTCGCGGCGGTGCAGTCGCTGCGTCGTGAGTTCGGCGCGGTCGCGATGGTGGGCGATGGCGTCAACGACGCGCCGGCCCTGGCGGCCTCCGATGTCGGCATCGCCATGGGTGCCATGGGCAGCGCGGTAGCCCTCGAGGCGGCCGACATTGCCTTGATGGCCGACGACCTGTCGAAGTTGCGCTATGCCATGCGGCTCAGCCGCGCGACGCTCGACAACATTCGCGTCAACGTGGCGATCGCGGTGGGGTTGAAGGTGGCGTTCCTCGCGCTGGCCGTCGCCGGCGTGGCCACCCTGTGGATGGCCGTGCTGGCCGACACCGGCGCTTCAGCGCTGGTCGTCGCCAACGCCGTCCGCCTGCGCAAATTCAAGTAGCGGATTCCGGATCCCGGACCCCGGGTCCCGGCTCGGTTTTTACCGATCGGAAGAAGTGCGCATTGACGAATTCATCGACCGCCGCCTGATCGGTGGGCCGCACGCTCGTGAAGCGCAGGCCCATGCCGGCGCGCTGATCGCTCCAGCACACCACACCCTCGGTTTCGAGTTGCCGCTTCGAGCCGGGCAGCGCGAACCGCAACTTCACGACCGCGTCGCGCGGCAACGGTCCTGAGGTACGAATGGCAATGCCACTACGGCTCAGGTTGAGCGACAGCGCCGCCGCGATCGTGCCGCCGGCGCGGTAGGACACCGGAATGCCCATCACCACCCTGGGGCTGTCGCGCCGGTTGAAGCTGTCGGGGAAGAGATGCGGGGCGATCGACGGCAGGATGTGCTCCACCGCGCTGTACTCGTTGACATAGCCGCCGACGCCGAGCGCCGCCAGGTCGCGCACCTCGTCGGCGCTGGTCACCGAGCCGCTGAACACCAGGATCGGCAGGTGCCCGTGATCGAGCTTGCGGATGCGCCGCACCAGTTCGACACCCGACGCGTGCGGCATGCGCAGATCCACTACGATGAGATCCAGCTCGTCGAGGTCGGCGTGCACATGCGCCAGCAATTGGGCGACGCTCTTGGCCACGACGGCGCGATGGCCTGAGGCATCGAGCGCGGCCTTGAACCGATCACGCACGAACGGCGTGTCGGCGGCAACGAGCACGGTCTTGCGCAGTGAGGTGGGAACCGTCATATCGCGCGCCGTGCGCGGCCAATTCGTTGCAGACTGTATCAGGTTCTCGCTATAATTTGCTGGACCGTCCGTCCCACTTCAACGCCGCCCAGGAGCGCCGAGCATGTCCGCGATTTGTCCCGAGTGTGATTCGCCCATTGATGTTGATGAGTTCGATGTTGACATCGGCGACGAGCTCACCTGCTCGGAGTGCGGTTCATTCCTGCGGGTAGCCAGCGACTCGCCCCTCGAATTCGAACTCGCCGACGAAGACGAGCTCGATGAAGAAGCAGACGAAGAAGAGAAGGACGGCGAAGAAGAGGATGCCGACGACAAGGACGAGGACGACGACGACAAGGACGACGACGAGTAGCGACCTCGCCGGCAAGGCCGCGCGCCTGCGCGAAATCCTGGCCGGTTACGACTCGGTCCTGGTGGCCTTCAGCGGCGGCGTTGATAGCGCCTACCTCGCGATGGTCGCGGCTAAGGCCCTCGGCGCCAGGGCCCTGGCCGTCACCGCCGACAGCCCGAGCTATCCCGATACCCATCGTCAGCTCGCCTTGAAGATCGCGCGCGAGCACCACCTCGCCCACGAACTGATTCACACTGCTGAACTGGATCGCCCCGAGTACCGCGCCAACCCGGCGAACCGCTGCTACTTCTGCAAGGACGAACTCTACGCCCGCTTGAGCGAGGTCGCTCGCGCCCGCGGCTTCGCCGTGATCGTCGATGGCAACAACGCCGACGACCGCGGCGACTACCGTCCCGGCCGGCAGGCGGCGCGCGAACACGGCGTCCGCAGTCCGCTGGACGAGGCCGATCTCACCAAGGACGACATTCGCGAGCTCTCGCGCCAGGCGGGCCTGGGCAGTTGGGACGAACCGGCCTCGGCGTGCTTGTCGTCGCGCATTCCGTACGGCAGCGAGGTGACCGACGTGGCCCTGCGGCAGATCGAACACGCTGAGCAGGTGGTGCGCGACCTGGGCTTCCACATCTTCCGCGTGCGCCACCACGACACGGTGGCCCGGCTCGAAGTGGCGCGCACCGAGATGCCGCGCGCGCTCGACCCGGCTATCAACGCAAAACTGGTGGCCGGCCTCAAGGCGCTTGGCTATCAGTACGTGAGCCTCGACCTGCAAGGCTATCGGCTGGGCAGCTTGAACGAGGCGCTGCGCCTGCGCCCCGTATCGTGACGCCGCGCCGCGCGCTGGCCGGCCTGGCGCTGATCTTCGCGCTGGCCCACATTCCCTTTCTCGCCAACTCTCTTGAAGATATTGATTCGGTGAACTTCGCGCTCGGCGTGCGCGATTTCAACGTCGCCGAGCATCGACCCCATCCTCCCGGCTATCCCATCTATATCGCCATGGGGAAAGTCGCGACCGCGGTCGCCGGCCCGCTGATGAGCGGCGCGGCGCCTTCGTCGGTCGAGGCACGCGCCCTCGCGGTGCTCTCGCTGGTGGCAGGCCTGATCGCGATCGCCTGCCTGTACAGTGTGTTCTCCAGCCTGGCTGCGCCTGCTCACTCGTGGTCGCCACCGTGGACCCGCCTCAGCGTCGAAGCCTTCGCGGCCACCGCGGTGACCGCCTCCTGTCCGTTGTTCTGGTACCTCGCCGCGCGCCCCATGAGCGATCTGCCGGGCCTGACCTTCGCGCTGGCGGCGCAAGCGTGCCTGATGCTGGCGTGGCAGCGGCAGACTCCCGGCCCTGACGGCGATCGGCGGCTGGCGCCGGCACAGTTGTCGGCCTCGGGGCGGATGATCGTGATCGGATCGCTGCTCGCCGCGCTCAGCATCGGCATGCGATCGCAAACGGTGTGGTTCACGCTGCCCCTGCTGGTGTTGGTGCTACTGGATCGCGTCGGCCGCGGCGTGGCGGGCGCGCTGCTCGGTGGCGGCATCATGTTCGTGGCCGGCGGGCTGGCATGGGGCATTCCACTGCTGGTCGTCAGCGGCGGACTGGGTCCGTATCTCGCCGCGCTCGGTGGCCAGGCCGGCGAAGATTTCATGAGCGGCGAGATGCTCTACACGAACCCCTCCGCGCGGGCGGCGGCGTTTGCGCTGATGCGAACGTTCATCAACCCCTGGGACTCCCTCGTCCTTGGCGCCATTGTGCTGGCCCTGGCGGCGGCCGGTATCGTCCACTTGCTGATGCGCGACCGCCGCTCGCTGGCGGCGGTGACGGCCATGAGCGCGCCGTACCTGGTCTTCCATCTCGCGTTCCAGGACACCTCGTTTATCCGCTATGCGCTGCCGATCGTGCCGGCGGTCGTGTTCCTGGCCATGCGTGGTGCCGCGCTGGCCACCGCGCGTGGCGTCGTGGCCGCAGCGGTGGCGATCTCGGTTGGCGCGGTGACAATCGCCGCACCGGTGTTGGCCGCGTATGGAGCGGAGCCCAGCCCGACGGTGCGAGTCCTGGCAGCCATGAAGGCCGCGTCCCAGGATGCGGCGCCGGTACTGGCGATGCACCAGACCTTCAAGCGTCCACTCGAGGCCGAAGCGGTTGCGTTCTCAACCGTCTTGCCGTCGCCGCCGCGGCTCGAGTGGTTGGAGCTGACGAAGTTCTGGCGCGCCGGCCGCACCGAGCCGGTGTGGTTCCTCGCGGATCCCGCTCGCAGCGACCTGGCGCTGATCGATCCGGCCAGCCGGTCTGACTCGACCGAATTTCGTTGGCCGCTCGTGGACCGGCCGGTCTTTGGCGGCATGCGGCCCTCGTCCGTGCGGTGGTATCGCATCCCGGCGCCGGGCTGGTTTGCCGAGGAAGGGTGGTCGCTCACGCCCGAGACTTCCGGCATGGCCGGATTGATGGGCCGCGGCCCCCACCTCGGCCCGATTGCCGCGCACGTCCGTCGCCGCCCCGGTGCGGTGAGGGTGATGGTGGGCGGACGCAACCTCGCAGCTGCCACCGATCCGGCCGCCCATTTCACGCTGGCGATCGACGGCGCACCGGCGCTCGAGTGGGAGGCCGCGCCCGGCTTCTTCCTCCACGTCTTCGACCTCCCGGCGGGACGCCTGGCAGGCGAGGGGCCGCTGGCCCGGTTGACCATTCAATCGACTGCGGTGTCCGGTGCCGCCGTGATTCAAACCGCGATTGAGCAGTTCGACCTGCAGGACCCCGACCAGTTGATGTGGGGTTACGGTGACGGGTGGAACGAGGCCGAGTCCAGCACCGCACTGGGCGTGTGGCGCTGGACCAGTGAGCGGTCCGTGCTCCGCATCTCCGGTCCGCCGCAAGATGTTCGGATCAGCCTGGTGATCGAATCGCCTCGCCGTTACTTTGATGCGCCGGCGAACGTCCGCGTGAAGGCCGGCGATCGCGAGGTCGCCACCCGCACTGTCGCCGACACCGAGACCTGGACGTTCGATGTGCCTGGCGCTGCCATCGCGGCGTCGGGGGGCGTGTTGACGATCGAAACCGACAAGACCTTTGTGCCTTCCGAGCGCGATGGCGGTGCCGACAATCGTCGCCTGGGACTGCGCATTCTGGCAATTCGTGTCGCTAACCCGTTGACACCGGCAGAAGTCACCCGTTAATCTGCGGTCACCAATTCTGTTACCCCAGCAGAGCTAAGCAGGTCTAGCGCAGATTCAGGAGATCGAATGACCATCAGTTTGCTTCGACGGACGGCAGGTATCGCCTCAATCTGCATGGTGTTGGCAATCGGCGCTGCGGCATGCGCAAAGAAGGCGCCGGCACCGGCGCCACCACCGCCACCACCGCCGGCCGCGCCTGCTGCACCGCCGCCCCCGCCGCCCCCCCCGCCGCCGCCACCGGCCGCGCCGGCGCCGCGTCCGCTCACTGAAGACGAGTTGTTCGCACAGAAGAGCTTGGCTCAGCTGAATTCAGAGCGTCCGCTGGCCGATGCCTACTTCGACCTCGATTCTTCGTCGATTCGTGACGATGGTAGGGCGTCACTGGCCGCCAATGCGACCTGGCTCAAGCGCTGGGCCAACACCAAGATCAACGTCGAAGGCCACTGCGACGAGCGTGGCACCGCGGAGTACAACCTCGGTCTCGGCGAACGCCGGGCGGCCGCGGTCAAGGCTTACCTGGTGGAGTTGGGTGTGCCGGCCGATCGCGTGGTGATTGTCAGCAAGGGCAAGGAAACGCCCTTCTGTACCGAGTCGGCCGAAGCGTGCTGGCAGCAGAACCGCCGCGGCCACTTCATCGTCACGGCGAAGTAATGACGAAGCACCTATCGTAGAGGCGGGTCTTCAGACCCGCCTTCGGGCTACAACGAGGCGGCGATTTGCTCTGCTGCCTCGCGAGGATTGGGCGCTCCAGTAATGGGGCGCCCGATTACCAGGTAAGTCGAGCCCGCCTTGATCGCTTCCGCCGGCGTCAGCGTCCGGGCCTGGTCGTCCTTGCCCTGCTGATCCGCAGCTTGCCCTGAGCCCTGTCGACGGGGGCGAATCCCCGGCGTCACAATCTGAAAATCAGGACCGCACGCTTCGCGAATGGCCGCCGTCTCTTGCGGCGATGCCACGACCCCGTCGAGCCCGCTGTGCTGTGCCAGTCGCGCCAGGTAAACGACCTGCTCGATGACCGGCCGATCAACGCCGACTTCAGCGAGCGCCGCGTCGGTCATGCTGGTGAGCACGGTGACACCAATCACCAGCGGACGTGGCCGGCCAAGCGCCGCCGCGGCCTTGGTGGCCGCGTCGGCCGCCGCCTTCATCATCGCGCTGCCGCCCGAGGCGTGCACGTTGACCATCCAGGCGCCGGTTGCCACCGCCGATTGCACCGCGCCGGCCACGGTGTTGGGGATGTCGTGAAACTTCAGGTCGAGGAAGACGCGGTCGCCACGGCTGGTCAGCTCGTGAACCATGGCGGGTCCCGCCGCCGTGAACAACTGCTTGCCGATCTTGTAACCGCCAACGGTGCCGCGAAGGGCATCGGCCAGGGCGATGGCCTTGGCGGCCGAATCGACATCGAGGGCAACGAGAATCGGGTTCATGCGTGGCTGGCCTCAGGTGGGGTCGGGTCGAACGCGCCGATCAAGTCGCTCAGTCGCGCGACGTGGTGGCGCGTCATGTAATCCTTCAAGCCATCGAGCACCTTGGTCCAGACGAACGGGTCGACGAAGTTCTGCGTCCCGATTTGCACCGCAGTCGAGCCGGCGAGCATGAACTCCAGTGCGTCGCGGGCATCGGTGATGCCGCCCATGCCGATCACCGGGATCTTCACGAGCTGGTAGCACTCCCACACCATGCGGACCGCGATCGGCCGGATGGCCGGTCCGCTCAGGCCGCCCAGCACGTTGCTGATCTTCGGCCGCCGGGTTTCCACGTCGATCGCCATGGCGAGGAAGGTGTTGACGAGCGACACTGCGTCGGCGCCCGCATCCTCGGCCGCCTTCGCGAACGAGGCGACGTCGGTGACATTGGGCGTGAGCTTCGGAATCACCGGCAGCGTCGTCGCCTTGCGCACGGCGCTGACCACGTCGAAGGTGCCGTGCAAGCTGCAGCCGAACTGGATGCCGCCTTCCTTGATGTTGGGGCACGAGATGTTCAGCTCGATCGCCGCCACGCCTTCCGCGTCGGACAACACCCTGCAGACCTCGACGTATTCATCGAGCGTCGTGCCGCACACGTTGACGAAGGTCCGCGCGCCCCGCTTACGCAGCAACGGCAGCTTCTCCTTGACGAAGCGGTGGACGCCGATGCCCTGCAGGCCAATGGCGTTGATCATGCCCGCCGGCGTCTCGACGATTCGCGGTGGCGGATGGCCCTGGCGCTCCTTCATGAAGAGCCCCTTCGAGACCACGCCGCCCAGCAGCGACAGGTCGACGACGTCTTCGTACTCAAGGCCGTAACCGAAACAGCCGCTCGCCGCGATCAGCGGGTTGGGCAGCGTGAGCGAGCCGATCGAGACTGAGAGATCTGGAGCCGCCATTAATCCCACACCAATTCCGCACCGTCGAACACGGGGCCGCTGAGGCACGAGCGAACCAGGTTGGCGTTCTCGCCGCCGTGCTTCACCGCGACGACGCAGCTGTAACAGCCGCCCAGGCCGCAGCCCATCACCCGTTCCACTGAGACTTGCGACGGCTGGTGGTAGCGCGCCGCCAGCGTGGCGACGGCTGCCAGCATCGGTTCGGGTCCACAGGCGTAGACCATGGCGCGGTCGCCGCTACCGAGTGCCTTCAGTTCGACCTCCAGCGGGATCGTGACGCGGCCCTTGGTGCCCCGCGCGCCGTTCTCGGTCGTCACTACCAGGGTGACGCCCAGCCGCTCGAAGAAATCCAGGTAGAACAGTTCCTCGCCGGTGCGCGCGCCGTAGAACAATGTCGTCGCGGTCTTGCCGGCCGCCAACGACTCGGCCAGCGTGGCGAACGGTGCCAGGCCAACACCGCCGGCGACCATCCAGGCCTTGGTGGGCGAGTCGACCGGCTTGAACGGTTGCCCGAGTGGCCCCAGGCACGAGACCACGTCGCCGACCGCGAGGTCGTACAGCCGGCGCGTGCTGCGTCCGGCCCGCTTGTTGAGGATGCTGATGCCGATGATCGCGCCCTGCGCGTTGCGCAGCACCTCGAACACCGAAAACGGCCGCCGCAACAAGGGGTCGGTCACGCCTTCGGGCTTGACCATGACGAACTGGCCCGGCAAGGTGCGCGCGCCGACTTCCGGCGCGGCCAGGCTCAAGACGGAATAATCGCTCGACAATCGCACGTTGGCGATCACTCTCGCAGCGATGTCGATCGGCGGCATCGATCGAGTATAGCAAGCCGGGTACAATGTCTGCGACCCGCCGCCATGCGTTACTTGCGGATGCTGTCCAACTCGGTGATCGCCGGTGGCGTTGCCTCCGGGTACCTCACCGCGCTCGTGTTGCAGCTCAACCCGTCGGTCGCGATCGACCCCGGCGCGTTGCTGCCGCTGGCGCTCGCCCTTGGCGTCGCCTACGGCGCCAACCTCACGGTGCTGTTCTATGCCCTGATCGTGTTGCGGCAGATTCTCGCCGTCGAAGTGTTGTCGCCCGGATGGCTGAGCGTGCGGCTGCTGTCATGGTTGTGCACGATTGCCGCCGGCACCGGTGCCGCCCTGATGTGGCTGAACCTGCGCAGCTTCGGCGATGTGCTCGATCCGATCACGCGCAGCCGCATGGGCCTCGGCGCCGGCATCGTCTCGGCCGCTGGCGTCATCTTCCTGGGCATTGGCCTCGCGCATCTCGGCCGGCGCGGCGGCCGGATGAGCGCGGGCTTGTTGTCGGTGACCATGGTGCTGTCGGTGGCGCTGCCGATCGCCGCCCGCGGCCCGGCCCGGCAAACCCCGCTGCCGGCGCGGCCCACCACGGCGGTCGCTGAACCCGAGGGGCCGCGATCGCAGGCGAACGTCACCATGTTGATGTTCGATGGCGCCACCCTCGACATGATCTCGCCGGCGGTCGCCGCCGGCCGGCTCCCGAACATCGGCCGCATCTTCGACCAAGGCGCCGTCCTGCACATGGCCACGCTCAGGCCGACGCAAGCCGAACCGGTGTGGAGTGCCATCGCGACCGGGCGCTACCCGATGTTCAACGGCGTGCGATCGGCCGAGGTCTACCGGGCGTTTGGCGGTCCGCCGATTCAATTGCTGCCGGACTACTGCTTCGCGCAGGCGCTGGTCAGCTTCGGCGTCCTGACGGCCGAACCACAGTCGGCGAAGGACCTGACCGCCCGCCCGATCTGGAGCATCCTCAGTGACCACGGCGTGGGTGTGGGCGTGATTGGCTGGCCGCTGACCCAGCCGGCGCCGCACGTCAATGGCTTCGCGGTGAGCGACGCGTTCCATCGCCTGTCGGAAACCGAGATGGCATTTGAAGGCGCCTCGGCGGTGTGGCCGCCTGAACTGCTCGCCGAGGTACGAGCCGCGCTGCAGAAACCGGCCGATCCTGATCCCGTAGCGCTGGTGGCCAACATGGGGGCGCCGCAGCCGGTGAACGATTACGATGCGCGGCGCGATCCCACGCCAGTGGTGGGTGATCGCGTGCACCTGCAGTTGCTGACGGCCCTCGAGGCGTCGGCGCCGCGATTCCTCGCGGCCAGGTTCCCCGGCATCGATGCCGTCGGGCACTTCTTTTTGCGCTACGCCAACCCGTCGGCTTTCGGCGACGTCTCAGAGGTGGAGCGGCAGCGATTCGGCCGCGTGTTGGACCAGTACTACGGCTTCATGGACACGCTGGTCGGTCGTGAATTGGATCGGCTCGGCCCCGATGGTTTGTTGCTGGTGGTGTCAGCGTTCGGCATGGAGCCGCTGACTCCGGGTAAACGCGTGCTTGAGATGCTGGCCGGTAATCCGCGCATCAGTGGCACTCACGAGCGCGCGCCTGATGGCTTCGTGCTGGCCTTTGGCCGGCCGATCGCCGCTGGGCGGCCAGCGCGGGCTTCGGTCGTCGACCTGGCGCCGACCTTGTTGTATTTCCTGGGTTTGCCGGTCGGTCGCGATATGGACGGCTTCGCCCGTATCGATTTGTTCACCCCGGCTTTCACGAGCGACAAACCAGTCACGTATATCCCGACCTATGGACGCTAATCAAGAGATCAAGAGATCAAGAGTCCGGCCAGGAAAATCTTCTTGTCTCCTGCTCTCCTGTTGGATTGGCCCGAATCTTGATTGCGCCGGTGTCCACATTCAGGCCATCATGCGACGGCCCCAGGCCTGAGGGTCGACCATGCTCGTCAACTGTGTCGCTTACCATCGCGGTCAAAAACTCTCCGACATCCCGCTCGGCGAAGTCCACTCGCATCTGCTGCGGCCGGATTGCTTTGTCTGGGTCGCGCTGAAGGACCCGCAGCCAGAGGAACTGGCGGCCTACGCGGCGCTCGTCGCCGTCCCGACCATGGTGTTGATCGATATCTACCTGATCTATCGCTTCCGGCAAGCCAAGTGGATGTGATCGCCGGCGCGCTGTGCTTTACGAGCGCGCGCGAGCTGGCTGGGATGATCCGGTCGCGGCAGGTCTCGGCCCGCGAAGTGATGGCGGCGTTCCTCGCCCAGATCGCCCGGCTCAATCCCTCGCTGAATGCCATCGTCGCCAAGCTCGACGATCAGGCCTGCCTGGCGCTGGCCGACGCTGCCGATCGCGAGTTGATGAGCGGCCGGCCCACCGGCCTGCTGCACGGCCTGCCGATTGCGTTCAAGGACCTGGAGTCGGCCGTCGGCTTTCCCTTCACGAAGGGCTCGCCGATCTTCAAGGGCGTGATGCCGGCCGAAGACACGGTGATCGTCGAGCGACTGCGCCGCGCGGGGACTATTCCGATCGGCAAGACCAACGTGCCCGAGTTCGGCATGGGCTCGCACACCTACAACAAGGTCTACGGCACCACCTTCAATCCGTACGACCGCAGCAAGAGCGCCGGTGGCTCAAGCGGCGGCGCCGGCGCCGCGATCGCGTCGGGCATGCTGCCGCTGGCTGACGGCGGGGATCTCGGCGGCTCGCTTCGCAATCCGGCCAACTTCAACAACATCGTGGCGCTGCGGCCAACCGTGGGCCTGGTGCCGATCGCCCCCACGCCACTGCCGCTGGTCGGTGTCTCGGTGAAGGGGCCGATGGCCCGCTCGGTGTCAGACGTGGCCTTCATGCTGAGCGTGATGGCCGGTGCTGACGGTCGCGATCCGCAAACCTATCCGTCCGCGCCTGCCGACTTCCTGTTGCCGCTCGAGCGCGACTGGAAGGGCGTGCGCGTGGCGTGGTCGCCGGATCTGGGCGGCCTGCCGCTTGATCGTCGCGTCCGCGCCGTGCTCGAGTCGCAGCGCCAGACCTTCGAGGATCTCGGCTGCATCGTCGAGGACGCCACGCCGGACCTTACCGACGTCGATGAGATCTTCCTGACGCTGCGGTCGTGGGCCAACTGGAACACCAACGGGGCGTTGCTGGCCGAACATCGATCAGCCATGAAGCCAGAGGCGATCTGGGATATCGAGGCCGGCGCGAAACTCACCGGCGCGGATATCGCGCGCGCGATCATGAAGCACGGCGCCCTGCTCGAGCGGATGCGCGTGTTCCAGGAGAAGTACGAGTTCCTGGTGTGTGCGGTGAATCAGGTGCCGCCGTTCGACGCCGGCCTGGATTGGCCCAAGGCCATTGAGGGTGTGCCGATGGAGAGCTACGTGGCGTGGATGAAGTCCGCCTACTGGATCTCGACCACCTGCCGCCCGGCGATGTCGGTGCCGGCGGGTTTCACGCCCGAAGGTCTGCCGGTCGGTATCCAGATTGTCGGCCGCCATCGCGACGACCTTGGCGTGTTGCGAATGGGTCACGCCTTTGAGCAGGCAACTGGCGTCGGGAAGCGCCGACCTGGGGGAGCGTAGACGCCATTCACGACCGCAGGATTCGCTCGAGCAGGACATCCGTGAGGCTTCGCCGCCCGTCGATCACTCCGTGAATCTCCACCCGATCGGGACCGGCGATGCGATACAGAATGCGCCAGGGTCGATCCTGCAGTTCCCGCCAGGTCTGGTCACCGATTGAACGCAACTCCGGCGGCGTCCGGCCACGCTCAGGCAGCCGATCGAGCGACTCGGCTCGACTGATGATTCGTTCGAGGATCGTCTCGGCACGCAATGGAGACTCGTCCACCAGGTACGCCGCCAGTCGCTCGATGTCGGCGAGTGCCACCGCGGTCCACACGACCGTGTAGCGTCGGGCGCTCATCGCTCCTGGAATCGTCGCAGGGCGGCGTGTGCCCGGCGCCGTACTTCAGCCGTGGTGTAGGTTTTTTGACCCTTCGCGAGTGAGTCCTGACTCTGCGCGAGCAGCTTCAGCATGGCCAGCGTGTCCTGGAGCTGGTCGTGTTGGCGGATGGCCATCACCACCACCCGCGGCGTCCCGTTCTGGGTGATTACGACGGTCTCGCCGCTCTCGCTCACCTCTTGCACTAGTTCCTTCGTGCGGTTCTTGAGGTCAGTAATGGGCCTGACGCGTTTCGCTCGCATAGGTCAGAATATAGCACTCTATTAGGGCGTTGGCCTAAGTTGGCTGACGGGTTACGCTGAGCGCGTCATGGCCCCTCCGACGCGGCGCAGCAGCCCGCCGTCCGCCGTTCTGTTAGCCAAGCAGCTGGACTCGTTGATCGCCCGCTTCTCGCCGCCGATCGCGAAGCTGACCAAGTCGGTCCTCAGGCAGACGCGTGCGCGCCTGCCGGGCGCCGTCGAGCTGATCTACGACAAATCCAACTCACTGTACTTCTTCGAGGGCGACTCGCTGCCGGATCCGGACGGCATTCTCCTCGGTAACGGGACGATGGTGCGTTACATCCGGCTGACCAGCGCCGCCGGTGGTGTTGCGCGGCACTCGACTGCTCTGACAGCCATTATGATAGGACGATGCGCACGGCACTGAGCGACACCGACGCCGAGGCGGCCGCCGCGCACCTGGCCCTGCTGCGCGCCGCCACGGCCGACCGCCGTCTCGCACTGGCGCTCTCCTTGAGTCGCTCGGTGATGGCCCTGACGCGCGATGCCATCGTGCGCCGGGATCCTGGCGCGTCGGACGACGAGGTCGGCCTTCGGTTCGTGGCCAGGTGCTACGGCGACGAGCTGGCCAGCGAGGTGCGGGCCGCTCTGGCCGCTCGGCGGGCGTGACGCCGTCCGATCTCAGCGCGGCCCTCCGGCCGGTGCTGGATGCCCTCGCCGGCCTCGGCGTGCGTCACTTCGTGGCCGGTTCGATCGCCAGTTCGGCTCATGGTGTCCCGAGAGCAAGCATCGATGCCGATGTGGTGGCCGAACTTCAGCCCGGTCACGAGGCGACGCTGATCGGCGCGCTGGCGAGCGCCTACTACGTGCCGGTGCAGCGGGTAGCGGACGCCATTCGCCAACGGGCGTCGTTCAACGTCATCCATCTCGCCACCATGGTGAAGGTCGACGTGTTCGTCGCGCACGGAGAGGCCGATCAGGCGTCGCTTGGGCGCGTGGTGCGCGCGCGACTCGACGACGGTACCGAGGTGCCGATTTGCTCGGCTGAGGACTCCCTGCTCGCCAAGCTCACGTGGTATCGCCGCGGCGGCGAGACCTCCGAACGTCAGTGGACCGACGTGCTCGGACTGCTCCAGGTCGCGACACTCGACATGCCGTACCTCCGCGAAGGAGCGGCCGGGCGAGGCGTCGCCGACCTGCTCGAACGCGCAATCGGCGAAATGAACTGACTAGCCGCCGGTTTCGTTGGATGCGTACGCGGTGCGGCGGAAGTCGACGTGCCACGGCTACGACCAACGGCGGCAGTGGCCGATCTCGATCGGCGACAGCGGATAGACCTGGTCGCTCGACGCCATTGACATGTGCACCACATGTGCGCATGTTGGACGCATGTCGGTCATGATTAAGATCCGCAACGTTCCTGACGATGTCCACCGCACCCTCAAGGGCCGTGGCTGAGCGGCTACGGCAGCGAGGGCCGATCCGGACTAGACTTGCGGCGGCGACGCTCATCCGCCGCGAACGCGACCGAGCTCCTGTAGAACGTTTCCGCGCGTGATACAATTTGGCTTGTCGCGGAGAAACCTCCGCACTCTTTAAACGCGGACCTGCGAGTTCGCAAAGAGGTGAATATGCCGGTCGTCATGGATGCCGAGCGCATCTCGCGCGCACTCACTCGCATCGCCCACGAAATCCTCGAACACAATCGCGGTCTTTCCAACCTCGCGCTCGTTG
>Ga0163144_10004773_pt1 | contig 30393 bp, 13 predicted proteins | sample OliLak19BULKMAT1_FD_123175 | JGI IMG/M metagenome (GOLD analysis project Ga0163144, IMG submission 123175) | Freshwater microbial mat bacterial communities from Lake Vanda, McMurdo Dry Valleys, Antarctica - Oligotrophic Lake LV.19.BULKMAT1 | ecosystem: Environmental > Aquatic > Freshwater >... | reverse complement strand
GGCCCAGCGCGGGCGCCCCCGGAAGGCCCAGCGGCGGGAGTGCGAGCCTGTGAAGGAATCGAAGATTCCGTCACCGCGGCGAAGCGCGGGCCCGCAGGGGCCGCGCGCCGAGCGGGTTTCCGGGGGGCCTGGCCCGCCGGAAACCGAGCGAAGGCGACTGCTTCCCAGGTTCTACGCCGGCGCGATCTTCGGGAGCGTCAGCCCGGACTGGTGCTGGTACTTGCCTTTCCGGTCGCCGTAGGAGGTCTCGCAGAGTTCCCCCGGGCGCGCGCGGAAGAACAGGATCTGGGCGATCCCCTCGTTGGCGTAGATCTTCGCCGGCAGCGGCGTCGTGTTGCTGATCTCGATCGTGACCACGCCCTCCCACTCGGGCTCGAGCGGCGTCACGTTGACGATGATCCCGCAGCGCGCGTAGGTCGACTTCCCGAGGCACACGCACAGCACCTCCCGCGGGACGCGGAAGCGCTCGACGGTCTCGGCCAGCACGAACGAGTTCGGCGGGATGATGCACTCGTCGCCCACGTGGTCGACGAACGAGCGGTGGTCGAACGCCTTCGGGTCGACGAGCGTCGAGTGCAGGTTGTGGAAGATCTTGAAGTGCCGCCCCACGCGCACGTCGTAGCCGTACGACGACAGCCCGTACGAGATCTTGCCCTTCGTGACCAGCCCCTCCTGGAAGGGCTCGATCATCTTGTGCTCGAGGGCCATCTTGCGGATCCAGGCGTCGTTCGCGATCGACATCGGGCGCTCCTGACGCGAGGCCCGGGCCGACCGGCGGCGCTCGAGGCCACCCGGGCTCGCGTGGGCGCGGACGGTACCTGACGGGGGGCCCGCGCCCCGGCCCCCCCACCGCGTCGCCGGCCGCGCCGCCGACCGCCGATCGCCGCGGCCACGACCCCCGGGCCACACCCCGGACGGGACCGGGCCGCGCCCCCACGACGCGAGGCGGCCCGCGCCGGACGGCGGGGCCCCCCGACCCTGGTAGCGTGTCGCCGATGGGCACCCGGGTCGGCAACTACGAACTCGAGGAAGAGATCCTCACGGCCGGCCCGAGCACGTTCTACCGCGCACGGAACGTGATCCTCGGCAGCCCGGTGAGCGTCCGCCGCCTCACCCTCGACCCGACGCGGGCGGAGGACGCGCGGGCCACCTTCTTCCGCGAGATGCGCCACGCCGCCGCGCTCCAGCACCCGGCGTGCTGGCGGCCCATCGACGTCATCGACGCCGACGGCTACCTCTGGTCGGTCCAGGACGCCCGCCGCGGCACCATGACCGAAGAGCGGGTGCGCGAGCACGGCCCCATGACGCTGTCGGACGCAGCGCGGTTCGGGGGCGAGATCGCCGACGGCCTCGCCTACCTGCACGCGCGCGGGTTCGTGCACGGCCGCGTGTCGCCGCGCTGGACCCTCGCCGACGAGCACGGGGCCCAACTGATCTCGTTCACGAAGTCCGCCGACCTCGCGGCGGGGATCTGGCCCCTGCGCGACGCGGTGAACGGCCTCACCGCGTTCTCCTCGCCCGAGGAGTTGGCGGGCGGGCGCACGACGAGCCAGAGCGACCTGTACGCGCTCGCCGGCACCCTCGTCTTCTGGCTCACGGGCGCGTACCCCCGCGGCGGCGCCACCCCGCAGGACGCGTTCGTGCGCGCCAAGGCGGGCGCGCCGCTCGTCGACCTCCACGCGCTCCGCCCCGACCTCCCCGCCGTGCTCGCCTCGGCCCTCGAGCGCGCGCTGGTCGCGGACCCGCTGCAGCGCCACGGCAGCGTCGCGTCCCTCGGCCAGTTGCTCGTCGAGACCTATCGCCGCCTCGCCGCCGAGGTGCCGAGCGGCTTCGAGACCGGCGTGCACCTGCTGCCGACGGGGGCCATGGAGTCGGTCCAGCTCCTCGGGCGGCACGGCTCGGGTGCGTTCGGCGTCGTCTTCCGCGCGCGCTCGCGGAGCGGCGACACGGTGTTCGCCGTGAAGGCGCTCAAGCCCGAACACCGCCACGACACCGACGCGCGCGAACGCTTCCTGCGCGAGTCGCAGGCGCTCCAGGAGATCAACCACCCCAACGTCGTCCGCATCCGCGCGGTCGGCGAGGAGGCGGGGACGCCGTACGCGGTGATGGAGTTCATCGCGGGCCCCGACCTCGCGACGCTCCTCCTCCGGGAGGGCGCGGTGGCGCCGGCGCGGGCCGTGCGGATCGCGACCGGGATCGCGCGCGGCCTCGCGGCGATCCACCGCGAGGGCATCGTCCACCGCGACCTCAAGCCCCACAACATCCTCGTCGCGCCCGGCGACCGCCCGGTGATCGCCGACTTCGGCGTCGCGCGCTCCATGGCGGCGACGCGGATGACGATGACGGGCCGCTTCGTCGGCACGCCGGCCTACATGGCGCCCGAGCAGTTCGACGACGAGGCGCCGACGTTCTCCGTGGACCTCTACGCGCTCGGCGCGATCCTCCACGAGATGCTGGCGGGGTCGGCGCCGTTCGCGGGCCGCGACGCCATCAGCACGATCCGCGCGATCCGCGAGCAGCCGCCGCCGCGCCTGCCCGACGACGTGCCCGAGGCGGTGCGCGAGGTGGTGGACCGCCTGCTGCGCAAGGACCCGGCCGAGCGCTACGCGGACGCGGTCACGGTCGCGGCGGTGCTCGAGGCCCTCGCCGCGCGCCTCGAGGCCGAACGCGTCCCGGACGCGCGACACGAGGCGGAAGCCGACGTCGAATAGGACCGGGCGGCCGCCGACGGCGTGGGACGCGAGGCCCGGCGCGCGCGTCGCCGGGCGCCCACGCGACGACCGGCGAACCATGGGATCGGGGGCCGCGCGCCCCCGGAGCCGGACCGCCGACACGGCCGCCGCCGGGACGCGACGTCAGGCCGTCTCGGGCGCGCGTCCGCGGAAGAAGCGGCGCTTCGCGACCTCCGTCGCCAGAAGATAGGCGACGACGATCCCGACGACCCCGGCCACCTCGGTCGCCCCGAGCGGCACGAAGCCGAAGAGCGCCGACGCGGCGCCGAGGAACGGGACCGTGAGCGCGAACGCCATGGCCCCCGCCGTCGTCCAGAGCAGGAGCGGGCTCGGTCGGCTCCGCCACGCGGGCCCGCGCGTCCGCAGCACGAGCACGACGCCGAGCTCGGTGAGCAGCGACACCACGAACCACGCCGTCTGGAACGAGGCCTCCCCGGCCCGGAAGAGGAGGACCAGGGCGCCGAACGTCAGGAGGTCGAAGACCGTGCTGACGAGCCCGAAGACGACCATGTAGCGCCGGACCTCCCGCAGGTCCCAGCGCTGCGGGTGCGTCAAGCGCGCCGCGTCCACGCGGTCGGTCGAGATCGCCAGGGACGGCACGTCGGAGAGGAAGTTGTTGAGCAGGATCTGCTTGGCCACGAGGGGGAGGAACGGGAGCAGCGGCGCCGCGAGCGCCATGCTGACCATGTTCCCGAAGTTCGCGCTCGTCGTGATCGAGATGTACTTGAGGGTGTTTGCGAACGTGCGCCGGCCGTCCTCCACGCCGGTCCGCAGCACGTCGAGGTCGCGCCGCAGGAGGACGATGTCGGCGCTCTCGCGGGCCACGTCCACCGCCTGGTCCACCGAGATGCCGACGTCGGCCGCGTGCAGCGCCGGCGCGTCGTTGATCCCGTCGCCGAGGTAGCCGACCACGTGCCCGGTGCGCTGGAGGGCGCGCACGATCCGCTCCTTCTGCTGGGGGTCGATCTCGGCGAAGAGCGACGTCCGCGGCGCGACGTGCCAGAGCGCCTCGTCGGAGAGCCTCGCGAGCGCCTCGCCCGTGAGCATCGCCCCGGGGTCGAGCCCCACCGTCTCGGCGAGGCGCCCGGTCACGAACCGGTTGTCGCCCGTGACGACCTTGACCTCGACGTGGAGCCGCGCGAGGTCGGCGAGCACCCGCGCGGCATCGGCCCGGGGCGGGTCGAGGAACCGCAGGAACCCCACGAAGACCATCTCCGCCTCGTCGTCGCGGTGGTACGCGGCGCGGGCCGGGACGGCGCGCGTCGCGACCGCGAGGACGCGGAAACCCGCCCGGCCCTCCGCCTCGTAGAACGCGGAGAGCGCCGCGATGTCGGCGGCGGTCAGAGGTCGCGCCCCGTCGTCGCCGTCGTCCGTGACGCGCGTGCAGACCGCCAGCACGTTCGCGAACGCGCCCTTGGTGACCACGAGGTGCGCCGACGCGTCGCCCTCCGGCGCCAGGACGACGGTCAGCCGCTTGCGCAGGAAGTCGTAGGGGATCTCGTCGACCTTGACGTGGCCCGCGGTCGAGAGCCCCGCGCGCTCGCCGGCCGCCACGATCGCCGCGTCGATCGGGTTGGCGATCCCGGTCTCGAGGGCGGCGTTGAGGAACGCGAGCCGGCGCACCCGCTCCGAGGCGCGCCCTTTCGGGTCGGTCGCGCCCTCGAGGACGATCGTCCCCTCGGTCAGGGTGCCGGTCTTGTCGGTGCACAACACGTCCATGCTGCCGAGGTTCTCGATGGCCTCGAGCCGTCGGACGATCACGCCGCGCCGGCCCATGGCACGCGCCCCGGCCGCCAGCGTCACGCTCACGATGGCGGGCAGGAGCTCCGGCGAAAGCCCGACGGCGAGGGCGACGGCGAACAGCAGGGACTCGACGAGCGGACGGTGGAGCCACAGGTTCACCGTCAACACGAAGAGGACGATCACGACCATGGACCGGATCAGGAGGTAGCCGAACTGCCGCAGCCCGCGGGCGAAGTCGGTCTCGGGGGCGCGCGCACGGAGGCACGCCGCGACCGCGCCGAACGCCGTGCGACGCCCCGTCTCGACCACGACGACCCTCGCGGTGCCGCTCCGGACCGACGCGCCGAGGAACACCGCGTTCGTCCGCGCGGCGAGCGGCGCGTCGGGCGCGACGACGCCCGGCTGCTTCTCCACCGGGAACGACTCGCCGGTCATGCTCGCCTCGCTGACGAGGAAGTCCTTGGCCTCAAGGACGCGCCCGTCCGCCGGGATCAGGTTGCCCGCCGAGAGGATCAGGAGGTCGCCGGGAACGAGCGTGTCCGCGGGCACCGTCCGTTCGACGCCGTCGCGGACGACGCGACAGGTGAGCGCGAGCCGCCGCTTCAACGCCTCGACGGCCGCGGACGCGCGGTGCTCCTGGGAGAAGCCGAGGAGCGCGGCCCCGACCACGATCGCGAGGACGATCCCCGCGTCCACCCACTGGGCGAGGAAGAGGGAGACCGCGGCGGCGAAAACGAGGATCAGGACGAGCGGGCTCTCGACCTGCCGGCCGAGCAGGCGCAGCGCGCCGAGACGCTCGGCATCCTCGACGCGGTTCGGGCCCACGAGGGCGAGGCGGTCGGCGGCCACCGCCGACGCGAGGCCCGTCGGCCCCGAACCGAGCGACGTGACCAGGTCGTCCGCGTCGCGGTGCCAATACGCGACCGGGGCGACCGGGGCGACGGGGGAGGCCGGCGCGCGCATGCGTCCTCCGCTGGCGGTCCCGTGCGACGGTCCCTCGCGGCGGTCCCTCGCGGCGGTCCCTCGCGGCGGCGGAAGGTGCGGCACGCCGCTGCGGGCGAGCCCGCGGCGGCGGAAGGCCCGTACGGAACGGCGACCCCTCCATTCTACGGCGTCGGGGCGGCCTCTCGGCGGATTCCCGGAGGCACACCCGTGCGCGATCCCGGACGTCGCGTGCCCGAGGCCGGCATCGAAGGATCGCCCCCCCTGAGGGGCGGAGCCCTTCCATGCGCCGACACCTCTTGATCCTCGACGGCTCCGAGGCCGCCGAGCAGGCCATCCCCCACGCGGTCGCCGCCGCGCGCACGTTCCAGGCCGACCTGCGGCTCCTGCACGTCCTCGAGAACGACGCGCCGAGCCCGCATCACGCGGTCGACCCCGTTGATTGGCGCATGCGCCACGCGCAGGCGGGCGCCTACCTCGAGGCGTGGCGCGCGCGGCTCGCGGCGCACGACGTCACGGTCACGACGGAACTGCGCGAAGGCCGCCCGGCCAAGCAGATCCTCGACGTCGTCCGCGCGCGTGGCATCGACCTCCTCGTGCTCACGCCGCACGGCGCGGGCGGACGGTCGGCGCCCGGGCTCGGCGACGTCGCGGGGAAGTTGTTCGCGACCGGGGGCGTCTCGTTCCTGCTCGTCCGGCGCACGACGCCGGGCGGAGCGCCGGACGCGCCGGCGCGTTATGCGCGGATCCTCGTCCCGCTGGACGCCTCGCGGCGCGCCGAGTGCGCGCTCCCGATCGCCGCGGCGATGGCGAAGGCGCACGCCGCGACGCTGCTGCTCGCGCACGTCGCACCGGTCCCGGAGCTGCCCGGCGCGATGCCGCCGGCGCCCGACGACGTGCAACTGCGCGAGCGCGTCGTCACGCGGAACCGGGAACGGGGTGCAGCCTACCTCGAAGCGGCCCGTGGACAGACGGCGACGGGCGACCTCGACGTCATGACGCGGATCCTCGTCGCGCCGAACGTGGGGCGTGCGCTCTGCCGGTGCACCGTGGAGGAGGGCGTCGACCTCGTCGTGACGAGCGCCCACGGCGACGGCTGCCGCGGCACCGACACGTTCGGGCCGTACGGAAGCGTCGCCCGCGAGCTCATCGCGGACGGATCGACGACGCTCTGGGTCCTGCAAGACCTGCCGCCGACGCCCTGCGTTGACACGGCCACCGCCCTCGGCGCGGCGTTCGTCGGGCCCCGGCCCGCGACGACGTCCTCGGCATGAGCCCGCGCCGGCGACGCTCCCGTCGGGCGCCGACCACGCCGCACCGTGGTTGACGCCGCCGTCGTGACCGACCCGGCGCTCGACGCGGCGCCCTTCGACCTGCCCGGCGCCCGCACCGCGCGGGCCCACGGCGGCGTCGCGGCGCCCGACCCGCGCCGGAGGCGCCCCGCGGCCGACGTCGCGCCGCGGGGCGCGGCCGCGAACGCGGCGATCGAGCGCGCCGTCCGCGCGCTCGCGGCCGACCCGGACGCACGGGCCTCGCGGTCGGCCGTCGCCGAGTGGCTGCTCGACAACGGGCACGTCCTGCGCGAGGCCCGCGAGCTCCTCCGCCACGACCTCCCGCCCGCGTTCACCCGCGTGCTCCCGCGGCTGGCGGAGAGCGCGGACGGTCGCCGGCGCGCGGACGCCATCGCGACCGCGGTGGTCGCGGAGAGCGACGCGCCGGTCGACGGCCCCGCGCTCGAGCGCTTCGTCGACGCCTACCAGCGCGTCGAGGTCCTGACGACGGGCGAGCTCTGGGCGCTCCCGGCGTTCCTCCGCCTGGCGCTCCTCGAGGACCTCGCGCGCGTCGCCGTGCGCCACGTGCCCGCCGCCGCGCCGGCCGGCCGCCCGGGGGACGCGAGGCCCGAGGCCGACGACGAGCGCCGGGCGCGGCGCGCCGTCCTCGCGCTGCGCGAGCTCGCCGGCCTCGACTGGCGGGCCTTCGTCGAGCGGGCCAGCCACGTCGAGGAGGTCCTTCGCGGCGACCCGGGCGGGTCGCACCGCGAGGCCGACTTCGAGACGCGCGACCGCGCGCGGCGGGCGGTGGAGGCGATCGCGCGCGGCAGCGGGCGCGACGAGGTCGCGGTCGCCGCGCTCGCCGTCGACGCATGCCTCGCGCCGGCGCCCGCGGACGCGAAGCGACGCCACGTCGCGTGGCACCTCCTCGGGGCCGGCCGCCCCGCGCTCGAGGCGCGCGCGGGCTACCGCACGCCGGCGCGCGACCTCCCGGCCCGCTGGATGCTCGCGCACCCCGCCGTGGCGTACTTCGGCGGCCTCGCGCTGGTCACCGCCGGCCTGCTCGCCGCCGTCGCCGCGTTCCTCGCGGGGCGCGTGGACCCGGCGTGGGGCGCCGTGACCCTGGGCCTCGCGTCCCTGCTCGCGGTCTCCGTGGCGACGGCCCTCGTGAACGTCGTCGTCACCACCGTGGTGCCCCCGCGACGCCTCCCCCGCCTCGACCTCGACGCGGGGATCCCCGACAGCGCCCGCACGCTCGTCGTGGTCCCGCTCCTGCTCGGGCGCCCGGACGAGACGCGCGGCGTGCTCGAGAGCCTGGAGCGGGACTTCGTCGGGAACGAGGACCGGAACGTCGCGTTCGCGCTCCTGACCGACCTGCCCGACGCGGACACGGCCACCGACCCGGCCGACGCGGAGGTGCTGCGGGCGGCGGTGGACGGCGTCACGGAGTTGAACGTCCGGCACGCGCAGGCCGGCGTCGGCCCGTTCCTCCTCCTCCACCGGGACCGTCGCCTCGACGCGCGGAGCGGGCGCCATCGCGGCTGGGAGCGCAAGCGGGGCAAGTTACAGGAACTGCTGCGGGCCCTGCTGGACGGCGACCTGTCGGCGTTCCCGGTCCGCGTCGGCGCGCTCGAGCGGCTCGCGGGCGTGCGCTACCTGCTGACGCGCGACGCCGACTCGTGCCTCCCGCCCACGTCGGTCGCGCAGCTGGTGGCCACCATGGCCCATCCGCTGAACCGCGCCGTCGTCGACGCCGAGGGCCGCGTGACGGACGGCCACGCGGTCCTGCAGCCGCGCCTCGAGCCGTCGCCGGCCGGCGCGCGCCGCACGCCGTTCACGCGCGTGTTCGCGGGCGACCGCGGCCTCGACCCGTACGCCACCATCGTCTCCGACGTATTTCACGATCTGTTCGGCGAGGGCAGCTTCGCCGGGAAAGGCCTCCTCGACGTCGCGGCGTTCCACCGGGCCCTCGACGGGAAGGTCCCCGAGAACACGCTGCTCAGCCACGACCTGTTCGAGGGCCTGCACGCGCGGGCCGGGCTCGTCTCCGACGTCGTGTTGCTCGAGGACGTGCCCGCGGACGTGCCGGCGCACGCGGCGCGCGCCCACCGCTGGGTCCGGGGCGACTGGCAACTGCTGCCGTGGCTCGCGCCCCGCGTCCCGGTGGCCGGGGGCGCCCGTGTCCGCAACCCGTTCGGCGTCGTCGCGCGCTGGCGGATCGTCGACAACCTGCTGCGCAGCCTCGTGGCCCCGGCCCTCGTCGCGCTCGCGGTCGTCGGCTGGCTCGCGGTCCGCGACGCCGCCCTCGCCACGACGCTCGTCGTGCTCGCCACGCTCGCGGCGCCGCTCGGGAGCAGCCTGCTCTCGACGGTGTTCCGGTGCGGCAACGGCGCGCCGTGGGGGCTCGCGCTCGCGAACGAGCTCGCGTCGGCTCGCCTCGCGCTCGGCCGCTGGGCCGCGACGGTGCTGCTGCTCCCGTTCGAGGCGTACGTCGCCGCGGACGCGATCGTCCGCACGCTGTGGCGCCTCGCGGTCACGCGGCAGCGGCTGCTCGAATGGACGCCCGCCGCCCACGCCGACCGCGTCCTCCGACGCGCGCGGGGGCTCGGCGCGACCGTGCGCCGGATGCTCGCGGCGCCGGCCTTCGCGCTGCTGACCGCCGCGGCGGTCGTGACGACGGCGCCCGGGTCGCTCGCGGCGGCGCTCCCGCTGCTCGTCGCCTGGCTCGTCTCGCCGCTCGTCGCGCACCGGCTCGGCCTGCGCCGGTCCGCGCGGCCGGAGACCGTCGGCGCCGCACGGCGGCAGGAACTCCGCGTCCTCGCGCGGCGGACGTGGCTCTATTTCGAGCGGTTCGTGGGCCCGAACGACCACTGGCTCCCGCCGGACAACTTTCAAGAGGAGCCCGGCGGCCGCGTCGCCCGCCGCACCTCCCCCACCAACGTGGGCCTCGCGTTGCTCTCCACGCTGGGCGCCCACGACCTCGGGTACGTCGGGCTGCTGGGCCTCGAGGCGCGGCTCCGCTCGACCTTCGACACGCTCGACCGGCTCGAGCGCCACCGCGGCCACCTCTTCAACTGGTACGAGACCCAGCACCTCGCGCCGCTCGAGCCGCGCTACGTCTCGACGGTCGACAGCGGGAACCTCGTCGGGTGCCTGTGGGCGCTCGCGAGCGGGTGCGAAGACGTCGTCCACGCCCGCGTCGTCCGCCCGGCGCAGCGCGCAGGGCTCCTGGACACGATCGACGTCCTGGGCGAGACGCTCGGGCGCGCGCGGTCGTTCGGGCCCGACGACGCGTCTCGCGACGCGCAGGCCGCGCTCGCGGCGCTCCGCGCGCGCCTCGACGCGCCGCTCCCGCCGCGCGGCTTCGCGCGCCTCGTCCGGGAGGTCCAGACCGGCGACCTCCCGCGCGTCGAGGAGCAACTCGCGCGGCTCGCCGAGCAGTCCGCCGACCGCGCCGACCCGGGCGCGCTCGCCGACCTCCGCCTCTGGGCCGCGCGCCTGCGCGAACGGGTGACGTACGTCCACCGGGAGCTCGCGACCCTCGCGCCGTGGCTCACGCTCGGCCGTGACCTGGCGTCGGCGGCGACCACGCCTGCGGACGCCGTCGTCGTCGCGCGCGTCGAAGCCGTCCTCGACGCGATGCCCGAGGCGCCCCCTCTCGACGAAGTCCCGACCGCGTGCGATGAGGCGGCCCGCCGCGTGGCCGGCGTGCGCGACGACCTTGGCGCCGACCCGGCGACGGGGCCCGAGGCGGCCCAGGCGTGCGACACCGTCACGGCCGCGCTCGCCCACTGCGCGACCGAGGCCCGCGCCCTCGTCGAACGGCTCCGCCGGCTCGTGGCGGACGCGCGCCGGTCGGCCGACGCGACCGACTTCGCGTTCCTCTACGACGCGCGCCGTCGGCTGCTGCACCTCGGCTACGACGCGTCCGCGGGGCGGCTCGACCCGAACCACTACGACCTGCTCGCCTCGGAGTCGCGCCTCGCGAGCTTCGTGGGCATCGCGAAGGGCGACCTCCCGGCCCGCCACTGGCTCCACCTCGGCCGCCCGCTCGCGCGCCTCCCGGGCGGGGCGTGCCTGCGGTCGTGGAGCGGGACGATGTTCGAATACCTCATGCCCGGCCTGCTGCTGCGCGCACCCGCGCGGACGCTCCTCGGCGAGAGCTGCGACACGGCCGTCGCCGAGCAGATCGCCGCCGGTCGCCGCGGGGGGCGGCCGTGGGGCACGTCCGAATCCGGATTCGCGGAGCTCGACGCGGACGGCGCGTACGGGTACTGGGCGTTCGGCGCCCGGAGCCTCGCCCTGCGGCGGGACACGGCGGTGCGTGACGTGGTCGCCCCGTACGCGAGCGCGCTCGCGCTCACGCGCCGGCCCGCGGCGGTCCTCGCGAACCTCGACCGGCTGCGCGCCCTGGGCATGGTCGGTCGGTACGGGTTGTACGAGGCGCTCGACTACGGCCCCACGGGCGAGGGACGGACCCCGACGCCGGTCCGCTCCTACATGGCGCACCACGAGGCCATGATCCTCGTGGCCCTGTGCAACCTGCTCCTCGACGACGTGTTCGTCGCGCGCCTCGGCGCCGACGCGCGCGTGCGCGCGTTCGACCTCCTCCTCGACGAGCGGCTGCCGGTGGCGACGACGCGCGAGCCGGCCGCGCCGGAGGCCGCCGTGCCGACGCCGTCGGCGCCGCCGCCGTCGGCCGTGACGTCCGCCGTCGCCACCGACGGGCTCCCGCCCCGCACGACGGTCCTCTCGAACGGTCGCTTGAGCAGCTGGCTCACCGCGGCGGGGGGCGGCGGGCTCCGGTGGCGCGACGTCGCGCTGACGCGCTGGCGCACCGACGGATGGGAGGACGCGGGCGGGACGTGGGTGTACCTCCGCGACGAGCCCGCGGGCGCGGCCTGGTCGGTCGGGGACCGCCCCGTGCCCGCGGCCCCGGGGACGGCGACGGCGCGCTTCGGGCCCCACGTCGTCGAGTTGCAGCGGCGCGAGCACGGGATCCTCGCGCGCGTCGACATCGCCGTCGCGCCCTGGGACGACGTCGAGGTGCGACGGATCACCCTGGTGAACGAGGGCGAGCACCCGCGCTCGATCCGCGTCACGACCGCAACCGAGGTGCTCCTCGCCGCCGTCGGGGAGGCGCGGCGCCATCCCGCGTTCAGCCGCCTCTTCGTGGAGAGCGAGCTCCTGCCCGCGCTCGGCGGCATCCACGTGCGCCGCCGCGCACGGTCGCCGGACGACGAGCCCGTCCACCTGGTGCAGTGCCTCGTCGGCGGCGGCGCCGACGCCGCGCCCCGCTCGTTCGAGACCGACCGCGGGCGCTTCCTCGGACGGCACGGGACCGACCGCACGCCCGCGGCCGTCGGCGTGGGGGCCCTCGCCGGGCGCGCGGGGGCGACGCTCGACCCGATCGTCGCGATCTCGACGCTCGTGCGCGTCGGCGCCGGGGCCCGCGTGACGCTGACGCTCCTCACGAGCGTCGCCGGCTCCCGCGAACGCGCGATCGAGCTCGTCGAGGCGCACCGCGGCGCGGGCGCCGCCGAGGCGGTCTTCGAGCAGGCACGACGGGAGCGGGAACGCGCGATGCGCGACCTCGGGATAGCTCCCGCGGACGCCCGCGTCGCGCACGACTTGCTGTCGGCGTGTCTCGCGCCCGGGCACGCCGTGCGCGGCGACGCCGGCCCCTTCGACGACGCGGCTCGACCGCGTTCGGAGCTCTGGGGCCACCGGATCTCGGGGGACCTGCCGATCGTTCTCCTGCGGCTCGCCCCCGCGTCCGACCTTGGCGTCGCGTTCGAGGCGCTCCGCCTCCACGCGTACCTGCAGGACCGGGGCGCCGCCCTCGACCTCGTGTTCGTGGATGAAGAACCGTCCGGTTACGCGTCCGCGCGGCGCGACCGCCTGGAGGCCGAGCGCGCGCGCCTGCGCGCCGTCGGGACCGCCGTCGGGCGCGGAGGGTCGTTCGTGATCCCGCGCGACCGCCTCGACGCGCCGGCGGTCCGCCTCCTCGAGGCGTGGGCGGTCGTCGTGCTCGACGACCGTCGCTCCGTCGCGACGCAACTCGAGCGCCTCGACGAAGCCACCGCGCGGCTCCCCGCGTTCGTCGCGGTCCCGGGCGCGGAGACCACCGACGTCGGGACCGGCGTCGAACGCCCGTCGGGGCTGCGCCACGACAACGGCTACGGCGGCTTCGACGCGGCCGGCCCGGGCTACGTCGTGTACGCGAGGCCCGGGCGGCCGACGCCGGCGCCGTGGGGGAACGTCCTCGCGAACCCGGACTTCGGTGCGTTCGTGACGGAGGCGGGCAGCGGATGGACGTGGCGGACAAACAGCGCCGAGCACCGGCTGACGCCCTGGCGCAACGACCCCGTCCGCGACGACCCGGGCGAGGTGCTGTATCTCCGCGACGAGGAGAGTGGCGCCGTCTGGACGCCGACGCCGCTGCCCGTCGGCGGTGGCGCGCCGGTCGTCGTGCGGCACACCCCCGCGGCGACGACGTTCGAGCGGCGGAGCCACGGCCTCCGCCAGGAGATGCGCGTCGCGGTCGCGTGCGACGCGCCGGTGAAGATCGTGACCCTGCGGCTCGAGAACCTCACGGACCGCCCGCGACGGCTCACCGCGACGTATTACGCCGAGTGGGTGCTCGGCACGACCCGCGAAGCGACCGCGGCCCACCTTCTCACCGCGTACGAGGACGACGCGCTCCTCGCGCGGAACCCGACCGCTGCGCCATTCGGGGCGCGCGTCGCGTTCCTCGCGTCCGACACGCCGGCCACGGGGATGACGTGCGACCGCGTGGAGTTCCTGGGCCGCGGCGGCGTCCGCGACCCCGCGGGGCTCCGGCGCATCGGCCTCTCGGGCGCCGTCGGCGGACGGCTCGACCCGTGCGGCGCGCTGCAGGTGGGCGTCGACGTGCCGGCCGGGGCGACGCGCGAGGTGCGGTTCCTGCTCGGCGAGGGCACGGACGCCGCCGACGTCCGCGCGCTCCTCGCACGACTGCGGCCGGCGGGCGCCGCGGCCGCCGCCGCGACGGACGCCGCCGCCGCGTGGGACCGCCTCCTCGGCGCGGTCAAGGTGACGACGCCGGACCCCGACGTGGACCTGCTCATGAACGGGCGGCTCCTGCACCAGGTCGTCGCCTGCCGGATGTGGGGGCGCTCGGGGCTGTACCAGCCCGGCGGGGCGTTCGGCTTCCGGGACCAGCTGCAGGACGCGATGGCGCTCGTGTGCGCGGCGCCCGCGCTCGCGCGCGCCCACCTGCTGGAGGCCGCGCGCCGGCAGTTCCCCGAGGGCGACGTCCTCCACTGGTGGCATGTGGAGACGGACGCGGGAGTGCGGACCCGGTGCTCGGACGACCGGCTCTGGCTGCCGTTCGCCGTGGCGCACTACGTCCGGTGGACCGGCGACCGCGACGTGCTCGACGTCGAGGTGCCGTTCCTCGTCGGCGAGCCCCTCGCGCCGGGCGAGCGTGAACGCTACGCGCGGTTCGCGCCCGACGGGCCCGGTGGGTCGCTCGCCGAGCACTGCCTGCGCGCCCTCGAGCGCGACCCCGGCGCGGGCGCCCACGGCCTGCCGCTGATGGGCACCGGCGACTGGAACGACGGGATGAACCGGGTGGGCGCCGGCGGACGCGGCGAGAGCGTGTGGCTCGCGTGGTTCCTCTACGCCGCGTGGACGCGGTTCGCGCCGCTGTGCGTGCGGGGCGACCATGTCGCCCGCGCCGAGGCACTGCGCCGTCGCGCCGAGGCGCTGCGCGCGACGGTCGAGCGCACGGCGTGGGACGGCCGGTGGTACCTCCGCGCGTTCTACGACGACGGCACGCCCCTGGGCGGAGCCGCGTCGGACGAGGGGCGAATCGACCTCGTGTCGCAGGCGTGGGCGGTCCTCTCGGGCGCGGCGAACCGCTCGCGCGCCACGCGCGCCATGGCGTCGGCGGCGGACCACCTCGCGGAGCCCGACCTGCACCTGGTGCGCCTGCTCGCGCCGCCGTTCGACCGCACGCCGCTCGAGCCCGGTTACGTGAAGGGATACCCGCCCGGGGTCCGCGAGAACGGGGCGCAGTACACCCACGCCGCCATCTGGGGCGCCTGGGCGTTCGCGGTGCTCGGCGAGGGCGACACCGCGCTCGAGTGGTTCCGCATGGCGTCGCCCGTCACCCACGCCTCAACGCGGGCCGACGCCGACCGCTACCGCGTCGAGCCTTACGTCGTGGCCGGCGACATCTCCGTCGGCGACGGGTACGACGGGCGGGGCGGCTGGACCTGGTACACGGGCTCCGCGGCGTGGCTGTACCGGCTCGGGCTCGAGCGGATCCTCGGGATCCGTCGGGTCGGGACGACGCTCGTCGTCGACCCGTGTGTGCCCGCGGCGTGGCCGCGGTTCGAGGTCGTGTTGCGGACTGGGCGCACGGTGCACCGGATCCGGGTCGAGAACCCGGACGGCGTCAGCCGCGGCGTGGCGACGGCCACGCTCGACGGCCGGCCGGTGTCGTCGGCCGCGATCCCGTTCGTGGACGACGGCGAGACCCACGGGATCGCCGTCGTGCTCGGCGCCCCGGAGTCGGCGGTGTGACGCCTCAGATCTTCTGAAGAAATCGCCTTCGCTCGGTTTCCGGTGGGCCAAGCCCCCCGGAAACCCGCGCGGCGCGCGGCCCCTGCGGGTCCGCGCTTCGCGGCTGTGTCGGAATCTTCGATTCCGTCACAGGCTCTCAGACCTTCTGAAGAAATCGCCTTCGCTCGGTTTCCGGTGGGCCAAGCCCCCCGGAAACCCGCTCGGCGCGCGGCCCCTGCGGGTCCGCGCTTCGCGGCTGTGTCGGAATCTTCGATTCCGTCACAGGCTCTCAGACCTTCTGAAGAAATCGCGTCGGAATCTTCGATTCCGTCACAGGCTCTCAGCGGTGGGCGTGCGCGGCGACCGCGGCCGCCCGGGTCTTCTGCACGGTCCCCGGCGGGTGGTTCGGCGGGGCGTACAAGGTGTAGAGTTTCAGTGGCTTCGTCTTCGACGGGTTGACGACGTTGTGGCGCGTGTTGGCGGGCACGACCACCGCGCCGCCCGCGCGGACGTCGGTCGCCGGCCGTCCCTTCAGGAGGAAGCGGGCGGTCCCCGCCTCCACACGGAAGAACTGGTCCACGGCCGGGTGGACCTCGAGGCCGATCTCCTCGCCGGGGCGCAGGCTCATCAGCACCAACTGGGCGTGTTTGCCCGTGAAGACGACGCGGCGGAAGTCGCGGTTCTGAAGCGTCTGGCGCTCGATCGGTCCGACGTAGGGGCGCATGGTCTCGTCCTCCGCGGAGAAACTCCGCGCACTCCAGAGTACGCGGAGGCGGGCGGATCGAGCCCTCCGACCGGACGACCGACGCGAGGCCCGCGCCGTCGCGCGACGCGACGCTTCCGTCGCGCGGGATCAGCGCGCGGGATCAGCGCGCGGGATCAGCGCGCGCGATCGCCCGCCAGGGGCAGGAACTGCTTCACGTCGGGGCTGTAGGCGAACAACTGGGCCGTGTCGATCTCGAGGAACCAGCCGTGGACCCGCAGGTCGCCCGCCTCGAGCCGGCGCGCCACGCCAGGGTACCGCCGGAGGTGTTCCACGCCCTGCAGGACGTTCTCCTCGGCCGCCGCGTTCGACCGCGCCCGCGGATCGGTGAGGTGGGCGTAGTAGCGCTCCACGTGCTCACGTACGGGCGCCGCGTGGGACAGCCACCGCTCGAGATGTGGGAGGTCGCAGCCGGCGGGCGGGCCCTCGAGGAGGATCTTCATGGCGCCGCAGTGGCTGTGGCCGCAGATCACGATGTCGGCGACGCCGAGGACCTCCACGGCGAACTCGATCGCCGCCCCGGTGGCGCCGACGCCCGCGGGCAGGTCCGGCGCCGGCACGATGTTCCCGACGTTGCGCACCTGGAACAGTTCGCCGGGGTCGGCCATCGTGAGCAAGGTCGGCATCACGCGCGCGTCGCTGCACGCGAGGAAGAGGGCGATGGGGTCCTGACCGTCCCGGGCGAGATCCTGGAACAGGGTCTCGTACGCGCCGAAATCTTGGGCGCGGAACCGGTGGATGCCGTCGATCAGTTTCTGGACCACGCGAACCCTCCGCGTCGAAGGGTAGTCCGGGGCAGAGGGCGGCGACGCCACTCAGGCCCGTGGTCGCCTACGGCACGGGCCCGTCCCACGGTGCGAGCGGCAGCGCCCCGAGTTGCCATGCCTCGGGAAACGTGTGCGCGAGCCAGCGGGTCGGGTAGCCGGGCATCCGCTGCAGTTCGCCCGGCAACACGCGCCGTAGGTCGTCCCACGGCACGACGCCGAGCGTCTGCGCGCCCCGCACCAAGACGACCGCGTCCGCCTCCGGCAGCGCCGCGGGCCGACCCTGCCGCCAGGTGACGAGCAACGCCGGCTCCTGCGTCGGGGCCTTCAGATGGACCGAGACCGGCGACATCACCGGCGTGTCCTTCCCCTGCTCGATCGCGAGCGCGCGGAGCGCCCGCGCCTGCGACTCGTAGTCGACGCGCCGATTCGTCGCGTGCAACCGCGCGAGCGCCGCATGTGCCGGGTGCCCCGCGGGCGGGAGCCAGTGCTCCCACCGTCCATCCCGACCCCGGAGCGGGCGGAAGAAGAGGAGGAAGCCGTCCTGCTCGAACAGTTCCTGACCGACGCGACCCAGCCCCACGAGGCCCTGCGGGTCGTCGGCGCCGGCGACGAGCAGGGTCCCTGGCGTCGTCGCGATCGCCACGGGGTCGCCGCGCAGGGGCGGGTCGATCCGCGCAAACACCTCGGGGAAGAGGAGGCGCGACACGTCGACGCCGTCCCGCCAGGGGGAGCGGAAGACGCCGGGGTGCTGCTTGTGCTGCGACCATGGGCGCGCGCCCCGCGCCGCGAGGTTGCGGGCGGCCTGTGCACCGAGTTCGTCGAGCGACACCCCCCAGAGGTCGACCGCCGCCTTGTCGACCGCGCGGATCCCGTCGGGCACCGGGACCCCCACCTCGACGACGAGGTGCTCGGTCAACGGGCTCCGCACGAGCCCGTTCGCCGGGTCTCGACGCAGGTCGGCGAGGACCGTGTGGAGCTTCGGCTGCACGACGGGCAACACCTGGTCCTTCGCCTCGGCCCACGTCGCCGGCAGCTTCGGGGGGAAGAGCCCCACGCGAACGAGTTTGCCGAGGATGTCCTCCCGCTGGTGCGGCGGTAGCGAGCGGTACATCTCGAAGCCACGCGCGAGGTCGAAGACCGCCTCACCGAACCGGAGTTTCTCGTGAAGCACGTCGTGCTCGACCGGTTTGGCAGACCCACTCGCGCGGACGATCGCCATCACATGCCGGGCGAACGCGTCGCGGTCGGAGGCAGGGTCGGAGGCAGGGTCGGAGGCCGGGCTGGGAGCGGGCTCGGCCATGCGACGGCGCCTCCGGTCGATGAGCGACGGATCGTACGCCGAAGCCCGGGAACCGCGCCGTCGTCCTGCCGCGGGCGTCGCCGGGGCCACCCCCACCCCGGAACCCCCGCCCCCCTGCGCGATGACGTAGGGTGACACGGGTTCTCGGCCCCGCGCGGGCCTCGCGTCCCGTTCCCCGGATCCCCCCATGTCCCGACGCCTCGCCTTGGTCGCCGTGTTTCTCGCCCTCGCCGCGCCGCTCGCGCGCGCCGAGGAGTCGGACTCCGGCACGACCGCCATGGCCACCACCGCAACGGCCGTGCACCCCGGCTCGCGCTTCCGCGTCACCGCAACGCTCGCTCCCGAGGCCCGCGGCGACGAGATCGTCGTCCTCGGGTTCGTCGCGGACGGGGAACGTCCCGCGTCGATGCTCGCCCCCCTCGGTCGCGCGCGCGTCGCGAAGCAGCCCGACGGGTCGCGCACCGCGACCGTCGAGGCCGTCGTGCCGCGGAACCACCGGGGCACGGCGCTGCGCTGGCTCGCGGTGTCGGAGGACCGCGCGCGCTCCGGGAACGTCCCGGCGTTCCAGCAGAACGTCGCCGCGCTCCGCTCCCTGCCGCTCGTCGCCGCACCGAACGTGGCGCTCTCGGGGCTCGAGGTCGTCGGCACCGCGAAGGTCGGGCAGCCGCTGGTCGTGCGATGGACGGTGACCCAGACGGAGCCGGGGACCGTGGGCCCGCTCGAACTCGGCGTGCGGTCGGCTCGCGGCGACGTCCGCCGGTGGAACCGCGACGGGGAACGGGGGCCGATCGAGGTCGCCGCGGGCACCCCCACGTCGGCCGAGGTGACGCTGCCGACGCCGCGCGAGGCGGGCCCCCTGACCGTGTTCGCCTACGTGGACTACGCCGGCGAGGTCGCCTCGCCGCGCGACGACGACGAACGTCGCGTGCTGATCGACGTGGCCGCGGACACGCCGGCGCCCGCGCCGACGCCGCCCACCCCCCCGACCCCGGCGCCCCCGATTCCGGCGCCCGTGCCCGCGCCGACGCCCGACCCGACCGCCGGGCCTCCGGTTCCGACCCAGGGGCCGCCGGTCCCCCCGCCGGCGGAAGCGCCGACCGTCGCCACGCGCGTCGTGCGCGTTGCCGTGACGCCGAACCCGGTCGCCGTCGGAGCCACGCTCGAGATCGCGGCAGACGTCAAGAACGACGGGGAGACGCCCAGCCCGCAGGCCGTGGGCCGCCTCCTGCTCGTGGACGCCGCCGGCGTCGAGGTCGAGGTGCCGGGCCGCCTCACGCTGCGCGCGCTCGCACCCGGTCGCACCCGGACCCTCATGACGACCGTCACGATCCCCGCGACGCTCCCGCCGGGCGCGTACCGCGTGGCGGTGCGCTTCGGCGCCGCGGGCGACGCCACGACGGGGGCCGACGCGACGATGTCGGCCCCGTTCGCCGTGACGGCGGCGAACCCGACGGCGCCGACGCCCGATCCCACGCCGACACCCGCGCCAGTCCCCGCGCCAGTCCCCGCGCCAGTCCCCGCGCCAGTCCCCGCGCCAGTCCCCGCGCCAGTCCCCGCGCCGAGGCCCGACGCGCCGGAGACGCCCGACGTCGCAACGCGGGTGAAAGCCGTCCTCGTCTTCCCGACGAAGCTCGTCGCCGGCGCGACGATCGAGGTCTCGGCCGACCTTGAGAACGCGGGCCGCGTCCCCGACACGCGCACCGTCGGGCGCGTCGTGCTCGTGGACGAGGCCGGCGGCGAAACGGAACTCGGCGGCACGCTGCAGGTGCGCGCGCTCGCGCCGGGCCGCACCCGCCGCGCGACGACGACGGTCCCCGTGCCCGCGACGCTGCCCGCGGGCCGGTACCGCGTCGCCGTCCGCCTCGGCGCCGCCGGCACCACGAAGACGCCGGCCGACGGCGTCACCCAAGGCGCGATCGAAGTCGCCGCCGCTGCGCCCGCGCCGACGCCGCTCCCGCCGACGCCGCTCCCCCCATCCGCGCCGACGCCAGGGCCTGCGCCGATCCCCGTCCCGATCCCGGTGCCGATCCCCGTCCCCACGCCGGCACCGCCGCCGCCGTCCGCGCCGCCCGCGCCGCCCGCGCCGACGCCGACGGTCGATCTCGCGGTGAAGCTCGTGGACCCGCCGCTCGCGCCCGTCGCGCCGGGCGAGGTGCTCGCGATCGGCTACAGCGTCACGAACCTCGGCAACGCGCCGTCGCGCGCCACCGTGATCGCGTTACTCCTCGTCACCAGCGCCGGCGAAACGCTTCTCGACGAGCAGCCCCTCGCGCCGGTCGCGCCGGGCGACGTCCGCCGCGGCCGGCTGCGCGCCGAACTCCGCCCCGACGTCCCGGGCGGCGCCGCCGAACTCCGCGTCCGCGTCGGCGGTCGGCGCGACGGCGACCGCGACCCCGCGAACGACGTGGCGCGCGCCGCGATCGAGGTGCGAGTCCCGGCACCGAACCTCGTGGTCTCCGGCCTGAGCGCGGCCCCCGTCGAGGCGTGGCCCGGCGTGAGGCTGCGCGTCGTCGCGATCGTGAAGAACCTCGGCGTGGGCCCCGCACCGGCCTCGCGGATCGGCTTCAGCGCCCTGCGCGCGCGCGGCAACGTGTCGGTCCCGCTCGGCACGGCCGACGTGCCGGCCATCGCCGCGGGACGCGAGGCCCGCGTCGAGACGACGGCGACGGTGCCCGCCGGCATGGCCGCCACCCGCTGGGGCGTGCTCGGCAAGGCCGACGTCGGCGAGACCGTCGCCGAGAGCGACGAAAACGACAACGTCGCCGTGTCCGCGGGCATGCTCACGATCCTCGAGGCCGCGCCCGCCACCGGGCCCGACGTGGACCTCGCGGTCCGCGCGCTCTCGGTCGAGGGCGGCCTCGACGTCGAGCCCGCGGCGGCGCTCCGCATGCGGGTCGTGCTGGCGAACGCCGGCCGCGCGGACGCGCCGTCGTTCCAGGTGTCGGTCCTGCTCGCCACCCGCGCGCAGCCCGAGTGGCGGCGCGACGGCTGGCGCGGCGTCGTGAGCGAGTTGGCGCGCGTCGCGGTGCCCGCGGGCACGCCGGGCGGGACGGAGGTCGTGCGCCTGCTCGAGGGTCGCCTGCCCGCGGGCCTCGCGTCGGGGACGTACTACCTCTACGCCGTGGTGGACCCCACGGCCTCCGTCGCCGAGCCGAAGCGCCCCGAGGACCTGGTGTCGATCCCGATCGAGTTGGCCGCGCGCGCAGTGGTGGCCGCGCGCGACGGCGCGCTGACGTTCGCGCCCGCCGAGGTCGCGCCGGGCCAGCCGTTCGAGACGCGCGCGTGGCTGCGCAACGACGGCAACCAGCCCACGGCCCCGGGCTCGCTCGTGCTCGTGTTCACGGGCGTGGAGGGCGGCCCGCGCAGCCCGCGGCGCGCCCCCGACACCGGGTTCGTGACCGTGCCGCTGCCGCGCCTCGAGGCCGGCGCCGAGCGCGAGGTGAAGCTCGCCGCGGTCCTGCCGCCGTCGGTGCGGCGCGGTCGCTACCGCCTCGTGCTGCGGCACGTGACGCCCGGGGCCGACCCCGTGGACGTCGCGTCGGGCCTGCTGCCCGTCACCGTGGCGGGCCGCGGCGGCGACCTGACGGTCTTCGACGGCCGCGTGGAGCCGCGCCGGCTGCGCGCCGGTGACGTCGCGCGCGTCGTCGCGCGCGTGGGCAACCTCGGCGACGCGCCCACGCCGCCGACGCTCGTGCGCGCGTCGCTCGCGGTCGGCATCGTGTCGCGCGGCGCGGGCGAGGCCGCGGTGCCCGCGCTCGCGCCCGGCCAGACGACCGACGTCGCGCTGAGGGTCCACGTCCCGCGCGACACGGCGCCGGGCGAGGTCTGGTTCCTGCTTGCGGTGGACCCGGACGGCCGCGTCCCGCAGGAGGACCGCAAGAACGACGAGACGTGGGTCGTCGCCGAGGTGCGCGACGGCGCGCGCCGCGACGTACGCGTCGGCCTCGGCTCGCTCGCGCGCGCCGACGCGACGCGCGCCGCGCCGGGCGGGCCGATCGACCTGCGCGGCCGCCTGCAGAACCTCGGCGGCGTGCGCGTGGACGACCTCGAGGTCGAGGCGCTGCTCGTCGGGCCGACGGGCCCGCCACGTTCGCTCGGCCGTCGCCCCGTCGCGAGCGGCGTCGGCACCGAGGGCGCCGACTGGACGGAGCGTTTCGTGCTGCCCGGCGACCTCGCGCCCGGCACGTACGTGCTCCGCCTCCTCCTCGACCCCGACCGCCGCCTGCCGTGGGCCGAGGGCGACGCGGAAGGCGCCGTCGTCGAGCTGCCGGTGGACGTCGGCGCGCCCGCGACGCCGTCGTGCGATCTGGCGGTCGTGAGCGTGGAGGACGAGAGCGGCCCGCGGCGGGCCCCGCGGCATCTCGACGTGTCCGCGCTGCTCCTGAACCGCGGCCCCGGCGCCGCCCCCGCGTTCGACGCGACGCTCTACCTCACGTCGCGCGACCCGAGCCGGCCGGGCGTGTGGCTGCCGCTCATGGTGCGCGCGGTCCCCGGCGGCAAGATCGCCATGGGCGTGCAGACGAAGGTTTCCTTCAACGTGGACCTCGCCGACGACGTGCCCGCGGGCGACTACCGCGCGGTGGTCGTCGTGGACGCCGACGGCCGCGTGGACCTCACGCGCCGCACCGACAACTCGGGCGGCGTGGACGTGCGCGTGGGCGACGCGGCCGCGGGGACGGGGACCGGGACGGTGCCGCCGCCGCCCGCCGTCGCGGGCGCCACCGACCTGGTCGTCGTCGAGGCGAAGCCGTCGACGCCGACCGCGAGGCCCGGCGTCACGCTGTCGGTGCGCACCCGCGTGACGACGCGCGTCGCGGGCGCGGCGCGCACCTTCCGCTGGGTCGTGTGGCTCCGGCAGCCCGACGGCAGCTACGCCGAGCACCTGACGTCGCCGCCGCAGGCCGTGCCCACGATCGGCGCGCACACGATCGGCACGCTGCTGGTGCCCGTCCCGGCGGACGCGCGCGGCCGGCTGGCGTTCCATGTCCAGGCGCGGCCCGACGGCGAGGGCGACGCGGCCCCGACGGACAACACGGCCGACCTCGAGATCTCGGTCGTCGAGGAGGCCGCGACCGGCCCCACACCGCCGGTTTCGGCCCCAGGCACGACCGCCGACGCGGCGGGGCGGCTGCCGTGGGTGATCGCCGTGCAGGCGGCCGGCCGCGCCCTCACGCGCGAGGCCGCGACGCCGACGACGCTCCTCGTGTCGTACCCGACGGACGCGGCGGCCGCGATCGTCGAGGTGACGCTCGACGCGGGTGGCGCCACGTTCCCCCTCGGCGAGTTCGACGTCCCCGCGGGCATCGCGGGCGCCACGGCGGCGGTGAAGGTCCGCCTCCGTGCGCCGAGCACGGCCACCGCGGGCCCCGCACACCTCGTGATCGTCGTCCGCGACGAGCAGGGGACGGCCCGCGAGGCCGCCCGTTGGCCGACGACGGTGAAGTGAAGGACCGAGGGGGACGGTCGGGAACGCCGACGCGAGGCCCGGCGCGCACCGGGCCTCGCGTCGGGGCGCGCGTCGGGCCTCGCGTCAGAAGTTGAGTTGCCACTGCACGCGGAACATCAGTCCGTCCTCGACGACGACGCCCTTCGACGGGTCGAAGAGGTAGCCGGCGGACGACGACCGCACCGCGGAGTTGTCCTGGATCCAGCTGACGTCGGCCGACACCTTGTTGCCGTGGTCGTGGAAGAAGTAGTTCACGACGAAGCCGACCTCGGAGATCGTGTCCTTGATCGCGACCACGTCGGGCCCGACCGTCAGCGTGTCGTAGGCGTCGTCGAGCCAGATCATCCCGGCGCGGACGCCGAGGCCGAAGTTGCTCGATGCGAAGCGATGGTGGAGCGTCACCTCCGCGCCGGCGTCGGACGGATCCGGCGCGCCGGACGCGTACTCGACGCGCCGCATGCCCGCCTCGGCCACGAGGTTCCACCCGTACCAGCGGGCGCGGAACCACGCGCCGAAGCCCGTGCGGTCCAGCGGCCCCGTGGAGCGGAGCGCGAGGCCCGGCGACTTCTCGGACAGGTCGTCGTCGTTCTCGTGGTACGCGCAGACGCCGAGGCTCGCGTCGAGGCGGCAGCGCTCCTCGCACGCGCGGTGGTCCACTTCGTCCCACTTCCAGTCCTTGCCGGTGAGGGTCCACTCGAGCAGCCCCGCGATCAGCAACTGGTCGGAGTAGGTGTCGAACGCGTCGGTGTTGAAGACGCTCCCGGCGCTCTGGGTCGGGCCCTCGCCCGTGCTGGCCATCACGCGGTAGAGGAACTGCTTCGGGGCGTCGCACGGCCCGAAGTTGCCCCAGAGCATCACCCCGGTGTCGGAGTCGAGCGCGAACGCCTTCGTGTAGATGGCGCGGTCCACGAACGCGAGCATGGCCGACGAGTTCTGCTCCTCGTACGTGAACGGCACCTTGTCGGTGCCGGCGCGGACATGGTGCTCGCCGGCATACTTCCAGTCGATCCAGCAGAACTCTTTCTCGACCCCCGAGCCCGTGTCGGAGTCGAGGTTGAGCGTGAGGTTGAACGTGATCTCGGCGCAGAACACCGAGCCATCCACCGCGAGGTAGAGGCGCTCGAGCTCGAACCCGGAGCGGTCGCGGGGCGCGTCGCCCGAGAGCATGTTCGCGGGCGAGGCCAGCGTCCCGACCGCGTCGTCGGAGTCGTGGAACGCCTCGTAGCGCACCTGGTTGCGCACGTGGAACGCCAGCTTGTTCGGCCCCTCGGAGATGAACGGCGCGCCGCCCATGGGGAAGCCGGCCTTGCCGCCCTCGGCGCCGCCGACGAGCGCCGGCGCGCCGCCCGACGTGGCGAGGTAGCCGGCCACGGCGGCATGCCGTTCCTCGTCGCTCGGCGCCGCGTTCTCGAGCTCGCGGAGCCGTCGCTCCTGCGCCTCGACGCGCCGGCGGAGCGCCGCGAGTTCGTCGGCCGTGTCGTCCGCCCGCGCGGGCGGGGCCCACGCGGCCGCCGCCACCGCCGCCGCCATCCCGATCCAGCGTCCATGAACCATCGGATCCTCCTCCCTGGGGTCGCCTACGGCCTGCCCGGTCGCGCCTGCTTCGGCGCGCGAGGCGTCTCCTCGAGCACCTTCGAGTCGTACTTGCGGTGGTCGGCGGGCACCGCGAACGGCTTCCCGTCGACCTCGACGTACGGTCCGCCGAGGTAGTTCACGGCCGGGCCCTGCTGCTTCGGCGCGAGCTCGAGGTCGCGGCCCACCGAGAGGACCACCGAGGTGGCCTCCGCGTTGCCGAAGAACCACTTCGCCTTCGCGGGGTCGGTCTCGAGCACCTTGCGCGCGTCGGAAGCGTCGGCCGGGAACCAGCGGTCGCCCTCGCGGAACTGCGCGTAGCAGTGGTAGCCGCAGGCGCTGCAGCCGACGTGGTCGGCGGCGACGCTGATGGCCGACACCCAGCGCGCGGGGACGCCCGCGGCGCGCGCGATCGCGATGAACTTCGCCGCGAAGTCGGAGCAGTTGCCGCGGCCGACGTCGCACGCGCGCGTGAAGTCGCCCGCGCCCCAGCCGGGCGTGACCTTGTCGTAGACCATGGTCGCGAGGACGTACTCGTAGATGCGCTGGGCGCGGAGGCGCACGGGCTGGTCGGCCGCGTCCACGCCCAACTCCTTCGCGATCGCCGTCGCCTTGCCGTCGACGGCGGCCCGCGCGTCCGAGGCGAGGTGGCTCGGGAGGACGGCGCCGCCGCCCTGGCCGGCATCCTGGTCGCGGTCGACGATCGCGGTCCAGACGAGGGTCACGGGGCCGGTCGGCGCCTCGACGACGGCGTGCAGCATCCGGTTGCCGTGGACGCGGTCGCGCGTCAGCTCCCACGGCACGTCGGCCTTGACCTTGAGGCACAACACGCGCTGGGTGTCGTCCTCGAACGGGACGGGCAGCCAGATCTCGACGCGCTTCGTGCCGGCGGCCTGCGCGGGGACGGTGGTCGTGTAGGTGACCTCGTGGAGGAGCCCGGCGGGCGGCGGCTTCGGCGGCGGCTTCGGAGGCGTCGCGGCGGGGTCCGACGCGACGGCCATCGCCGCCACGAGCGGGAGGAGGGTGGCGACGGAAAGGGCGAGGGCGACGCGGCGCATTTCGGGCCTCCGGGGGAACACGGCTCCGCCCGACAAACGGGGCCCCCGCGCATCGATTCCGATGCAGCCGGGCCGAAGCCCCCGGTTCGGCGCGACCCGACGGAGGCGTCCCGGCCGGCCGCCTACCGACGCGAGGGGAGCGAGTCCGGGACGGTCATCCCGCGGCGCCGCAGGACGGCGATCGTGCGCGCAACGACCGCGCGGACCCGCGGGTCGGGATCGGTCGCCTCGATCGCCGCCAGGGCGGCGGCGGCGAGCTCGGCCGAGAAGCCCAGGGACCGGAAGGCGAGGGCCGCGGACGCGCGGACGGCGGGCCGCGGTGCCCCGAGCAACGGCACGAGGACGGGCGCCTCCTCCGCCTCGTCGGCGGAGGTGAGGTCGGGCAGCGTCGTCAAGAACTCGACGATGCGCGCAGCCAGGACCGGGTCGACGTCGCCCGCGCGACAGCGCAGGAGCGCGTGCCGCCGCTCGACCCGCGGCGGCGCGCCCGCCGGGAGGAGGGAGCGCACCCACGGCCCCACCGGCCGCTTCGCCGTGACGAGCGCGCCGACGATCCCCCACGCCGCCGCGCGGGCGAACGCGTCGTCGCCCATCGCGGCGAGGCCGAGGGCCGCGCGAGCGTCGTCGCCCGCGTCCCACGCCCATCGGAGCACGAACTCCGTCGCCGCGATCCGCGTCGCAGGGTGGCGACCGTGCGCCCTCAGGGCGCGCGCGACGGCGACGTCGTCGGGCGTGCCGGTCCCCACGACCTCGAGCGCCGTGAGACCGCCGTCCTGGGTCGGGACGTCGGGGGTGGCGGCCAGCGCGGCCCGCACGATCGCCGCGGCCGCCGCATCCGGCGCCCCACGGCTCCCGAGGGCCGTGCCGCACCCACGACGCGTCTCCGCGTCGGCATCGACCATCCCGACCGCGAGGGCGGGCACGACCGCCTCGGTCGCTCCCGCCCCGGCGACCCCGAGCACGTGGGCGGCGGCTTGGCGCAGCTCCGGGGGCGACGACGTGCGGAGGACGCGGAGCGCGAGCGTCACGGCCGCGTCGGGCACGGGCACGAGCTCCCGCGCGCTGAGGAGCGCCTGGGTCCGCACGCCGTCGTCGGACGAGGCCAGCGCCTCGTGCCACGCCTCGAGCGCGGGAGGATGGTCCTTCGCGGCGCGCGCCAGACACAGCGGGAGGAACGTCCGCGCGGCGCCCGACGGCGCGTGCTTCCACGCCTCGACGGCGGCGGCCGCCGCGGGCGCGCGCGCCGCCGGATCGCGTCCGAGCAGCACGCTCGAGACGAGCACGACGGCCCCGCCGCGGAGGTCGTCCTCGGGATCGGCGAGGAGGACCACGATGGCCGGCACGAGGTCGGCCGGAGTCGCCGAGGCCCGGCCGTCGAGTGCCGCGAGGGCCGCGAGGCGCCGCTCGCGGTCGTCCGACCCGAGGCGGCCGAGCGGGTCCACCTTCGCGAGCGCGAGCCGCATCTGTCCGGCGATGCCCTCGTCGGACTCCGCCTCGATCGCCGTCCCGAGGGCCGTCGTCGCGTCGGCGCCCGCGGACCGGCCCGCGCCCTCGATCACCATCGCGGCGAACCCGCGGACGATCGGGACGGGGTCCCGGAACCACGGCACGGCGAGCGCGACGTCCTCGGGTGCGACGACCGCGGGTCGCGTCGCGAGCGCAAGCGCCCAGAGTTGCTCCCGCCCGACGGGCGATGCGGCGTCGTACGCGTGCAGCAGCACGGGGAACGCGGCGGCGCCGTGGAACCCGAGGGACTCGATCGCCTTGGAGACCGTGGTTTGGAGACCGTGGTGCGGAGACCGTGGTGCGGACATACGGGTCGGCGTCGGAGCACGCCGCGGCCGCGGCCCCGACGTGCGGCACGAGGTCCCGACGCAAGGCCCAGAGCTCGAAGGCCGCCGCGCGCCGACGTCGGCCGCGCGCCACGTCGCGGCGTCGAACCTCGTCGGGGCCGCCACGGTCCAAGCGACCATCGAGCCGAGACCGACGCCGAGGACCCAGATCCCCACCGGCACGGCGAGCCATCCGAGGGTGAACGCCAGCGGACGAACCGCGGTGCACGAGCGGACGAGCGCGACGAGCGCGAGGACGACGACGCTCGCGGTCGCGACGAGCTATCCGGTCGGCAGGGGCAGGACGGTGAGCGCGACGATCGACGCGGCGATCGCGCCGAGGAATGCGACGAACGCAGGGATCGGCGACGAGCGGAGGGACGGGTGCGGGCGCGCGGCGGGAGGCGGCGGCCGCGGGTCGGGGAGGCTCGGGGGCAGCGGCGGCAGGACCACAGGGGTTCGACGTTCCGGCGAGGGTCGAGCTTCCGGCGCGCGACGAGGCGTGGGCCCCGCCGTCCACCGACCCCCGGGCCTCGCGTCCCCGGTGCCGGGGCCGTTGTACGTCCACGGCCGATTCGGGCCTATCCTGACCTGGAATTGACCGCGCCCACGTCCACGTTCGCCGCCGCCCACCCCACCCTCTTTACCGCCCTCACGGAGCGCGGCTACCTCGTACCGACGCCGGTCCAGGCCGCGGTCCTCGAGCCGGGGGCGGTCGGGAAGGATCTGCTGGTCTCGGCGCAGACGGGCTCGGGCAAGACGGTCGCGTACGGCCTCGCGCTCGCGACGACCCTGCTCGGCGAGGCCGCGAAGTTCCCGTCGGCGCGGGAGCCGTTGGCGCTCGTCGTGGCGCCCACGCGGGAGCTGGCGCTCCAGGTGCAGCGCGAGCTCGAGTGGCTCTTCCAGCGGGCCGGCGGGAAGGTCGCCTCGTGTGTCGGCGGGATGGACATCCGCACGGAGCACCGCGCCCTCGACCGCGGGGCCCACATCGTGGTCGGCACGCCGGGGCGGCTGCGCGACCACCTCGACCGCGGCCGGCTCGACGTGACGAAGTTGAAGGCGGTCGTGCTCGACGAGGCCGACGAGATGCTCGACCTCGGCTTCCGCGAGGACCTCGAGCACATCCTCGGCGCGACGCCGCCCGAGCGGCGCACGCTCCTGTTCTCCGCGACGCTGCCCCGCGAGATCGCGGCGCTCGCGAAGAAACACCAACGCGAGGCCCTGCGGATCGCGACGTCGGCGGAGCACGAGCCCCACGGCGACATCGAGTACCTGGCGGTGCCGACGCCGCCCCACGAGCGCGACCACGCGATCGTGAACCTGCTGCGCTACTTCGACGTGCGCGGCGCGCTGGTGTTCTGTTCGACGCGCGAGGCGGTGCGCCACCTGCACGGCAACCTGCTCGAGCGCGGGTTCTCGGTGGTGCCGCTGTCGGGCGAGCTCTCCCAGCCGGAGCGGACGCGGGCGCTGCAGGCGCTGCGCGACGGGCGCGCGCGGGTCTGCGTGGCGACCGACGTCGCGGCGCGCGGGCTCGACCTGCCCGACCTGGGCCTCGTGATCCACGCCGACCTGCCGAACGACCCGCAGATCCTCACCCACCGCAGCGGCCGCACGGGCCGGGCGGGGCGCAAGGGCACATGCGTCGTGCTCGTGCCGTTCAACCGCCGCGGCTTCGGCGAGCGGCTGCTGTCGGCCGCGCGGGTCGAGGTCCAGTGGACGCCGCCGCCGTCGGCCGACGCCGTGCGCGCGCGCGACCAGGAGCGGATCGTGGCCGAGGTGCTCGCGACGAGCGAGACGCCGGGCGAGGACGACGTGGCGCTCGCGACGAAGCTGCTCGCCGAGCGGACGCCGGAGCAGTTGGCGGCGGCGCTCGTGAAGCTGCACCGCGACCGGCTGCCGGCGCCGGAGGACATCGACGTCTCGCCGCCGCCGTCGGCGCGGCGGGTCGGCGGGCCCGTGCGTCGCGCGCGGCCGGCCGACCGCGAGGGCGAGGGCGGGGGCGGCGTCTGGTTCCGGGTCAACGTCGGCCGGTTGCGCAACGCGGACCCGAAGTGGCTCGTGCCGATCCTCTGCCGTCGCGGCGGGATCACGAGGGGCGAGATCGGGGCGATCCGGGTGTTCGACGAGGACACGCGGGTGGAGATCGCGCCGCACGTCGCCGAGGCGTTCGAAGAGGCGGTCCGCCGTCCCGACGACCGCGACCGTCACGTGCGCATCGAGCGCTTTCGTCCCTCCTACGCTGCGCGCCGCCGTCCGAGCTGACGTCCCCGGGCGCCTCAGAGCGTGTGAAGGAATCGCCTTCGCTCGGGTTCCGGTGGGCCAAGCCCCCCGGAAACCCGCTCGGCGCGCGGCCCCTGCGGGTCCGCGCTTCGCGGCTGGGAAGGAATCTTCGATTCCTTCCCAGCCGCTCAGCACTC
>Ga0163144_10004768_pt1 | contig 30415 bp, 24 predicted proteins | sample OliLak19BULKMAT1_FD_123175 | JGI IMG/M metagenome (GOLD analysis project Ga0163144, IMG submission 123175) | Freshwater microbial mat bacterial communities from Lake Vanda, McMurdo Dry Valleys, Antarctica - Oligotrophic Lake LV.19.BULKMAT1 | ecosystem: Environmental > Aquatic > Freshwater >... | reverse complement strand
GATGTGACGCAGGGACCGATCGTGGAATCCCACCACACTCGAGATCAGATGTTGATCGAAGAAGGGATCGTCGGCTCGCATCTCCATCTCGATGCGGTAATGCCGTCCGCTTTCGAGCCGCACGCCGCTCGCCCAGCAGCGCGCCTGCGCCCGGAACGGGTGCGGCACCGTGCGGACCTCGCCAGGACCAAGGGGCGTCGCGCCGACCCGATCGTCACACCACGACCCGAGGGCGGCCCGGCTCGTGACCGTCGTGCGCGAGACCGTCACGAGCATCACGAGGAAGACGGCGCCGATCACGAGTGCGGGCACGGCAACCGAGAACGTCCTGTACACCCATGACGCCCCCTTCGACGTGCGAATGGCGCGCGCGCATCGCAGTGGGAAGCGCGGCGGCGGCACCACGACCGGCCCGTCGACCTCGAACGAGAACCACGCGCTCAGCGCGCTATCCGTGATGTGATACCGCAGCCGCCGGTTCGCGGAGTACAGGCCGAACACGACGAGCACGATGGCGGCGCAGATGAACGGGTGCCCGACCAGCGCCGTCACGTACATCCCGGCGTAGCCGGGAAGAAATCCTCCGATCGAGTCGAAGATGCCTGCGAGGTTGCCGCTGAATCCGCTCTCCGCCCGCATCGCGGCGCGTATCCAATCGAACGCTGAGCCGTTCGGAAGCCGGTCGAGAAACGTGTTCAGCAATTGCCCGAGTGGGTCAGCGCTCACGGGCAGGGACAACGCGACGAGCGCGGCGCAGACCAGGGCGAAATAGGCCGTGCGGCGCCACCAGATCGTGTCGCGCGCGAGCTCGACGTACCCCTGCACCGGCGCGCTCAGCGCGCGCACGGCGAGCAGTGCCGTCGTCAGTGGCGTCACGGGTGCCGGCGCAGCGCTTTCCGCAGACGAGCCGGGCGGCGGAGCCACGTACGGCACGACGACCGTCGGACCGAACCCCTGAATCGGCATCGTCGTTCCGTCGGGCATCAGCACCGCCACCGCGCTCGGCAGCGTCAGCGGCGCATAGCTTTCGACGCCGAACACCATGCGCTCGGCGACCGAGTGATGGATCACCGGATCTCCGCCGGTCTTGGGACTCGCGGTCACCGGCCGCGGGTCGTACCGGTACGTCACCGCCATGCCGGAGCGCGAATCGTGGATCGGCCCGAAGGCCGTTGCGGCGCTGCGAAAGTCGGCGCAGGCCTCGGGATCGAGGCCGAGACCCGCGGCCACGGCCTCGTCGGCCATCCACGCGAGCGGGACGTTCGCGAGCGCACCGTCGGGATATCCCCCGCCAACGTCGGAGTGCATGCCGGCGAACCACACCTCGCGCACGTCTCCAGTGGTCGGCGTCTGCTCGATGCGGAGGGGATGGAAGCTGGTGCGTTCATCGTCGAGTGCGAGCGCGTGGCGCACGCGGCCGACCCGGCTCGAGATGCACTGGTTCCGAAACGAGATCGGCCAGAACGCGTAGTCGATCGCGAGCCGCAGCTCTTCCATCGGTACGCCGAACGCTTCGACGGAGTCGAAGAGACCCGCGAACGTGATCGGGACGGTACGGCGTTGTTGCCGGTCCGTTGCCCACCGAACCCGATCGTAGCCGCGGTGCCGGGCCACGCCGTGGTAGAGCGCGAGCCACGCATCGCGAACGGCGCGGACGACCCAGATCGACGGCAAGCTCTTCCACCCCCACGGGATCGTCTTGGCGCGATACGACCGCCACGCGGCCATGACGTTGCGATCCATCTCGGCGCGCGTGACGCGCTCGCCGTCGATCCGGCGTGGCACGAGGCCTTCACGGTCGATCATGCCGATCAGCGTGCGGATGGTGAACGCGCCGCGGCTGAACCCGAAGACGAAGATGTCGTCGCCGGGATTCCAGTTCCAACAGAGGAATTGGTACAGCGTCCGCACGTTCCCGGGAACGCCGATGCCCGTCGCGCCGTCGATCGCCGCAACCACACGCATTCCCGACGTTCCGACGCCCTGAATGTAGAGCGCCATCTGATCGGCTTTCGATTGGTCGACCGCCTGGTAGAGCCGCCACACGTTCGATTCTTGCGTCGTGAAGGCGTTGCCGGTGCCGTCCGCAAACAAGACGAGCGTCTTCTTTTTCGCCATGGCTGGAGGTAGCGATCGGGCTCGGAGAGGGTCAATCCGATTGGCCGACCCGCCACGCGATTCATGCGCCGTTTCGATACGACAGCCGCACGAATCGGCGTTGACGGTCGCCCCCACCGAACGTTACCGTGAGCGGGTCGATGAGGAGGTGTGGAGTGGGGTGGATGAGTCGGTGGGTCCTTTTCGTGCTCCCGTTGGTTGCGCTGTCCGCGTGCACGTTGTTTCCCGCACCGGTCCCGCCCGTGCCCCTCACGAAGAGTGAGGTGAGCGGGCTCGCGAAGTGTCAAAAGGCCATCCAGAAGGCGGAGCTCGGGTTCGTGAAGACGAAAGTGGCCGCGCTCAATTCGTGCGTGAACGGGGTGCTGGCGATTCGCCTCCCCTTCGAGAGCGCGCTGATCTCCAGCGAGGAGTTCGAGGCCGGGCTCGTGAAGCAGCGCGCCAAGTGCCTCAAGAGCTACGCCAAGATCACCGTCGCTTCGACCAAGCTCGTGGACACCATCATCAAGGCGTGTGCGCCGGTCGAGGTCCTCGTCCTCGGACCGTACGACGGACTCCGCCTGCAGAGCGCGCTGGTCTCCATCGGAGGCGGCGGTGCGGCCCCGGACACCGTGGCGCTCGCGAGTGCGATCTGCGCGCTCACCGAGCTCAGCGTCGATGCCCAGGTGTGGGTCGCGAGCCCGCGACTCATCGAGTTGCTGCTGTACCTCGGACCGGAGTTCGTCGCCGAAGCCGATTCGGATTCGGGATTCCCGAACGTTCCGCTCGACCCGCGTTGCCCGGTGGTCAGCGGCGGGCCTCCGGTGTTCCCGACCCCGACACCGACTGCGACGCCCTGACCCGAGTCCCGCCGAGCGTGCGCCAGCGCTCGCGATGACGATCCCGACGCGTTTGATGCGTGGGCACGGCGTTTTGTCGTTGTCGGCCCGGAAGAGGTCGTGTTAGCCGTCGAGCACTCCCTTTCGGTAGGTGCTCGATGCGTTTTCACTTTCGTGACGTGCTCTCGCTGCTCGGTTTCGTTTCCCTCGGCGTCTCGCTCTTCACCAGCTCGACGCCCTCACTCGCCAGTCAGCGCAGTGCGCACGATGCGGTGCCACGCCGACTCCCGAGTGCGGACGGCATGGGCGGCGGCATGAAGACGCCGGCGTCGCTCAGCCTCAACATGGAAGGTCGGGACATCGTGACCATCTATGCGACCGGCAACGTACAGCTGGCCGACGATCTCGACGTCGACGAAGCGTCGCGCCAGTTCTGGCGCAAGGTCGGCCAGCTCGCGCCCGGCTTCTGCCGGGCGCGAGCCGCCTCCAAGTAACCGCGGGTCAGCGCCGCGTTCGGCGCTGCTTCGCGGGCGCTTCCGTCACCGTTGCCGGCACGCAGAACTCCGTTGGACGCGCGACCGCGAGGACGTCGGGTCCGAACTGATTGTTGACGTACACCGGTCCGAGCGGACCGCGGTACGGCGACGTGCCCGAGGACGGGCGCACCGAGTAGCACAGCAACGCCGCGTTGGGATCGAGAATGCCTTCCCCCCGCTTGTCGACGGCGACGCAGAGCCGCCCCGGCCGCTTGATGTCGAGCTGCTGCGAGGTGAACTGGTCGACGACCGACAGACCGGCCACGCGCTTCTTCGCACCGCTCACGCCGTAGCACTGGTAGTGATCGATGGCCGGCGGATCGATCGCATCCGGCGGGGCGACCAGGCTCTTCGCACTCGGCACCATCAGCAAGATGGGCTTCAGGAGCGAAACCGTGATCGTCCCGAACTGATCGGTCACGATCTGCTTGGGGAACGAGTTCACGCGCGGGTCACGCTGGGTGATGACGTAGCCCATGATGTGGCTCGGATCGAAAGCCGCGCCCGGGTTCTGACCATTCAGATTGGCGGGATTGCAGATGCGCTTCACGCGGCCGCTACCACCGACGGTGATTTCCGTCGCACCGAAGCGATCCTCGACCGGGAGGCCGGTGATCGGGTCGAGCGTGGTGCGATCGACCTCGTAGCATTGATAAGGATGCGGGCCGAAGCCGCCCGGGGTGATGCCGGGGCTGGGTTCCAGCGTCTGGGTCGGCACCGGCGTCGAGCTGGCAACCGGCGTCGCGGTGGCGGTGGGGACGGCAGTCTCGGTGGCGACTGGAGTCTCGGTCGCAACCGGAGTTTCGGTGGCAACGGGCGTCTCGGTGGCAACCGGCGTCTCGGTCGCAACGGGCGTCTCGGTCGCAACCGGCGTCTCCGTAGCAACTGGAGTTTCGGTGGCGACGGGCGTCGGCGTCTCGGTCGCAATCGGTGTCTCCGTAGCGACTGGAGTTTCGGTGGCGACGGGCGTCGGCGTCTCAGTCGCGACGGGCGTTTCGGTAGCGACCGGCGTCTCGGTCTCTACCGGCGTCTCCGTGGCAACGGGCGTCTCGGTCGGGCTCGGCGTCGGGCCGGCGAAACAATTGTCGAGCAGGAAATCGACGTTGGAAGCGGATTGGGTGGCCGCGCTGATCGCGATCGGTCCCGTCGGAGGCACACAGTAGGAGCCGCTCACAGGCGAAATCACGCTGGAGCCCGGCGGGAGACCTGCCGTCAGCTCCACGCAATATTCGTCATCGACGGTGGGGAGCGAGATCGCGTAGTAGCCGATCCCGCCAGAGGTCGGGGCCGCGAACGTCGTACCCGGGGAAGCGGTCTGGGAGGTGATCGTGACGGTCACACCGTCGACCGACGTGTCGCCCGCGTCGGGAAAGCCGTTCCCGTTGTCGCAGTAGACCCGGCCCTGGATGTGCCAGGCCCAGGACGCCGATGGCGCCGCGAGCGTGCACATCAAGACGCCAATCACCCCAACGCTTCTGAATACTCGATCGATCATGGACTGCTTCCTCCCGTGTGGCCCCACGGTCCGTGGGGTCACCCACCGCCCTAAGAGCAAAATGCTTGCCTCGTGTACCACAGAATTCTCTATGGCGAACATGGTTTACGTTCGCGCGGAGTTGCACGAGAGCGCAGTCTCGCCAGCCACGGCCGGAGCGCCGTGTGATGTCGCTCGTCAGCGGCGATCACCCTTCAGAGCTCGCAATCAACGTACCCGCGTCAACGGGAATGGCCCGTAGCCGGTCGCCACACCCACATGGTATGTCGACGCTCTCTTTTGCGAGGCCTCCGTTGGATCTGATCGAACGCCGTTCCGATACGTCGGCACGCCACCCCTGGGAGGTCGCGCGGGCGAAGGCTGTCGAGGACATCCTCACCCGCCATCGTGACCGCTTCGCGTCCGTCTTGGATTACGGATGCGGCGACGGCTACACCGGCGAGCATGTACAGAACGCCTTCAGCTCCGCTGAGCTAGTTGGTGTGGACGCGTTCTTCACGGAGTCGGACTGCGGGATCACCGAGCGCCGCGGCAGGACGGTCGAGCGCTCGGCGGACGATCGCCAACTCGGGACGCGGCGCTTCGACCTGATCCTGCTCTGCGACGTGATCGAGCACGTCGAGGACGACGTCGGATTGCTCCGGACGCTCCGGGACCGGCACATGGTGGACGGGAGCCTGATGCTCGTGACGGTACCCGCATTTCAGCAGCTCTTTTCAGAGCACGACCGTTTTCTCCACCACCATCGCCGCTACAGCCTGCCCGACCTCAGACGGGCCGTCGCGGACGCCGGCCTCACGATCGTCGAGGACGGCTACTTGTTCGCGTCGCTCCTGCCGGCGCGCATCCTCGGAAAGCTCGCGGAGCGTCGCGCCGCCGGCCAATCCCAGGAGCACGGCATCGGTGGATGGAACGGCGGCACGATCCTCACGCGCTTTCTGACCACCGCGCTGCGACTCGACAACGCGATCCTGCTCGCGGCACGCCGGTTCGGCATCACGCTTCCGGGATTGAGCTCGTGGGCGCTATGCAAAGCGTCGTAGTCGTCGTCCCCTGCTACAACGAAGCCGACCGCCTCGACCTCACCGCGTTCCGCGAGAGCATCGCCCGCGAGCCACAGCTAACCTACCTCTTCGTGGACGACGGCAGTACCGATCGCACGACGGACATGCTCACCGCCTTCGCCGCCGAGCACCCTGACCGCATCCAGCTCCTCCGTCTCGAGTCCAACTCCGGGAAAGCCGAAGCGGTCCGGCGCGGAATCCACTACTCGGCCGACCACTCTGCCGACCTGATCGGCTACTGGGATGCCGACCTCGCCACCCCCCTCACGGCGATCCCGAGCTTCGTGAACGCATTCGCCGAGCCCGCGGTTACCCTCATCATGGGATCGCGCGTGCAGCTGCTCGGCAGAAACGTCCATCGAAAGGCAGTGCGGCATTACCTCGGGCGCGTCTTCGCGACCGTCGTCTCACGGCTTCTGGACCTGCGGGTGTACGACACGCAATGCGGCGCGAAGATGCTGCGCCCGACGCCGCAGATGCGACAAGTCTTCGCCCGCCCTTTCAAGCTGCGGTGGTGCTTCGACGTCGAGCTCCTGGCCCGCCTCCTCGGCCTGCAGGCCCGTGGCGAATTCGACGTGGCGCGGCAGTGCCTGGAGCTTCCGCTGCACACATGGCGCGACGTCGGCGGCTCGAAACTCGGTCCCCGGCAGTTCCCGCACGTTCTCGGCGAGCTCATGCAGCTCCGAACGATCGTCGCCGACGAGCGTCGTCGGTGACGTCGCAACGCATCCTCGGTGCGACCGTCCTCGCCGCCAGCATCACCGTCATGGTGGCCCTCGGCGTGTGCGGCGTCGGCCACGGCGGCGAGACCCACCTCGACACGCCGATCCTCTACGCCGCCGGCGAGTACTGGCAGGCCGGCGGGAGCGCCTACACACGGAACGTCGTGCCGCACGTGTCCGGCGCCATCGGCGACACGCTCGACCGCTACACCTTCGCGTACCCGCCCCAATCGGCCCCGCTCTTCTTGCTGCTCGCGATCGGCTCGGCCGAAACCGCCAACACGATCATGACCATCTTCAACCTCGTGAGCCTCGCCGCCCTCGCCTATCTGACGGTGCGGCTGGCGGAGCCCGACGATTCGGAGATGCAGCATTGGATCATCCCGGCCCTCGTCATCGGCAACCTCTCGACGGTCTTCGTCGTCTGGATGGGGCAGACGACGCTCATCATGACGGCCGCACTCGCGGGGGCGTGGTACTACGCGCGGCGTGGCGAGCCGATCGTCGCGGGCATCTTTCTCGCCGTCGCCACCATGAAGCCACCGCTCAGCCTCTTCGTCGTCGCGTGGTTCGTGCTCGAGCGGGAATGGAAGGTACTCGGCACCATGACCGTCGCCATCCTGGTCATGGCGTCGATCCCGATGTACCAAAGCGGCCCCATACAGGTGTACCTCGACTGGCTCGGCTCGCTCGGCAACTACGGCGTGCACGCCTCCAACGCGCTCGGCTCCCGCATGCTGTTCAACCTTCAGAGCCTGCTCTTCGCCGTCGGGATCACGACGCCGAGCCTGATCGTCTTCGGGCTCATCGGGACGCTCGCGTTGTGGTACTGGCGCCACGTCTTCGTCGAGAACGATCTGCTCGGCGTGGTGCTCGGGATCACCCTGCTGTTCGGTTACGGCCACAGCTACGACATCGCGGCGCTCGTGCTCCTGATTCCCGCGTTCTGGCGGCGTGTGCACGACTCCGCCGCGGCCTCGGCCGTCGCGCTGACCATGCTCTTCGCGATTTCGTTTCCGAACAGCGTGCTCGAGCCCTACGGGAGTCTCTTGTTGTTGCACGCGCGCGTCGCCGTTCTCTGCGTCGCACTGGTGTGGCTCTTGTGGCTCAGCGCCGACGCGGCCCCCGAACGCGGCGGGTATTCCGGCGTTCAGGGGCTGAGCTCGACCGCATCACTCTGACCGGGCTGACCGGGCTGACCGGGCTGGCCGGGCGGACCCCGGCTGATCGCCTGGGAGCTCGCTAACCGCGTCCACCGACCGCACGCCGCAACTCGGTCGCGCCGCCGGCGTGCATCCGCTCTTCCATGTGACGAGCGAGATCATCGAGACCGGCGGCGCCGATCCGATGCCGCGCCCGTGGCATGAGGTCGTTCTCCTCCTCGGCCATGTGATGCTCCACCGTACGGCGGAGCTCACGGAGCCGGCTCTGGCACTCGCCCTTCTTCAGGCGAGGAGGTCTCAGACCGTCGAGGAGACGCGCGATCGCGGCGTGCTCAGCGCGCGCGTGATCGACCTGCACCTGTTCACCGCCGAGGGCGGCCACTGCGGGATAGAAGATCTCCTCCTCCAGCGCGGCATGCATTGTCAGACGATCGACCAAGCGGCCACAGAGATCGTGCCAATCGCCCTCGTGCGTCTCGGCGTCGAGCTTGTCGAAGAGGGCCTCGACCTCGGCGTGCTGCGTCGTCAACATTTGAATCGCGTCCATGATTGCCTCCTCACACACGAGAAGGACCACGAACCGTGCCACTAAAACGACGGTATCGGGCCCGTACTGGAGGGCCCGATACCGTCGCTCAGGGCAGAACGCAGAATTTACAGCGTCAGGCCGAGACTGCGGCGATCGCTTTCGCCACGACCTCGATGTTGCGCGCGTTCAGCGCCGCCACGCAGATCCGACCTGAATCGATGGCATAGATCGAGTGGCGTTCGCGGAGCGCCGTCACCTGATCCTTCGTGAGCCCGGAGTACGAGAACATGCCACGCTGGCGCGTGATGAAGCCGAAGTCGGCGCCCGGCACGGCGGCCTGCAAGCGCGCGACCAGCTGCTCGCGGAGCTGGCGAATCCGGTCCCGCATGCCGGCGAGCTCGCGCTCCCAGAGCGCCCGCAGCTCGGGGTCGTTCAACACGGCCGCCACCACCTGGGCACCGTGGCTCGGCGGATTGGAGTAGTTGGTGCGGACGAGCCGCTTCAGCTGGCTGAGCGCGCGCGCCGCCTCTTCCGGGCTCGCGGCGACCAAGCTGAACGCGCCGACGCGCTCGCCGTAGAGCGAGAACGACTTCGAGAACGAGCTCGACACGAAGACGGGCGTCGTCGCCGCCGCGAACGCGCGGACGGCTGTCGCGTCGGCGTCGATGCCGTCGGCGAACCCTTGGTACGCCATGTCGAGAAACGGAACGAGCCCGCGCGCGACGACGACGTCGCGGACGGCGGTCCATTGGTCGGCGGTCAAGTCGGCGCCGGTCGGGTTGTGACAGCAGGCGTGCAGCACGACGACGTCGCCGCTCGGAATTTTCTTCAGCCCTTCGAGCAGCGTGGCGAACTGCAGACCCTTCGTCGCGGGGTCGTAGTACGGATAGCTCTGCACGGTGAAGCCGGCGCTCTCGAAGAGCGCGCGGTGATTCTCCCAGCTCGGCTCGCTGATCCAGACGTTGGCAGACGGCGCGAAACGGCGGAGGAAGTCGGCGCCGACCCGGAGACCGCCCGTCCCCCCGAGTGTCTGCACCGTGACGACGCGCTTCTCCGCGACGGCCGGGTGCTCGGCCCCGAACACCAGGACCCGCACGGCCTGATCGTAAGCGGGCATGCCGTCGATCGGGAGATAGCCGCGCGGCAGCGAGCTCTCGACCAGACGCTGCTCGGCGCGCTTCACGCACGCCAACAGCGGGACCTTGCCGTTCTCGTCGTAGTACACGCCGACGCCCAGGTTCACCTTGGCGGGATTCTCGTCGGCATTGAACGCCTCGGTGACGCCGAGGATCGGATCGCGAGGCGCCATCTCGACGCCGGCCAGCAAAGCGGTGCTCATCGTGGTCTGCTCCGGTGCAGAAGGATTGGGTGCGGTCCCGACCTATACCCGCTCGCGGCAGGGCACGCACGCGTCGGGCTGGGTGGTGTCGCCGGTGGGTGGGGCATCACAACACGGACATCGGGCACGCAGAGGCGCCCTCGAATTTGAAGCTCTTGAGATTGAGTGATGATGCAGCCGGCGGGCGGGTCGGGGGTGGCTCCGGGGAGCGCCAGCTCGCGTGTGCGCAGGCCATGGTGGCAGCGGCGGGTGGTAAGCGCTGGGGGTCAGCGACTGCGCGACCGTAAGAGCCACCCCCGCCCCGCCCGCCGGCTGCCACCATCACCCTTCATTGCCGATTGACTGCCCGGACCAGCGCCCGCATGCAGGACCGGGGGGCGTTACGACTCGGACGGCAGATACCCACGCGGCCCGCGCATCACACCGGCTCGCGCGTTGGCTGAAATCGCTTCGCGGGCTCGCCCCGAGCGAGAGCCGCGTGCTGCTCGTCGCGCTCGGGATCGTCGCGAGCTTGTGGGTGTTTCTCGTCGTCACCAGCCTCGTGACCGCCGGCCGGACGCAAGCCTTCGACGAGCAGATGCTCCGGGCGCTCCGGCGTGCGGCGGATCCCGGGGTGCCGATCGGACCGCCCTGGGTCCAATCGATCGCCCACGACCTGACCGCGCTCGGGAGCGGCGTCGTGCTGTTCACCATCACGCTACTCGTCGCCGGCTATCTCGCCCTCGAGCGCCGCTACTCGATGGTCGGGCTCCTCTTCACGGCGAGCTTCGGCAGCATGATCGCGAACACGGCGCTCAAGGCCTTCTTCGCGCGCCCGCGGCCGACGGTAGTGCCGCCGCTCGCGCTCGTCGGCTCGACGAGCTTTCCGAGCGGGCACTCGATGATCGCGGCGGTCGTGTACCTCACGCTCGGCGCGCTTCTCGCCCGCACGACGACGCGCCGGCGCCTCCGCGTCTACTATCTCGGCGTCGCGCTCGGCATGAGCGGGCTGATCGGGCTCTCGCGCGTCTATCTCGGCGTCCACTATCCGAGCGACGTGCTCGCCGGCTGGGCGGCGGGCGTGCTCTGGGCGCTGCTCTGCGAGCTCGTTGCGCAGCGCTTGCAGCGCGAGGGCGTGGTGCAGCCGCCGAGTCCCTAGGGAACCTAGCGCGTCGTCCGCTCGACGACGCTCGTCACGCGCGTCCCCGTCCAGTCGAAATCGAACCCGACCCGGACCGGCGGGCTCCAACTGACGCCGCGATCGTGGCTCACGGCGAGCTCGACGACGACCGGATTCGCACCCACCGGGAGCGCCGCGCCCGGTGTCGTTGCCTCCCACGCGCCCGGTGACAGCCGGCGCCGATAGCGCGCGTCGTCGCGAGCTGCGACGCCGTTCTCGACCGCGAGGTCACGGAAGCGCAGCCGGTCGCGTTCGTCGAGCCCGAAGTCGTCGAGCGGCGCGATGCGATGCCAATCGAAATAGACCCCCGCGATGCGCCGCTGCCGCTCGCGCAACCGCTCGGCGAGGATCACCGCCGCACGGGGATCCGACCACTCGCCGGCACGCGCGACGACCGCGAGATCCGCGGTGCTGAAGGCGCTCACGAGCTTGGCGCCCCAGAATCCGTCGCGCACGGTCGCCGCGTCGAAGAGCGGATTCGGATAGGTGGTGCGCCACGCCTCGGGATCGAAGGCCGTGGCGTCGAAGTAGCCGAGCGCGGGATGGGCGAGCGGAAGGTTCCCCCATGCCGGCGTCACGAGCCCGAGTGTCGCGACCCGCCAGAGCAGGTGGGCCGGATCGAAGAAATATTCGTGGCCGTAGCGCGGGGGCTTCCAGTCGTCGTTGCCCGCGCCGAGCGCACTCGAGAAATCGAGCAGGTAGTGTACGAGGTGGCCGCGGCCGTCCTCGGCCTCGTCATCCGGCACGAACGCGTCGAGGAAGTTGCCGCGGCGCGCGTCGGTGTAGTTGATCCATGCCGCGACGACGCGGAGCCCGCGCAGCTCGCGGCGATCCTCGTGCGGCACGCGATCGTCGGGATCATCGGACCGCCGACCCATCGTCCGGAAGCCGCCCTTCATTTTTCCCGGCAGCCAGCGGCTGGCGACGACCCGCAAGCGTCCGTCGGGACCGCGCGCCGCGCCTTGCAGCAGGCGCTGCAGCTCCGGGTCGGTCAGCGTCGCGCCGGGAGCGACCGTGAGGCGCTCCGGATCGAGGGGCACGAGATAGTTCTCCGGCACGTTCCAACCGAGCGCGTACACGATCTTCGTGCACACCATCTCCGCCCCGGTCGGCACCTCGGGGTAGTCGGGCGGGTCGAGCTTCACGACGTAGCGGTCGCCCTTCCGGTCCTGGATGACGAAGCCGGCGGTCATGCCGATCGCCTTCGCCGACAGCACCGACAAGGGGCCGTCGGCGGCGGGCGCGTGCCGCGGATCGCTCGGACCGCGGGCGAGCGCGGCTGGGCTCATGGGTCGACGCGCGTGGCGATTGGTGAACCACGTCGAATCCGGCACCTCGTCGAGCGCGTTCACGTTCGCGGCTTCGGGCCGCTCCACGACGTGCAGCACGCGGCCGACCGCCGGCAGGATCTTGTGCAGCTGATACGTGGTCATCGACCAGACGCCGTCGCGGACGAGATGGTCGCCGCTCTCGTCGACGGCCGGCTCGGCGATCGGTCGATCGTCGTGCGCCTGCCATTGCACGGTGGCGGCGGACGCGTGGAACGGCGGGCTGAGCGCGTCAGCCGTCAGTAGCAGCGTCGTCGCGCCGAGCAATCGCCCGACGCGAGTGCGCAGGAGAAGCCCCGGCATCGTGCGGACTCGCCTACATCGACCCGAGTACGCGTCGCAGCTTCGCGGCACCCTTCGGCGCCTTCACCTGCCCGGCGAGAATCGCCTTCGGCGACACGGCGCGGCCGTAGTAGCTCCGGTTCGCGTCCTTCCGCTCGGCGATGATGGTGCCTTCGATCGACACGCCGGCGAACGCGCCCTGGGCTCGGCTGTACGTGTAGACCGCCGCAACCGGCATCACGTTCGCGCCGAGCGTGCGGCCGACCGGTCCCACCGCGGCACTGACCGCACCGCCGAAGGAGACATTGCCGCCGTGCGCGAACGCGGCGACGGCTTCCGGCGTGTTCAAGACGAGAACGAACTCGGTCACCTCGGCCCCCACCTGGAAGCCGAAGCCCGCGCCGCCGGTGCCGATCGCCGAGGGCGGGCTCCAGCCGTTTGCCGTGCGCGCAACGACCACGCCCCAACCGCCCTGGCCGCTGAAGATGAAGCCGGCCTTCAACACGGTGAGAATCGCGAGACCTTTGGCATCGCGTAACACCGCGGGCGGAATGCCGTCCTCGGGCATGGCGCGGAAGCGTTCGATGATGGCGGTCGCTTGATCGACCTCGCTTTGCATCGCCGCATGGGCCGGGGTGAGCGTCGTCGCGATCAGGCAGGTCGCCGCGAGCGCCGTCATCAGTAGCGTTCGTTTCATGATGGGTTCCTCCGCGATCGTGGGGAGCAACGTTCGTGCCCATCCGCACGGAGCAAAATCGCCGTAGTCGCGGCGCGGGCGCACCCGGGCGCTGTAAGAAGTACCGACCCTGCCGGCGGCGTTTTCAAGCCGATCGCCGTCGGCCCGCCGCCGGGATAGACGACGCCCGTGCCCCGCGACGACGCGACGACGGTGACCTGCCCGCCCGGCGAGTCGGATCGACTCGACCGGACGCTCGCGCGACTCCTCCCCGCGACCAGCCGGGGCGCCGCGCGGCGGTTGATCTCGGACGGGTGCGTCTTCGTGAACGGGCGGCGCTGTCAGGTCGCGTCGCGGACGATCTGGCCCGGCACCATCCTCCGCGTGACCGCCCCGCCCGCCCAGACCACCTCGACCGCCTCGCCCGCCGAGCCAGCGGCCGCGGCGACAGCGCCGGCCGCGGCGCTCACGATCCTGCACGAGGACGCCGATCTCATCGCGATCGACAAGCCGGCCGGCATGCCGTCGTCGCCGACGCGCACCGCGTCCGCCGGCACGGCGCAAACGACGCTCGAGCAGCAGCTGCACGCGCGCGACGGCCGCATGACCCGCCTCTTCGTCGTGCACCGGCTCGACGCCGGCACCTCGGGCGTCCTGCTCTTCGCGAAGACGGGCGCCGCCGCCGCCGCGCTCGGCGCAGCGTTCAGCGAGAGCCGGATCGAGAAGGTCTACGTCGCGCGCGTGCCCGGCTCACCCGCCACGTCGCACGGCACGATCGAGCTCGCGCTCGCGACCGCCGGCCGGAAGACGATCGTGAGCACCAGCGGTCGCCCCGCCCGCACCGATTGGGACGTCGTGACGACCGACGCGCGCAGCACGCTGCTCCGGCTCCGTCCCGACACGGGCCGCATGCATCAGCTCCGCGTCCACCTCCGGGCGATCGGCCATCCGATCGCGGGCGACCGGCTCTACGGCGGCCCGGCGGCGCCACGACTCATGCTGCACGCCGAACGGCTCGTGGTGGCGCACCCGCGGACGAACGCGCCGCTCGCGCTCTACGCGCCGAGCCCGTTCGACTGATCGTCAGGCGATGACGTCGAGCAGCGACTGCTCGGTGTCGCGGCCGACCGCGATCAGCGCCACGCCGATCTGAAACGCGCTCTTGCCGTAGATCACGCCGACGGCCGCGTCGACGACGTCGTCGGTCGTGCTCGCGGCCGGGTCGGCCGACGCGTCGTCGGGCGCGCCACTGCGCGTGAACGTGTGCGCGCTGCGTGCGAGCCGTTGCTCGGCAGCGTCGAGCACGCCGAGTCCGGACGCGGTGATCGACGGTATCCCGCTCATACTCCGTCTATCGGTCCTTCGCGCCGCGCGCTTGAGCCGATGGCGTGGATCGCCGAGCGTCGGCGTCACCGTCGGCGCGACGACCGCGCGAGCGCGCCGCGAACCCGCATGGCGTCAGTCATCGCAGCGCGTGGGCTTGCTCGATCCGCCGAGCCAGGACGGCGGGCGCTCGAGCATCGGCGCGCGCGCCGGGCCGCGCTCGAACGTCCCGAGCAGATCGGCGCTGAACCACACCCAATGACAGCGCGTGCACACCTTAATCGGCGCCGCGCCCCAGAGCGGATCGCGGCCGAGCTCGGAGAACGGCTGCGCGCAGGCGGGACACCAGTGGCGCGACGGGCGGCTCGCATGGAGCGCCGCTTGCCACACGCGATTCACGAACGTGCGCGGCGCGATCTGTCGCAGCACCGGCAACGTGACCGCACCGGCGCGGCAATCGCGACAGAACCAGACGAGGCCGTGACGGCCCGCACCGCGCTCGAGATAGTCGCCGCAGCCGGCACACGAGAGCCGCTCGAGCTGCAGGACCTTCACGCGCCGGCCATGCGCCCTGTCTAGTGCAGACCCGCGCGTCCGGCCACACCCCCCGCCTTGAAAGCCACGGACGCAGCGACTATCCGAGCAGCCAGCCCACACGGCACCACGAATCGGAGGCATCATGTCGGATCTGCACACCGAAACCGTCACCTACACCGCGGGCGCCACGACGCTGCGCGGCTTTCTCGCCAAGCCGGCCAGCGCGGGCGAGAAGCACGCCGGCGTGCTGATCGTCCATGAGTGGTGGGGATTGAACGACTACATGCGCGAGCGCGCGCACATGCTCGCCGATCTCGGCTATACCGCGCTCGCGATCGACATGTACGGTGACGGCCAGGTCGCGACCGATCCGGCGTCCGCCGGTGCCCTCATGAACAAGGCGCTCGCCGATCGCGCCGGGCTCGAGGCGAAGTTTCAGGCCGGGCTCGCGTGCCTGAAGTCGCAACCCGGCGTCGAGCCGCAACGCCTCGCCGCGATCGGCTACTGCTTCGGCGGCGCCGTCGTGTTGCACGCGGCGCGCATCGGTCTGCCGCTCGCGGCCGTCGTGAGCTTCCACGGCGCGCTCGGCTCGTTCCACACCCCGGCCCCCGGCAGCGTGCCGGCCAAGATCCTCGTGTGTCATGGCGATGCCGATTCACTGGTGCCCGAGGCCGACGTCGACGCATTCGAGCACGAGATGGAGCAGGCCAAGGCCGACTATCGCGTCGCGCGCTATCCCCACGCGCTGCACGGCTTCACCAATCGCGAGGCCGACGAGAACGGCAAGAAGTACGGCATCCCGCTCGCGTACGATCCGGATGCCGATCGCCATTCGTGGGACGACATGCGGAAGCTCTTCGCCGACACGATCGCCTGATCGTGTCGCGCGACTGACCGCACGCATCGGAGGTCGTCATGCAGCTCCCGGAACGCACGCAGGTCTACGAGACGCCGATCTTCGACAGCCGGCGCTGGGATCGTTTCGTGGCCCGTCCGGGTGACGTCATCGTCTGCACGCCGGCGAAATGCGGCACGACGTGGACGCAGATGCTCTGCGCCATGCTGCTCCACGGCTCGACGACGTTTCCGCAGCCGCTCACGCAGCTCTCACGCTGGCTCGAGCGCCATCTCGATCCGCTCGACGACGTGCTCGCCGCCTACGAAGCCCAGCCCCATCGTCGCCTCGTGAAGACCCACACGCCATTCGACGGCCTGCCCTATTTTCCCGAAGCGTCGTACGTCTTCTGCGGACGCGACCCGCGCGACGTCTTCCTCTCCGGGCTCGATCACATGCAGAACGGCTCCGACCGCACGCTCGCCGACGCGCGCCAGCGCGCCGGACTCCCCGAAGATTTCGCAATGCCGCAGGACCCGAACCAGCTCTTCCCGCTCTGGCTCACGACCGGCGCGATGGCGGGCATGGAGGATGGCTTCCCGATTGGCTCCGTGATGAGCCTCACCAAGACCTACTGGCAGTTCCGCCATCTGCCGAATCTCCTCTTCCTGCATTACGCCGACCTGTCGGACGACCTCGACGCCGAGCTGCGCCGCCTCGCGACGTTTCTCGACGTACCGATCGACGAAGCGCAGTGGCCGCACTACCTCGAGGCCGCGAGCTTCGCGTCGATGCGCGAGCGCGCCGACGAGCTCGCCCCCGGCGCCCATTTCGCCGAGTGGCGCAGCAACCGCGATTTCTTCCGGTCGGGCCGGCGCGGCACGTGGCGTGAGGTGCTCTCGCCCGAGAACCAAGCGCTTTACGAGCAGCTCGCGAGCGCCCGGATGGAGCCGCGCCTGAAAGCCTGGCTCGAAGGCGGCCGGGCCGCGGCCGGCTCCCCCGAGAACGCCTGACGCTCGCGGCTGTCGATTCGCCTGGAGGTCGTTCGACGTAGAGACGAACCCAGTCGAGCGAGAGGAGCCTCATGGAATCGAGCAGAGCCAGCATCCTCGGTGGGCGCGTGCTGTCCGGTCTCGCCATCGCGTTTCTGGCCATGGACGGGGTCATGAAGTTCGTGCCCGACGTCCCCGCAGTGGCCGAGGCGTCCGCGCAACTCGGGTGGCCCATGAGCACCAACCCGGCGATCGGCGCGGCGCTGCTGATCAGCGTCGCGCTCTACGCGCTCCCGGCGACCGCGGTGCTCGGCGCGATCTTGCTGACCGGTTACCTCGGTGGCGCCGTCGCGATGCACGTTCGCGTCGGCAATCCGCTGGTGACCCACACGCTCTTCCCGATCTCCGTCGGCCTCATCGTCTGGGGCGGCTTGTTCCTCCGCGACGCGCGTGTCCGCGCGCTCATCCCCTTCCGGAGCGCGGCCTAACGGCGACGCTCGCGTCGGGCGGGCGGCGGCTCTACTGTCGCCGTCGCATGACGCCGCTTTCCATCCTCGATCTCGCGCCGATCACCGAAGGCGCCGACGCCGCGACGGCGTTCCGGCACGGCGTCGATCTCGCCCAGCACGCCGAGCGCTGGGGCTACCAGCGCTACTGGGTCGCGGAGCATCACGGCATGCCGGGCATCGCGAGCGCGGCAACGGCGGTCGTGATCGGCCACGTCGCCGCCGCGACGACGACCATTCGCGTCGGCGCCGGCGGCATCATGCTGCCGAACCACGCGCCGCTCGTGATCGCGGAACAGTTCGGCACGCTGGAGTCGCTCTACCCGGGTCGGATCGATCTCGGCCTCGGCCGCGCACCCGGCACCGATCCGACCACGGCCCAGGCGCTCCGCCGCACGCTCGTCTCCGACCCCGAGCGCTTTCCGCAGGACGTGATCGAGCTCATGACCTACTTCCGTCCCGCCGAGCCCGGCCAGCGCGTCGTCGCCGTGCCGGGCGCGGGGCTCCGCGTGCCGATCTGGATTCTCGGCTCGAGCTTGTTCGGCGCCCAGGTCGCGGCCGTCCTCGGGTTGCCATTCGCGTTCGCGTCGCACTTCGCGCCTGCGGATCTGATGGCCGCGCTCGACGTCTACCGCGGCAATTTCAAACCATCGGCCGACCTCGCCGTGCCGCACGTGATGCTCGGCTTCAACGTGATCGCCGCGGAATCGGACGACGAGGCGCGCTTCCTCGCGACGTCGGTGCAGCAAGCCTTCGTGAATCTCCGGACCGGTCGGCCGTCGCGTCTGCCGCCACCGTCACGCGGCTACTACGAGAGCTTGCCGCCACCGTTCCGCGCCGTGCTCGACGACGTGCTGGCGTGCTCGGCGATCGGTACGCCCGCCGTCGTGCGCGAGAAGCTCGGCGCGTTCATCGCCCGTACCGGCGCCGACGAAGTCATGATCGGCTCGATGATGTTCGACCACGCCGCGCGGCTGCGCTCGTACGAGATCGCCGCCGAGGTCATGGCCGCGCCGGCAGTCGCGTGAGGAACGGCTGCAGGACGGACCCACACGGCGCCCTCAGGCGCCGAAGAGTCCCTTCAGATCCCGCTTCAGGATCTTGCCGTTCGCGTTCCGCGGCAGCGTCTCCGGGTGGAAGAGGATCTTCACCGGCACTTTGAACGCGGCGAGCTTCTGCGCCACGTAGTGCCGGAGCTCTTCCTCGGTGGCGGCGGCGTCGGCCTTCAGGTGCACGACCGCGCCCGGCTCCTCGCCGAGCGTGCGGTGCGGGATGCCGACGACGGCCGCGTCCATCACGGCCGGGTGATCGTAGAGGGCGTTCTCGACCTCGACGCAGTAGATGTTCTCGCCGCCGCGGATCAGCATGTCCTTGGCGCGATCGACGATGTAGACGAAGCCTTCCTCGTCGACGCGCGCGAGGTCGCCGGTCTTCACCCAGCCGTCGACGAAGGTCTCGGCGGTGGCTTGCGGCTTGTTCCAGTAGCCCCGCACGACGATCGGGCCGCGATACCAGAGCTCGCCGACCTCGCCGACGGGCATGTCCTGCCCCTCACCACCGACGATGCGCACCTCGCCCGTCGGTGACGCCACGCCGCAGCTCGTCGGCTTCCGCTCGTAGTCCTCGGCGACGTTGCTGGTGGCAGTGGCGGAGGTTTCCGTCATGCCCCAGCCTTGCCCCGTGGTGAGCTTCGGGAAACGCTCCTTCAGCCGCCGCACCAGCTCCGGCGCCGACGGCGCGCCGCCGTACGAGATGTTCTCGAGCGACGACAGATCGTAGTCGTCGAACGTCGGGTGCTCGATGATCTGCCAGGCGATGGTCGGCACGCCGCCCGCGTTGGTGAGGCGTTCGGTTTGGATCAGACCGAGCGCCTGGTCGACGTTCCAGCGCCGCTGCATCACGAGCTTCATGCCGGCGAGCAGCGCCGGGATCATTACGGCGAAGCAGCCGGTGGCGTGGAAGAACGGTACCGAGATCAGAATACCCTTCTGCGTGGCGAGTGGGTTCGGCATCGGCGGCGCCTCGCCGCGTCGGAGGAACGCACGCGTCTGCGCCGCGAGCGCGTTGAACACGTTGGAGATGATGTTGCGGTGGGTGATGACCGCGCCTTTCGGCTTCCCGGTGGTGCCCGAGGTGTAGAAGATGGTCGCGTCCTCGTCGGGATCGAGCGCAACACCAGGGAGATCGCCGAGCGCCATCGCCGCCCAACCGTTCGGCGTGCCCAGCACGTCTTCCAGCTTCTGCACGCGCGGGTCGGAGATGTCCTGCTCGTTCGAGCGGCTGACGTAGATCTTCTTCAGATCGGGACAGTTGTCGGCGTGCTCGCGGAAACGCTCCCAGCGCTCGGCATCGGCGATCGCGAGCTTGGTGCCGGAATCCTGCAGGCCGTACTCGAGCTCGGGCCCCGTCCACCACGCGTTCAGCGGCGTCACGATCGCGCCCACCAGCGCCGCCGCCCAGAACGCGACCGACCACTCGGGGATGTTCCGCATGATGATCGCGACCCGGTCGCCCTTTTCGACGCCGTCCGCGATGAGCTGCGCCGCGAACCGCGCCACCGCCCGGCGATGCGCGTCGAACGTCACCCGCTCGTCGTCGTTCACCATGTAGGTGCGATCGCCGAAGAACGCGCTCATGCCGAAGACCTCGGCGAGCGTCGGCGGCGCGTTCTTCCACGTCTTGATGCGGACGCCGCGGATCTCGCGCTCCTCGACCTCCAGCATGGATCCGGCCGCCGTCATCCGACGATGGGCCTCGTCGATGGACATCGCGGGAAAGCCGGCGGGTAGCGTGGGAGCTTCGGTCGTCATGGGAACCTCGCGTCGTGAGGGTTGGTGATGCGTCGGACTAGCGCGGGTAGCTGCCCACCTCAAGGTCCCGGCCGTCATTGCCTCGTTTCGGCGCCAGGGCCTCGCGGGACGCGACTCGGCGGGCGCGCCTGTGCCATAGATCGGGGACCATGATTCCCCCGCTCCGCGATCCCGAGGCCCAGGCGTTCGTCGTCGGGCGCATGCCGCTCTTTGCCGCGGCATGGATGACCGCGGCGGTGGCCTGGTCCGTGGTGCTGTCCCTCGACAGTGGAACCAGGTTGCCGCCGCTCCTCGTAGCGGTAGCCGCGCAAGGCATCGTGCTGGCCATCATGTGGCGTGGCGTACGACACGCCCGCTCGGCGACGGCGGCCCGCCGCGTCGCCGCGGGAGCCTGCATGGTGCTCGGCTGGATCGTGCTCGCGCTCTTCGCTTCGACCGCCGGGCTCCGCGACGTGCTCGGCGTCATGCTGCTCACGCTCTACGCCGTGTCGGCATTCACGTTCGCGTGGGGGTGGCAGATCGAAACGGCGCTGGTCGCGGCCACGATCGTCCCGGCCGTTCTGCTCCTGCCCTGGCTCGCGCCGTCGGATCATCAGGCCGAGCTCTTCACCGCCGTCACGCTCGGCACCGGCGTGTCGCTCGCCGTCGCCGAGCTCACGTTCCGGAGCCTCGAGCATGCGCGCGAATATCGCTGTGCCGCCGAGGAGCGTACCCGCGAGCTCGCCGAATCGCGCGACGCCTACCGCGATCTGGCCGAGAACGTCCGCGACTTCATCTGGGCGATCGACCTCGACGGACGCTGGACCTACCTCAACGCGGCCTTCGAGCGGTTCTTCGGCCTCCCGCGCGGTCAAATGATCGGGAAGCGCGCCACGGAGCTCACGCTCGAGCATCCCTCGGCGGCCAATGTTGCGCGCGAGATCGATCGCGTGCGCAGCGGCGAGACCCCAGGACCGCTGCGGTTCCTCTTCAACCTGCCGAGCGGCCAGCGCTGGGTGGAAGCGCTGCCCTCCGGCGTGTTCGCGTCCGACGGGACCCTGACCGGCATCCGCGGCGTGAGCCGCGACATCACCGAGCGCATGGTGATCGACACCGCGCTCCGCGAGAGCGAGGCCAAGTTCCGCATGGTCGCGGAGGCGATGGCGATCCCCGTCTTTCTCGTGCGCGGCACGCAGCTGCTCTTCGTGAACGCCGCCTCGGTGCGGATGCTCGGCTACACCGAGACGGAGCAGCTCGCGATGCCGTTCTTGCAGATCATCCATCCCGACGACCGCGCGCTCGTCACGGCGCGGGCCTCCGCGCGCCAGCTCGGGGAGCCGATCCCGCCCGCGCAGGAATATCGCGTCTGCACGAAGAGCGGCGAAACGCGCCGGATCGAGTTCGACGCGGTGCTGATCGACTACGAGGGCACGCCCACCATTCTCGGCAACGCGGTCGACGTCACCGAGCGCAAGCAGGCGGAAGAGGCGCTGCGCGCGTCGCTCACCGAGCTCCGCGCCAGCGAAGAGCGCCTTCGTCTCCTGGCGCGCCGGCAAGTGACGATCCGCGAGGACGAGCGCAAGCGCATCGGCTTCGATCTCCACGACGGCGTCTGCCAGGAGCTGATCGGGGTCGGCATCCTGATCGCGTCGGTGCGGACGCGCTTGCAGCCCGGCGCGCATGAAGCGGCCGCGGCCGTCGAGCGCGCGATCGGCTACCTGAACGACGTCGTCGAGCATCTGCGCGTGCTCGCCCGCGAGCTCCGCCCGATGCTGCTGCACGACCTCGGGCTCGAGGTCACCCTCGGCGCGTTGGCCACGGGACTGACGACGCCGGATCGCCCGGTCCAGACCCGGCTCGCGGCGCCGATCCCGCGCCTGCCGGAGCCCGTCGAGCTCGCGGTCTATCGCATTGCGCAGGAGGCGCTCACCAATGCCGTCCGTCACGCCGACGCGCGCGCCATCCTGCTCAGCGTGGAGGCCGACGAGGAGCACCTCCGGCTGGAGGTGCGCGACGACGGCCGCGGCTTCGATCCGCACGGGCGGAGCGCCGAGGCGCTCGGCCTCGCCGGGATGCAGGAGCGTGCCACCGCGCTCGGCGGCCGGGTCACGATCGACTCCACCGCCGGGCTCGGGACGACGGTCGCCTTCGAGTGGACGGCCGCGGTCGACGCCCAACGGCACCCCAGGGCCGGCAGCGACCGCGGTTAGGAGGCGCTCTCTATAGGGGGAACCCATTGCCGGCCCGCTCCCCGTCCTTTCGTCGTCTTCCCCGCCCCCGATCTCCCGCAACCCCCCGTTTTAAGGACGCCCGCCTACCTTGCCGGTTGGATCTCGCGCTTGTGCAAGCGCGCAGGTGAGTGCTACGAGCGCTGCTGCTTCTCGTCTCCAGAATCAAAAACTCAGATCCCGTTTTTTCCGCTCCAGGAGGAGACTTCATGCCCACTTCCCCCCGCTCGCTTTGCGAGACGGCTGCGTCCGCTGCCCGCCGCTCGTTCGTCGTCATGGCGGCCGTCGTTTTGATACTCCGGAGCGGCCTGGCGCTCGCGGCGAATCCGGCCCCGGTCCAACTCTTCTATCTGCCGTTCCCCGAGGATCAGCTGCTGCAAGGGCTGATCGCGATCGAGAACGGCGGCCCGTCTACGGCGCCGAGCGACCCGCTGACGACGTACGTCTCGATCGCCGCGGTCGCGAACGGCACCATCATTTATTACGACCAGTGGGAGAACGGGTACGACACCGACATCGCCAACCCCCTGAACCTCTACAACGGCGGCAATCTCGGCGGGACGCAGATCTGGGGCGACGGCAACGTCGCGAACGGCTTTCCTCCCGGCGTGCCGAGCGACTTGGTCAACGCCGGTACCGTCATCGTGCTCAACAATCAGATCACCTCGACGAATCTTTCCGCGATCGACTTCGACGGCCGCGACAAGATCGCCGCGACCAAGGGCGTCGCCGTCACCAAGACCGGCTGGGCCACCGGGCCCAACACGCTGCTCGCCGGATCCGTCGAGGTCTATGACACCTCGTACTGGGGCACCGACTATCGTTCTCCGGTCGGCGTGAACATTCCGGACGCAACCGATCATCAGATGTTCGAGTACACGAGCCTCTCCATCGAAGCCGGTGAAGGTGGCGCGACCGTCCAGATCGACGCCGATGCGAACGGCTCCTTCGAGACCACCGTCACGCTCGCCGAGGGCGAGAACCACTTCGTGAACGGCGGCGTCAACGCCGGCGGGCACGTCGTCGCCAACCGGCCGGTGCAAGTGCACATCCTGACCGGCGACATCGCCTCCAACTACGAGAGCCGCGACTCCCAGCTGCTGCCGACGAGCAAGTGGTCGACCGCGCTCTACACGCCGGTCTCGACCTCGGCGACTGCCCAGAGCATCGCGGGCGCCGGCACGACCGTGTGGCTCTACAACTCGGGCGCGACCACGCTCACCGTGCAGTACACGACGCGCGACGGCGGCGGCGCCCTCGTGACCACGCCGCTCTCCGTGCCGGGCGGACCCGCCGGCGGCTATCTGCCCCAGGTCATTCCCGACGGCTACGGCGCGCGCTTCACGGCCCCCTCCGCCTTCACCGCGTTTTCGACGGTCAACTCGACCGATACCGACACCGGCGGCAACCAGGCCTGGGACTGGGGCTTCACGCTCGTACCCGAAGGCTCGCTCACGCCGCAGGTGTTGATCGGCCTCGGCATCGGCCGTGACCCGACCTCCGGAACGAATCCGCTGGAGAACGGCAACCCGGTCTGGGTGACGCCCGTCGGCAACGGCGACACGGCCGTCACCGTGTACGTCGACTTCGACGCGAACCCCGCGACCGGTGCCCTCACCGATCCGAACGGCAACAAATACGACCTCGCCCTCAGTTTGAAGGAACTCGAGCGCGCCAAGATCTACGACACGGGCGACCGCAACCAGACCGGCATGCTGATCTACACGCTCACCAATGGCGTCGACCTCGCCGCCGCGTGGGGCCAGGATCCGCTCACCGCGACCGCGAGCGCCCCCGGCCTCGACGTCGGCACCGGCGTACCGCCGCTGCCGCTTTTCTCGGCCGGCAAGAACGGCACGATCTTCACCGACACCGACGGTGACGGCTTCGTGAGCCCCGGCGACACGCTGCTCTACACGATCGTCGTCAGCAACATCAGCCGCTCGCCGGTGCCAAACGTGATCGTGCAGGACACCTTGCCGGTCGACACGACATACGTCCCGAACAGCACGTTCTTCAAGAACGCCTCCAACGTGACGACTCCGATCGCCGACGACGGCATCGGCACCGCGTTCCCGCTCGACGGCGCCGGCAAGGTCCTCGATTCGGTGAACCCGCTGCCGGTCGGCGGCACCTACGAGGTCACGTTCAAGGTCGTGATCGACACGTTTCCGAACCTGACGCCGGGCACGACGGCGATCGTGAACGTCTGCGGCGTCACGGCGAGCGGCACCACTATCCCCTGCCAGGACACGACGACGCTCTTCGGCTGCATCGGCGACTTCGTGTGGAACGACCTCGACGCCGATGCAGTGCAGGACGGCGGCGGCGAGACCGGCATCGGCTCGGTCTCGTTGAATCTCTACGTCGACGCCAACACCAACGGCGTGATCGACGGCGGTGAGAGCATCGCCGCCACGCAGGTGACCAACGCCGGCGGCCTCTACCACTTCTACGGGCTCCAGGCCGGCAGCTACCTCGTCGACGTCGTGAACGCGACGGTGCCCGCCGGCTACGTGCTCACGACCGCCAACGATCCGAAGGCGATCACGATCGCGGGCGGCCAGTGCAACCTGACGGCGGACTTCGGGTACCGCCTTCCGCCAACGCCAACTCCGACCGCGACGGTCACCGTCACACCGACGCCGACGCGCACCGCGACCGTGACACCGACCCGCACCGCGACGCCGACGGTCACGCCGACGCCGACTGCGACGCCGACCGCGACGGTCACCCCGACGCCGACCGTGACCGCGACCCCGACCGTCACGGCCACCCCGACCGCCACGCCGACGGCGACCGTCACCCCGACACCGACCGCGACGCCGACCGTCACCGCGACGCCGACCGTCACCGCCACCCCGACGGCCACGCCGACCCCGACCGCCACGCCGACGGCGACCGTCACCCCGACACCGACCGCGACGCCGACCGTCACCGCCACCCCGACGGCCACGCCGACCCCGACCGCCACGCCGACGGCGACCGTCACCCCGACACCGACCGCGACGCCGACCGTCACTGCGACGCCGACACCGACGCCGACCGTCACGGCCACCGTCACCGCCACACCGACCGTCACCGCGACGCGCACCGCCACACCGACGCCGACGGCGACCGTCACCGCCACCCGCACGGCGACACCGACCGCGACACCAACTCTCACGGCAACCCGGACCGCCACGCCGACCGTCACCGCCACGCCGAGCGCGACGCCGACGCCGGTATTGCCACCGCTGAATCACTTCCAGTGCTACGAGACGCATCGCCAGCCGGCGCGCATCTTCGGCGTCACGCTCGACGATGTCTTCGGACCGTCCGTGGTCGACCTGAAGAAGCTGAAGCGCATCTGCGCTCCGGCCGACAAGAACCACGAGGATCCGACGGCGGCGAGTGATCCCGATCACCTCGGCGTCTTCACGATCAAGCAGACGAGCCCGAAGTTCCGACCGGTGAAGGGTGTGACCGTGACGAACCAGTTCGGCATGCTGACGATGAGCGTGACGAAACCCGACCGCCTGTTGGTGCCGACTGCGAAAGGCATCGTCGCTCCGCCGGCCATGCCGCCCGCCTTCGGCGTCGATCACTTCAAGTGCTACAAGGTCGCCTACGCGAAGATGCGCGCGTTCGGCATCAGTGTGCAGGACCAGTTCGGCGCGATCACGATCGACATCAAGAAGCCGACCCACGTCTGCGTGAACACCGACAAGAACGGCGAAGGCAATCCGGACCTCACGCAGAATCTGCTCTGCTACAAGGTCGTCATCACCGCTGGAACGCCGGCCGCACAGCTCCCGACGCAGATCTTCACCGTCGATCAGTTCACGAACGACGTCTACAAGCCGTACGGGCCGCGCGAGCTCTGCGTCCCGTCGGAAGTCACGCTCCCGTAAGCGATCGCACGGCGGGGTGACCGCGGACGCTCACGCGCCCGCGGTCACCCAGCACACCGGCACTCGCGGATCGGGCGCGTAGCGGCAGAACGTCCCGGTATGCACGCCGCGCTCGAGATCGCTGCCGAGCGCCGCGTCCTCGGCGGCGATCGCTTCGATCACGCGACGGACGCCGGAAAACTGGTATGCGCAGGTGTCGATTCCAGCCCGGCCGTTTCGACGACGGTACGAGCACGAAAGGAGCGCGCATGCAGTATCTCCTGTTGATCTTCGAGGACCCGACCGAGCGCGATGGTCTCGACGCGGCCGAGCGCGCCGAGATCTACCCGGGCTACCGGGCCTTCACGACGGCCATCCAGCAGAGCGGTCAGTTCCTGAACGGTGACCCGTTGGAGCCGCCGGCCACGGCGACGACCCTCCGCCTGCGCGGCGGCCGCCGGCTCATCACCGATGGGCCGTTCGCGGAGGCCAAGGAACAGTTGGTCGGCTACTACGCGGTCGAAGCGAGCGACCTCGACGAAGCGCTCGGGCTTGCAGCTCGCATTCCGTCTGTTCGGTTCGGGGCGGTGGAGGTGCGGCCGATTCTGAAGCTCGGCTGACGGTTTCTGACTTACCCGAACAACACCGGGCTGCGCGGGCTCGCTTGCGGAGTCGCCTCTGCGGACGCACCTCGCGCTTACGCTGACGTGGTGCGGAACCGTCCCCCCGTACACGCGGCGGGCTAGCCGGTGCTGTCCGACTTAGGACACTGAGCCGGTGAAACTAGGACACTTGGTCATTTCTTCTTAGGCGATGCCGCAGGAAGCTCGGCCGCCTGGAATAGCGGCGCCGTTTCGCCGGCTGCCTCGTAGACCTTCGGCGCCTTCTTGAAGGTCACTTCACCCCGAGACGCCGGCCTATCAACCGCCTTGCCGTCCAGCAGCTCGGCGACCGTCAGAATCTGTAGCCGGGGGTGCTTGGTGCCCCATGGCGAGTCGTAGAAGTCGGCCGAGGCGGCTTCCTTGCGCATGGGTGCGGTGGGTTGATCCATCGTGAGAAGCACGCCTATTTGCGCCTTCTCGCGCTCGACGACGCCTCGAAGATCCCGAATGTATGCCGGCGTCAGGGTTCCGGCTTTCACGGAGAAGATGATCTGCTTCGTGCCTCCCTTCGGGTCATCGTGGAAATAGAGCCGGCCATCGATGCCACGGTCGGCGCCCTTCTTCTGCTCGGCTGGACGCGCGCCCACGAGGCCGAGCACCCACCATTGGAACTGGTAGGGGTCATGCTCCGCGAGGTCGGCGGCGTCAGGTATCGAGACGGGCTCACCCACCACCGTGTAGGTGGCAGCGTCTCCGTACGCATCGCGCAGCCGGTGCTTGATGAGCGTGATCGCGAGGTGTGTGACATCTATGCCGACCCACCGGCGCCCGAGCTTCTGTGCCGCCGCAATGGCGGTGCCGCAGCCACAGAACGGATCGAGCACGACGTCATCGGGGTTGCTGCTAACGGCAATGATGCGTTCTAGGAGCGCCTCCGGTTTCTGTGTCGGATAACCAAGCCGTTCCTGGGCCTGCGAGTTGATTGGGTAGATGTCGTCCCACAGGTTCGATGCTTTGATGCCTGGCGATTCGTCCAAATACATCTTGAGTCGGAGTTGCCCGCCCGGCTTAGCGGGGTAGTGAAGTCTGCCTTCGAGGTCGTAATGCTGCATCCGCTCCGGACCAACGCCCCACCCGTTCGGATGGGGCTGGTAGGTGGTGCCGTTCCGGGCGGCGAAGTCGTATCTGAGGTTAGGCCGAGGGCTCGGGTTGCGCAGCGTCACCGACTGCCAGCGCCTTCCGTCAGGGTCGCGGCCCGTGAAGCGCTGCTCAATGTATACGGGCTCAAACGGGATGTAGGGTTGATTCCACGTGTACGAAGAGCCCTTGCTGTAGAAAAGAAGTACGTCACAGACCGACGCATAGTTTTTCCCGACGTTGCCGTGCGCGTGAGTCCGCTTCCACGTAATCTCGTTGACGAAGCGATCCGGACCGAACACGGCGTCCATGACGATCTTGAGGTAGTGCGCTGCGGTCGGATCGCAATGGAGGTAGACACTGCCCGTCGGCTTCAGGGCGCGGCGCAGCTCGACGAGGCGCGGGGCCATCATGGCGAGGTACGCAAGCATGTCTGACTCGCCGAGGAACGTACGGAACGCGCGGAGCGCATCAGCTACTCGACCGCCCGTCTCGACGACCTCCTGATACGCACGAGCGGCGGATTCATCCCACTGCCACGTATCCTCGAACGCCCGAATCTGCGCCGCCGCCCGCGTACCGTCGCGCTCCGCAAAGAGCACGTTGTAATCTTGGTCGCTCTTAAACGGGGGATCGAGGTAGACGAGATCGATCGATTCGTCGGCAACGTGCCGCCGCAGCACGTCCAGGTTGTCGCCGTAATAGAGTAGATTGCCCACCCCTGCACCTCCGACCCAGCCGGCGAGTAGCACGGGCCACTCGCCGGCCTCAAGCGCAACCCTCACTTCTTGCGACCCTTCCCGCCCCGGATGACGTAGAACCGTTTCGGTTGCACGGCCGTCTGTCCACCCTTCGCCTCGCTCGCGCTCATGCCTCTCGGGCGCGTCGGCGTCGGGAGCGGCGTCGGTTCCGTCGCGGACAGTGCCGCGTCGACCAGCTCGCCAATCGACCAGATGTGATCCGCGACGCCGAGCGCCATCGCGGGCGCGGCGCGGATCGACTCGTGCCAGCGGCACAGATTGTAGTGCGCGAATTGCAGCGCGATCGCTGCCGCATGGTTCTCGAGTTTCTTGCTGAAGCCCGAGGTCAACCGCGTGAATCGCCGTGATTGCATACGCGTGGTCAAGTTGAAGCGTTCGATGTAGCTGGTCGAGATCGCCGACTTGTCGGGATCACCGCTGACGATCGTTTTTTCGATGCCTCTTATGTTCCCCGGTGAGTAGCGGACGGCGGCTTCGTTTCCCGGCGTCACGGTGTACGTCTTGACGATGGTCGCGAAGTCGACGTCGTCGCCGAACGCATGCTCGATCGCGCCGGGGTACGGCGCGAAGCCATCGGCCGTGATCTGCGGGCGATTCACGATGCGGGCGCGGAGATCGTTCGCGAGCGCCAGCGTGTTCATGCCATCGCGCTTGCCGACCACGTAGCTCAAGACGCTCTTGCTGGTCGCGTCGAGCGCCACGAAGACGTAGCAGTCGCCGCGCGTGCCAGCGGCCTTGTCCTCGATGCTCGCGCGCTTCGCCTTGCACCCGATGAACGCCCACTGCTCATCAAGCTCGATGACACTCACCTGCAAGTCGCGCATGCGGGCGTCGTGAAGGCGGCGGCAGCCTTCGCCGACCTTCACGCCAAGGCGCATGATCGAATCGCGATGCACGCCGGTCATCCGCTCGACGGAACGGATCGAGTTACCTTCGACCAGGGCGGCGATGATTTGGGTTTGCTGGCTACGTGAGAGGGTGTTCATGGGCCACTTGTCTTTCTCCAAGTGGAGGCCCACAATCGACGGTTGCAACGGGCGTCGAGTGGGAAATCACTCGGTGTTCGGCCCTGCCCCCGGTTGGCGCCGGGGGCAGGGTGCAGTTGAACAACGCAATGTCGACCATGAGCCGCCAGCCGGAACGCTGGCGGCTCTTTTCGTGACGGCCCCGGTCGGCGGTCGGCGTGAACGCCGGGGCTCCCGCTCTCCTCATCGCCCCCACCTCCGAGTGCATGCATCGCGCGTCCACGAAAGACATGCTTGCATAATGAGATAAACAATGCAAGCATAGTTGCCGTGGAGGTTGCTTGCATGGAAAAAGACGAGAGCCGAGCAATTGGAGGCCGGGCGCGTCGAGATTCGATGACGCCAGAGGAGCGGTCGAAGATCGCCAAGAAGGCCGCGCAAACCCGATGGGCCCGCGAGCGCGAGCCAGGGATACCTGCGGTTCCAGCGACAGCCGCCCTGCCGGTCGCCGCTTACAAGGGTACGCTTGGGCTGGGTGGAGCGGACATCCCAGCCTATGTGCTCGACGACGGACAACGTGTCATTGGGCGCACCGCGTTCACGGAGTCCCTGACCGATATCAAGGCCGGCGGGAGCCTCGAG
>Ga0163144_10004766_pt1 | contig 30426 bp, 29 predicted proteins | sample OliLak19BULKMAT1_FD_123175 | JGI IMG/M metagenome (GOLD analysis project Ga0163144, IMG submission 123175) | Freshwater microbial mat bacterial communities from Lake Vanda, McMurdo Dry Valleys, Antarctica - Oligotrophic Lake LV.19.BULKMAT1 | ecosystem: Environmental > Aquatic > Freshwater >... | reverse complement strand
TGTCGAGAAGCGGCAACCCAAGCGCGCGTGGCGAAGGTCGCCAAGGCGCCGGGGCCGGCACAGACCATCACCGATGCCCTGGGAGAAACGCTCATTCCTTGGAGTTCCGCCAGCCGAAACGACAACGGGGTGTACCCGATGGATTACACGCTGCACTTCGAGGATTTTCAACTGCTCCGGAAGCTGGGTTCCGGGGGAATGGGATCCGTTTACCTGGCGCTGCAAAAATCCATGGGACGCAAGGTGGCGCTCAAGCTGCCCGCGCCCGCGCCGGGACATGCTCCGGACTACTTCAATCGCTTTCTGAGGGAAGCGCAGATGTTGTCGGCATTGCGTCATCCCGGCATCGTCGGGTTCCTCGGCGCCGGACAGGACAAGGGAGTTCCTTTCTTCGCGATGGAGTTCATCGAGGGATTTTCGACCGCGGAATTGATGAAGCTCCGCGAGACGCCCCTTTCCGTGGGTGATGCGCTGCACATTGTCCGCAAATGCGCGGCGGCGCTGGGCTATTCCCACGAGAAGAACATCATTCATCGGGACATCAAGCCGCAGAACATCATGATCTCGGCCTTGGGGAAGGTGAAGATCATGGACCTGGGATTGGCCAAGCCGATGCAGGAGGATCTCTCACTGACCGAGACCGGTTTGACTGTGGGAACCCCGCGTTTCATGGCCCCCGAGCAAGCGCGCGACGCCAAACATGTGGATATGCGTACGGATATTTATGCTTTGGGCGGAGTGCTTTACTACTTCCTGGCCGGTCGGGCGCCGTTTGAGGAAAGCACCGCGCTCAATCTGCTGTTGGCGAAGGAACGGGGCATCTTCCCGAGGCCGGCGCCCTGGAGGTTCTGCTCGTCAACGACAACGTCGCGGGAAATTGAACTCCCCCAAAAGGCTCTCGGCGAAAAACAGATCGCCAACAACATGACCACGCTGTCCAACGCCTTGGAAGCAGTGGCATTCCTGAACAAGCTAGGACGGTTCGGGCACGCACCGACCCCAGATTTGATCATCCTGGGAGGAGATTTGGAGGCGGATGGGGGTCTTCGATTTGCTACAAGAGATTCGGGAGAAACCGTCCCTAATAAAAATCCCTCTTATCGTGCTCGCCGATTCGGAAGCCGGGCGGGCGATCTTGGCGGAGCATGAACAGGCGGTGACCTTGTTCATTCAGAGGCCCGACGATCTCGCCCGCTTCGAGCATCTGTTACAGTCGTTCCAGGGCATGTGCCTAACGCTCGTGGAGCGGCCAACCGCAATTTAACAGCGGCTTCCACAAGGACGCGTGATGTACTTTGCCACACTAATCCTCACTCATCCGCGCTAATCCTTTGGTGTATGTGATTAGCGCGGATGAGCGGAGATTAGCGTGTGGAATCTGGCGTGGATTAGGGTGGCCGCTGCTATTTGAGTTGTAATTTGATATCGAACGTCGATCTGCCCGGCCGGATTTCGAGAGTCAGAGTGGATTGGTCCGGAACGCTATAGCGAGGAGGTAGCGTTTCGACGCCTTTCTTGGGCGACTGAATCACGATTCGATACTTGCCGGTGTCGACGTTGCCGAACTTGAAGCGTCCTTTTTCGATGATGACGACGTACTTTGGTTTGCCTTTGGCGTCCAGTAACGTGATGGTTCCCTTCTCCAGCGGCTTGTCGTCCAAGGTCACTTTGCCAATGACATCTCCCTTGGATTCCTTTTCGATAATCGGTGTCTTGGAATCGTCGATTTTCGTCTTCTTCGGCTCGCCCAGTTTCTCCTTCGTAACGGGCGGCATGACTTTCGCGCCCTTCTCACCGGACTGTTCGCGGATGCGGTCCAGGACGCGGCGCAACTCGAACGCCTTGTCGGAATAGGACGCCATCCGAGTCGTGTTCGCCAGGCCCCTGTCGATTTCCTGTTGCAACGGCTTTTCCAGAACCGGGCGCAGGGCGACGAGGGCGCCTTCGTAGAGGCGATAGCATCCCGCGTGGTCGCCGTTTTCGTTGAAGATCTTCGCGCCGCGATTGATGACCTCGCGCAGGGAGCCGCGTAGGTCCGGGACAGTCCCCTCGCTGCCGCCGCCTTGTGCCATTATGGGACTGACGGCCGCAAGAACGCAAATCACGCCGGCCAACCAGGGGCGATAATTTCGCTGGCTCATGTTCACTCCTGAAACTCGAATCGGACTAGGGAAGCACTTTTTCCCAGCTTGCGCCGAGTCCCCATGCCCCCAACTCGAATATAGAGAACCGCCCGCCGCGCCGCCAACGTCATTCCTGACCTTGCCGCGGATTGGCTCGTTCGGGTAATACGGGGAAGGGCGGCCGGCTTCAGTGGTCGCCATCTGGAATGCGAATCCTCATAGAGCGGCGGAGGGGAGTTTGGCGGACACGACACAGATTGTGGACGGTTTGATGCGTCTGGCGGGCAGTCAGGAGGGCTTGCCTCTCCTGGCAGCCAAAAACGCCGCCGGTGCCTTCCCGGCCGGTAAGCCGGGCAAAGAAGCGGCGGCGTTCTGCGGCGAACACGGCCTGGTGCGTTCCTTGCGGCACGATTCCGCGGGCCGCGCCGGCATCGAGATCTTCACGATCAGCGAAGCGGGCGTGGCCTGGCTGCGCAAGCATGCGTCCGCCGCGTCCGCGCTCGATTCCCTCGCCGCAGCCGTGGGCAATCGGCTCGCGCAGCTCGACGAAGCGGCGCGGCAATCCGAGCGTCAGCAGGAGCAGCTTCTGCAGCTTGCGACGCTTATCGAAACCTTGGCCCAGAAGGCCAGGCAGGACGCCGCCCAAGTCGAAGTCTGCCTCGGCGTGGAAGCGACGATTCTCTCGGAACTAAAGGACTGGCCTCGTCGCCATCCCCTCAAGGATTGCGCGCTTCCCGATCTTTTTCGCATGTTGCAAAGTCATCGACCGGCCGGGACCATCGGCGAATTTCACGATGCTTGTCGCCGCCTGTGCGAACAACGCAAGGTGTATCTGCACCCCTGGACCGGGCCGCTTTACGAAATGCCGGAGCCCGCGCTGGCCTTTCTTTTCGGGCACGAAATCGCGTACTATGCCAGCCTGCGCTCGGCCGACGCCGCGCCGCCCAACGGAACGTACATCGCGGATGACGCCGCCTTGGAAGCAAGCACTCATTAGCGGACGGAATTGACCCAAAGCGGCCGATGTCGAACGAATTCGCGCCGCCTTTGGAAGTTTGTTCGTGGTTCGGAAAGGACTTCTGCCATGACCGTAGCGACTGTTGACACTTCCCTTACCGGTCCGACGCTGGAAGCGCTGCGCCAGGCCGGCAATCCGTTTCGCAACTACTTCGCGCGCCACCCCGACGACGATGTTTGCGCGCGCTTCCATGTGAAGGAACTCTTCGCTCGGGAACGCGCCCAGTTGCTCGGCGTCGTCGATCTGTATCGCGCAACGCCCGGCACGCATTCGGAAATGGTGCCCGTTCTGGGCAACAAGGGATCGGGGAAAACCCATCTGCTCCATTCGATCAAGCACGGCACCGAAGGAAGCTGGCAGTTGCTCGTCACGCCCGGCACCTTCCAAAAGGGCGCGGACTTTCTCGAATACCTGCTCTTCCAGGTCATCGACACGCTCCTGGGCGGCGGCAAGCAGCGCGGCCGGCGCCCGCTGGAATACCTCGGCGAGGAACTCAGCCGCGGGTTGCTTCAGCGCGCTTTGGCCCAGGCGAGCAAAGACGATCAGATGGACCTTTTCCCCGCCGGCCTGGGTCGCTGGACGCGCGTCTTCGGCATCGGCGCCAATCAGGCCCAGGAAAAGACGCAATGGCTGGCGGATCAACTCGCCCGGCCGCTCTCCCCCACCGGCGGCTTCGCCAGCCTGCGCCGCCATTGCTCGGAAAGCAATTTGGCGGCCGAGAAGGCGTGTGAGTTCGTCGCCCGCTTCGTGGAACGGACCGAACCGCTGAACACCGCCGGCGTCATGCGTCGGCACATCTATCAGGGCATGATTCGGGCCGCGCTTCTGGGCGACGAGAGCGAGTTGGCCAACTTCCTGACCTATGGCTTCGCCGAACTCGATTTCAAGGTTCGCCCCAGCCGGCAAGATCTCGTGTTGGCGCTCTTCAAGGTTTTGATGGAGGTCTTTCAGACCTTGCGCGTGCCGGTGGTCGTCGCCTTCGATCAACTCGAAGATTTGCTGTTGGCGCGGCGTTCCGACGACGGCCATCGCACGGCCGAGGCGTTTTTCGCCGGCATCGTCCAGGTCATGCACCAGATCGACGGCGTCTGCTTCCTCGTCTTCGCCGAACGCGGGCTGTGGAATCGCTTTGTCCCAACGCTCGACGGCTACATCCAGGATCGCCTCAACAACCCGCTGCATGTGCCGGGCCATGGCACCGTGAAGGCGTTGCGTCTGGAATCGCCCGAGCCGGAGTTGGTGCGCAAGGTCGTGGAAGCGCGGCTGCGTTCCGTGCGTTCGGAGATTCCGAATGCCGAGGGCGTCGGCGACCTGTTCCCCTTGAACGAAGACAAGGTCAACCAGATCGCCCGCACGGAGCCGACGCTCCGCGACATGTTGCAACAATACCGGCAGCTGTTCGATCACCTGGTTTATGGCGAGGTGCAGAGGGCGGCGTATGAAGGCGTTCACTCGGAGCGCATGCCCACTGAGCGGGACGCGGAAGCCCGGGTGAAATCGGTGACGGTTGTCGAAACACCTGCCCGGCAAGAGGGCGCCGCGCCTGTCGAGGTGAAGACTCTCGTTCAGAAAACATGCGCGAGCTGGTCTGGGTTGCCGAATCCGTCGGAAACCTGGCAAATCGAGATGGAGGCGGCCCGCGCCAAGTTCGAATCGGAAGGCAGTCTCACCGGCGCGACGCGCGAACTGCAAGCGGGTCTGGGAACGTTCCTACAGACCTGCTTCGAACACGGCGTCAAAGTCGGCCCCTGGCGTCTCCAGCACGTCGTACCCGAGTGGACGTTCGGCGAGCATCCGACTTATGGCGTCATTTCCATCGCGCATTGGGTTTGCAAAGACGGCCAACCCTGGAAGGTCGGCATCGGCCTTTTCCTGGGACGCGGCACCGGCAAGCCGCGCGATCTGGAAACCAAGCTGGCTACCCTGGACGTCACGCCCACGATGATCGACCATCTCATCCTGCTCCGGCCCGAAGACGACGTGGTTCTTTCCGGAAAGAGCAAGACGATCTGGCAGGACGGGCAGAAGCAAGGCAAACACGTCCGCCTCGAACCGCTGAACCTCGACCAATTCAGCGTGCTTTATGGCTTCGCCCGCTGGCTGACGGTGCTGGGTGAAGGTCTTCCGGAAGGCCAATCGCTGCCCAACCTGGCCGAGAATATCCAGGAAAAGTGTGAGAAACTGCTGGAACAGGTTTGCATGCCGGTCAGCCCGTAAGGTTGGTTGGCACGATCAGCAATTCGTTCCCCAAAGGGTGTTGCTGTTGGCGGAGTTGATACGGTTCGCGGATGGCAGTGAAGCCGTTGCGGTTGCCGTCCAGCGTTCGCCGGAAGACGGGCAAGGCGCCCAAATCATCGACGACGGCACGGCCGCCGACGTATTGCCTGCTGCGCTGCCAATGCAGCATGGTCCCTCTCACCCCGGCCCTCTCCCCCGCAGCAGGGGAGAGGGAGAGTTGCATTCGCAGCGCAGCTGGCAATAAATGCGGAGTTCCCTTCGTGCTAACCGGAATCTATTCGGCCGGAATAATATTGACAGCCACCTGAGTCCTGTTATTCTCCCGCTCCGCAATTGGGGGATAACAGGTTTTTACAGGGGGACACAGAATGCGCATTCGTGCAATCGCCGCCGCGACGCTTTTGGCGCTCGCTTTCGCCGCCGGCGCGTACGCCCAACAGGCCACGGGCAGCTGGGCCGGCGTCAACCCGCGCAATATCACGTTCCAGCCGATCGACACGTCCCGCGCCATGCGTCCCGGCGCGACCGATCGCGCCTTTCGCGCACCTGGTCAAATGCGTACGACGGGCATCGACCGTTTCTTTCCGAAGCTCAATATCGCGACTTGGCCGCCCAAGGTCGCCAACGTCTTCGTCTTGCCTCAGTCTTCGAACCAATTTCAGCCGAACGTCCCCAAGGGATATAATCCCTTCGGGCAACCGAAATAGCCCTATCCGGGGTTCGGAGTCGGCACATGGTTTTTCTCTCGCGCATCTACACCAAAACGGGCGACCAAGGAGAAACCGGCCTGGGCGACGGGACACGCGTCGCGAAGGACAACGCGCGCGTGGCCGCCTACGGCAGCGTCGACGAACTCAATTCCGTCCTGGGCCTGCTCGCCCTTCAGGAGGAGGCCAAACGCGATCCTTGGAACGCGCTACTGCGCGCCATCCAGAACGATCTTTTCGATCTGGGCGCCGACCTTTGCGTGCCGGCGCGGGACGACGAAGTGCCGGAAAAGTCGCTGCGCATGCAACCGGGCCAGTCCGCGCGCCTGGAACGTCTGATCGATCTTCACAACGAGAACCTGGCGCCGCTGCGCTCGTTCATCTTGCCCGGCGGGTCCGCACTGTCGTCCTGGTGTCATCTGGCCCGCACGGTCTGCCGCCGCGCCGAACGCGACGTGGTCACACTCGCGCGCGCCGAAGCGATTAACCCGCAAGTCGTCATCTATCTCAATCGCCTGTCGGACTTGCTCTTTGTCTTGGGCCGCGTCTGGAACGACAACGGCAAGGCCGATATTCTCTGGGTTCCGGGCGGCGAACGCGGCTCGTGATGACTGCCTGCCGCGCGACTGAGAAAACCGGTTTCAAGCGAACAAGAGGACGCTGGCGGTGAAGCCGTGGATGAAGTTTTGGCCTCCGACGGGGCCCAGTTCGCCCTGCGCGAAGAAGCCGGCAAGAGGCACGCCGCCCATTTCCACTTGCACGGCGTCGGCATCATGGTGGGGCCGCTCGAACAGGCGTGTGCCGCGTCCGTTGCAGCTAAAGAGGAGCGCCCCGCTGGGTTTGCCGTTGCGAGCGCGATCTTCCTGAAGGAGGAAGCGCAGGTCTTCGTCGGCGGTGAGGGCATCACGGAGATGGAATTGCACGGTTTGGCCGGCGCGGACGCGGTCGGTGATTTGCAGGGCGCCGGAGGCGCGATCCGACGCCGTCACATTGCGAATGAGAAAGTCCCCGCGCTGGAATTTGTCCTGGTATTCATTGATCACGCGGCCCACATGCAGGCCCTGGCGAATGAGTTCTTGATCGCGCGGGGGCAGCGCCTCCCAGAGTCCCTGGAGATACGTCAGCGGCGGTTGTCCGCCGAGTTCGAGGATGACATTTTCCTTGGCTTTTGTGACCACGAGGGGCCGACCAATCGGCCGGCAACCCTGCGACACCACGCTGCGCGCCTTGAGAGGACCGCGCAAAAGCACGCCGACGGCGCCTTGCTCCAAGACGCGGTCATCCAGGATCAAAGGGGATTCGCCCGGTCCGTGCGCGCCGCTCGCCATGCCGCCCACGATGCGCAGACCAGGTCGATCGCCATTGACATAGCCAAGGAAGTGGTCGACGGGAAACGTGTACGGATCGGCCAGAGTGAGGAGCAAGGAATCATCGGGTGTGGTATCGGCCAAGGCGTCCGGATAGCCCAGGATACTGAAACCTTCCGGTGTCGGCTCGGCGTAAAGATGGAACGGCGTTAACGAAACCTCTTCGCCCCAATGACCCAGCCATACGCATAGCGAAGGCTGGTTTTCGATCTCCCACTCGTTGCCGATCACGGTCTCCCCCTGGCAACCAAGAAGACAGCGCGGCGAAAGTGCTTGACGCAACGAATCGGCCATGCCGCTCGCGCCGCCGCGGTGGTGCGGAGAGAAGAAGACCAACGCGACGTCGACCGGGCTGGTGAATTCGGCCCGGGCCCGCTCCAGGCATTCCTGGACGGCCAGGACGGTATCGTCTTTCGTGGACAAGTGGCAAAAGAACGGCATGGCGGCTTCCTGATGATCTCGGCTTAAAGCATTCGTGACTATTATCGGCAGCGGAAACCGAGAATGCAAACCGGGGCGGCGGGGACGTTGTTCGCATTTGGCTCCGCGTTAGCCTTCAGCTCGGTATAATAGGTCGCGTGCGGAATCGACGTGTCGTCCGGAGGGCGGCGCGATAGCGAGATGGAGCGAAACGCGAAGGGACCAAACCGTCATGAAACGTTTGCCGACGAAGACCTGTGGCCTTGCGCTGTTCTTGTGTGCGGCACTGGCATTGGGCCAAGACACTTTGGACAAAGAGGAAGCGAAGCCGGACCTTTCGTATTTCTCCGAGATGATCCACAAGATGGTGGTGCCGAGCGTGCCGAAGTTCTACGAGGACTTGTCGGGGTGGACGGGATCGATTCCCGTGCCGCCCGACTTGGTCCTGCCGCGCTTGCGCACCTACATCAAAGTTGGCGACCGGGTGGAAGTGCCGCACGGGCTGTGGAAGAAATACCGCATCTGGATCGATGATCCGGCACGCGACGTTCGGATCAATCTGCGTGAGTTAAAGAAGCTGGAGGACGGCGGATTTCGGTTGAGCATCGAAGCAAGCGCGCTTGTTCACGGCGAGGGGGAAGTCAAACCCTGGCAAAAGGGGCTGGGACTTCCCATCGTGAAGGCGGACGCGGATATCGTCGTGCATCTGAACCTGGAAGTCGACGTCAAACTGACGCTGCTCACGGATCGGTTCCCACCGGACGTGACCGTCGAACCGTGGATCGTGGCGTCGAAGCTGGAACTGAAGGAATTCAACCTCAAAAAGATTTCGAGCATCATCTCCATCGAGGGCGGCGGAGTGACCGGCCTGGGCAACGAGCTCAAGGGCGTGCTCAACGGTTTAATACAGCAGTATGAGGAGGACGTAACCGACCGCGCCAATCAGGCGATCGCACGCGGCCTGCGCGAGGGGAAAGGGAAATTGTCGACGGGCGAGATGTTGAAGATTTTCAAAGGGAAGTGAGACGCGCTTCTCGCCGCCGGCAAATACGGCGAGAAGGGCGGCAAGATCACCGGCTATTTGACGTCAAAATCCTTGGTTCCTTCACCGCTCGGAACGGTGAAGGTGATCGGAGTCGACTCGGCCAAGTAATACGACGCATCCATTCTCATGTATTTCGGTATCCCTGGCGAGGCGTCTGGAATTGTAGTGTCCAAATCCTTGGGCGCCGTGTTCATTTTCTTGGTGGCGGTGGGAGCTCTGGTTAACGTCTTACCGGGAACGATCGGGCCCGTCACCTTGCCGCCGGCGCGCAAGTGTTGGTTGTCAATGACAACTTTGCATTCGCCCACGGGAGCATCGGGGACCATATAGGTGCCATCCGGATTGACCTGGCCGCCGCCGAGGATTTTATCATCGGAAGCGAGGACGAACTGAATCGTGCCTCCGGTAAGTGGACCTTTTCCGGCCACGGTTACTTTGCCGGTCATTGTAGCGCGGGAATGACCAGACCCGCCACATCCCACAAGTGTGCCGAGAGCGAGGGCAATAAAAATGCGACCGACGTCTTTCCTATGCATGAGCTAGCCTTTGAAGAGGATAAAAAAGGACCGGGACCAACATGGAGTCTGGTCCCGGAATATAGGAAACACGAACTAAGCCTAGTTCAAGGTGCCGGATTGACCGTCATTGGGGGTGAGGGAGTATTGCCACTGGAGCTGCGCGATCGAGGTGGAGACAGTGCGAACCTGGCCGTCGGCCATGCCAACCATGCAAACACCGGCGGAAAAGGCCGTCGCCCGGTAGGGAACACAGGTTGCATTGGTGGGGTTTTCCTGCGGTATCAGCCAAGCGTTGCCGCCGTGGACATCGGAATTGGCAAAAATGGGCATCCAGTCCGCATTCCACCAGCCGTGCGCCCAAAGGTTGCCATTGCTGCCGCTGATGCCGCCTTGGCAGGCCGCGCGTTTCTCTGCCATGAGTACCGTGTTGGAGGTTCCATCCTGGATCGTTTGAAGGCGACTGGATCCCATACAACCCCAGGCCCATCCCCAGGGATGGGCCGGACGGCCAAAGACCTGATAATTCATCGCGTAACTGGTAACCCCCCACCCATGGGTCTTCTCAGTGGAGGTCGGGTCAAGCGGGCCTTGAAAAACCGAAATTTGATTGGTGTGAACATTGTTGTTGTACACGCTGTTACCCGCCAGCTTGTAAAGCGGATCCTGTTCAATAAAGGGGAGCAGGAAAAAGAGTCCCGTGCCCGTCTGCTTCAGGAAGGGACCGCCGTACATATGCCCGGCATTCGGATCCACCCAATTTTCGATCATCGCCGGCGGCAGGGCCTTGCGGACGTCGTGCAGGGTGTGGAAACCGAGAACGATCTGCTTCAGATTGTTGGCCGACTGCGTACGAGCCGCGGATTCGCGGACCTTCTGGACGGCCGGAACAAGCAAGGCGATCAAAATGGCGATGATCGCGATGACCACCAGCAATTCGATGAGCGTGAAGCCCCGTCGTCTGTTTTGTCTGAGGGAGAGCATGAATTCCTCCAAATGAATGAATGAACCAACGAAAACCCAGGCCACAGCGACCCAGGCAGTGCGGACTAACCTCGCGGCGCAATACGTTTAAACCAAACGCATCAATCCAATGCGCGCGGGATTGGGAATAAGAAGGTTTGCGATTTATCGAACGGATTTTACACAGGTAAAAATAGCATTCATGAATTCCTTCTCATCGTCAAGAGAAAAATTCCTTTTTTTTGCAGATCAGGTTATGTACAATCCGTCATTTTCGTTCCGACTGCCGTCTCCGCTTGTCAAAAGCCAAGTTTGCACTCCATTAAAGGCGGCTGTCCAATGTTGCGTTTATGACAATCCGGCGAAGAAATCCGCGCATGCGAAAACACGACGGCTGCGAGGGCCGGGAAAGCGGTCCTTTTTTACAACTCCTTCTTAGAATAGGATTGGAACAATATCCGCGGTAAGCCGGGACGCACGTATGCCGATCATTGAGGCGATGGGTTTGTCGAAGACGTATCGGGTGTATCAAAAGAAGGAAGGGCTTCTCGGGGCCGTGCGCGGGTTGTTTCGCCGGGAATACAAAGAAGTGCGGGCGGTCGACGACGTCGGGTTTTCGATCGAGCCGGGGGAAATTGTCGGTTTTTTGGGGCCGAACGGAGCCGGGAAGACGACGACGCTTAAGATGCTCGCGGGACTCATCTATCCGACGAGCGGGTCGGCGTCGGTTTTGGATCATGTGCCCTGGAAGCGGGAAGACATCTTTCGCCGGCGGTTTTCGCTGGTCATGGGGCAGAAGAATCAGCTTTGGTGGGATCTGCCCGCGTCCGACAGCTTCGCGCTGCATCGAGAAATCTACTCGCTTCCCCAGGAATCGTTTCAGAAGACACTCGACGAACTGACGGAGATGTTTGGCGTCAAGGCGCTGACCCGGCAGCCGGTGCGCGAGTTGTCGCTGGGCGAGCGGATGAAGATGGAACTGATCGCGGCCCTGTTGCATCAGCCACGGCTTTTGTTGCTCGATGAGCCGACGATTGGGCTGGATGTCGTCGCCCAGGTGACGATTCAGAAGTGCCTGCGCGATTACAACACGACGCGGGGCGTGACGATCTTGCTGACGAGCCATTACATGCGCGACGTGGAGGCTCTGTGCAAGCGCGTCCTGGTCATCACGCACGGCAAGCTGGTTTTCGACGGACAACTGGCGAGCATCACCGAGAAATTCGGACAGAGCAAACTGGTTCGCTTGCAGTTCGAGGGCAATGACAGCCCGTCGGGATTGGACCTGTTCGGGGAGATTACGCAGTGCGAGGGGCCGGTGGTCGATCTGAAGGTGCCTCGGCAGCGCATCGGCGAGATTTTGGGAGCGATTTTAGACAAGCATCGCGTCGTCGACATGAGCGTGCAGGATCCGCCGCTCGATCAGGTGATCGCGCGCGTCTTCGAGGAGGGGAAAGCCGCCCATGGCAATGAACCCGCCTGACGCCGTCGCGTTGCCCAAGCCAGGGCATCCGCTTCGCAAATACTGGAACATTCTGCGCATCTCGCTGACGGAACGGCTCGTCTACCGCGCCGATTTCTTCTTCAGCGCCCTGCTGCGCTTCATGCCGCTCCTCACCAGCTTTCTCCTTTGGTCCGCGATTTTCAAGGGTTCGGGAGAAACCGAGCTATCCGGATTCTCGCAAAATAACGTCATCGCGTATCTGTTGCTGGTGCAGATCAGCCGGATGTTTTCCAGCATGCCCGGCCTCGCCGGGGGCATCGCCCGCGACATTCGCGACGGGAATCTGAAGAAATATCTGCTCCAGCCAATCGACATGGTCGCGTATCTGCTTTCATACCGCATCGCGCACAAGTTGGCGTATATCGCGACGTCGGCGTTGCCGCATGTTTTGCTGTTTTACCTGTGTCGCGATGTATTCACCACGATGCCGGACGCGTGGACGTGGGTGGCGTATATCGCGTCGCTGCTGATGGGGTTCGCGATCGGTTTCTTCTTTGAAGCGACCATCGGCATGATCGGGTTTTGGTTCTTGGAGGTGACGTCGTTTCTGTACATCATCAACACGCTCAATTTCTTCGTGAGCGGACACATGTTTCCCCTGGACATGCTGCCGCCGTTTTGGGCGACGGTGTTGCAGGGGTTGCCTTTTCATTACCTGGCGTATTTTCCCGCAATGGTGTTCTTGGGGAAGAAGACGGGCGATGAGTTGCTTTGGGGTCTAGCGCTGGAGTTCGCCTGGGCGGCATTCTTTTTCTTCATGGCGCGCTGGCTGTATCGACGTGGATTGCGGCACTATAGCGCGTACGGCGGCTAATCGTAGGACAGGCTTCCAGCCTGTCCGATGCCAAGGCGGGAACGAAGGCGAATCTTCCTATTCGTCGATTTTCGGACAGGCTGGAAGCCTGTCCTACGGGGGCGGAAATGACTGCGATCGGGCGATATCTGCGGCTGTGGTCGGCGCTGGCGAAGTATAGCCTGACGCGGGAGTTGGCGTTTCGGTCCAACTTCCTGGTCAAGATCTTCGTCGAGTTGCTTTGGCTCTCGATCTTGCTGCTCTTCTACCACACGATCTTCGCCAAGACCGACAATGTCGCCAACTGGAACCGCGAGCAATACCTCTTCTTCGTCGGCTGCTATTTCGCGATGGGGGGCGTGCTGGAGACGTTCTTCCTGGAAAATTGCAACAATTTCGCCGACCTCATCCGCACCGGCGATCTCGACTTCTATCTATTGAAACCGATCGACGAGCAGTTCCTCATCTCCTGCCGCAGCGTCGATTGGTCCTGCGTGCCGAATATCGCCATGGGCGGCGGGGTGATGGTGACGGCCGTCTTGCAAGGGGGATGGGACATCGACGCCCTGACCGTGCTCCTCTTCCTGAGCGTGTTCTTGTGCGGAGCGGTGCTGGCATACGGATTTTTGGTGATGCTGACATCCGCGTCGGTTTGGTTCCTGCGCAATCAGAGCCTGTTCGAGGCGTGGTGGTTGTTCACGACGCTGATGCGCTATCCCCGTGAGATTTTTTCCGGCGCCTGGGCGACGCCGGTCGGCTGGGTGTTTTCGTTTGTCATTCCGGTAATGCTGGTCACGAACATCCCTTCCCGCGTCATGATGCGCACGGTCGAGCCGGAGATGGTGGCGTATCTCTTCGGCGCGACGGTTGCGGTCTTGTGGGTGAGCCGGCGGTTCTTCAAGTATGCCCTCTTGCGGTATCGCAGCGCTTCGAGTTGAGTCGCGTTTTGTAGGAATCATTTTCGGAAAGTCGCGTCACAAGGCCGCTGGGCGGGGATATGGGAGTATGAGGAAACAAAAACAACCAGCACGGACGCCTGCAATCATAGATCGCTTCCCTTCATGCTCCCGGCGGTTTCGGCCGTCGATAATCATCAACCTCCCCTTGTGGGAGGTTTTTTTTGTTTTCCGGGGCGAAAATTCTCGGCTGTCACGAAATAGAAGATCGCCGCTAATAGTTCACGATGACGCAATCAGAAAAATCAGCACTGGGAGTCAACCATGTCGCCTATTCGCACGCTTTTGTTCGCCGCCCTGCTAATTTTTGGCGCCCGCGGGACGCTATCCGCTCAATCGGTCGCTCCTCCGCCGCCTTCGGCGGATATGCTTTTGGATGCTGGCTGGCACAGCTTCGGCAAGCCGGCGCTTCCTGCTCTCAAAACGCCCGGATTGATTGGGCCGAGCAAAATGTCGGCCGAGCGGCTGCCCGAGATGCTCAAGAAAATGGGTTACAAGGCGGAGGTGGTTCCCACGGAAATCGGCGGCCCCTATTGCCTCGTGAAGCTGTCGCGGGACGGCTGGGAATTCGAGATCGAAGCGAGCGTCACGCCCAAGGGCGTCATCTGGCTCACCGCTCCCTTGGTGGAGATCCCGCGCGACAAGGCCGCCGCCGGCAAATTGCTCAACATTCTCGAGGCGAACACCACGGTCGGCCCTTGTTTTTTCACCTACCGCGCCGCGGACGAAAAATTGTGCATGCGTTTGGAGGTCGCCGGCGGCGAGACCGGATTCCGGGGCGATCTGAATCTGCTCGCCTCGAAAATTCGCGACACCTACTCCCTGTGGCGCGAAGAAGTTTGGAAATGAACTTGCACAAAGAAAGCCCAGGGACGGCCGTCCCTGGGCTTTCCTCTCGTCCCTGGGCTTTCCTTCCGGATACAGTATATTGACAGTCAATTGAGCAAACGGGAGTACCCTTGATGGCCGCGATGACTTTGACCGAGCAGATTTTGGCCCGCCACGCGGGCCGTGAGCACGTTGCCCCCGGCGACAACATCTGGGTCGACACTGACATATTGATGACGCACGACGTGTGCGGACCGGGCACGATCGGCGTGTTCAAGAAGCACTTCGGCAATGACGCGAAAGTGTGGGACCGCGAGAAGGTCGTCATCATTCCGGATCATTACATCTTCACGGCCGACGCGATGGCGAATCGGAACGTGGACACGCTGCGGCAGTTCGTGGCCGAGCAGGACATCAAATACTTCTACGACGTCGGCACGCCGAGTTACAAGGGCGTGTGCCATATCGCGCTGCCCGAGGAAGGGCATACCCGGCCGGGCGAGGTGCTTTTCGGGACGGATAGCCACACTTGCACTGCGGGAGCGTTCGGGGAATTCGCGACGGGCATCGGCAACACGGACGCGGGCTTCGTGATGGGCACAGGCAAGCTATGGGTGAAAGTGCCGCCGACGATGCGGTTCTTCTTCCACGGAGAGATGCCGCCTTATTTGATGGCGAAAGATCTGATCCTGACGGTCATCGGCGACATCGGCTGCGACGGGGCAACCTATCGCGCGATGGAGTTCGACGGGGACGGCGTGTATGCCCTCAACATCGAAGAGCGGATGACGCTATGTAACATGGTGATCGAGGCCGGCGGCAAAAACGGCGTCATTGAGCCGGACCAGGTCACGCTCGATTATGTCAATCAGCGGAACAAAGACAAGCACCCTTACACGCCCGTATATCGGCAAAAAGGGGTGAAGTACGATTTTGAGAAGGTGTACGACGTCAGCAAGCTGGAACCCGTGGTCGCGAAGCCGCATAGCCCCGACAACCGAGCGTGTGTCAGCGAGGTGAAGGGGACGCGGTTGGATCGGGCGTACATCGGCTCGTGTACCGGCGGGAAGATGACGGATTTCGTGGCGGCGGCGCGGATCATGAAAGGCCGGCAAGTGAAGATCGACACGTTCGTGGTACCCGCGACGACGGAAATCGCGAAGGGGCTCAAGACGGAGAAACTGAACGGACAGACTTTGGAAGAAGTGTTCTTGAGCGCGGGGGCGAAAATTGGCGAGGCGTCCTGCGCGGCTTGTCTGGGCGGGCCCGCCGACACCTTCGGCCGGCTCAATCAGGCGCTCAGTTGCATCAGCACCACGAACCGCAATTTCCCGGGCCGAATGGGGCACAAGGAAGCGCAGGTGTTTCTTGCCAGTCCGCTCACGCTGGCGGCGAGCGCGGTGACGGGCACGATCGCCGATCCGCGGGATTGCATGCAGTGAAAAACTGGAAGCTGCTCAAAAAGATGTTGGCGAGCGCGGACAACATCCGTTTTGGCGACTTGGTTACACTTGTCGAAGCTTTCGGCTTTCAGTTACAACGAGTCAACGGAAGCCATTGCATTTATTCTCATCCCGACATGAGCGCGTTACTCAATCTGCAAAACTTGAAGGGCAAAGCCAAGCCGTATCAAATCCGACAGTTTCTGAAGCTGCTTGAGGAATACGGTCTCGACATGGAGGACGGAAAGTGAAGGACTATCACATCAATGTTTTCTTCAGCGAGGAAGACGACTGCTATGTGGCCGACATTCCGGATCTGCGATTTTGCTCCGCGTTTGGGGAGACACCCGAAAAGGCAGTGCGTGAGGTTGTGCGCGCTAAGAAAGCGTGGCTGAAAGCGGCGATTGATCTTGGCAAGGCCGTGCCGAAACCGAAGTATTGTCCCGCAATCTACTCAAGTCCGCGAAAGAAAAATTAGATTCAGGATCGCAAAAATGCGGCGCATCAAGATCATCGTGGAGAAGCACAAGGACGGGTATGTCGCCTATCCGATCGGCTTGAAAGGTGTGGTTGTGGGCCAAGGAGACAACTACGAGGAAGCCATGCAAGACGTCCGATCGGCCATTTGTTTTCACATGGAAACATTTGGCAAAAAGGTCTTCTCCAACGACGCGCCCATGGAGGCATTTATCGCGGAAGTGGAGGTCGGGGTGTAGGTGGCTAAGTTCCCTAAGCAAGTGACCAGGCAATCCCTGTAAAGAGACAGCAAGATGCAAACGCACATCACCGGCAAGGCCTACGTTCTCGGCGACAACGTGGACACGGACCAGATCATACCGGCCCACTATCTGACCTACAATCCGTCGGTGCCGGAAGAGTACAAGATGTTTGGGAAGTTCGCGTTATCCGGCGTGCCGGCTGCGCAGGGCGGGTTGCCCAAGGGGCATGTGCCGTTCCATGACGCGGGCGACGACTTCGTCTCGCCTTACAAGATCATCATCGGCGGCAAGAATTTCGGCTGCGGCTCTTCGCGCGAGCATGCGCCGATCGCTCTGGACGCGGCCGGCATCGAAGCGGTGGTCGCGGAGTTTTACGCCCGCATCTTCTTCCGCAACGCGGTCAACGGCGGTTATCTGGTGCCGTTCGAGACGCCGGACCGGCTGTGCGAAAAGGTCTGCACGGGCGACGAACTCACGATCGACGTTAAAGCGAACACGCTCACGAACACGACCACCGGCGAGGTTTGGCAGTTGAAGCCCCTGGGCGACGTCGCGCCGATCATCGCCGCGGGCGGCATCTTTGAATACGCCAAGCGCGAAGGCATGCTCAAGTAACGCGAGACGTAGGACAGGCTTCCAGCCTGTCCAAACCCGTCAAGGCAACGGCTTGGGATCGAGCATGAGTTGCCGTTCGATATGTTCGAGTTCGTCCGACCCTTTGATGCGCACCAGCAGAATGTCGCGATCCAGGTCCGCCTCCCGCAAGAGAGGGATCAATGCATCGCGCGAGCGCAGGTAGACGCGCCGCGCATAGAGTCGGGTCAGTCGCGCGGCCACCAGGATAACGAAAAAGGCCAGCAATGTGTAAAACCACCATACATTGAGGCGTTGGGCCACCAGACTGGTTATCACAGGCTCGAACCAAGCGGCTTCCAGGCCGAGCCAAAAGAGAACGATCAAGAGGAAGCCGATGACCGTGGGCAACATGCCGACTTCCATCTGGGCGTTGAGGCTCAGGAGTCTGCCGTAAAGGCGGGGGTGATCGCTTTCCAATGATCCGGAAACCTTGTCATGCACTTCGATGCCGTCCTCGGTGCGGACGATGAACAATTCCTCGCCTTCCTCGACGAGATGTTCGATCGCGGTTGCGATACGGTCGAAACGGGTTGGCGCCGCGGGGGTATCCATGGTGCATCCAAAAAAGGGTCCAATGCGTAACTTAGGGTAACGCACGGATGGCAGGTTCGCAAGAGTTCTCAAAATCGAAACGAGGCGCGGACGCTCCCGGCTCGCCCGGTCAGGCGACTTCGGACTGCTTGATGGCTCTGGCGCTCTCCTCGGGGTCAATCCAGTCTTCGAACCGAATCGCCACTTGTTTGGAAATGCCGGATTCCTGCATGGTGATTCCATAGAGGACGTCGGCGATGCCCATCGTTCGCTTGGAATGCGTGACGATGATGAACTGAGAAAGGTCGAGGAAATCGCGGAGGACGTTGGTGAAACGGCCGATGTTGGCCTCGTCGAGCGCGGCGTCGACCTCGTCGAGCAAGCAAAACGGGCTGGGCTTGCTGCGGAAGATCGCCAACAGGAGCGCGACGGCCGTCAGCGTCTTCTCGCCGCCGGACATGAGCGAGATGCTGCGCAACTCCTTTCCCGGCGGACGCGCGTTGATCTCGATGCCGGATTCCAGGACGTCGGCTTCGTCCTCGAGAATGATGTCGGCCATGCCGCCGCCGAAAAGTTTGCGGAACAATTCCTGAAAGTGCCCGCGGATCACCGTGAGGATGTCGGTGAAAAGCGTGCGGCTATCCTCATTGATCTTGGCGATGATTTCTTCGAGGGATTTCTTGGCGCTGACGAGGTCGTCGTATTGCACCTGAAGCGTGGTGGTCCGGCCTTCGAGATCGGTGAGTTCGGCAAGCGCCTCCATATTCACGCTGCCCAACCGGCTCAGCTTGCGACGCAACTCCTCGATTTCCCGCTGCGCGGCCTCCGGGTCCGAAATCACATCGTCGTTGTCGTTCGCGCCGACCACCGCGCCGCCGTCCCCTACGGCTTCGACATCATTTTCCCCAGCGACCAACTCCTCAGTCCCAACGTCCTCCCCCTCGCTTCTGACTTCTGACTCCTGACTCCTGTCTTCTGACTTCTTCCCCTCCACCGCCAATTCCGCGAGTTCGATCTGGTAATCCTCGCGGAGGCGATCGACAAGCGTTTGGCGTTGATGGCGTAGTTCCGTGGCGGCGAGTTCGCGCTTGTGAAAGTTTTCCTGCTGGCCGCGCCATTCGGTGCGGACGGCCTGGGCTTGCTGGGCAAGCCGGCCACGGTCGAGGCGGCGCGTGTCTCTCTGGTGGACGAGTTGGGCGACCTGGGCTTGGCTCGCTTCCTTGTCGAGATAGAGCCGAGCGACAGAGGCGGAGGCCCGCAGCATGTTTTCCTGGCTTTGTTGCAGGCGGTCGCGACAGGAGGCGAGAGCGGCCCGGCCGGCGTCGAGCTCAAGGCGGCGCTGGGCAAGGTCGTTTGTCTGCTGGTCGTGACGGGCGCGGACGCCGGCCAAACGTTCCTCAATCTTCGCCAGACCGATCTGGCCCGCGGTGAACGCCTGGGCCTTCTTCTGCCGCTCCTGATCAAATTGATGGGCGTCCAGATCGGCGCGGCGGATCGACTCCTGAAGTTCGAGCACCTTCGCTTCGGCGGCGGCGGCCTCGTCTTGAGCCGTCTGCCAGGCCGACTGATGCACTTCCATGTCCTCTTCCAGGCGCAACAATTCGTCCTGCTGTAGCGCCACCTCCTGATGCAGACCGAGGCGGCGGTCTCGATGTTGCTGGACCCGCGCGCGAAAGTCCGCCGCCTGTTCGGCGAGGACGTCGATTTCCTCTTGCTGAGTCTGAATGCTTTGGCCGTCGTCTTCGATGGTTTGACGCGCCAGCGCCAGACGTTGTTCCGCCTCGGCGATTTCGCAATCGAGAGCGGCGATTTGGTCCTTGAGATCGAGCAACTCGCTTTTCCGCGTGAGCAGACCCGACTCAGCTTTTTGGGTGCCGACGGTGAGCGCGCCGTCCGCTTCGAGCAGTTCGCCTTCGAGCGTGACGAAGCGAAACCCCGGCGCGTGCATAAGGAGGCGTCGCGCGGTGGGCAGATCGCGCACGATGAGCGTGCGACCCAAAATCCGCGCGGGCAGATCGGCAAGCTCCGCCTGATCGCACGACACGAGTTGATCCGCCGGCGCGACCAGACCACGCGCGGGATTTTCGCCATCGCTTGTGGGCGGACTTCCGAATTCCGGCTGCTGACTTCTCAAGTCCGCGTTCTTCAAACGGCTCAGAACCGTGAACTCGATGGCCGGATGGTCTTTGAGAATCGCGTAGGGCGGCGATTGCGATTCAGAGGCCGGCGCGACACAGGGGAGAAAGCTGGCCCGACCGGGCAAGGGCTCGACGCGTTCCTTAAGTGCGGTTAGCAGGTGGTTGAGATCGCGCACGAGGAAGGATTGCGCCTGTTCGCCGAGAGCGAGGTCGATGAGATGGGCATGCTCGCGTTTGACGGTGAGGAAGTCGGCCAGCATGCCGAGGACGGCGCCCCAAGCTGCAGACTCGTGCGCCTCCAAAAGGCTAAAGACCTCGCGGGGTCCGGCGCCCAAACCCTCGTGCGTGCGGATGAGGGTTTCGAGAACTTCGACCCGACTGGCCAGGCCGCTGCGTTGTTCGCGGAGTCGGGCAACGGCGGCGCCGCTTGCATCGCACTCGTGGCGAAGGCGTTCCCGATATCCGCGCGAATCCGCGAGAGATTGGCGTGCCTGAGCGAGGCGGTGGTGCAATGCCTCGTCCGCGGATTCGAGTTCCTGCAATTCCAGGTCGACGCTGGCAAGGCTTTCCGCGACCTGATCGGAGCGATGTTGAAGACGCTGCCGCTCCCGTTTCAGATTGTCGACGTGGGCGCGGGTAGCGACCGCGTCGTTCTGCAAATGCGCGGCCCGGCGCATCAGTTCCAAGTGCTCGGCCTTTTCCCGTGCGGCGCGTTCTTGCACAGCCTGAAGTTGCTTCAACGTCTCGCGCAGATCGTGGTCCAGCAGGGCGACTTCCTGCTGCTTGGCGTTCGCTTCGCCTTCGATGCCGGTTAGCTCAGCGACGCATTCGACCGCCGCGCGCGCCAGCAGGCGAACCCGGCCCGTCAGCGCGGCGCAACGCTTGCGGGTTGTGCTCAGTTCCGTTTCGAGATCGACGGTGAGAGCGTCCTCGTGAGCGCGGGTCGTTTGCTCGGTCTTGATCTGTTGGACAATCTGGGCGAGGCCGGATTCGCGCTCGCGAAGTTCGTCCTCCAGATCGGCAAGGTGCATTTCGAGCCGTTCGGCCTCGGCCTCGCAAGCTCCCGCCCGGGCGGCGCGCTGATCGAGTTCGCCGCGGAGGCCTTGCAGAAGTTTCTCCTCCACCTCCAGGCGTTCGTTGATTTTGCCATATTCCAATAGGCCCAAACCGATCCGCAGCTTCTTGAGGCGGGTGGAATACTCGTGGTAACGCTCGGCCTTGGACGCCTGGAGCTTGACGCTGCGCAATTGTTTATCGACTTCGTCGATGATGTCCTTGACGCGAGAAAGATTCTGATCGACGCGTTCGAGCTTGCGCAGCGTTTCAATCTTCTTGGCCTTGAACCGGCTGATGCCGGCGGCTTCCTCGAAGATGAGGCGGCGATCCTTGGTGGACGCCTGCAGGAGGATGTCGACCTTTCCTTGCTCGATGATGCAGTAGGCGTCGTTGCCGGCGCCGGAGCCGAGGAAGAGTTCCTTGATGTCCTTGAGCCGGCAAACCTGGTTGTTGATGAGGTATTCGCCCTCGCCGGTGCGATGGACGCGGCGGGTGATCTGAATCTCGTCGGCGTCGAGGGTAAGCTGGCGTTTGGCGTTGTCGAACGTCATCGTCACCTCGGCCAGGCCGTAGCCCTTGCGCGAGGTGGAGCCGTTGAAAATGACGTCGGCCATTTCGCCGCCGCGGAGGCTCTTGGCGGACTGCTCGCCCATGATCCAGCGAACGGCGTCGACGATGTTGCTCTTGCCGGAGCCGTTGGGGCCGACGATGCCGGTGATGCCGGGGTGGAAATCAAAAATGGTTCGGTCGGCAAAGCTTTTGAAGCCGACCAGTTCCAACCGCTTCAGCATGCGGGGGCCTCAAGCTGGGTGGACGGAAAACGAATAGATGAACAAATGTGGGAAAAAGGGGGAGAACGCATGGGGTTAATGTATTCCCTGGGCGGGACCGACGCAATCGGAACGTGGTACGCCCACCCCGGGCATGCCGTCCCCGAAGTTTCCCGCCAATCGGCCTGGTCAACAGGTTGGACGATTTCGCGAGGTGTTGCTATATTGTCTTTTTCCCTTTTTAGAGGTGTATTGTCATGGGTTCTCGTCGTATCCGTCGCGACCAACGTCAGTCCGACATGAAGGAATCGCGGTTGCGCAACGGTAAATTGAAGGTCAAGGAACGGGCGCGGCGCGACGCCCGCATGTTGACGATGGTGAAGGGCGGCAAACTTCCTTTCATTCCCACGATCATGAGTTGGCTGAGCACGAAACTTGACAAGCCAAGCCGGCTCATCACGCAGGAAGAAGTCGATCAGTTCACGAAGGGTGAAGCTGTCCCTGCCTAACTATTCCGTTGATTCTCGAACGGCCCCCGCCGGTTCGCCGCCGTGGTCGCCGCAATAGCGGTAGAGCTTGGGGAAGATGGGTATTTTGCCGAGAAGGCGGTACCACGCCCAAGCATCGCGCAGCGCGGGCCGCCGACAAAAACTGCACGGGGCCACGCTGCCATCCGGGAGCCAAACGTAGGGATCCTCCGGCTTTGGTGCCCACGCTTCGATGTCTTCGTCCTTGAACCCGCGTTTGGTCAGTTCCACTTCAATCATCAGCTGGGCTTCCGGCTCCAATCCCGCTCGGTAAAAAGTGATTCGGTCGAGCAAGTCGTCATCGTCGGCGTTCTTGATGTTGTCGCGAATCTTGTCCAAGTTTACCTTGATGCTCATCGTCACTCCAAGAATTCGGAACGCCGGCCCTGGCGTATGGTTTCCGGGAACTTTGGCGGGGACCGCGCCGTCTCAACCATGCGGGAAATAGACACATGCCGGTCTCGCGGGGGCATTTGGATTTGACAGCTTCCTGAATCGCCCTCTATGATTGAACTTGCAGACACGAGTAAAAGTCGCGCTCGGTGATATCGCTCTTTCGCGCGGAAGATCCGAAGCGGTCATCATACGCCCATTGGCATTTTAGGGGAGAACAACGGATGAAGTCGCGTCGCCGCCCCTGGCAAATTTGGTTCGGGCTCGTCGGCTGCGCCGGCATGCTCGGTTTGTTCCTAGCGCTCGCGCCTATCGAGGCTCAGACGCAGCCCGACGATCAACCCAAGAAAAAGAAGGAAACCAAGCCCGAGCCCAAAAGGCCCAAGACGCCCGAGGTGCGCGACATCCTTGTCGTGGGCACGGGGGGCATCGACAACATTCGCATCATCAACGAGACGATCGAGAAGGCCTGGGCGGACAACAAGATCGAACCTTCCGAGCGCTGCACGGATTTTGAATTCATCCGGCGGGCCTCGCTCGACATCATCGGACGCATCGCCAAGGTACACGAGATCGAACGCTTTCTCCGCGATCCTGCGGAACGCCGACGCTCCATGCTGATCGAACGCCTCATGGGTCTGGAAAAGGGCTCCGACCAGAACACCTACGCCGACGAGTACGCGACGAACTGGTCGCGCATGTGGACGACCATGCTGCTCACGCGCTCGGGCACGGCCGAGCGGTATCAGGAAGCGATGCGCGTTTGGCTGCAAGACCAGTTCCTGGACATGCGCGCCGAGCCCACGAAGCTAGATGATAGCCCGGTGACGGAGTCGCCTGCTCAAGGCGCGCTCGCGCCGCGTGCCCCCGGCGACCCGGCAGATTGGTCTAAGATCGTGGCGAAGTTGCTGACCGCGGAAGGCGACACCAACGACAACCAAGCGACCGCATATATTTTGGCGCACCTGGGCGATCCGATTCCGCGCGACGCCCGTGCCGCCAACGGCGCGTTCGATATGGTGCCGGTCACGTCGCGAACGACACGCTTGTTCCTGGGTCTCAGAACGCAGTGCGTGCAATGCCATGACCATCCGTTCAACGACGAATGGGGCCAACATCATTTTTGGGGCATCAACGCCTTCTTCCGTCAGGTCGACGCGCCGCTGGGACGATTGCCCTCGATGATGGGCAAAATGAAAAAGGACGCTTCGCCGATCCGGAATCTGCGTGAAGACACTTCGCTCAATCCCAAGAGCATCGTGCCCTACGAACGGCGCACGGGCGTCTTCCTGTTCACCGATCCGACCTTCCTGAACGGCAAGAAGATGAAGCTGAAAAGCGGCTCCAATCGCCGCAAGGAACTGGCGAACTTTGTCATCAACAGCCCCTATTTCGCCAAAGCCTACGTGAATCGTACCTGGGGCCATTTCTTTGGCCGGGGCATGACGCGGGATTCGGTCGACGACTTCGGCGAACACAACACCGTCGTGTTTCCGCAACTGCTCAAGACGCTCGCGGAAGACTGGTCGCAGAAATACAGCCACGATCCGAAGATCTTGATCCGCTGGATTTGCAATAGCCGGCCCTACGGGCTTTCCAGCGTTGCCAATCCTCGCAATGACAAGCAAGAAGACGAAATGTTCTTCGCGCGGATGTTGACCAAGGCGATGAGCCCCGAGCAACTGTTCGAGTCGCTGATTACCGCGACGGATTCCAAGGTCGGACAAAGCAAAGAAAGCCGCGACGCGGCCCGCAAGGCCTGGATGGATAAACTGATCGTCGGCTTCGGCGACGATGAGGGCAATGAGACGTCCTACAACGGCACCGTCGTGCAGGCCCTCATGCTGATGAACGGCGACGACATGCACAAGGCGATTTCGGACAAGGAAAACGGAACCGTGGCCGCCGTTCTCAAGAAGCGGGCCTTTTCGCAAACGGCCGCGAAGGACGCCATGAAGGATCTATTCCTAGCCGCCCTGAATCGTCCTCCCCGCGCCGAGGAATACAACCGGATGCTCAATCCCAAGATGTTCCTCTTGCCGCGCGTGCCCGGCGCGACGCGCGATGCCCCGGCGTTTTGGACAGGCTTCTACCAGGACATGTTCTGGGCGATCCTCAACAGCAATGAGTTCATCTTGAACCATTAGTAACATTCGTCTGCCGCTTGCGGCTTAGCGTTCGCCTCGGCAAACCGGGGTCGGAGTACCGTCCCCGGCCACGTCTCGTGCCGGTAGAATACCGGCACCACATTGTACTAGGCATCGGGCTTTCGAACACTTTCCAGAAACTCGCGCAGTTCCGGCGGCAGGGGCATGTCCCAGTTCATTTGTTCGGTCGTCACGGGATGTTGAAATCCCAACTCGGCCGCGTGCAAAAAGAGCCTGGGACAACCGCTCAAGTCGGGGATCGCCTCGCCGCCGTTTTGGCGGTTGTACACCGCTTCGCCGCAGACAGGATGGCCTGTTTCCGCGAGATGGATGCGGATTTGATGCGTACGGCCTGTCTCCAGCCGGCAATGCACCAGCGTGTAGCCGCCCAAGCGTTCGGCGACTTCGACATGCGTGACGGCGTCTTTGCCGGAGATGACGGCGGGGCCGGTGCCGCGCCTTCCGTCGCCGCGATCGCGCAGCAGGTGGGAACGGATCGTCAGTCCTTCCAGGCGCCCGCGCACCAGAGCGAGATAACGGCGATGCACCCGATGCTTGGCGAATTGCAAGCCGAGGCCGCGTTCGGCGTCGACGGTTCGGGCAAAGACAATCAGCCCGCTGGTTCCCTTGTCGAGACGCTGAACGATGCGGAGGCGCTGCTTGCCGCTGCCCTGTCCTTTTTTTGGAAAGTTTCCCCCCGTTTGTCGCAGGACTAGATCGTCCAGAGTCGGTACCAGCAACCGTCTGGGTTCTTCCCAGTTCCGCTCCGAGGGATGGCGGACCGTCGAAATCCCGGAGGGTTTCTCGACGACGACGATATGCGTATCGATATGGCGGATGACGATGCTATCGATGATCTGCGGCTTGGGGGCGGGCTTTGTCAACAACTCGACCGTGTCGCCTTCGCTTAGTCGGCGGGCGTCATCGAGCCAAAGTTCGCCGTTGATCTTGACGCGCCGGCTTTCGATGAGACGGCGCACCTGCGCCCAGGATTCGCCGGGCAGCCAAACGCGCAACAAGGCGGCGATGGTCTTTTGGCCCTGATCGGCGGCGACGGTGAAAGTTTGCGGCGTCGGTGCGGTCATTGCGTTCCGTTCACGGGGAGTTTGAGCTTTTGGACGGTGCGTTGGTAGGTTGTTTCAAGATCTAAAGGCAAGTGCTGGCCGCCGCGCAGCCAGAGCGGCATGGTCGGCAGATTCTGTCCCAGCGCGAGGGGTTCAAACCAGATTTCGAGATTGGTTTGCGCTTCGTTCGCCACGGGATGATAGGCGCCGGCGAACAGGGATGCTCCCACGCCGTTTTCATTTGCGCCGCCGCTCACTTGTTCGAGCATCGCCCCATGCAGATTAGCGGATCGACTGGTCACGATGTCGATCAGCACCAGTCCGGCGCCCTGATAAAGATACGTGGCACATTTTGACACAAACGCTTCCCGGCTCGCGGGCCGATCTTTGTTTCCGGGACTAACCAATTCGACCGCGCCGGCCAAGATCGGACCGCCTTCGTTGCGATAGATCATCACCTCGACGATGTCCGGCACCAACGTGAAGGGCAGCGTCAAATGCGGCGCCGGCGGCTGCCAGACGCTTGCCGGCAATTGCGAGCCTCCCTCTTCCCAGGTCGCGACGTCGATCTCAATGTTGAACTGCGCCAGAGGTTCGGCATAGTAACCTGGCCCGAGCCGTTCGTTCAAATCCTCCGCGATGTAGGTCGCCCAGGCGCCATGGAACGCGGTCCAGCTGCGGCGGGTGGAGAGCAGGCCTTGGAAGTGGTCTAAGAGTGGCATTTGCGTCTCTAGGTCATTCCGCTTTGCGACTAATCTTTTTACGCGATTTCACCATGGTCCAATTGTTGTCCGAATCAAATACACCCAATTGATGTTCGTCCCACTTCCCGTTTTTCATGCGAAAGCGGCAAACGTACCATGGAGCACCGTAGTCATCGATCCAACTGATGCGCACGGAGCGTTTTCGGGCGATTAATCTCTTGAAGACACCCTTCGTCCACGGATGGAGATAGTATCCAGGCACGCCAAGTCCTGGCAATCGGGTGATTCGGATTCTGTCACCGACCTTCAAATCGGCTGCCCTTTTGGTCTGTCTCATTCTACACTTTCACGAGCCGCGAAGGCGACCTGGAACCGCAAGCACATTGCAATAATAAGGGTATTCGCAACCTACAAGGCACGACGACGACAATCCGACCAGTCGGAGCCTCATGCTCGATCGTTTCGGTTTCCATTTGTCCCAACAGCTTTCCTTTCCCGCAAACAGGGCATGTCAACGGCGGCTTCATGCATCGGACTCCTTGTCGTGCTTGCTGACGTGGATAGGTCGGCCATTCTCAAGTTCTCGCAGCACAAAACAAATAATGGCATACTGTGTTGCGGTTCCTTCGTCATCCGCCAAGATTGAGCGCCCCTCCCGTTCCGCGGTTGCCGTGATCCTCCAGTCATCATTTCGGTAATCGTTCACCATCAATCTAACAAACTCGGCACCCGCCTGCCTTCCCGATAGGCCGAAACCGCTTCGCGAAAGAATCGCGGCAAGACCCTTTCGTCATCTCGAATTGCATTGCTCGCGAAGCAAATGTTGATTCCTCAATCACCACTGCATCGGCAGGTAGCTGAAGAAGGTACAAAGGTATTTCCGAGCCACTGCCACTTCAAGCGACTCGGGCTGATCTTCACGCTCGTGGACTAAGCTGTTTCGATAATCTCGCACTTGATGGCCGTTTTGTAGATCCGTGTCGGGAATGGTGCGCCGCGCCGCCAACGCTTCAAACAAGTCAAATGTCTTGATATCCGTCCCCCAGGTCGCATCCCAATACTGTCTCGCGCCTGTCTCGAATTCCGCGAACAGACGCATTATGTACGTTCCTTCAAGGTTCCGTGAAGCGGTGACGATCTCGCCGCGCCGAAGGTCCGCAATGAGAATTGTGGGGTCTTGTTGCGCGTGTTCCAAGAAACGATCAGCGGCCTGCCGCATCGCCACATATTCACGCTCGACGGCTTTGATGCGAGACTGCCATTGGTGCTTAGTGGGCATGCTGCGTCAACTCCACAAGCACCCTCTCCAATGACTCTTTCGAGAGTGGTAGCGCTTCGGCTTCGCGCACTGTCGCGACCGGCTTACGGCCTGGAAAATCGTAGTGGAGGTTCCAGCGTCCCCCGTAATAGTAGATGCTTGCGATATCGTCGTAAGCCGGCATTAGGTAAAGATCGACAACGCCTTCGGTGCCAGAGGCGGATCGCCCAACCGGTTCAAGGATGAGGCGGCACGTTTCCGCTTGCATAAGTAGCGCGGGGATCCGATGGGTGCCGACCCTTGCGTCGTCAAGTTTCTTTTCCACGCGCTTGGTGGCCCAACCTAGTTCGTTTGCCCACTGCTCGACCTCGGCCACCAACTCAGTGACCCGGTCGATCCAGGCGGCCCGCTCTCTCACGCGAACAGTGATTTCCTCTTGAATCTCCGCGCGCGCGGCGCCCGGATCGTCAGGCGACCCACTCCAATCGAAGTCAAGCTGGTCGGGATTTCCCCGAACAGAAACTGTGTATTGAGGAACTCGCTTCCGCGTGCCACCTGCGCCGCGCTCATGGTGCAAAACCTTCGGCATAACAGTATAGACGACGGCGCCGCCCGCATCTGGCTCGTAACCACTCACCATGTATTCCTGCTGATGGGGCATTTCGCTTCTCCTTTTTTCCTTTTTCCGAACCATGAGTAGGCATTCGGTGTGACTTCACTTTTGCAACAAAGTCCGTTGTATCTTGCGATCGCGCAGTTTGCGGGTAATCTAGACTTCCTGTTTCGTGAGCGGGTCGATGCCGGTGTAGTACATGCAGGTGGCGATGTCACATGCGGCAGCGCGCCACCTCCTGGAAGGCCAAACGGACAGCTAACCCAGGCAACTACCCTCACGTCATGACTTGACCCGGAAGCCCACCGTAAAGCGCGGCACAAACAACTCGGCGGTCAGACAGTGAACTTGCAGGAGTTCCGCAACGGTTGCTGGTGTGCGATAGGCATCGTTGGCCGCCAATGCCTGCGCAAGTTTGCGGCAGGCTTCGCGGAGTGCGGGCAGCATTTCCGAGTCGATGATATGCGTCTTCGGATGCGGCGACGAGGCATGCTCGAAGACCTTGGACGGGTGAACCATGATCGGAGTGGCTTCGCAGGTTGCGTCGTACATGTTGGTGAACCAGTTCATCGACCCGCCGAGTTGGTTGCAGTAGTCTTTGCAGATGGTCTCGGTCGTGGCCCCGTTCTTCGCTTCGATGACGAAGTATTTCAGGCTGCCTACTTCCCACAGGTCATCTGGCCCCTTGCCGACTTCGTTCTCCGGGCGTTGCCCCTTGAAGCCGATGAAGAACGCCAACTGCTTGAGCGCCTCTTCGAATCGCGAGGCGGAGTCGGGGATGAAGTCGAGGTCTTCCAGAATGGCGTTCATCGCCAGAACGATCTTGTTCCCGTCCCCGTACCGCTCCACGAGGTACTGCGAGCACTGCTTCGCCTGATTCATCCCCGGAGTCATCAGCTTGGTGTACGCGATGCCCTCGATCGGCTTGAGCAGGCCGCGATTGTCAGCGAGCGCCGCCTTCAACAGCTTTTGAGCCTCCACCGGGTTGAAGTAATTCGTGTACTCCGCCAAGAGCTGCTTCAGCCACCCCTTCTCGCGCCGGTCCGTGGTAGCGTTGACCGCGTCCTGAACGAGACTTGCCGCCTTCTGATAGTCCCGGATCTCGGCAGCATCGCAGGCCTGCCGCAGCTTCTCCGCCAACGGACGGACTGTCCCCTCGAGTTTCGACTTGAGATGCACGAGAGCGCCCTTGCTCGCTGCGACCCACCCGCGCTCGCGGTTCAGGCAGACATCCATTGCACCTTCGAGTTCGGCGACGGGTTTACCCCTGAGTTGCTTGGCCAGTTGCTCGGAGAGATTGAGCTGGGCTCTGGTCGCCGGAGTGAACATGTCGAGGGCGTTCTCGGCATACAGCATGCTGATCAGGGAACGACCCATGAGCACGACGACGCAGTAGTCCTCGTTTGAACGAATGCCGCGACCCATCCCCTGCTCGATGCGCTGGACGAACTGGCTGGTTATTTGTTCACTCCCGCCCAGCACCGACTGTTCGATTCGCTCGATCTTCCTGCGCACGTCGGGAAGCCCGTCCACCACCAGAATGCGGCAGGCCGACTGCGGCAGGTCGATTCTGTCGTAGCGGTTCACGAGTACAACCAGCCCGACGTGCCCGGCTCTCAGCCTCGCGATGCCCGAGGTGAGGTTGTTCGCCGACGACGCCAGCGTGAGCGCAGCGACGTCTGACCAGTACCCGGCGCGGGGATGCGACGGCACGATGACCACGACGTTGTGTCTGGTGCTCATTTTGTGAACGAGCGCCTTCACCTCGTCATCGCCTGCGTTCTTGTTCAGTTCCTGCGGGACGAGGATCATCCGGTCGCCGATGTCGCTGGCCGTGACCGGCGCGATCGGCTTGCGCACCGCCTCCGCGCTGGCGTTGAAATGGGTGACCAGCACGCTGTCGTCGGCCAGAGTCGCCGTCATGAATATCTTTCGGGTCGCTTCGACGAAG
>Ga0163144_10004765_pt1 | contig 30434 bp, 26 predicted proteins | sample OliLak19BULKMAT1_FD_123175 | JGI IMG/M metagenome (GOLD analysis project Ga0163144, IMG submission 123175) | Freshwater microbial mat bacterial communities from Lake Vanda, McMurdo Dry Valleys, Antarctica - Oligotrophic Lake LV.19.BULKMAT1 | ecosystem: Environmental > Aquatic > Freshwater >... | reverse complement strand
TTTAAAGTCCCGCTGCGCCACGAGCCCCCAGTCGCTGAAATCAATGGGCCCTTCGGCGATTGCCGCAAAACTGAATAAAAAACTTGATGCAAAAACGCTGCGAAAAAAACTAACCCCTCGAACCCCCATAGTCTTAGGCCTAGCGTGACGCACTGCGAAAGTCGAGTTGACTTCGCTCGAGCCCCTTGAAGTGGAGCGCTAGAAATGAGATCTTAGGGAGTAAGTTCTTGGTCTTACCTAGGGAGGTGGTCTCGTGGTTTCTCGTTTTTTTAGCTTAATTGCGTGCTCTGTTTTTTTACTTTTAAATGCTTGTTCATCGGCCATTGATACAGCCAATGCGGTTGGAACAAATGATGTGGGAGAGGGCGGAACACAAGACATTGAGGTCGACTTTTTTGAAATCACCGTTCAAGAAGTTCCTGAGGTCACCGTTTATACTTCGATTGATGGAGGACGAACAAGCGGTTGTAGATACGATCCCGATTCAAGTACTTCAGCTTATATTCGCTGTATCGTAGATATCGATGAACTCGATATGTTCAACAATTCGTTCACTCTTGTTAACTCCGCACCGGGAGATTTGTGTAAGTATCGTGGCTTTCGATCTTATTACTATGCGAATGCGAACGTTGATACACCACCTGACTATGTTTCTTATGAGATCAATCCAACTTCAAATGTCGTTACGACTGGATCTGTCCGGTATTACTATGGCGATGATGATCGCGATACTCCTGATGGTCCTGATCCTACGGTTCGATTTCCGGATGTTAATGGGACAAGGATCAGAGCAAAGCCTGAATCAATGCCGATCGGTGCTAAGGCAGACGTACTTTGTCTCTGGGATTATTCGAGTCGTTATGACGACGGAAAGAATTCCTGCAAAGGTCAGTATCAAGCGATGGCATTCAATGTATTAGATCCGGGCGAGGTAGGTGAGCTTGGTGAGTCGACAGACTGGGGTGGAGATCCCGTCAATTGTTTTAAAGGTCCCGCGATAGAGGATTCCCTTGCAAAAACAGAGTCTGGATTTCCGCTTTATTTTTATACCCAAGTTTTGGGAGCGGGCTTTCAAGATACCTATACGATTGAATCGCCAAACGATAAACGCGATGCCCAGATTTATTTGGCGAATTATTTTGATCCGGCTCTGCATCCGGTGAACGCCAGTTCAATTGCGGGAGAAACAAAAGTTCCGATTGCGATTCGTCCACCTGGGGGCGGCGGATTCCCCTTCTATCGCTACGATTGTTTGGATGAGAACGCTGAGATAATTTCTCGAATCGATGTTCAATTCCGTGAGTGGAATGTGAAGTCTGAGATTCTGACAGCGGCCGGAAATCCTGATGATCGGGGAGCTGAATCCAGTCCATTTGGCGCGCAATGTAAAAACGACTTCTTTGACTGGGAAGACTTGGTGCCTACAGCTGCGAATGTAGACGCTTGCTACGGAAGTAGTATTGAAGTTTTCACCTCTGCCAAGTGGCTTGCGGGAAATTTCATCGTCGATGATTGGTGAGTTGGCATTACTCACCAATTTCTTCTCAGGGGCTTTGATGCTGGAAGCGAGGCTCGAGAGCCCGCGCGGATATTTTGAGCGCTTCGTTGATTCAAAAGACGAGCGTATTTTTCAAGTCAATCTTAGAACTCCTGACGGGGAGCTTCTGGTGCTCGAAGATCATCATGCACACCCGCCAAGTCCCTACCGAAATAGCTTAGGTAAAATTCAAGCTTTCGCTCCCGCTCCTCGATTCATTCACAAATCTTCATCACTACAAATTGCAGGCGTTCATTCGCCTACTCCTTTAGACTCAATCGATTATTTTTTCTATCCCAGCCCCACTGCCTTTAAAATCTTTGGCAAATATAATCGTAGCTGGTTGAGCTGTGCTCTTCAGTGGGGGCCAATCTGTTTACTCGCCCCGGCCTGGCCAATCAAAATGGAAGCGAACGTTGAACTTTCCGTGGGCGTCTTTCTTCAGATGATCAGCACGAAATTCAAAGAATTAAATTTGAATGCCCATATGCCATTGATTAATGCTTACTCGTGGGCATCCGACCACAATCAATCTTTCTACGATCGATTTGCGGGTTATCTTTATTTTGGAGGGGGGAACTACCCGGATGGACTTGACGGTTTTGTGGTGATTCACGAATGGGCCCATGCCCTCATTGATTCTTTGAATCCAGGGCTAGCGGGCTTTGATGCGGCTCTGATTCATGAAGGCATTGCGGACTATATTGCTTCCGATTTTTTTGATTCTCCCTGCTTCGCACCTTACGATGCGCTGGAAGTATCGAATCGAGTTTGCGTTCGAAATATTTTGAATCAAAATAGAATGCCCGACGACTTGTCTGCTGCCGACAAACATTATTCTTCGTTGATTGTTTCAGGGGCACTCTGGGAACTTCGAGACTATTATTCCAGTTCTAAAATTTTGAATCTACTTCTTGAGGCATTGATTCGTAGTCCCAAAATGCCGAATCTCAGAACTTTCTGGAATCTACTCGACCGCGTGCACCAAGATTTGGAGGGGCAAAGTTCAACGCCTCTTTTTGAAGTCGGGCGTAGGCGGGGATTCATTCAAAATTGAATAGAGATAATTAAGGCCACGGGGATCTTTCGCCGCGTACCAGTCTAAACTGAAAATCTTTTTTAACTCTGAAGTAGAAATTTCACCGTCCAGATAAGCTTTGGTGAGTTTTGCAGCCAGGAAATAACCTTCTCGATGGGCGAATTCCCAAATCTTTATAGGACTATTGATTCTCCCCTTGGGCCTCGCTCTCCAAGCGTCTTTGAGGCCGAGCACCAAATGATGCGCGAACTTTCCAAAACACTCATGCAGAGTCATCGACCAAAGCTCTTGAGACGCAGAGATCTTGAGATTTCGCTTCTTCAGTATTCTTTGAGTCGAAACTTGGTGAGTGATTGCAAATAAATGTCCCACCTCTTCCGGTATCTGATCAAATCTCGACACCCACGCAGCGGGGGGGAATTTGAGGGTGACTCCTTCACCCAAAAACTGTTGGCGATGAACCAAATCCACTTCGTATAAACTTCTGTCCATAAGTGAACCCGCAGATTGAGGGCTCAAATAAAAATAAATACGGGGGCGCTTCTTTGCTTGTATTCCCATCACCTGAGAAAGACTCTCCCAAGTGATATCAGCCAAGGACTCAGTTAAATTTTGATGCGCTGTTGTGCTCAACGAATTCCGCCAAAAGTCGAATGGGAATGCCAGATGCGCCGCGCGAACTCACGAATTCTCGAGGAGAATCGTACCAACCGCAGCCTGCAATATCAAAGTGCGCCCATGGAATATTATTCTCCACAAAATATTGAAGAAAGAGAGAGGCGGTTGAAGCTCCCGCATACTTGCCTCCGACATTCTTTACATCTGCGATATCGGATTTGATCATCGGGGCATAGTGCTCCGGAAAATCCGGCAGCGGCCAAATATTCTCGTGGGTGGCTTCCGAAGCTTTGGCAATGGAGGCCATTAATTTTTTGGAATTCGAGAAAACTCCCAAGGCCGCTTCACCCACGGCTGCGGCGCAGGCTCCAGTCAGGGTAGCGACATCAATCACACATCGCGGCTTGTATTTCGTAGTCGCCCAAAAAAGCGCGTCCGCCAAAACGAGTCGACCTTCGGCATCCGTATTAAGAACCTCTACGGTTTTCCCGCTAGCCATCGTCAAGACATCGCCCGGTCGAATCGCAGTTCCTGAAGGCATATTTTCTGCGCTTGGTACCAGAGCAACCAAATTCACTTTCACCTGGAGGTCAGCGATGATCTTGAAGGCAGAGAGGACGGAGGCTGATCCAGCCATATCGTATTTCATAGTTTCCATAGAGGCAGGTTGCTTGAGAGAAAGTCCGCCTGAATCAAATGTAATACCTTTTCCGACAAGAATGATCGGGGCATCAGATTTTTTGCCTCCGTGATATTCCATAATAATAAATCGAGGTGGACTGGAAGAGCCTTGACCAACTCCTAAAATCCCTCCGAATTTATGCTTCGCCAATTCTTTCTCGGTCCAAATATCAACTTTGATCTTGGACTTCGAAACAGACTGAGATGCCATCTTTTTTGCTGCTTCCGCCAGCCCGGCGGGATTTAAATGCGAGCCCGGTAGCATAATGAGGGTTCGTCCAAAATTCACACCTTCACCAATTTTCAGACCTCGTTGATATCCACCTTGAGCCGACTTCAGGTCTTTGGCTTCAGCTACCAGAAGCTCCGGAGATATTTTTTCAAATCTCGCTTTGTCTTCTGGCTTTCGATCTGTTTTGAACTCAAAAAAATTAAGCTGAGAAATTTCAATCCCTTCTTGAAAACTCTGAGCGATTTGACTTGCAGAGAACTTTTTAAGGGATGGAAGTAGTATCCCAATGTTTTTTGTGATTCCCCAAGTTCGTAGCACTGCAATTGAATGCGCCGCTAAATTGCGAAAGCTTTGGAGGTTCAATTTATTCGGCATCCCGCAGCCAATCAAAACAACCCGCTTTACCGAAAGATTCTGGGGATAGAGAATCAAAACCTCCTTTAACTTGCCCTTGAAATCCAGACCGAGCGAGGACTTGATAATTTGAGAAACTTCATCCGACGTCTTCGAAAGCGGTTTTCTTGTATCGTCGACAAAGAGAACGAGAGTTTCGGGAGTTTTAGAGGATAAGCTTGAAATCGGCATAGGCCATGACTCTAAGAGGGAAAAACCCTTGAAACAACTGGATTCTCGGCGAATCAAAAATCGGATAGAATAATAAGACATGGGGGAAGATCAAAAACTGGGCCAGATTCTGATGCGGACAAAGCTTTTGTCCGCTAAAGAGGTTGCTCAAGCACTTCTGGCTCAAAAGGAGTATGAGCTTTTAAACCCGGGTCAAAAGGTGAAGCTCGGGCAAGTTCTACTTTTTCTAAACCTTATCAATATGGAAGAGCTACAGAATTCTCTGAGAGCTCAAATTCATAAGGCCGATGATTCGAGAAAGATGACGATGAAGGCGCTGCGTGAACAGAATGATTTAAAACATGCGTGGAAGGTCATCACCCAGAGTAAAAGAATCAAGCAGAAAAAAGAGAATGCCTTGGTAAAGGGATTCAAAAATCTTTTCAGGAAATCTTGAGTTATCGGGGTACTAAATTATCTTCGAGCCTATCTTCGGGTTCGCTCGCATTCAGCATTATTATTTCGACTCGTCGATTTTGGGCTCGCCCCGATTCGGTCTCGTTGTCAGCGACGGGTCGATACTGGGACATCCCTGTCGGCATCAAACGTGATGCTGCGATCCCAAAACTTTGATTGAGCGTACGCGCCGTGGCAGTAGCTCTCAGCGCAGAAAGCTCCCAGTTTGAATAGAAAACGTTGCCGACCACGGGTCGGTTGTCGGTATGACCTTCAATTTGGATCAGACGAGTATTTGTACCCAAGACATCAGAGATAATACCAATGACGGGTAGGAGTTCGGGTCTGATTTCTGTGGAACCTTCCTCAAAAATGAATCCCGCTGAAATACTGATCGCGACACCCCGACTATCAATTTTAATTTGGATGGGTTGGAGTTTGTCTTGATGTACTAGATCAAATCCTTCTTGCTGTAGTGATTTTCGAAGCTCATCAATCAGTTCCTCGTTGGTCACCACTCTACGAACCATGAATCGAGGAGAGGTTTGTGGAGGCGATTGGGCAAGATTATCCAGCGAGATTTTTACCTTCTGTGTGGAGCCACCTTTGTCACCACCGAGGAATGCTTGCGAAACTGATTCCGCCACAGCTTCCATTTTCTTCTTATCGGATAAACTCATCGAGTAGAGAACGACAAAGAATGCGAAGAGCAAAGTAACCATATCGGCATAGGGAATAATCCACCGCTCATGGTTTTCGTGCTCTTCGTGTTTCGGCTTTCCCATTTAAGCAGCCGCATCTTCTTGTGCTTGTTGGTCAATAATTGCGTAAAGCTGAGATTCGATGATGGCGGGAGATGTACCTTGCTGAATATTTCGGATTCCGACTTTAATCATTTCGTAATATTGTTCGTCGTGTCCGCAAATGACTTTGAGTTTGTTTCCCATGGGCATGAAGACCAAGTTTGAAAATGCAACCCCGTAGATCGTTGCAATAAAGGCGACTGCAATTCCAGGGCCGATGGCGTCTGGGTTAGAGAGGTTGTTCATCACAACGATCAAACCCATAACGGCTCCGACGATTCCTACTGTCGGGCAATACGCACCAAATTGACTCCAGAATTTTGCGCCAACTCCATTTTCGTGAAGTCGGTAGTCAATTCTAGATTCTAGAATTCCCTGAACAACGCCGGGCTCTAGTCCGTCGATCGCGAATCTCAAGGCATCTTTGAGTAGAGGATCTGCAATCGACTCTCGTTCTTTTTCGAGTGCAAGAAGCCCGTCTTTTCGGGCAACAGCGGCAAGTTTCATAATCTGATCGACGAGAGATTTGTAATCATGATGCCCGCCTGTAAAGACCAGCTTCGCTAGCTTAAAAGCGATCTTTATATGCTCGAAAGTAAATTCAACGCAACAAGCTCCAAAAGCCCCTCCAATTACGATCATGAATGCAATGGGACCGTAAATACTCTTGAGGGCCATTCCCTCGAGCACTCCACCCACAAGCACGCAGCCGAACCCTATGGGTAATCCAATGATCGTCCCCTTTTCCATAGTCTAAGTTTATCAGAACTAAGCGCCTGAATTTCTTTATTTTTTTTTATGCGCTGCCGATCTTTTTCAAACTATGATAGCGCTTTGGGCCAATGTTGAAGATTCAAAGTCTGAATTTTGCGCGAGGAGGAACTCGCATTCTTGAAGGGGTATCACTCGAGATTTCTCGGCAGAGCATCACGGGTCTAACGGGTCCCAATGGGGGCGGTAAGACCTCGCTTTTTGAAGTAATGATGGGTTGGCACTCCGTGAATCATGGGGCGCTGCAGATAAGTCCAGGTACGAAGCTTGCGCTCTTGCCGCAAGTGAATCCTCGGCCGGAGTCTTTGCCTCTGAGCGTCGAAGATTTTGTTTCAATGGGGCTTTGGACGAGTGGAGATCTCAAAGTTCGAGGTCTCGATATCTCAGAGGCCTTTGAACGATTGTCGCTTACTTCATTTCGAAAACGACTTATCTCCGAACTTTCAGGTGGTGAATGGAAGCGAGCCAATCTTGCAAGAGCCTTGGTACAACCTGCTGATCTCTATTTGCTCGACGAGCCTTTCAATTATTTGGATTTGGAATCTGAGGAAAAAATTGGCCACCTGCTTCAGGACCTCGCTCGAAATCATGGGAAAACATTTTTTATTATTTCTCACGATTGGCATGCGATGAATCATTTTTTTGATCATCTCTATTTGCTCAACAAGAAAATTCTTGCGGCCGGCACAGTTCGCGACGTGAGCGCTGTTCATTTGAACTGGCTGGATCCTAAACATCACGAGTGGATGCATCAGTCATGATGTCTTATACAGAAACATATTTTCGCGTACTGGAAATGGGTTTTTGGTTGAGCCTCTTCGCAGCACCGCTTGGATGCTTTCTCTGTTTTCGACGTCTGAGCTTTGCGGGAGATGCTCTGGGCCATGCCACCTTGGCGGGAGTATCAGTTGCCTATCTATTTTTTGGCGCGAGCTTTGTGGCCCTTTCGGTGGGAGCCGTTTGTGCTGCATTTCTTGCCACATTTTTTCTCTACGTTTGCGAAAAAGCTTTTAAACTTCCTTCTGATATTGCCCTCACCGTGAGCTACTCATCGATGTTCGCTTTCGGTTTGTTTTTGCTCTCTCAGAGGCGACTTCATTTGGACCATTTTCTCGTGGGCGATATTTGGGGTGCGAGCGCAGAGGCACTTTGGTTTATGAGAATTTGGGGACTTATTGTTCTTGGACTGATTGCCTTTTGCTGGCGACCTCTCTGGCTAAGCGTAATCGACCCCAAACTTGCTCGTTCTTTGGGGCATTCTCGTTGGATTGCAGACTCGGTTCTTTTGGTGATGGTCTCGATTTCCGTGGTTGGAATGCTTCAAGCAGTGGGGATGGTCTTGATGGCATCCTATTTGGTTTTTCCAGCGGCGACGAGCTTGCCGTGGGCTCGATCACTTTCGCAAATGATGATGGGAGCAATCATCAGCGCCCTAGTTTCGAGCCTGATCGGTGTCACAGTTTCAATTCAGTATGCTGGAATAGGTTCGGGTCCCCTATTGGCACTTTCCGCAGCCGGTCTTTTTTTGATCAGTCATCTGACTCGTTGGATCCTCCGACGAAACCAGGTATCCTAAATAAGTCCTAAATTGGGGGGCTCATTTGGGTATCATGGGTATCATTAGAGAAAGCATGGCAATCGATCTGGGCACAACCTATTCCATTGTTGCCCATGAATCTTCTGACAAACTCTGGCGAATTCCTTCTTCAATTGCATTAGATCGAAAGACACGTAGTGCGGTTGCTTTTGGAGACGATGCAAAAATCATGATGGGAAAAGGTTCGTTGCATCACGAAGTGATTCGCCCACTTCGGGACGGCGTCATTTGTGATTTTGAAGCCGCCGGACTCTACCTTGATTATTTAGTTCAAAAATCAAAAAAGAATCCTTTAGCACTTCGCTTTAATGTTTTGATTTGCGTTCCTTGGTCTGCAACGGCTACGGAAACCAAATCATATTTAGAACGAGTTCGAAATTTTCGCACTGGGGTGAAGATTATCAGAGAGCCGTTTGCTGCCGCTCTTGGTAGTGATGCGGATATTTTTTCGGATGATGGAATTACAATTGTAGATATTGGCGGGGGCACGGTCGAGGTTTCGACAATTGCACACGGGCATATGATTTATTGCAATTCCTCTCGAAACGCCGGCAACGCCATGGACCAGGCGATTGTTGAGCGGATGTTGAGACAAGAGTTTTTTGAAATCGGTCTCAATACAGCTGAGAATGCGAAGATGGAATTTGGAAGCGTCTACCAAGACGCCGAAGATTTCGAGTTTGAAATTCGCGGACTCGATCGTCGAACGAGGTCCCCCGGAAAATTAAAACTCTCCAGTTCACGTTTGCGGGAATTTTTGGAGCCACTCGCCGTCGCGATTGAATCTCAAATTCGAGATCACCGCGCACATTTGCCACCAGAATCTCAGCGCGTACTGGATCGAAATGGAATTACATTCGTCGGTGGCGGTTCTCATTTGAAGGGTTGGAAGCAGCGCCTCGAGCGCAATTTGGGAATCAAAGTAAATTTGGCTGCAGAGCCTCAACTGGCTGTTATACGAGGGATGAAGAAGGTACTCGATAAACCTCGTCGCTACCGCTCAATACTTAAGATTTCAGAGAAATTTTCGAAGGCAACCTGATTTACCTTGCAATGCGTCATTTGCTCCTCTTATAGTTGAACGAAGTAGTTGAACGAAGGGGGCAGTTTGAGGGGACGCACACTTATTCTTCGTGGATTGATGGCCGGTTTTTTCTGGTCCGACAATTTCAATCCGGAAGATTTTAAGGTCTATCGACCCTCAGAATTTTTTCGAGATTTCAAATCAGATCACTTCCCTGAAATGCAAAATCTCAATCCAAAGCATTCAGAACAAATTTCCAGACTCTTCAATTTTCTTCAAAACAACGGCATCCCCATTGGAATAGGCACCAATGCAAATAATCATACGATTTTTGAACTCTACCTTCCACTCATCTCAAGGCCAGATGGCCTGCCGGGATCCACAGTAGGGGTTACTGAAGAGAGTCAGGTCGGCAATTTGTACTTAATCGATCACGATGCCTTTCATCACCTGATCGGAATTCCAGGACCTCGGCTCTCTGATCTCGATGACCCTGTCGCCGCTCATAAGAAGTTGTTTAGTATCATGCTTTTGAAGGAACAGGCTGCAACGACGCATTCGCTCATGGCCTATGTGCGCGAGTATTGGAACTGGAGAGATAAGGAACGTTCTGGTCGCGAGCGAAAGGATTTTCGGGAATTCAATAGGGGCATTTTTTCGATGGGGAATCTGAATTCCGCACAATATGTCGAGATGTTTGGCCACTTTGTTCACGGCCGATCCATTGAATACTCGAAATTTATTTGGAGACATTTCTCAGCTTCGCGAACCGAGAAAGCTCGACTTGCGGGCGTTCCACTCGGTGGGCCCGATACCTATCCACTCACGGGAGTAAAACTTGAATCCTGGCTATTCAAAATGACCTTCCCAATTATTGAGCCTCTCTACGCAAGATATCGAGAAGTCGGTTATAAGGGATTTGAGGCCTACTCCGAAGCCATGACGAATTTTATGCTTCAGCCTTGGTATGTCGAATGGGCCGATCGATTTCAATTTGGGATTCCACTCGACGAACTTATGCAGAGGTCTCTCGATCATTTGGAGGGTCTTCGAACAGGAAAGTTGCTGGGTGATACCGAGGCGGTTAGCAACCAAGAATTTGATCGTCGCTTTTTGGTTCACGAGATTGCTTTGTTTGGCCGGCGCATAGCCGAGCTCCGTGAAATGGGTCGTCGTGGTCAGTCGAAGTCCGATTTTTCCTATTCCGATGATCAGAAACTAAGCTCCTTGTTTGAGTCATCTGCCCAACTTCACGATCAGCTTAAGAAAATTTCGGAACTTCAATTATCGGAGACGAGCCTGGAATTTCATCGCATGAAGTTGAATCAAGTTATCGAGGCTGCAGATCTAATGTTTCCCATTGAGGTCTGGCTTCCTCAGGAATATCGCGAGCCTTTTTTAAACTATAGCCGTTATTGGAGGGATATGACGGGGGTTCTTGTTCCTCGTTATGGACACAATTCAGGCGCACTTTCTACAACTGAGCTCAAGAATTTCATTTCCGCCCGCAGGCTCGCTTCCAAAAGTTTCCATGATCGACAAAAGTGGAAATTTCGAGAGTGGTTTGAGAGTACTCAGTTTGGAAAGCCGGAATTTTGGCGAATCGAAAATGAGATGGCAGATGATTACGAGCGAAATCAAGCGAGAGAACCGGCCGTCGAATTTCGCACTGAATTCAATCGCGACGAGAATGTTTATCAGGAGCGCCTGGAAGATTTATCACGAGCGATTGAGATTCAAATTGATTCAGTTCTTGTGCCTCAGATTTCCGAGGTTCGTGGGCTCTCTTCATCCTATCGAGCAAATCTCTTTCAGGTGTTGAATGATTCCAAAATGATTGTGGGCGCAGCCTTGAGTAGTCTGAGGGTCGCTTACGAATATACATTTATCAATCCAGAACCTTCAAAATCCTCAGCACGAATCTTTGGAGCCCAGGAACATCGATTCAATGTACTTGTTGATAAGCTTTATGAAATTCTGTTTGACCTCTCATTGAGCATTCAGAAACAAGAGAGCTCAAGAAAATTATTAAAGTTTGTTGCAAAACTTAAGACCATGAATGCTGAATTTCGAGATCTGAGGAGCCCTTTTGAAGTGTCGACTTTGAAAGATATCAAAGCGATTCTACCCAATCGAAGTTTTCGCTGGACTGTTTTTTTGGATAGCTTGTGGACCCTCTCTAGAAAATCTTCGGACTCCCTCATTGATTCCCTCCACAAGGTCATTCAGCCCTTTCGATTCATCCGGACAAATGCTCTCACTCCCACAAGAATTTCAGGCTGGAATCCAGCGGAAGCTCCCGAAGGGCCAGCTCACTACGTCTTGGCACTCAACCATGATCAGGGTTTGCTGGAGATTCCATTGGCGTATTCGGTGTTTGAATCGCTTGGTGTAGAGCGCGTATATACGTTGACCACAAAGAAAGCTTTCGGGAGATTTCCTGCCGGAAGAATTCCAGGGGAGAATGTCGTCTATATTGAGGACGACAAACCACTCGATGAAATTGTGAGGCGAATTCTAAAGTCCGAAAAGTCTCGAGTAGGGATTTTAATTTGTCCCGAAGGGGCGCTTCCGTCGATGGCTGCCTCAACTCCTCTTGCCGCTAAAGCGGGTGGGTTCGTTCTGGCGCGCAAGCTTGCCAGAGCTTTGGCAGGCAAAATTCCAGTTTATTTACTGAACGGGATCTTCAATGGTCACGAGCATTTTACTTCTGAAGTTCCCGTTCCGTTAGAGCTCGTTTTGCAAGATCCAATGGAAGTACCCACATCTGAAATTTCTAGAAATGACGAATGGGTCAAAGAGGCGCGCTTGAAGTTTGAAAATTTGGTAAATATTCACCGAGTGATTCATCAGCCAGATCTTATTAATCCTCGCATCGCGAGCGCGACGAACTTTCCAGTGAGTGACGCTCTTCGCCCCTATGTCCCCATTTCGCGGTGGTTCAATGGGAAAGTCTTCTCTTCCTGTTCGAATGCGGTACGTAAGCTCCACGGCCTCAAGCCCCTTTAAATTTTAACAAAGGGATTCTGTCGGCGCTCGATTCCAATTTGAGTAACGGGACCATGCCCAGGAATCACGGTTGTATCGGGATCGAGGGAATACAGCTGTGACTTGATCGATTTACTAATTTGTCCAAAATCACCACCCCAAAGATCGGTGCGTCCAATCGAGCCCTTGAATAATGTATCACCTGAAAATAAAAATTCTCCGATTTCAAAACAACAAGACCCGGGGGTATGGCCGGGCGTGAAAAGACTAACCATTTTGTTCGATCCCAACAAAAACTCCTGCTCGTTTTCGAGAGGAAGAAACCCTGACTTCATGGGGTTCAACTGCATTCCAAAGAGCTGGCCCTGCATTTCCAAATTATCCCAGAGCGTTCGATCACCTTCGTGCAAATAAAGATTCGCCCCCGAAAATTCATGGAGCTCCTCGGATGCTCCAATATGATCGAAATGAGCGTGAGTATGAACGATCGCATTCAGCTTAAGTCCCCGCTGTTGAATCTTCTCCTTAATCAGTGCGGCTTGGTCTCCTGGATCCACCAGAATGGCTTCCTGGCTTTTCGGATTCCAGATGAGTGAGCAATTGCATTGAAGGCGCCCGACCGGGAAACTCAATATTTCAAGGCCAGATTCTGACTTAAAGCTCATTTCCATGGAAAACCTGATAGCAGTCTGTTGAAGCCGGAGCAACAAGCAGCTACGCTTGTCCGAGTTATGGCTCAATATCGAAGGCAACGTAGACGTCCCCCTCAGCAACGATTTCAGCGAACCCGGACTTATAGGAATTCTGGCGAATTCTCAAAGGTTCCTGAGCTGGATGGAACAGACGGGGGTCTGCTCGTGAACACTTCTGCCGAAGAAATCATGAATTTTATGCCTTCGCTTTTTAATCGATTCCCGGAACTCACCGAAGAAATCGGATGGGTGAGCCTTCGAGGGGCAGCTGAACCCGCCACCCCAAGTCGATTGGTGAAGAGCCAACACCTCTTTGGTGAAAACTATGTTTATTTTAAACAAGAGAATTTGGATTTTCATATTCTCCCCGAGAATTCTGCGAAAAAGTTGGAGTTCATTTTGGGCTCCCCTGAATACGACAATGTCAAAAAGCTCATCGCTTCAGGCCCCGCGGGAGATTTTCATTGTTTGGCAGTTGCGAAGGCTGCGCAGGAGCTCGGCAAAAAATGTGAAATTGTACTTCGGCACTCAAGAGCCACGACTAAGCAGATACAAGCCATTATGGCGATGATGAATCTGGGGGCTCAGGTACGAATGCGCGAAACCGATCGATGGTTTCAGTTCACCATGTGGTGGAAGAATTTTCAGTCGCGTTTTTTCTCTCAGTCAATTGTTCCAGAGGGGGGTGCTTCGGGAGAGGGCGTCTTGGGATATGTGAGTGCAATGGCAGAGCTCGAAGATCAGATTCGTTCGGGCGCCATTCCTGAACCAGATTATTTGGTTGTTCCCGTATTGACGGGCACGAGCTTGGTGGGATTCGAAGTGGGAAAGAGGTTACTCGGGCTCCCCAGAATTCGAATTCAAGGGATCGCCACTCGATGCGAAAGCCAAAGTTTGAGGCCCGAAATGGCGGAGCTCGCCGCCGATGCACTAGATATATTGAATGGAGTGCTGCCGGCTTCAAAGGGGATCTCTCTGACGGAGCAAGATTTCTTTGTCGATTTTTCGGTAAACGATTTGAAGCCCTTGTCGGAAGACGTTCAGCGCTGGCTCGTGAGATTTTTTGAACTCGAGCAGTGCGAAATGGATATGGAAATCACGGGCCGTGCTCTTTACGGCATGAATCGGTGGATCGAAAAGAAGAATATCAAAGGTCAGAAAATCCTTTTTTGGAGTATTTCGTGTCCTTTTAGATCTGGGGATTTGGGAGAATTTCAGGGATACGAAAAGATCCCTGGAAAGCTGAAAAAATGGATTCGTAAAGAACAAGCCTCTGGCCGCCTTTACGATATTGGACGAATTTAAAAGAAGGAGTAACTTTTCATGCTTAAGAGTTTTCATTTATTATCAATTGCTTGTGCGCTTGGAGTCCTAGGTTGCTCGGCGAAAGATTCCGATCTGCAGTCGACCAAAGAAAGGGAAATGACCCTTGGAGTTGTTCAAAAAGAAGTAAAAGTTGGAATGTCGCAAGCCGATGTCGCCACCAGTTTGGGCTCACCCAATATTGTCACCAAGGACGGCGAAGGCAACGAAACCTGGATCTATGACAAAATCGCTAGCGAAGCTTCTTATTCTCGAGGCGGCGGTTATGGAACTTTAATTCTTTTCGGATTCAGCAAAGAAAGTTCGAAATCATCGACCAGCCAAAAAACTCTGACGGTCGTTTTGAAATTCGATAAGAATTCTAACGTTTCCAATGTCAGTTACCACACCAGTAAATTTTAAAATAAATTCAACAAAGGATTCAGATGAAAGCATTAACAAGATCACTTATGTTTTTTGGATTGAGTATTTCCCTGATTGCTTGTGCAGCCAAGGCTCCTCAAAAATCTCAACTTGAAATTCGAGAATTTCAAACTCGTTCCTATCCTGTGAAGGATATGAAAGTTGCACTCAAAGCCGTTCTCAATACTCTTCAAGATGACGGTTTCATTGTGAAAGAAGCGAATACGGAACTCGGATTTTTAACTGCGACCAAAGAAATGGACGTTGAAAATTCTGGACCAGCATTTTTCGGCTCTATGTTCGGTGGACGGGATGCTCGATGGGATAAAATCACCATCTTGGAAGCAACTGCGAACTGCACTTCTTTCAATAAAGAAACTCGCGTTCGAATAAACTTCCAGAAGAAGACCCTCGATAATAAGGGCGGCGTTGTTACTGTGAAGCCCATCGAAGAGTCCATGTTCTACCAAGAGTTTTTTGCCAAGGTGGACAAAGGAATGTTCATCGAGAAAGAAAAGCTCTAGGACGCCCTAAGCCATTTTATCCCAAAGCTTCGGACCTGCTCGTCGAAGCTTTGGGAGTATCTCTCCATACATTCGAATAATCTGATAGCGCGAGATGTCCTGAATTTTTGACGCCATATTTTCAATTCTTGGACTCCTCAGCAAAGGAGTCATGGTGAACTTCTTAAGAAAGCGATGCAGATCTTCGAGGCGGCCGTGGGACTTAAGCGCTGCTTGATTTCCTTTTTTGAGCTCTTCGTAAAGGCTTTGAGTAAGGGCATTTAGCTTCTCAAATGACAGAATTTCCGGAGTATCGTGTTCCGTATGATAATACCAAGGCGTACCCGAAGAGATGAAAAGGAAGGGGATGCCAAGCTTTCGGTATTCGTCATAATCTGATCGAGCGCCAAAGGCCCCAGCGGGCTCAATAATTTTCATGGGTAGATGTAAGAATTCATAGTTGGGATGACTAAGTGTAGGGAAGGCTGGTCCAAATTGAAGGAATGTTTTTTCAAAATGGGGTGCCAGCGTCCCGCCAACGAGATCTAGAATGATGACCTTCGAAAGTGGTTTTGCGTAATCTCGAGCAAAGGCTCTCGATCCTCGAAGAGAACTCCATCCGTAGATTTCTTCCATATCAAAAAATACAACGGTAAAAGAAAGCGATTCGATTGTCTTAAGAAGCGGAATCAACTCCAAGAGCACTGCGCAGGCAGAAGCATTGTCGTCTGCGGCGACGCCCGATTCTTTTCGAGATTCATAATGTGCTCCCAAAAGGACGCGCGGCTTCGAGGGATCGCCAATCTCACAGTAAATATTGGTGCATTCGCCAAGTCGATAAACTGAAAAAGTATGTGACTCCGGTTGCAGAGCCATTTTTGAAATGCAGTTTCGCAAATATTCTTGAGATTTGAAGTAACCGCTCGAGCGCGGAGTTCTGATGTATTTGCAGAGTTCTCGGACATGAGATTCTAGGGGCTTCGAAAGATCAATCATTTAGGATCTAAATCAAATTTCGTATCCGGAGGCAAGAGACTTGGTGAGGGCTTTGCCAATCGATAGCCTTGAGCGAAATCTACGCCGAGTGCACGAGTTACATCGAGCTCTTCTTGAGTTTCAATTCCTTCGGCCAAGATTTTTGCACGAACTTTTCGGCCAATATCCATGACTGCTTTCAAAAGTTCCTGTTTGACGTTGCTCTCATTGATTCCCCGAATGATGGAGATGTCGACTTTCACATACTCGGGCTTGAGATTCGCGATAGCTTCCAAGCTTCCGTAGCCGGTTCCGATATCATCCACAGCCAATCCAAATCCGAGGTTTGAGTAATAGGCCTGCTCTCGTTGAAAGAGGGCGTAGTTTTCGATCGCAAATCTTTCTGTGATTTCAAAAACGATATTGCTTCCCACCAACCCCACAGACGAAAGAAGTTGCTGGAGTACATCTCCTTTAAACTCCGGATCGTGCATGGTTGTAGGAAATGTATTCACAAAGAGTTTCTGAGATTTATCGAGGCCTTTGGCATTCATGATCGCTTTTTTTCGGCATAGTCGATCTAGTTCAAAACTTAAATTGGCTTTCTCGGCAATGCCGAAAAGCATCAAGGGACTTTCCATCGGGCTTCCCTTGGGACCACGAGTCAGTGCTTCGTAAGCAAAAATACTTCCGTCCTTCATATTCACAATCGGTTGAAAGTGCGTGTCTACCGATTCGGACATGATGATCTCTTTGAGAGACTCGTTGATCTGGATGAGAAAGCGGTCTCCATTATAGCTCGCCACATTCTTAGATTCTTCGACGAGCCTGTAGACGGTTCGCTCATGAGAGAGCAGGGGATTGTGCACAGTATATGAATAGCCGATGTCGACCTTCAGAATTTTTTTCGTATACGGATAAGTAATCTGAAAAACTTTTGCATTCAGTGCGTGAACGAAACGCTCAATAATATGTTGAAGATTGTCGAGCTTAAGAAAGTTTGAGTACTCGGGTCTCTGTCCCGATAAAAATAGTAGAAAAACTTCGTCTCGAACATGGCGTATCGTCAGTAGATCTTCGGACCTGACGAGCGTTCCTTTGAGATCGGTTACGGCTTTCACGATTTCTTTCAAAATATTGCCGTAAAGTTCCTGGCCGTAATCATATTCAATTTTGGAGAGCTCTGAGGCATCAATAAAAATGAGACCAAGGGCACGCTGCGTCACGAGCATTTCTGCAATTCGTGGCAGATGATGGGTAAATGTATGCAAACCCGTTGTTGGATCGAATTGCGCAGTGTCGACAGCAGCCGCACTGGCGTTAGGTTTAGCAATGAATTCTGACTTCCTCATGCGCTCCCCATCACATGACAGTGTACCCTAAGAGCTGAACGAAATGACGAACCGCCCCTGACAAACTTCAGTTTAGGGAGTTGAAAATCACAGGTCAAACACGATAGTCTGTAGGTAGAATGTTTTCTCTATTCTTAAGTCTGCGGAAACTCGAACCAATTCTTTTCCTGTCAAAAATTGGACGCAGTGCGCATGGCCTTTCTACTTTTTTTTGCATATTCGCACTGAGCCTGCATAGTATTCAGGTTTTTGGAGCTTCGGAGACCTCCTATTCTCTTCCAAGGCTTCTGAAGCTCCTCGAGAAGGCTCCGCTACTTACCAATGAAGTCGATGCCATGCAGAGAATGGCGAAGGGGAAAGTACAAGAAGTCGAGATGAAGCGCTGGCTGACGACCTTCGAAGCAAAGGCTTACGGCGGAGTTGTTCCCGACGGGAAGTTGACTGACCCAAGAGATCTCAATTCGTTCAGATCCTATGATTTCGAAAATGACTTTTCGTTTAGCCACCTTGGGGGATTTTTTAGAACTGAAGTAGAGATCATTCAGCCCATTTGGACCTTTGGAAAAATTTCTAACTATCAGGATGCCGCAAAGATGGGATTCACGCTGGCCGAGTGGGAGCAGCGAAAACGAACCTCCGAGTTTCGATATCTGGTTAAGAGGGCTTTCTATACTTTGCTCTACTCTACTGAATCCATCACGACACTTAAGGAAGTGGAAACTCGACTCAAGGACGCGGCGGAAAAAGTTGAGAAGCAATTATTGAAAGACGCGGACAATGTTTTCGAGACGGATCGATTGAAGATCAAAGTTTTTCAGGCCGATGTTGGAAATCGAATGATCGATGCAGTGCGGGGTCAGAAGATTTCAAAAGCAGCCTTGGCAGAGATGTTGGATTTGGCCGGCGACTGGGTCGTGGACCAAGACAAGCTCATAGCCGAACAAGTTGAGGGCCTCGAGAAGAGTCAAATTGTGAGTGCTGCACTACGAGCAAGGCCCGAGCTCCAGCAACTTGCGACTTTAATTAGTATCAAAGAGAGCGAACGTCTGGCGATTCGAGGCGATCTATTTCCCACCATTTTCGTGGCGGGAAAAATTAATTTTGCGGTGGCACCGGGCCGCGAAGACATCAAGAATCCTTTTCTTGTTGATGACTTCAATAAATTCGATTTGGGCGCTGTCTTGGGCATGAAGATGGATTTGGGTTTTTACCGTACGATCAACAAAATGGATCAGATTCGGGCTGAAATTGATCGAATGAAAGCTCAGAGGGCCCAGCTGATGGCCAAGGTCAAATTGGATGCCGAGAAATCTTTCGAGGAGGCCGTAGGGGCCGTTGGGGGCATTGTCGTTAATGAGGATGGTTTTAGGGCTGCGAGGAGCTGGCTCACTTCCGCTGGTCTGGCATTCAATTTGGGGACCGCCGAAACGAAGGATGTTTTGGAGTCCTTTGCCGCCTTTTTTAAGGCGCGAGCTGATCTAGTAAGGAGTGTTTTTAACTTAAATATGGCACTTTCAGAGCTCTCTGATGTGGCGGGAACAGAAGTCGTCCAAAGACTTCAATAACTTGGCCTAGGGCCGCTTGCACCGAATTGTTAAGCCCACCTAAAGGATTGTTTTTTCCCCGAAGGCTGTTAGAAAGTCGAATCTATGAAAAAGATTCGATTGGCCATTGCAGGCCTGGGAAATTGCGCGAGTTCCCTCATTCAGGGGATCGAGTATTATCGAGCCGGCGGTCATTCGGTTAAGAATGATCATATTGGTTTAATGCACTACGATTTGGCTGGATACACTCCAGAGAGTATCGAAGTCGTGGCTGCTTTTGACATCGATAAGCGAAAAGTAGGTCAGCCTGTTGAAAAGGCGATCTATGCAAAGCCGAATTGCACTAAGCAGATTGTTCCCGAAATCTCCAAAACTGGCATTACCGTGATGATGGGCCCTATTTTGGATGGCGTTTCTGAGCATATGGCCAACTACGATGAGAATCGTTCATTTCGAGCTGCGAATGAAGCCCCCGTTGATGTGGTGAAAGTTTTGAAAGATACGAAGGCCGACGTTCTGGTTTCCTACCTTCCAGTGGGAAGTGAGCAGGCCGTGAAATTTTATGCTCAAGCCTGTATCGATGCGAAGGTTGCTTTTGTTAATTGCATTCCCGTTTTTGTGGCTTCAAATCCTGAGTGGGCGAAGAAGTTTAAAGATGCGGGTCTTCCATGTATCGGCGACGACATTAAGAGCCAAGTTGGTGCCACTATCGTTCATCGAATTCTTACAAAACTTTTTGCTGATCGCGGCGTTCGACTTGATTGCACCTATCAGTTGAACACTGGTGGAAATACAGACTTCTTGAATATGCTCAATCAAGAGCGATTGAAGTCGAAGAAGATCTCCAAGACGGCGGCCGTTCAAAGCCAGCTTCCCGTTCCTCTTCATCCTGACAATATTCACATTGGACCTTCCGATTACGTTCCATTTCTAAACGACAACAAAGTTTGTTTCCTTCGAATGGAGGGCTCGGGCTTTGGTGGCATTCCTCTTCATTTGGAAATGCGACTTTCAGTTGAGGATTCACCGAACTCTGCCGGCGTTGCTGTCGACGCCATTCGATGTGCAAAGGTAGCGCTCGATCGGAAGATTTCGGGCCCACTCACTTCAATTTCTTCGTATACAATGAAACATCCCCCCATTCAGTTTTCGGATGCAGTAGCGCATCAAAACGTGGAGGACTTTATTGCTGGCAAATTGGAAGCCTGATCACGCCTCACAGGAGGTTGTAGCAGGTAAACTTAAAGGCACTCGCTTTCTTTCCTCTTCAATCAAAGAGTATTGGGTTCTCGAGGCCATGCGACCGATTGAAAGATTCTGCGCCAATACCTCGCTCACACCGAATGCTATTTCTTTGATTGGATTCGGCCTTACAGTCGTGGCGGCCATTTGTTTGGCCACGGATCATCTTGTTTGGGGCGGCTGGTTTGTTATTTGGTCTGGATGTTGTGACTTCTTGGATGGTCGAATTGCTCGAATAAAAGGAATGCAATCCCAATCGGGTGCCTTCCTCGATTCTGTTCTCGATCGCTATATGGATTTTGCGGCTTTGATCGGCTTGGCCATTTATTTTTCGGACACCGTTTGGGTCTATTTTGTCTATTTGGCACTTCTTGGAACGTCGACAACTCCCTATATCAAAGCAAAATCCGAAAGTTTGGGAATCGAGTCATCGGGCGGTGAAATGCAGCGACCCGAGCGAATTGTTATTCTGGGCGTGGGAGCACTCCTGTCGGGTTATATGATGTGTTTGACTTATCCTTTTTTGAATAAGGGTTCCGAACTTCCTCCTTATCTTTTAATACTGGGAGTCATTGTTGTGGCCTATGCTTCGAACAAAGTGGCTCTGGAGCGATTTTTACAAACATTTAGGCTCCTTCAGGCAAACGATTCCAAATCCAAGTGAGTCGATGTAAGCTGCCTCCAAGATGATTTCAATTCTTTTCTCTCTTGGCTTAATTTCTCAATTGTCTACCAACTCGATTCAACTTTCGACTCCACAAATTCAGGCGCAGGATATTGCCGTGGAGGGGTCCAAAGTCGTTCGAGTAGCTGCGGCTCCGGCCGCGGGTTCGGCTTCTAAGTTCGTCGTTGATACGGTCAAAGAACTTGAGAAGATTGTAGAAATTAAAAATCATGAAGCCCAGCTTCGCAAATTTGTTTCCAGAATCCTCGATCTCGATCGATTGGGCCAGAGGGCGATGATCACTCACTGGGATCGATTGGGAAAAACGGCCAAAGGTAAGAAGCAGCGAAGTCAGTATTTGGCTCTCTTCAAAAAATTAGTGGAAGAGAATTATATGGAGCAGGCTCGCAAATATATCGGCGGAAATTATATTTTGGTTGTGACCGATGAGGTGAAAAAAGATTCTGAGATGAAAATCGTCAATGGAAGAATTAAAAAGACCGATGTTGATCTATTGATTGAATTTGATTTGGTGGCTCCAAAATCGGGTTATAAAATTGCGGATATAAAGTTGGATGAAACTTCTCTCGAGGCGACTTACAGAAGTAGTTTTAATCGCATCATTAAGAAAAAGGGTGGACTAGATCTGGGCTTTCCAGAACTTTTAGCAACAATGAATAAGCGCCTCGCGGAACTCAAAAATGGAAAGGCGACTCAGCTTTGAAAATTCGAGCTTTATTTGTATTAGGATTCCTATTTTACATTAATTTGGTTTCGTCAGCTTTTGGGGCCCCCGCTGCCCCCATTTTTTTGAAGAATTTTCCTCACCAGAGTTTTCATCAATTAAAGTCAGGCAAGCAAATTGTGGGAAAGTCTGATTTTCAGTGGAAAGTCGAAGGCCCTCAACGAATTAGTTTTGTAGAAAAATCTTCAATGAAGCTGACCCTTTTTCAAAAGACTCAAGAAATTTCGACGCATGTAGAAACCGTAACAAATGAGAATTTAGAAATTCAGAAATTCGTTTTTTCAATGAAAACATCAGAAGCAACAATTGAGGTTTCGGGCGAACGCATTGGTTCAAATTTGCGACTTAAAGTTACGCAGGCAGGTTCTACTCAGACTAAGGAGCTTCCTATCCAGGAACCTCTTCTTTTAAGTCCAACCATTCGGCCATTCTTATTGATGAAAGGTCTGCCTAAATCGAAAGAGACATACTCGGGTTTTCTTTTGGAGCCTTCGGCACTGACCACGATTCCTTTGACGATGTCGGTAGAGCTAGCATCCCCAAAGAAGTACGCCGTTGATGTGCGGTATCTATCGCAGTCTTTGAAATCGGAAATGGAACCGAGCGGAGCACTCATCAAAGAAGTTTCCGATTTGGCAGGAATGCCCATTGAAGCCAGCCCCGTTAGTGCTGCCGAGTACAAACAACTGGTGCTGACTGCTCCCAAAGAGGATTTGGTAGAAGTGGCACGTGTAGGATTTCCCCCTATATCGAATTCAAAAGATCTGAGATCATTTTCAGTAAAGATTTCTGGAGTTGATCTTAAACCTTTCGAACTCAATCGGAACCGACAGAAATTGGATCGAGATATTTTGACTGTCAAAGTAGAGTCCTTACCTTCTCAAACACTTCCGGTGCAGGCACTCATTGGTCAGAAGCAATATGAGCCCTATCTCCAGGGAGATTCGTCAATTGCTGTCTTTGATCCTCTAATTCAAAAAAAGGCGAAAGAAATTGTGGGAAATGAAAGTGACCTTTGGAAAAGGGCCAAACTCATTTTTGATTTTGTAAATACGAAGGTTGAGAAGGTCCCGACAGTTTCAGTTCCCAATGCATTGGAAGTTTTAAAAACGATGAAGGGCGATTGTAATGAACACTCTGTCCTTTATACGGCGCTCGCACGTGCTGCGGGTGTACCGACACGAATGGTGGTGGGGCTCGTGTATGGAGAGAGAATGGCGAAGGGCTCAGGCTTTTATTACCATGCTTGGGTTGAAGTATTCACAGGGAAGGATTGGATTGCGATTGATCCCACCTGGAATCAGATTCCTGCAGATGCAACGCATTTGGCGTTCGTAGAGGGTGGGCTTGAGCAGCAAGTTCAAGTCACTTCCCTTATGGGCAAGATTCAATTAAGTCCCCATTGAGGATGTCAAAGCCACGAGCAGATAGTTTTTCTTGTCGAGACTGTGGAGCGGTCTTCCCCAAATGGATGGGCAAGTGTTTAGAGTGCGGCGCCCTCAATTCTGTTGAGAAAGTGAATCCATCTGAATCTCGAAAATCAAGTTCTGTGGAACTGCGTGCTCAAAGGCTTGTGGATCTTCCACTGGAATCAGACACCATGCCTGTATCCACCGGCGTTGATTTTTTGGACCGTATTTTGGGCGGCGGTGTACCGCGCGGCACCGTTCTTTTGGTGGCAGGCGAGCCGGGAATTGGCAAGAGCACACTCCTTTTTCAAATGCTCTCTCAATCTTCTGGGAAGTCTCTCTATGTTTCTGCGGAAGAGTCAGCGAGTCAAATTGGTAAGAGATTTAGACAGCTCCAAAAAGATCTGGGAGAGCAAATGTATATTTTGGCGGAGCAGAGGATCTCCGAGATCTTAAGCCAGATGGATATTTTGAAACCCCAGTGGATGGTCATTGATTCCATTCAGATGATTCAGACGGAAGATGATCGCGCCAAGGGTGGAATGGCGACCATTCGCGATCTCACCGATGTCTTAGTATCTAAAGCAAAAGAACTCGGGACGATTCTCTTTATCGTGGGTCACGTCAATAAAGACGGTGATATTGCGGGACCTAAGAGTCTTGAGCATATGGTTGATACAGTTCTCGTCTTTTCCATGGCTCAGGATTCTAATTTGCGCATTTTGCAAACGCAGAAAAATAGATTCGGCGCGTCGGGTGAAGTCGCGCTGCTCGAGATTTCTGACAAAGGCCTTCACGAGACGAAGGATTTTGATAGTTACTGGACTCAGAAGCATAGGACTGCCGTTTACGGTTGCGCGGTTGCCGGAGTTGTCTTGGGTTCGAGAATTGTATGTGTCGAGATTCAGGCACTCGTGGTGAATTCTTTTTTTCCTTCCCCAAGGCGCTCTACATCAGGGTTTGATTTGAATCGCCTCATTTTGATTTTGGCGGTTCTGGAGAAGAGAATGAAAATTCCGTTTTCGCGCTTCGATGTTTATTTAAATGTAGTAGGGGGCTTAAAGGTATCGGATCCTGGAGCTGACCTCGCAGTCGCTGCGGCTCTTGTATCAGCCTTTTCAGAAAAGGCCTTGCCGACGGATGCCGTTTATTTTGGTGAAATTGGACTGACAGGGGAGCTTCGGCCTCCAGCACGTCACCGCGAGCGAATGCAGTATTTAACTCGCGCCCGAAAATCTAATATTTTTAGTCCCAATGAAAAGTTCGATGATCTCCAAAGCCTCTTTCCGGATTTAGACACTCCTCGCGCCTAATCTCGAACATTATTGCATCCTCCTTTTAAAAATCGAATAATTTCAATAATATGAGATTGTCGAAAAAAGGCATGATTATTGCAATTTTCTGCTAGGACTACGCGGATTTGGCTAATGATGACGTCGAGTGTAAAATGACGTGTTACTAGTCCGCTCAAGAGGGGGCCTCATTTAAGTGCAAAAGAATTGGATATTTTTGGCATTTTTAACCGCGGCGGTTCCCGCGCATGCTTTCGCAGGGATGTCCGAATATGTCACTGCTCAGTCCAAGGATTTGCCCTTTCCAAAGTCGATTGAACTCAAGGTTGAGTTTTGGAAAGCGATCTACACAAAATATTCTGTGAGGCAGGGGATCATTCACGATTCAGAGGATTTGTCGGTCATTTATGATGCCGTTCAACTTCCCAAACAAAATGAAATGGGAGCCGTCAATCGTGTGCGTCATGAAATCAGAGAAGCCATTTTTAACATCCTTCGAAAGAAGGGACAGAATTTAACGACATTCGAACGACAACTCTTAACCAAGTTTCCTCCGGGAGTAACGCGTGCTCGTCTGATGCGCGCTACCGAGAATATTCGCTTTCAACGTGGGCAATCCGACCGCTTCAAAGAGGGGATTACTCGGTCGGGTTACTATATGAAGCATATCGAGAAGATTCTTAAGGAAGAGGGCGTGCCTGACTTCGTTAAATTTCTTCCACATGTGGAATCATCGTTTCAGGAATATGCGATTTCCAAATTCGAGGCTGCCGGACTTTGGCAGTTGATGCCGGCAACAGGGCGAATGTTTTTGAGAGTTGAGTATGTGATCGACGAACGATTAGATCCCTGGATTGCGACTCGGGCAGCCGCTCGACATCTGAAGCGAGATCTCAAGATGCTTGGCGTCTGGCCATTGGCATTGACGGCTTACAATCATGGTCCCGGCGGAGTGCTGAGAGCTGTAAAGACTTTGGGGACTAAAGACATCGGAGAGATTGCTTTCAACTATGAGAGCCCGAGTTTTGGCTTTGCCTCACGAAACTTTTACGTTCAATTTTTGGCAGCCGTAGAAGTTGCGTCTAATTATCAACGCTACTTTGGAGAAATTCCAATTCGAAAGTCTTTGGAATTTGAAGTGGCTTCCATTGATCGCCCTATTTTCCTTTCTGAATTTGCCAAAAAATATGAATTCAATATGGATGATTTTAGAAAGCTCAATCCTGGGCTCAGATCTCCGATTTTGCAAAACAAGCGCCCAATTCCCGTGGGCCTCATTATTCGCGTCCCACCGAATTCCAAGCGACAGATATTGGTCGCCTCGCTCGACAGGAATATTGGCAAATCGCTGAGGGCTGAGCCCAAACTCCCGCAGCCTTCAGAACTCAAACCCGCATTGACGGAAAAGGAATTGGCCAAAAAAGTTCTCACCCCCTCGGTGGGTTCCATTTCCAACTCTCGGTATGCAGCGAAGGACGTAGTCGATGGACGTGGATGGATTCAGGTTGAGATCAACGAAACGGTCACTCAGGTGGCGGACTGGTTGAATGTCCCTGTAGAGCAACTTCGAGATTGGAACGGGATGGACTCTCAGGGTCAAATTCAACAGGGGCAAAAAGTTCTTCTCAAATTCTCTGGAACTTCGGCGAGCGAATTTCAGCAGGCAAGAGAAGACTATCATACGCAAATTCGAGAAGACTTTTTTATCCGCTACGACGTGGCGAAGACAATCGAATATAAAGTAAAACGAGGCGAGAATCTTTGGAGCTTATGCTACCAAAAATTTGATGTGCCCCCGTGGCTTTTAGCAGAATACAATCCAAAAGTTGATTTGGCCAAGATCGCGCCAGGAGTGAACCTCAAGGTCCCCGTCCTCCTGGAAAAGGAATTCTTGTCAGTTAGTGCTGCAACTGAGGCAGGAGCTCTTGCTGAGTAGGCGGCTTCGCTTCTAGAATTTCCTTTTCTTCCAGCTTCAGAGTCTTAATAAATGCGGGCAAAGTTGGGTCTTCTTTTAGCAACCGATTTCGCGCTGATTCATATTCTTTGAGAATTCTTGGAATCCATTTATTCCAGATTCCAAAGTATTGTCGGTGGTGCAAAAGAAATTCCTTCTTGAGTTCATAGTTGTCTGTATGCTTTCCAAGCAAATCGTTGACGGATCTTTCGAAGGCCAAATGTGCTGGCGAAATTACGCTTATAAATCCGTTTGCAAAATACAGGTGATCGTTCACCGCTTCAACTTTGATCCCCAGTGTTTCGTCAATTTTGCTGTTGAGCTTTTCGAGTGACCATCGATTTCCCTTCGTTTCAGAAAGGGAGATCTTCTCACCCCATGAGCTCAACTTTTGCTCGATATCTCTCGAAGAGCCTTGATAGAGTTTCATATCTTTAATGATCTCTTCAATTCGATAGAGTATGACCGCTCGTCTTCGTCGAATTTTGTCCTCTTCTACTGGTTTGTAAGCTTCGAGCAAATCAGGATACATATCGTAGGGTTCAACGAGCGGCGCTTCGATCGCTTTTTCAAGTGGAATATATTCAGCGCCTTGGATTTTAGCACCCTTTGCAGAAGTGTTGATGAACTTCACCTTCTTGGAATTTGCAATATGCGCTTCTATTTGAAGCCGAAAAAGATTGTACTCCAGAATGGTGTAAACATGAGATAGCCCGTCTTGAGTGGGTACTTTTCCGCCAGTTGCCTTTGCTCGAATTTCTTCTTCGGTCAGTGTTGCCTCGCGATTGGGATCGATCGTGCCCTTCACATGACTTTCATGGGATCCAGGGGCAAATGCTAAGTTGTGTCCGATCATGATGATGGTGGTGAATCCCAAATATTCAGCCAATCCAAGATTCAAATTTCCAGCGGACGAGCCGGATGCAAACGGCCCCAAAAATTCAAGACCAAGACCCACAATATAGCCGGGAGTAGCGCAGTACGATATTTTTCGACCTTCATAGGAGTTCCAAGAGTCCGGAAGCAAAAGTGATGGGCCGACCAAAGTAGATCGATCAGGAATCTTTTGGCCTTTAAAAAATTCAGCCACGATCGGATCTCTTTCCAAAGCAGTAATAAAGTCAGCTTTAATTCCTCGATCGTTGAGGGGCTTCACGAGAGTATCGCATGCGATGATTGGAATTTTTCCCTGAACCTTTGCAATGAAGTCCCAAGCTTCATTCAGAGAGGGCCCTGCTGCAACGGATAGGCATGTTTTTCCCTTAAATGTGCCTCTTAGAGAAAGAAGCCCCGGATTTTCTGTGAGGAACTCAATATTGTTCAGGACATTCTCAAGTCCATGAAAACTGTCTTCCAGTGAGTTTCCGGCCCAAATCGTGGCTTGATCTCGAGCTGGAATCATTACCTGAGCGACTCCCGAATAGTATTCGTCGTCAGCCTGGATCGCTGTGGGTGTGGCAAGAATTTTCAATGAACGATTAACGGTCGTATAGACCTCGAAGAATCCCTGCAGCTTGCTTCGAATGCAGTCTAATTCATCACCGACGCAAAACCAAATGTCCTTATCGCTGAGGAGTTCGGTGAAGTCGAAAGTAGCGAGAGCCGTCAGAAATATATCGGGATCTTTTTCAATGACCATGATCCCCCACGTCTCTTTGGTCTTAATCTTTGAAAACTCACTTAACAAATAGCCGAGACCCATTCCAAAAATGAAAATCAATTGTGGATGCTTTAGGTCTGTCTCACGAATAATTCGCAAAGATTCCGACACTCCATCTGGCTCGTGATAGACAGCCTGAAAAGCTGGATCCTTTCGAATGTAGACCAAATTTTTTGTGCCAAGAGCCCCGTCAATGACTTTGATGACTTTATCGTCTGAAGAGCTCTCAGAGTTCTTTCGGAATTTTTCTATCTGAGGTTCAAGCGCCGCAAAATGAGATGGCTTGGCTTCTTTGAAGGCTTCAAGATTTTTTTCAAAGATCTCGTTAGTCATGAAACCGTCCCTAGAATTTCTCGAAGTTCTTGGGGCTTTAGCCACCAAGTATTATTGTCCGATGCGTATCGAAACTGCTCGGGGAGGGCTTTGCCTTTATGCGTTCCATTTGCCCACCATCCAAACTCTGGTTCTATGATGTAGCGATCGTCCATTTCAAGACTGTGTCTCGCTTCATCTTCAGTGATCATGACTTCGTGGAGCTTTTCACCAGGTCTAATTCCGATGAACTTCAATTTTGCATCCGCATTCATGGCCTTTGCGAGATCTACCATCTTCATACTGGGGATCTTTGGGATAAAAATCTCTCCGCCCATCATTTGCTCAGCAGAGGTCCGAACAAACTTTACCGCTTGTTCAAGAGTTATCCAGAATCGAGTCATTCGTTCGTCAGTGATGGTGAATTCACCAGATTTCATTTGCTCTCGAAATATGGGCACTACGGATCCACGGCTTCCAACAACATTGCCGTAGCGAACGCATGACATTCTGGTTCGCTTCGGACCTACATAGGAATTCCCTTGAACCACAATTCTTTCTTGGCAGAGTTTGGTAGCGCCGTAGAGGTTTACGGGATTAACGGCTTTATCTGTTGAAAGGGCGATGACCTTCTCTACTCCGCAATCGATCGCCTGATTGATGATATTCTGTGCACCCAGGATATTTGTTTGAATGGCTTCGAATGGATTGTATTCGCAGGCTTCCACTCTCTTCATGGCCGCGGCATGAATGACAATATTCACACCTCTCAGTGCGCGCTCCACTCGTGAGGAGTCTCGAACGTCTCCAATGAAGAATCTCAAGTTCGGATTGTCATTGAATTCCTTCCGCATTTCCGATTGCTTAAGCTCATCTCGAGAAAAAATTCGGATTACAGATGGCTTCAAATGTTCAAGTGCATAGCGGACAAAGGCTCTTCCGAATGATCCCGTGCCGCCAGTTATAAGAATTTTCTTCGAACTCCAGTCGATCATCTCAGTAGTTTATCAAAAAAATACACCCAGTACGTCGCGTTAAGAGCCTATTTGTTGTCAATGACGCACATAATCTTGGTTTTGATGTTAGGAATCAGAATTCTTGTAAGAGTAAACTTTAGGTGTGCAAACTGTTCCACTGATTTTTCGTTGCGATGCATCAAGTGAAATTGGATGGGGACATTTTAGGCGCTGTTACGCTTTGGCCGAAGTAGCTCAGCAATCAGGTCGGTACAAAGTTTACTTTCTCACTCGATCTTTGCCAAAAGCGCTTGAAAAGAAACTCAAAGAAATTCATGCAACTGTTCAAAAGCTGCCTGACGATGCGAGCTTGGAGCAGGATCTTGCCCAGATACACTCGATGTTTGATCTAATGAGCCGCAAGAATATCATCGTATGCATCGATCACTATGGCTGGACGTCTGAATGTATTCGTGAGCTTAAGAATGATCCGCGCGTTACCCTGATTGCCTTTGACGACGGCTTAAAGCGGCAGTATTTTTGCGACTTTTTGATCAACCAGAATATCGACGCAGATAAAATTGCCTATGCAGTGAACGATGACTGTCAGCAGTTGCTTGGACCTAAGTATGTGATGATTCGAGATGAGATTCAAACTCTTCGCCAGCATCCAACTGAGCGAATGGCCGAGACATTTCAGTTTGTCGTTACGCTTGGGGGCGGAGACCGCTGGGGACATGCCCTGAAGGCAATTGAAGGTGCGAAAGCCTCTAGCGTGAAGTTTGAGACTCATATTGTGGTAGGAGCACAGTGGCCCCATATCGAAAAGGCCAAGCGAATGATTGGAAATCATCCGCGCGTTCATCTTTACGAAGATCCATCGTTTTTTCCGCAGCTACTTGCACGGGCCGACCTCACACTCTGCGGTAGCGGGAGCACCACCTACGAATTGGCATTTTTAGGGATACCCATGATGACAACAACGCTTGCTCCCAATCAGAACACAATTGCCGCGTCTTGGTCGGAGCGTGGAATTTCGGACCATCTCGGACCTGCTGAGCTTTTGACTCCTGAGATCATCATGCAAAGAGTCCACTAT
>Ga0163144_10004763_pt1 | contig 30437 bp, 30 predicted proteins | sample OliLak19BULKMAT1_FD_123175 | JGI IMG/M metagenome (GOLD analysis project Ga0163144, IMG submission 123175) | Freshwater microbial mat bacterial communities from Lake Vanda, McMurdo Dry Valleys, Antarctica - Oligotrophic Lake LV.19.BULKMAT1 | ecosystem: Environmental > Aquatic > Freshwater >... | reverse complement strand
GCCACTTCTGATTACAAAAGCTTTGGCGACATTCCCTCTGAAGAATCATTCAATGTTTTTCTTTTGCTGGAAACTCTTGAACATGTGTCTGAGCCGGATGATCTCTTGAGAGAAATTGCGAGTGTTATGAAGCGCAATGCTGAAGGAGAGTTATGGGTGAGTGTTCCTTACGGAGTGCGTTTTCATATGCGTCCCAAAGATTATTGGCGATGGACCGACGAGGGTTTGAGCTTGCTGCTTGAGAAAAATGGATTCGTTTTGATCGAAACGCCTCGTGAGCGGGGTGGAGACTTGGCTAATCTTGTTGCTCGTTTGAATGTGTTTGTTTTTTCGAGGCTTAAAAACCCATTCTTTTGGCCTTTGGCTCTCATTTATATTCTAGCTTTTTTACCCTTGCAGCTCTTGGCACACGCCGACCTTCGTTGGAACTTAGGTCGGAAAGGGGATCCGTTAGGTTTATTTGTTCGTTGCAAACGAAGCTAAGGATTCAAGCTCAATAAGGTTGGGCGTAGATGCCAACTGCGTGATTCACAAGCACTTGCATGAAGGATTCGGAGCGAAGAATGATTCGCTTGGAATAGTGAGCCTCTTCTCCCGAGTTGGATAGGTCGTAATCGTAGAGCGCTTCCGATGAGTCGGAGTAGATCGAGTCGCGAACGTAAAAGACCCCTTTTTTATTGCATCCGCCATTGCGCTCATAGGCGTCGTTAGCCTTAATTCCAGTCCTCTCGAGTTTGTCGGCGAGTTTAAGGAGTGATTCTTTCTTGTCTGGGTCAGGAGTGTTGCGAGCTTCTTCTTTGAGTTCAGTTGAACGTTCGCGGAAATAACGCAGTGAAGAGTTAACAAATTTGCAATCGGTTTCTGCATTGCGATCGTATCCATAAACACCTACGGCGTGCCAGTATCCAGCGTGATTGTAGATAATAAGTAGAGGGGAATTGTTGCGATCGAGGTAGTTGCGAATAAGGCTGGGTAGATATGAGGGCGCAACACCTACGTTCCACTGATTGGACTCGGGGTCTGCAAAAATAACATCGCGTGAAAATTTGGGGAGTCGTGCTTGGAGAGGAACTTGATTGAATAGTGCTTCTTGGATCCAGTTGAAAGGAGTGCCATAGGAGGCTCCGGAGGAATGAGGTTGGGCTTTGATATAATCGCCTTCCTCATCGCTGGTGTACCAGCCTTGAGTGTAGCGATAGTCACGATTGAGAGCAGCACGTTGTTTTTCATTGAAGAGAAGAATCGTGTCGGTTTTCCAGTTCTCAACTCCGTTCTCAGATTCTTCAAGTCCCGCTAGATTCATTAAATAGCGTTCACTCAAATCGAGAGGCCCATCAGACTGGCGACTCACTCTGGGATTGAGTTTGGCTAGCCACCACTCGGCGATTCCTGTGAGTGCCATATAGAGACAGCTTCCAGCATCGAACTGATCGGGAGAAGGCATCACATAGGGAAGTAGGGAGTTGTGAACGGAAGCATTTTGCGTCGACAAATAAGGAGTGGGTTGAATGAGAGTCGAAGTTTGTTCATCGAGAAGGATCGAGCTTGGCAAATTGGAGATATGAGGAGCGGCATGCGTATAAGAACTCGTTGCAGATAATATTGAAAGACTTAGGCTAAGGCCAAGTAGCAAACGCATGAATTTATGGAGATTGATCTTCTTCATTGGTGGACTGACCCTATATAAGGTGCGAGGGAATCTCAAGTTTAGGACTGAAACTCAGCGTAATTATGCGTCGAATCATGCGGGATATGGCTCTATAATGGGTTTATGGGTTCAGTTCAGCCGAAGGTCAAGCCGCTTCCTCCTCATTTCAGAGAGGGGATACATTTCGAATGCCAAGGCACGGGACGCTGTTGCACCTCCAAGGGGCAGGAGGGTTATGTCTATATGAACCTGCCCGACAGACGACGTTTAGCTAAACATTTAAAAATATCGACTCAGGCTTTCACTCGCAAATACTGCAAACGCGATGGAGAGTTTTTTCATTTAAAAGATTGTTTCAATCAGTGTCGTTTCTTGGATGGAACACAGTGCGGCGTTTATGCGGCGAGACCTTTTCAGTGCCGAAGCTTTCCTTTTTGGCCGCAACATCTGAACGCTAAGACGTGGAATCAAGATGTTGTGAGTTCTTGCGCGGGAATTGGGAAGGGGCGTTATTATTCGCCGGACGAGATCACAGCGCTCATCGCATTGACTGATTTGTAAGCACTTCAACGGCTTGAGTTTCTTGTGGAATCTGTCGATAGAGGGAGATGTGTTCTCGTCTGCTCTGTATATTCGGATTGTTTAGTTTTTTAGTCGCATCGTGCGTGAGTCGAAGGAGTCCCGCGAGCGAGGATCTTGAGTACGAACGTTTGGCTGCGTTTGAAGTGGCGACTAGCAAAAATGAAAAACTTCTTATTTTGGGTTTGCGCAAAATCCAAGGCGACTTGTCGCAAAGAGCGTTTGTTTCAGTGCAAGATTATGATTGGGTTCCGAGTGGCTTAGACACGATCGACCCTAAGTTTGTTGTGAATATAAAAGACGACCATGTCACAGAAGTACGTACGTTTGAACTTGGAGACTGGAACAATGGACGCGCTTTCGGTGGAGTGGCTCGCTCTCGTCAATCTCATAGAGTGAGAAGCCTTGGCCAAGATCCGACAAAATATGCTGGGCTCCCTCCGTATTTGTTGAATGTGGATTCTCCGAGAGTGGCGTTGCTGACAACGCTTGCTTTGGTCATCACAAATGAGGCGTTGACCTTCACCCCACTGACTCCTATTGGTGGTTTATTGAAAAACGTTAGCAACTGGACGGAGTCGCGGCTTCGCAGCGAAGCTTCCTATTTTAAAACTGTGATTCAGCAAAGTAAAAATTCTGGCAAGGGACCTCTTTCTCAATGGTTGAGTGATGACGAGGTGGATCGAGTTGTGGCATCTCTGACTATTCGATATCATCCGACCAAAAAATTTGGCGGGCTTTTTGTTCCTAAAGAAGAACGACTCGATTATTCCAAGAAAATTCAAGCGATTCGTGAAGACGAAGCTTCATTTCATTACGCAGCTCTAGTGAGAGCCGCAAACGAACAGGGTTTGTGGGTTTTGCCTATGAGTCCACATTTTGCTCTCTTGGCTTATGACCCCAGCTCTGAACTTCCTGTGGATCATTGGAATGACTTCTTGTTGGATGTGGACAATCCGCAGCGTCTCTCAAAGGCTTTGCTGACGATGGCACAGGAGAAACGCAAGCTTGTTCCTTTGGGTTTCTATTCCACAATGCAGGTAGGAACACCGACGAAAGTATTGGATTTTCAATATCCCCAATCCGCGTCTGTTGAAAGACGGGTGAATCATTGGGTCACAATCAATAAGGATGTGTTTGCATCTTTTGTTCCGATTCCATTTTTTACATTTGGGGTGAACATTGTAGAAAGCGTTGTGAAGCTCGTCGTGAAGAAACAAGGCTCCGCCTACTATGAAGATCGAATGGATTCTTATGGTGAATTGATGGCTCTTGTCGATATGGGGCTCTTGCAGTTGCCTGTCGAAGAATTGATTTTGGAGAATGTGTTTATTCAGATGAAAGCATGGGGATTGTCGGAAGAAGAAGTCGACGCCTATCGCACTGATTGGGATTCCTTGCCTCAAGATGAAATCGTAAGACGGTCGCAAGAAGTTTTTGGTTCGATGATTAGAGATGAATCTTCGCAAGCCTTGCTTTTTGATGCTCCTACTGTGAAACGCCTACAACACACCAAAGAAGTTCATATGAAACGATTGGACAATTGGATCCGTCGTAAGGTGAGCAAGCAGGCGAATATCGGAGGCAAAAAGCTAATAACTCAGGCGAAAGCGGATCGATTGCCTGCTCAAGATGGAGCTCCAGCTACAATTATCTTTCTGACCGATGGATTGCGCCCTGATCGGTTTCGTGAGGCTTCTGAAAAGGGAATCTTTCCGAACATGACTGAGCATTTTCTCAATAGGGGTGCGGAAATGAAGGCCTATACAGGGCGTTCTCTCACACTACCTTCGTGGACTACTATTTTGAGTGGCTATGAGCCGGATGAACACGGAATTCGTTCTAACAGTCCAGCTTCGCGCGCGAGCAAAGGGTCGAGCGAAACGTTCTTGGATCCTCGAAAAGATTTGCTACTTCCTAGATATGCCAAACAAGGTCGAAGTTTTAGAAGATTACAAGAGTCAGGACTCACCTGGTTGCCTCGTTACTTTGATAAAGAAGAAGTGCTTGTGAACTTTATGCCTCTCAATGATGGAACTTATCCGCCAGTTCCTGCTTTGTTGGCGAAACTTGTCACGGGATTTAAGGATCTTTGGGCGGGAACCTTTTCGGGGGCTGAGGCTTTGGATGCTGTTTCGTACGACACCATCGCAGAAACCATTCGTGAAACCCCTGGAAAACATCGCTTGATTTTGATCTGGCATTCTTCAATTGATTCTCATTCTCACTACTCAAACCATCAGCTCAATTGGGCCTATGAGACTTTGGATAAAGGAGTGGGTAAAATTTTGGAGGCGGCCAAGGCCGATCCCGTTCTAAAAAATGCACGCACATTTGTGATTTCCGATCATGGACATATGGGTGGATTTGAAAAGGCTAACTCCGAATTTTGCGGTCAGGATAAAGAGATCTTGATTGATAATACGGGATTCAACTTAACAAAGTATTTCGCGGGTGATTTTGTGGAAGCGCGTCATTGGGATTTTGTTGTGGGAGCTTCCGAATCGCCTGAGCCTGAGTATGACTTGGGCTATCTAAAAGAATTTTTGATTCAGCCCTTTGATTACACATATCGTGGAAAAAGGAACACTCAAGGACCTCGAAGTCTATTGGTCGATTATAGTGGTGACAACCTCGCTCAAATTTACATTTTGGAGCGAGAAAGCAAAGAGGTCAAACGACCTTTGAATTTCTTTGAACTTCGTAATTATAAGAGGAATACCGAAGCCACGGCTAAGGACATGATTGCGTCGATTTTGGATTTTCAGATTCGCAACCTCGAAGGCCGTGACCAAAAATTGATTCAATGTATTCGTAAAAGTTCGGGAAGCCATCCTGTTCAATATCTAGGACTCAGCTTAGGTGAGCATGCTTCTGATTCTATACGTTCTCAAATTCCCTCCCAGTATCTTCGAACGTGGATTCGCGAGCCTGTGCTAATTCAGAGCCGCGAGGGGCAGGGTCTTGTTCTCACTTCAAAATCAGATACTGGCGAAGATTGGTTCCAGTATTTTTCAGTTCGTTACTTTGATCAAAAAGAGTCGGGCGAAGTGAGTTTTGGGTTGGACCGCACAGGATCTGGAGATCCTCTTCATTTGTTGGGTACCACTGTTGATTTTGAAAAAGCCGCGATGGGCATGACGGATCGTTCATGGCTTACCAGAAACGTAGCTGCGGGATCGGTCAACCCCACTGCGCCGTTTTATTTTGTAAGAGCTTTGACTTTGAGTCCACGTCTTGAAGCTTCGCCTGCACGCGTGGCCGAAAAACCGGACTTCGTGCTTCTTGCTAATCGTGGATTCGCATTTCATTCGGCTGTAGCGCATCAGAGCGATCATGGCGGGATTCATAAGTTGGAAACACAGGTTTCACTCTTTGTGTCAGGATTAGGCTCTCAGGCATGGTCTGGTCACGCAACTTCACAGAAGCCCGTTTTCACTCGTGATTTGGTGCCAACGGTATTGGATCAGCACGGAAGAAAGGATGTGATGAACACCCTGCAGGGAAGAAGCTTTGAGAGCGAACTGGAGAGTCTGAGGCAATAAATGCAAGATTGTTTCGTTTAGATTTATCTTAATTTAATTGGACCTCATAGCTAGAAACTCTTATCTTTATAAGAGTTCGCTCTTTCAGTCTGTAAGCTCTGAGCGTAATCAATCATAAAATTTGAGTGGGAGGCGTATGAGGGACAGACCTTGGGCATTGTTCGTTTTGAGTATATCTTTTTTGTTTTTAAGTGCGGTACCGTTCTTGAGAGCACTTCATTTTTATGGGGTGGATGTGCTCCAAGCCCAAATCGCTCCGGAAGTGTTTAGTTTGGAGTTTGCCGCATTTTTTTTGGTCGGATCTTGCAGTGCTCTTCTGGCTTGGAATGCCTCTAAATTTGTTTTTTTAGTCCTACCATTCTTGTGCATTGTTGCGGGATGGGAAAGCTACCTTTCTTTCTATTACGCTGAAAGCATCACAAGTGTGCCTCCTAATTTTTGGGCGGCATCAGCTTTTCTTATTTGTCAGCCTTTGTGGCTAGCGAAGGGCGCCCGCAAGGCTGTTTCGAATCCCAAGATTCGTTGGTGGAAAACTCCATTTAGAGTCAATTCCAATGCGCCTGCCCACGTGAGGACAGGACTGGGCCAAAGCTATGTGTCGCGAGTGCTTAATTTGTCAGCCGACGGAATGTTGCTCGATATCAAGCCCGGGTCAGATGCTTTGCCTGATTTCGCTTCAGGACAACTTTTGGAACTACGATTTTTGTTAGGACCTCTTTGTGTGATTCATTGTCGTGCGGAGGTTGTGCGCAAGGATGGTGAAGATGGCGCCAATCGTTATGGTCTGAAGATCGTGCAGATTAAATCAGATTCTCGGGCGCGTGTGCGAGACTATATGGATCGTGCAGTTGCTGCTTAATCTTAATTTTCGATGACGCTCATTCCTTTCCATTTACCTCTTACGAATCGGGTCCAGAAGACACAGGCCTGAGTCATGATAAAGACGCTGGCTGCCCCCCAAGCCCAAAAGACTCCGTCTTGACGCTCGCTAGCTAGCCAAGTGGGTAAGACCATGAGGGGCCAAGGTAGAACGAGAGCGACCAAACTTACAAAACGTGTATCGCCGGCTCCTTTGAGAGCAAAGGAAAATACAAGATTGATGCTGTCAAAGATAGTAAAGAGCGATACGAACATGAGCAACGTAGGCACAATGGCGCTGATTTGATCCCAAAGAATCTGATTCTCAGAATTGTAAAACCAATTCATGTAAAAATTTGGAAATACCAGAAAGCTAATTCCCATGCTAACGATGTAGATGGCGGCTATTTGCAATCCACTCCACGAAGCTCGCTCGGCAGCCTCGGGTTGCTTTTCCCCCAAATGTTTGCCAACAAGAACCGAAACAGCTTGGGCGACTCCAAAGGCGGGTAGCACTGAAAGCATCATGATAGTCACGGTTATGCCGCTTGCGGCGAGTGCCGCATCTCCATTGGGCATTCTTCCCACGTAAACAAGAAAGGCCGTGAAGGCCAAGCCTTCAAGCGCCCACTGCATCCCGCTTGGGAATCCATACTTTAAAAATCGCTTCATGAGTTCGGTGTCGAATTTCATGTTTGCAAAGAGGTGATAACGTTTTGAGAGAGAAGGTTTGGCGATGAGATAGAATCCGTAAAATGCGGCTGCATAGCCTGCAAGCGCTGTCGCGTAGCCTGCACCTGCAATTCCCATACGTGGAAACCCCCAATTGCCAAAGATCATCGCGTAATCGAGCACCACGTTTGCAATCAAACCGACCGCGTTGAGTTTCATGATCACCGAGCTTCGCTCAATGCCGGTGAAGAAGCCACTCATCGCAGCAACCAAAGCAGTGGGCAGGGCCGAATAACAAAGAGTCCTGAAATAATCGTTCTCTAGCAATCGCAGGTTATGAGAATGACCAAAAAATTCAAAAATAGTTGGACTCAATGGAATCAAGCCAAGAAAGAGCAATCCTCCAATGAGACTCACGTAGAACGATTGCCAGAGTGCCGTTCCAATTTTATTCTCTTGATGAGCTCCGGAGTATTGCGCGACGAAGGTGGAAATGTAGGCCGCTGTTTGTTGAACCAAGGCCATGGGCGCCCAGAAAATACCTACAGCCGCAATAGCTGCCCCTAAGGCGTCAGCTGAAAGTTGGCCTAAAAAAATTCGATCGATGGTGACCTGTAGGTTCCAGAAGGCGTTAGCAATGACCAAGGGCCAAGCAATACGTAAAACTATTTTCCAGTTCTCGAGCCGTTCTTTGCTGATGATCATTCGGATAACTTCGTTAATTTCTCTATTCTCTGATCAGGAATGCCCAGCTGTTTGGAGATTAAATCGCGCCCAGCGCGATTGACCACAAAGTTGTGAGCCGCGGGGCCCACGACATGGTGAACTCCTTGCCCAAGAGAATCGATCGATTGGGGAGGGCACCAGGTGTCGCCTTTTGTTGAATAGGCAAAAATTTTGGATTTGGCTTCTTCTCCAAGTTGTGGCGCAGACAGGTCTTGGGAAATTGTGAGATGTTCGTGAAAGGCGAGTTCCGTAAAAATCTTAATTTCTTCGTGTGTGATGGAAAGAGCTTCTTTCATGAAGATTCCGAGGGTGGGTTGAATGCGAAGAAGCCATTTGTCGAGGCTAGGGAGCTTGTGGAGTTCGTGTGCAACCTTTAGGAGAACGCGCCCACGTGGTGTGGGTCTTCGCAAAAAGGGATGGAAAAGATGGCAGGCATGGATTTGGTCTGGAATACGATTGAGAACTTTAAGTGCTAGATAACCGCCTAAAGAATGACCTACCAAAGAGATGTTGCCGCCATGGGCCACACGAAACTCATTAATTTGTTCAATAAGAGAATCGGTAAGATTTTCAAAATACAGATTTGAATCGCTCTTCTCTGACTTCTCTGCTTTCCCTGTGGCCAAAGGATAGCGCGCCACCCTGATTTTTAGGTCGGTGTTGTGTTCGCGAAGTTCTTGACCCCACAGTTCGTAGAAATGCAAGGCTGGAGGATTTCCGGGGAGAATGAAGAAATTTGTTGTCGATTCCATGGCTCTAATAACTCTATTCGCAGTTCTTTCTTTTAACAGCGGTTATGACTTGAATGCCGGCTGATATATTTAACGCCGAAATGACCACCGCAACCGCAAGATTTGGCTACCGCAACGTTAGCCATGAGTGCCACCAGCCCGACTGCACCCATGATTTGCGCCTCGGGCACGCTAACAGTCCATATTTTGTAAATGGCAGAAATTAAAACCCACAATCCCATGAAGGTCATGAGCCAGCCTTTAATGGATGCTGACAGATCGCGAAGTTTTTCGGATTTTTGCAAAACAAAAAGTGTGACGATGTAACTTATGCTATCAGCCAAAAAATCTAGAGCATCGGCCTTAAGAGACTCGGAACCGGAAGAAAAACTTGCTGCAATTTCAACAATGAACATTGAAAAGTTCACGATGAGTGCAAACCACAAAACCCAACGAGCCTTTTTTAAGAAAGGTGCGAGGTCCGAATTGTCACAACAAGTTTTGGCCATGGTGAATTAGTTGCTCTGAAGCTCTTCGTCGATCAATGATCTGAGGGGTCGCTCTCCGAGTTCATTGAGCATGCGCCCGTTAACAAAGAAGGAGGGGGTGCCTCGGACTCCAAGTTTGTTGCCATCCTCTTTGTCTTGTTGGATACGTTTTTCAAATTCGGGATTGTTGAGGGCTGCTTCCGCGAGTTTGATGTCGACTCCAACGCTTTGGAGAATGGAGGGAATGAGCTCGGGTTTAGGGGCGTGGTGTGAGGCCCACTCGGGTTGTTTGTCGAAAAGGGCATCTAAGGCTTCCCAGTATTTGTTCTGTTCGCGTGAAGCTTCAAGCCATTTAGCTGCGAGTACTGAGTTGTGATGAAATGGCATGTAGCGCAGAACGTAGTGAATCTTTCCTTCGTAATCGTTAAGCACTTTTTTTACGATAGGGTGTATGGCACGACAAGATTCGCATTCGGGGTCTAGGAATTCTACAACCACAACACGAGCCATTGAGGGGCCTTGGGTCGGACTCCATTCGCGAAGTAGTAGCTCGCTCTTTGCTCGCAAGGGTTGCGAAGATTTGGCTTCACTCGGGGATTGCTTGTTCTGGTAGAACATATAGGCCGCTACAAAAACAGCGACGGCTAGTGCAAGGGTTCCAATAATTACGGATAAATCTTTTTTCATTTTTTGCTACCTCTAATTGTGTCCCAGACTAGGACGCTTGTGATGATGGTGAAACTGCTTAACGAAAGCAATGGAATGGTGATGAAGCCTAGCCACTCAATTTGGCGGCTAGTGCAAGAAATCCCCTCCATACAGGGCGCTAGACTCTCGGGGATAATGCCGTAATAGAGAAGGTTGTGGTAGATGGCGATTCCTAGTCCAATGAGGGCGAGGGCAAAGACATATTTTAGAAAAGAAGCGGCTTCTTTTTGGAGTAAGGCAATGGGGGCCAACATGGCGATGGGATACATGGCGATTCTCTGATACCAGCACAAAACGCAAGGAGGCAGTTTCATGATTTCCGAAAAGAAAAGGCTGCCAAGAGTAGCGATGAGAGCAAATAGCCAGACTGTATATAAAACCTTTTGTTTCATGGATTCGACCTGTCGAAACCAGAGTTAGCATTGATTGTTTTTTGAGGCTAATATGAAGGGCCATGAATATGCTCAATACCGCTCAAAATGGGAAATTAAAAATTCCAAACATTACATGGGTCGCATCGACGTAACCAACGCCGAAAAAAAGAAACTAAAGATGACCCAAATCGCCCACTTCATAGAAACCAACTGCGGAAAAATCAAACCCCAAGAATAATCCCAAAAACCGAAAACATTTCACTTCAAAAAAGGCGAAGCATTTCGATACAAACGGAAGTGTATAGCCGTGGCCCAAAAGGCCGCCAGCAACGCAGCAAAGCGAAGTTGCTAAAAGAGCCATGATAAACCCGAGTGAAGTGCTAACGACTAAAGGAAGTGTTTAGAATGGTGGACCCGACAAGGATCGAACTTGCGACCTCCTGAATGCAAATCAGGCGCTCTCCCAACTGAGCTACGGGCCCACTTTTTTTGACTAGATGTGTTTATGGGGCTTGCTGGGGCTTGTCAATATTGTGATTAAAAAAAGCTTAAACGCTCTAAATTAAGGGTGTTCTTCGGGGGGGCCCAAGAGGCTTAGGAAGTTGCCTTCGATGTTTTTGCGAAATCTGCGGGTTCCGTTGTTTTTAGCTTTTCCAAAAACCTGATCCATATTCACTAGCGATGCCATCGAGCGATCAAATTCTGGGGTGCTTTTCAGGTTTCCTTGAATGAAGCCGCTCGTGAGATTGCCATTGCCAGCAAATCCTAATTCGAGTTCGAGGTCGGTCACGAGAGGGTCTTTGTTGTCTTCACCTAGCTTGAGAGGCTTCATTTTGATTTTGCGATTGGCTGACGATCCCTCGGTCTCCACGTGAGTGAAGTTCATGGGGGGCAGTGAGCCGAAGTCGGTGTTGAGTGCGGGGGTGTGCAGGTCTTTGAGTTCGAGATCCCACTCAACGGTGGCGCGCCCAATGCCGCCTTCGAGATTGGCGAGTGAGAGTTGGCCACTCATAACTCCATCCATACCCGAGACGCGAGCAAGACTCGCGGCTTCGGAGATCGAAAGGTTTTCCACTTCGAGATCAACGCTGAGTTGGGTGGGGTTAAAGATGGGAGCCTTGGCTACAACGAGAATGGGGCTGCGTTCGTCGCCTAAATCGCATCGAATGGCTATTTGGAGGCGAAGAATAAACATCGCAAGGATTTTTGGGCTGATCACCGGATCAAAGCAGGTGATCGGCTGAGGGGCTTGAAGGAGTGTGATTTCGATTTGGTCGGCTTTGATTCCAAAGAGTCCTCCGGAAATAACTCCCGTGCGAAGACCTAGACCGAGTCTTGGATTCATCACTCTCACATCGCCAGCTAAGGTTTTAGAGAGTGTGTCGTTGAGGCGAGTTTCTAAACTTCCAATTGGGAAAAAGAATACGAGTCCTGCAAGAAAGGCGACGCCGATTATGGTTTTTCTAAGTCGGCTCCCAAAAATAATTTCTTTTCCAAAAATGTGCATCTTTAAAGTCCTTACTAAAAGTCCTCGTCCTCAATGGGAGGAGGAGGGGGCAATGAGTCCATCGAGCTAGCGGCATCCATGGCTTCGAAGTCGGGAAGACTTTCGCTGTCGTTGTAGTCGGAACGAGGAGCTTCGTTGTGAATTTCGGCATCGAGATTGCCACCGTCATAGGAAGGGGGCGGAGAGAGAGCATCGAGTTCGTCATCGGGATTGGCCACGTTTGTGGGCGTGCTTCTTCGAGACGAGGCGCCAGAACTGTTACCCATGCCACCACTGCTAGACTTGCCAGGATTGGCTGAAAAAACTTGGCCGCTACGGTGATTGAGTGTGAGCGCCAGAGAGAGTTTTTGTGGATCTTCTTGCAATGTTTTGATGGTGACAATTTCGTTTTCGAGATTGGGAAACCATCCATCGATTTGGAAAAGAAGAGTTTGCACTTGGCGCAAGTTGATTTGGGGAATGTCGAGTTGGAGCTGGCCGCCGGCGCTAGGAATGGTTTGGTAGGAACCCTCGGGCAATCCAATGGAGGCCATGTAGGAGCGAAGGCTTTGATGGGCTTCATCGCTTGTGGATGCGGGCATGTTTTGCCAATCAGAAGGATTGGGTGCTGGGCGAGGACGGGTTTCAATAGCAGTGTTGAAAGTTTTCATGTCCGAAAGCAAGACACGCTGATCGTCGAGAACGGATTTGCTTTGCCAGAGAGACATGAGAGGACTCACGAAAAAATACAAAACAACAACGAGACCAAGAAGACGTGACCCTAGCGTGAGTGTTTTTTGTTGTGAAGGCTCGAGAGATTCAAATTTGACGAACACTTGTTCGTAGAAGGGAGAATTTTCGATTTTGTTGAGCGCATCATAAACAAAAGCTTTGAAGCGTTCCAAAAATTCATAAATTGAATTCATCTTGCGCCTGCCTTTTTCTTCTCAGGCTGAGACCATTTAGCTTTGAGCTTAAATGAAGAGCCTGTTTTGGAAATTTGAACGTCGGAATAACCAGCACGTTGGAGGTTTGTGACATATTGATTCATGTTTTGGCTGAGGGCATCCTTGTCGCCAGCCTTGTCATGAGTGGCATTCGCTTCGATAAGAAGACGTTTGTTGGCTTTTTGAGTTTCTAGCATAGAAACTTTCACGCCTGCAGGAGCGGCTAGAGAGAAGTCTTCAAGGATAACTACCTGTGGTTGAGGGCCTTGATCGATTTCAGGCTCGGCTGATGCAAGTTTTGTTTGTTTGAGTTTGTCAAAAATTTCGCGAGCTCGTTCAGGATCGCCCACAAAGTTGGGTGCGCGGTCGCCCATAGTGTTGTCGAGTCGGCGAAACTCACCCGTCAAATCAGTTTGAAGAGCTTGGCTTTGCTGAGTGAGAAAGAAACTTCCTGCAATGGAGTAAATCCAAACAAAAGCCAAGCTGACACCTAGAAGGGCGAAAGAAGGTTTGAGGTTGGGACCTAGCAGCTGATTGAGTGTTTCGGTGAGCAATCGTTTTCGTACATGTGTGTTGCGACGGAAGTTGAGATAGCCGCTTTTGTTCGAGTAAAAAGCATGCGCAATCGACAATGCCGTGGCAAAGCTTCTCTGATTCTGTGGAGAAAGCATGGCTTCCATGGCATTGAATCCGAGGAAGAGCGGCCATGCTTGCACTTCAACTCGAAGCTCGTGCTCAAGAAATTCTTTGAGTCCTTGAATCTCGCACATGCTCCCTGTGATGAAGAGAATTTCGGGGGAGTAGCCCGTGCGCACTTTGCACGATTGTAGAGTTTGATAAATTTCTACGACAACAGGGCGCAGGGCGCTTTTGATGTCATCGCTTAAGTCTTCACGAATGGAGGCCTTTTCATTCTCTTCTGTTGATTCTTCTGTGGATTGAATCTCAGCGCGGTGAATGAGCCATTGTAGGGCTTCTTCGGTGGGGACTCTGCGACGATCGGCAATCCACTGAATCCACTCACGGCTGCCTTTGTCGATGTGACGAAGCTCTAGAATTTCAGGCTCGATGAATCCGCTATCAGAGGCAGGGCGCTTGTTTGTGAGAGGATCAGAACCTCTTAGGATAGCGAGTTTGGTGATTTCGTATCCGAAGTCGACGACGATGTAGGATTCGGCGCCTTGCGATTTAGGAAGTCTTTGGTGAAGGGCAAGCAACCCGAGTGATTCTGCATCAAGGAAAACAGCGTTGGGCTTGATCCATGCCGATTCACAGAGATCGTTGATTTCTGAAAGGGTTTGCGAAGGGCAAAGGGCACTCATGAACGAGTGTGTGCGACCATGACGGCCCATGTGGCGTGTTTCAATGGTGAAGCCATCGAGCTCAAAGGGAAGGGCATCCATCCATTCGCCTTCGACAGCGAGTTGTACTTTTTTACGGTCTTTAAACGGCAGGTCGACACGTTTTACGAGAGTGGAGGTGTTGTTGAGGTTGATGCCGATGCGTTCTGAACGGATTTTGTTTTGACCAAAAAATTCTCTGAGAGCGCCCGCTTTGTCTTGTCCTTCGCGAGGACGCACTTCGTAGAGACCGATAATCTGTGGAGCTTTCGAGGAAAGCTCTAGTTCGGCAATCTTGATGCTGTGATGTCCAAAATCAATTCCCAATACTCTTGTCATATAAATTCCTCAACAAACACCACTTGCGGCAAGCTCAGTTTACCCTTTTTATCGACTTCTGGCTTACCCTTGGCGTCCTTTTTGATACTTCCATCTGAATTCTTTTTGTAAGTGTCTTTTTCTCTGACAATCTCAACTCCCATTCGTAAACTGCGGCGAGTTTCACCGACAATACCCGTACTCTCGAGCATGAAAATGGTTTCTGTGGTGGTGCTCGCTTTGAGAAGACTCTCAGGCACCTTGATGTTGTCTCCACCGCGAATTTCGGGATCTGATTGAATAAAAGCTACGAGTTCCGTCATGTCTTTAAACGGTGTGAGCCTACGGTGCTGGTCGATATAGGCGAGTTCTTGGGGAGTGAGTTCCGGTGCCCAAGCTTTGATCCGTGAAAGTGGAACGTAATTGGGATTGACCTCAATCGAAGTGTTCAAAATGCTCAAATTCGGAACGAGGCGACGATACATATCATCGGTCCAGCCTTGGACGAGATGCAATTCGGAAAGTGAGGCCAGGCGGTCGTTACGACTCTTGTAGGGAGGGTCCAAACTCTCATAGTCGCGATCCTCATCGCCACCTTCAACTTTGGTGTTGTTGGAATCGATCCAGTCGATCAGGGGGTTGATGATGTCCTTCGGATCAAGACCACGATATTTTTCATCGAACTCTTCTGTTTCGAGCATACCGTTGATGAGTCCCTCGAGTTGAGCTGCCACTTCTTTAGCTTGTTCTTCACCGCTGTTGCGATGTTTGTTTCCATCGAGCAAGTTGATGGGAATTTTGGATCCCTCGGTTTGGATAGTTCCTTGAAATCCCCCAGGCCATTTTGAAGTGGCGGCATTGAGAGGCAGGGGAGGTAGGGGAACGTTCCAAATTTTGTCGATCATGGCGTCTGTGATGGGAAGGTTTTTGTTGGCTTCTTTCATGTTGCGCACTTCTTTGTACATGTGCAGACGCAAGATTTGCAGCTTTGCTGATGAAGCGGCGAGATAAGAAGCTTGGAGCCGGTTGCGAGCATTTAGGGCGATGAGAAGATCAATGCGACTGGCAGCGATGATCTCTGTAATGATCACGGCCATGAACGCAACTGAAACCATGACAAGGAGTAAGGCCACGCCACTTCGAGGATCTTTTTTAAGAGGTTTTTGAGGCCCTGGTTTGAGTTTGGTGTTCTTCATGGCTGTTTCAAGGGTCCTTTCTTGAACATGGCCTGTGTGATGCGAACGGTGGTCTCGTATTCAACTTCTTTAGTGGCATCTTCACCTTCGTTGAGTGCCTCAGGCACATAGACAAGTTTGATCTTCACTGCCTCAGGGAGAATGTCGAGAAACTCCGATGAATTGGTGTCCCAGCGATCTTCCCAGCGTTGGCCTTTTTCATTCCAAAATTCAAAAGTGAGTTCTTTGAGATTTGGAATGAGGTCGAGAGCACGAAATTGTTTTTCATCCCCGATGTCGTCTTTGTTGATCGCTCGGAACGATTCTTCTCGAACGAGTTTGTTGTTTTCTCTACGGTAGCGCACAAAGTGTTGTTCATTCTCGGGAGAATCGGCCGACATGCGTTGATGGGAGCGGGTTGAGAAAAGAAGCTCGCCACTCGTCGCCTGAAAGATCGTGATGGGAATGGGCTTGGGCGGAGGAGGTTCGGTGTCAGGATCGTTGGGATCTGTACCTGCTTCGTTGGGGTCTTTGTAGATGGGATTCCATCCAAGATCACCAGCATCGACAAAAAATGTGGCGCGTAGATCGCGATCCATGAGTTCAATAAGAGCGCGTCCGCTTTGTAATATTTCTGTGCGGTTGTCGATGCTTCTTTTGGTGCCCATTGTAGAGCGAATGGCCATGAATGTGGAGTAAGAGAGCATGAAGAGAAGCAGGGTCACCAGCAAGATTTCAATAAGGGTGAATCCAGAGTTATGAATTTTTTTCATTCATAGCCTCTCAATTTTCTATCGTGGTGGTGAGTTGGATTTTGGGTAGTTGAGGGATGAGGTGCGTGACTAGGGGAAGCGTATATTTTCTTCCAAGATGATCCCAAAGAATCTCCACTCTCAATTCGAGGAAGTTTTCTTTGATCATTTTATTCATATTCGTGAGAACGAGTTTTTGCTGTTCGATTTGTGCGATGGCCTCTTCTTTGGCGAGACCAAGGCTTGTCATGAATTTTACGAGAGCATCGGGGGAGAGGTCCACTTCACCTTCTTTGCGAACGGCCTTCCATGAGTATTCTTCGTAAGGTTTGTCGAAAGTGCCCGAGTCTTCGCCGAGGCTAGCAGTGGCTCCGTTGACGTTGAGATCGCGTTGGTATTTGATTTCGAGCTCACTCATCTTTAGGCGGGCGAGATTGGTGGCCATGAAATAGCGTTCGCTTTGGACCATGTTGCGCATGCTTCCGCGTTGGGAATCAACAATAGCGTAAACGGCCACACCGAAAATAACAGTAGCCGCAAGCACTTCAAGAATTGTGAAGCCTGATTTTCTATTGAAACGCTTGTTTCGAAACATCACTTCACGCTCGTTTCGGCGAGCACCTTGATGCGTCCCGTAAGGCTTTTGGTGGTGACTAAGAATTTTTGAATGTCTTCTTTTCCAATTTCAGAAAGCACAACGGTGACTTCGTCGATGTAGCCACTGGGGAAGGAGTAGATCGAGATTTCACCCTTCTTGGCTACGGCATCTTTACCGAGTCTCCATGAACTCACTTCCACAATTTGCACCCCTTTGGGCATGCGGTCGATGAGATTTTTTCCAACCACTTTAAAGCTGGGATCTTCACTCACGCGATCGTCTTCTCTCATTCCCTCAGGAAGGAGTCCAAAGCGTTCTTTGTCGATGGGGAGTTGGCCGGGTTCGGCAGCTTCTACTTTCCAGCTTTGTTCGTCGAGGTTGAGTACGATGCGATGAACTTTTCCGGTCAATATAGAATAATCGTAAGCGTATTTAACAATGGCTGCGAAACGTCGGACGCTCGATTTCAATCCCACACGAAAGACGCTCCCAATGTTGGGCATGACCGTGGTGGCGATCAAAGCGAGCAGCACAACGACCAAGAGAACCTCGATCGTTGTGAATCCCGATTTTTTCCGCAATAGAGACATTGTGAATCATTCTTTCTTTTAAATGAGTTTTTACTCGTCGTTAGAGGAGATGTCGGCGTTGGCGTCTTCTCCGCCTTCGATGCCGTCAGCGCCCAAACTTTTGATTTCGTAGTTCAGACCGTCTTCACATGTGTAGACGAACGGATTGTTGAAGGGGTCTTTGGGTAGTGATTTTTTACCGCCGCCACCTAGGTAGCCACTGGGATCATAGTTGGAACAAGTTCTTCCGGAGGTAGGCGCGGAAATGAGAGCTTGAATGCCTTGATCGGTGGTGGGGTAGAAGTTGCAATCCAAACGGAAACGATCCAAATCGCCTTCGAGTTGTTTGATCGCAATCTTTGTTCCTTGAACTTTACCGCGACTTGCACTGGAGAAAATGTTTCTACCCATGAAAGTGGCGACCATGCCAAGAAGTACAAGCACGAGAAGAATCTCGATAATTGTGAATCCGTTCATTTTTTTATTTATGTTAATTTGCATACTTTTTCCTCCTAAATTACTGAGCTAATTGGTTCATATCCATAATTGGACCCAAAATAGCCATCATAATGAATCCAACAAAACCCACCATAACAACAATCATGATTGGGGATAGCATGTTCGTAAGAGCGTTAATAGCCGTATCGACCTGAAGCTCGTAGTTCTCGGAGACGTTGTAGAGCATGGGTTCCAGCTCGCCCGTTTTTTCCCCAACACCCACCATGTGAATAACGATGGGAGGAAAAACGCGTGTTTGAAAGAGAGACGAGCCGAGACCGCGTCCTTCTTGTACTTGTGTAGTGGCGTGGTCGATCGCTTCTTCAAAAACAAAATTGTTCACAACGTTGCGGGCGATTTCGAGTGCTTGAAGCATGGGCACACCCGATTCCAGGAGAGTTGCGAGTGTGCGAGCAAAACGAGCGACACACAGGGAGCGTGTCAGGCCTCCAATAATAGGGAGGCGAAGCACAAGTTTGTCTTTGAATTCACGTCCCGCTTTGGTTTTGAGGTAACGCTCGGTCATGACGAGGGCACCGAGAATCCCGATGAGGATGTGCCAAAGATATGTTGAAGTGAATTCGGACATCGAAATAAGAATTTGAGTAGATGTCGGAAGACTTGCTCCCATTTGGCTGAACATTTCTGTAAGAGTCGGAATAACTTTTACAAAGATAAGAATAACCGCAGCGATGGCTACAATCATAATGATGAAGGGATACGAAAGGGCGCCGATAACTTTGTTCTTTTGTTTAACCTGCGACTCGTAAAAATCGGCAAGTCGCATGAGAACAACATCGAGTCTGCCCGAGCTTTCTCCGGCTTTTACCATGTTGATGTAAATACGGTTGAACTGATTGGGAAATTGTTCAAATCCCGCGGCCAATCCATTACCTTCTTTGACCGTTTGGCGAATGGCCATGAGGATTTTCTTAAGACGAGTCTTGGTGATCTGGTCGATCATGGCGTTCAAACTCTCAACAACGGGAACGTGTGCTTTTAGGAGAACGGCCAATTGGCGAGTCATTTCGGAAATCTCTACGACGCTCACTCCACCGAAGATACTGGTGTTGTTGGCTCCTTTGCTCGCAGACTCAGTGGCTTGGGCGCTGCCCATCTTTCCCTCTCCGCTAGTTACGCTGAGGGGGATGAAGCCTTGGGATTTGGCACGTGCACGTGCAGAGCGAACGCTGTCCGCGTCTATAAGAACCTTTACTGTTCTTCCCTGTGCATTTGTGCCTGTCACTTCATACTGCGGCATTTTTTAAGACTCCAACTGTGTTGTACGAATGATTTCTTCAAGACTCGTAACGCCAAAAACTAGTTTCTCCAATGCCGAAAAACGCAATGTTTTGAGGCCTTCTGTTGTGGCCGTTCGTCGGATCGACGAAGCATCATCCTCAGCGAGAATGTGGGCTTTGATAGCATCGGTGATCACCATCAATTCGTGAATAGCAGTTCGCCCTTGGTAACCTGTTTGACGACACTCATGACAGCCGCTTGATTTTTTGAAGGTGACCTTCTCTAAATCAAAAGCTTGGATGAGATAAGAGCGGTCAATGCCAGCCATTTTGAGCTGCTCATCGCTGGGCTCATATTCTTCAGAACAGTTTTTGCAAACCACACGAAGAAGTCGTTGAGCCAACACGCCCACGATTGATGAAGACACTAGAAAGGACTCAATGCCCATGTCGACCAATCGAGTGATGGCACCTGGAGCATCGTTTGTATGTAGGGTTGAAAGCACTAAGTGACCTGTCAGTGATGCGTTGATCGCAATTTCGGCGGTCTCACGGTCACGAATCTCACCGACCATAACCACGTCCGGATCCTGACGAAGAATGGCGCGTAATCCACTTGCAAATGTGAGACCCACTTTGGTGTTGACTGCAATTTGACCCACTCCAGGAAGGTTGTACTCGACGGGATCTTCTACGGTGATGATGTTTTTGTCTGGCGACATAATGTTTTTCAAACACGCGGAAAGGGTGGTTGATTTGCCAGAACCTGTAGGACCTGTGACAAGAAAAATTCCATATTTCCGATTTGTGAGTTCGTTGATCGTTTTGCGAATGCTTTCTTCAAAACCTAGAGTTTCAAGATCAAGGACCACACTCGACTTGTCGAGTAGACGCATAACCAAACGTTCTCCGTGAACTACGGGCAAAACGCTCAAACGAATATCGATTTCGCGGTTGGCGAGCTTGACCTTTACGCGTCCGTCTTGAGGAATACGTTTTTCAGCAATGTTCAGCTCGGCCATGACCTTAATACGGGATGCGATGGCGGCGTGAAGTCTTTTAGGGGCTGTGTATTTGTCATAAAGAATGCCGTCGATACGAAATCGAACAACAACGTTTTTTTCAAACGGTTCGATGTGAATGTCAGAAGCTTTTTCCTTAACGGCCTGAAAAAGTAAACTGTTCACAAAACGAATTACGGGCGCTTCGTCGTCTGAGGCTTCAAGAAGGTCGATGGTTTCGGAGAGCGAAATGTCGAGATCGTCTTTTTCGTCCTCTAGTCCACGAATCATGTTTTCACTACGTTCGAAGAGGTCGTTGATCGCGCTTTCGAGTTTGGCGGGAGTGGTAAGGACGGGGTCAATACTCGCTTTGTAGTGAAGACGGAGAGAATCGAGAGACTCATAATCGAGCGGATCTACGATGGCCACCCTCACTCTGTTCTCTGTCATCGAGAGTGGCAGAACCGAATGTTCTCGACAAAAATGAATTGAAAGTCCTGCCACCATTTTGGGGTCGATATCTTCCGGTTTGAGATCGTCCACATAAGGGATTCCCATTTGTAGCGACACAGCTTTGGCTACGTCTTCGGGTTTCACCAAACGTTTCTCAATAAGAATGTCGCCCAGTCGACGCTTAGTCTGCTGGTGAATCTTGAGAGCCTCTTCGAGGTCTTCATTTTTTAATCCTAAATTCTGGACGAGAGTTTCGCCCAGTCTTTGGTCAAGCGATTGATATGGCATTAAGCGCCTCCACCTACTGGAGCGTCTGAAGGAGAAGCCTCGAGCGCCGGAGGAGGAATCATTTGGTCATCCAAGTTTTGGTCGATGGGTTCGTACTCGGGAAGATACTGAGACGGATCGCTCGCGTCGCCGCTCGGATCGGTGATCTTCAGAGCTTCTAGGGTCTCCGCCGAAATGCGTGCTGCTTCGTCCTCTTGAGGAGGAAGTGTGGGGCCGTTGGGTTGTCCAGATTTGGATTTAAAGCCCCAAGTCTTTGGAGAAGGTTTTGCAAGGTTTCTTTGATTTTCTTTCTTTAGCGCTAAAACTTCTTTGCGCAGACGATCTTCTGGATCCTTAGCTCTTTTCCCAAGAGTGAGACGATCGTCGAGTTTTTCGCTTGTGATGTTAAGCATGTCTTCGTAGCGTTCAATAATTCTCGGTTTGAGAAGAATCATAAGAACTGATCTACGCCCCTCAGATCTGGTGTTTCCAAAAAGCTTACCAATGATTGGCAAATCACCAAGAATAGGAATTCTACTTCTTAGGTCGGAAGTTTCAGTTTTCTGCAATCCACCGATGGCTATTGTGTCGCCGTTGCGAACGACTACAGATGTGGTTGCTTTGCGCGTGGTTGTGTCGATCTGCCCTGCAGCAGCTGAAATTGCAAAACTATCTAGGTTTTGTTCCACCTTGAGTCTAATGAGGTCAGAGTTTTCACCTAGCTGAGGAGTTATTTTTAGCGAAACAGTAACTGGAGTTTTTTCAACTCTTTGATTGGGTACTGCACCTCCAGCACCAGCTACGGCTTCATTAGTAATGGTCGAAATTTTGGTTTCAACCTTGATCTCAGCATCTTGGTTGTCTGATGTAAGAATTTGTGGCGTGTGTAGAATCTGAGCTTGGCCATAGGTTTCGAGCGCATTGATCAAGCCAGTGATCGTACTAATTTGAGCGGTGGTTCCTGGGATTTTATACTTGGCTCCCGATGTGAAACCAGCAAGAAGTCCCGAAAAAGCCGCTGGCGAAGATGCGAGTTTGGTGAAGTCAATTGAGGTGCCCGCAGGAATAAAGCCTCCCAGTGAAGGGATTCCGGGGCCTGCAAGGTTCGCTGCTACTTCGAGTTTGAAGTTGTTATCAAGACTGATCTCCATGATCGTAGCTTCTACGTAAACCTGACGACGTGGAATATCGAGTTTCTCTAAAACTTTCTTTAGGGCGCCGAAGTCGGCAGCTGAACCCACCACAACAAGCGAGTTGGTGGCTTTATCGGCTGTTACTTTCAAATTGCCCTCGAAACGAACGGCATCATCCGATGAGCTAGACCGACTGTTGAGTCGGTTGATGGGGAGAATCCGAGGATCGTTGGCTGCGCGGTTTTGTGTTGTATCGTTTTTGCTTGTAGCTCCCGAGATGAGAGTGTTGATCGTGGCGGCCAGTTCTTCAGCGACTGCGTTTTTGCAGTAGTACAAATGAATGTTGCCGCCACCAGCAGCATTGGATGAATCGAGCTGGCGAATCAAATCTTTCAATTCTTGAATGCCGCGACCGTTGGCAAGAACGACTAAGCTGTTGGTACGTTCGTCGGGAACAATCTTGGTGATGATTCCGCCTCCACGAGTTTTTTGCTGAGTGCTTCGAGTGGAACCTCGTCGAGCTCCCGAAGAGCCTCCGCTTTGTGCAGAAAGAATTTCGTCAACGAGTTTGGCAATGTCTTTAGCACTTGCATAGCGAATCGGAATGGTTTCCAGTTGATCTTCATGTCCGGGAACGTCGATGGTTTGAATGATTTGAATCACGCGACGCAAGTTGAAACCTGTATCGGTCATAACGAGTGTGTTGGTGTTGGGGTAGGCCGCGATACGACCGCTTCGGGGCACGAGGTCGGTTAGGTAACGCTGAATGTCTTCGGCGTTCAAAAACTTCATAGGATAAAGAACCGTGATCACCTCTGCCGTGTTGGGAGCGTAATCGCCCATGAAGACTCGAATGTTGCTCTGTAGAGCGGATTTCACGTCGATGACTTTAAGGAACTTGCCTTCACTCACGATAGTGAGGTCGTTCATGTAGAGAGCAGACAAGAACGCGTTGTAGGCTTCTTGTTTGGTCACGGCTTCGGGAGAAAGAATTGTGATGCGACGGTTTTCAATTTTTCGGTCGAGAATAAAGTTTTTCTTAGCGAGTTTGGAAATCGCTTTGATGATGTCTTTGAGTTCGGCATTGGGAAAGTCAATAGTGCCGTAAAGATCGTTTTTGATCGAAGCATCGATTTCGACATAGTCACCGAGTTTAGCGACTTCCTCATGCACTAAGGAGCTGCTTCCCGATCCAGGAGAGTTCACTCCTAGATTGGCTCCCGGGGTGGGACGCGAGGTTTGTGTTTGGGCGAGAGGACTTGCGAGGAGTCCGGCGAAGAGTGCTAGGCCTTTGAGAAGCTCTAAGCCTATTTTTTGTATGCTTTTGTTGTTTGTCATAGTGTGTCCCCCGTGGTGCCCGTTACTTGATTGAATATTTTTTCTCGACTGATTGGCCGTTACGTTTGATTGAAATGCTCATTTCAGAAGCAGTGCGCATGGTCATGTAGGCTTCTTGTGCTTTGGAGATAGAATCCATTTTTTCTCCGTTGAGTCCTTCGACCACATCGCCCACATTAACGCCCAAGCTTTCGTATACGGAGCCGGGTTGAATGCTGAGAATCTTGAAGCCTTCGATTTCGCCATTTTGCCCTCTGTGAGGAACGGCGTGCGCTTGAAACAAGAGATTCGGATCTGAAAGTTTTTCCAGCAAAGTGGTGCGCGAAATATTGTATTCGTTTTCGGTGAGCTGCTCGATGCCTGGAATGCTAGTATTTTTAGCGGGAGCATTGCGGGCAACGGGTTCACTCACGGGAACACCAAACTTGATGGGCTCTTCAGGGAGTTCTACAAAAACCAAATCCTCTGAAGGCTCCATAATACAAACACGGCCTTGGCGAATTTCAAAAACTTCCCCCGCGTTGGGAATGTTGTCGCCCTTTTGAACGGCGATGGTATCGGCTCCTGTGGAGATCGTAGCTACCGAATATTGGGGGTCGCTCAAAACGATGGTTCCAATGAGTTTAATTCCAGCTCTCATCGGAGAAGCAAGGTTGCAGTCTTTGGGTTTTTCGATTTTTTTGATTTCGAGATCAGGAATAGGGCAGCCAGGGCAGAAAATATTTTTTGCGAGTGTGCTGCTGTAATTGGCTTTCGACTTGAGGCGTGCTTCGAGTTCAATGGTGCGTTGACGAGGGCGTCGAGCGGGTGCGTCTTTGGGCACGAGGTAAGCTGCGAGCCCTAACATCACAATGTCAGCCAATAGAAAGGCGCCTATCGCTGCAAGTGTGAAGCGATAACGAGGAAGTTTTTTCAAAAGTTCGAGAAGTGGCGGGATTTTTTCCAAGCCTGTTTTGATTTTGGGTCCCAGAATTTGGGAACGTTCGATCAACTGCGAGCGTGTTTTGGTGGCCCAGACTTTAATCTGGTCCTTGCTCACGCCGCCTTTCCCAAGCTTTCCTTTTAATTTATCTTTCAAACTCATTTCTACCTCTTAGTAGAGCAATTCGAGTGCCAACTCGTAAGTATTGAAAATACTAAGCTGCTTTTTGGTTTTTTTTGTAGCTTTGGCAGTGCGACCTCATAAAAACTCATTTTGTGATGCAGGGCGCCTGACAAAGTGGCAAGTGTTAAGAAATGAATAAAAGCGTCAAAATTCTCGCAGAGTTTTTTGCGACTGTGAATTGAAAATCGATCAGAATAGGAAGTGTGATGATGAAGTTTTCTCGCACCTATTCCGTTCTATTTTTTCTATCTGTTTGCAGTGTGAACACTTCAATATTCTTTTCAAATTCGCAAGCGGCTCGTCCTGAAAAAGAAGCTGAGTTTACCTATGTGGCGGAGGATGCGAAGTTGTGGACTGAGCCGACACGATTTGGTCAAGCCGTTGCGCTTCTGAAAACTGGAGTGGAGCTGAGCATTCGAGAATATTCAAGCAATCGAACATGGGTGAAGGTTCTAACTCCTACTGGAAGAGAGGGCTGGGTGCCCACACGCTTCACAACTCAGTCGGGACGTCGTACGTTTCCTCTTAACGCTGATCTGGGTTCGTCCAAAGATCGGGGCCCCGCCTCTATCGAAGCTCAGGGTGCCGTTGAGTTGAGCGCCCCTCAGGGGGATACTTCCAATGCTTGGGAGGGCACTCTTGGTCTCGAGTATATGAACCAACTCACTCGAGAAACAACTTCTGGCTTTGGGATTGATCTCTCCATGCTTCATCGTCTCACCAATTCATGGTCAGTGGGCGGGGGCTTGAGTTGGAATCGATTTAGTAAATCGGCGGAGAGTGTTTCTACGGGGAATACGACTCAAAGAACAAGCCATCGTTTTTCACCGCAGCTTTTGATGCGTTACCGTATGAGTTCCTTCCGATTGGATTTGGGGTTGGGTTATGCCTTGGATCGCTCGAGTGTCGAAACTCGTTTTGCTGATGGGTCCCTAGCTCCTGCGGCTTATAATGGTTCTGATTCTGAATCTTCGATTGCGATTAGAGTCACACCTCGTTTTATTTTTCCTGTGAGTCAGTTGGTTAAGGTGGGCATTTATGTCACCTACCTTATGGATATTGCCCTGAGCTCGGGGGAGGGGGACATCGCAGGTGCAGAAAATGCGGTTAGCTCGCCTTATAGCTTTATCGGTGGCGGCATGAGTGTTGGGATGGACTTTTAATCTTTTCCCAAATTAGTGATAAGCTAAACGGATGAAGTTTTTCACCGAATACCTATGGTTTGAAACCAAAAAGAAAAAAGAGATTGTTCACATCACTCCTCTTGTGCAGGATTTGGTTCGCCAGTCGGGCATAGAGGAAGGATTTTGTCTTGTGTCGGCGATGCACATCACCGCTTCTATTTTTGTAAATGATTTAGAGTCAGGTCTCCATGAAGACATTCTAAAGTGGCTAGACACGGTGGCTCCCGAAGACCCGTCCTACAGACATCATCATACAGGCGAGGACAACGGGGACGCTCATTTGAAGCGTATCTTAACTGGGCATCAATGCATGCTTCCCGTTACAGCAGGGACTCTCGACCTAGGGCCTTGGGAACAAGTATTTTATGGTGAGTGGGATGGCCGTCGCCGTAAAAGAGTGATCGTTAAAATCATTGGCGAATAAGCCAGCGTGAATGCATTAATGTGAACTTCACACACTACAAAAGTGTTCTTCTGAGATGATAGTATGGAGCATCTAGATCCAATCACTTCATGTAAGCTGTTTCAAATTGGGTCCTCATTATACAAAAGGTTGTTCACAGTAAAAAAATTGAAGCCCTTGGGGACAATTGTTTTAAAGAGCGAATTGTGGCAGCTCCTGGAAGATCCTTATCTTCTCAATTCAGGAAAGCGTCCGTTGATAAGAGTGGTAAGGGTGGCAACGGAAATTCTACTTCCAATTCCACTCAATCTAACCCTCATAAGAATATGCGCGATATTCCTGCCTATTTTTTAGAGGGACCTTGGGCGCCCTATTTAGATCTAGAAACTCTAAGGATGCAGCTTAATCAAAAAGACATTAACTTTGCTGTCGACACTGAAAATGGTGAACTTGTGTTTTCAAACCCAGGCCATTCGCGTGCTGTGATTGATATCAGCTATTGTTTGAATGACGATTTCCCCGATGTGCATGATCACGATGATTCTTGCGATCATGAAAATGGAAGCGAAGGAGGAGATTCGGGATCCGGTGATGGCAGTATGGATGATCCCTCTGGGACAGATGGCGACGGAGGTGTAGTGGTGGTGGTCGATCCTTGTGATGCACTCACATGTGGAGAAATTGGGCTCTAAGAGTCGACTTTAAAAGATATAATCTTTAACATGAATTGGTTAGTAAGTTTTAGAGAAAAAGTCTTCGAGTGGATAGCTGGCTCGAAGACTTTTCAATTTCTGCATCAATTGGAAAGGCTTTGGTCTCCTCCGGCTTTGAGGTTCGCTTCGATGCTGTCTTCTAGAGAGTTGCGTTCCATGGGAGAAAGCCCTTTATTTTGACGTTCAATTGCCGGCCTTTTTTTCGAAGTACACCAAATCAATGTAAATGGAGGAGAGAAGCACAAGATAACGTTCGTCGTTGTTGAGTTGTGAGGAGTTGAAGAGAACTTGGAATTTATCTTTGTCGGTGAATCCTTCGCTAAGGAAGCCTGCCCACTTTTTCTTTACGGTGGCGAGTTCTTCGCCCGAGCGTCTGAACGGAAAGGTCCAAATCTTCCAAATTGGAGACGACACTTCTAAGACCACTTTATTGTGCGAATTGTGTACATCGAAACGTTTTCGGAAAATTGCAAATCGTTTACGAATGCTTCCGACATGGCGACCATCGGCTTCGAAGACATCGAGCTGGTTGAAAAAAAATCGGAAGGGATGTTTGGCAATTAGCAAATGAGTGCGGTCAGGTGCAAAAACATGAATATCGAAATTGCGCCAATGGCCCAAAAACTGTCTGAAGAGAAAATTAAACATACCTTTTGATTGTTCGGCCGCGTAGGCAATTCGGCGTGAGTCTTGAGTAAGAATTTCGTATTTATTGCGAGTTTCAAAACCAAAAAGCTCTGCCGCTTCAAAGATTTGATTCACAAAGTAGGTGGATTCGTTGAGATTGAGTTTGGGCATGACTTAGATGTTCAGGTCTAAGAACCGATTTTACAAGTCGATAGGAACATTTACATACATTTATAAATAGCTAAACTCTCTTATAGGGCCACCCTAATGACTGCTATGCTTGGGACATGAAGGTTTGCATAGCTGGGGCAAGTGGATTTGTGGGAATGGCTCTTATCAAAGAATTGTCGACAGATTCTGATTTTCAGGTCGTTGCCCTGAGCCGCTCTTCTGAACATTCGGATGAATCTGGGATGCTTGAGTGGAGGAAATGCGATCTATTCTCGCTTTTGGATGTAGAGAATGCCATGAGTGGCTGCGACGTTGCTGTATATTTGGTTCATTCAATGCTTCCCTCTGCGAATTTGGTTCAGGGAAGCTTTGAAGATTTTGATGCGATTTTGGCTGATAATTTTTCAAGAGCTGCTAGGAAGAATCGTATTCAGCACATTGTTTATCTTGGGGGAATTGTTCCTGAGGCAAAAAGATTAAGTGCTCATCTTAGAAGTCGCTTAGAGGTTGAAGAAGTGTTGGGGGTGAGCGGTGTGCCTGTTACGGCGTTGCGTGCGGGTCTCGTGATTGGTTCTGGCGGGTCTTCTTTTCGTCTTATGTACAATCTTGTTAGGCGTTTGCCGCTTATGCTTTGTCCCAACTGGACGAGCACCTTGTCTTGTCCCGTTGCTTTGAAAGATGTTTTGGCCTCAATTTCGTTCTGTCTGAAAAACACACAAACTCGATCAAGAGTTTATGATCTAGGGACTGAGCCTTTTGTTAGCTACCGATCCATGATGATGCATTTGTCCGCGAAGCTAGGCTTTAAAAGATATCTTCTGCCAGTGCCCTTTGTATCTCCTTTCCTTTCAAGGTTGTGGGTTTCTCTTGTGACAGGTGCTCCTCGCAATTTGGTTTATCCGTTGGTGGCAAGTTTGACTTCGAAGATGCTGCCTCGAGCAGATCACAGGCTGGAGATTCCCAATCATAAATGGCAGTCGCCCTATGAGGCGATTGATGAAGCTGTTTTGGAAAGTGATCTCAAACTGCTACCGAGGGCTTTTAGAACGCCAAAGACTGATTCTGATAAAGATGTGCGCTCTGTTCAAAGAATTATTCCTAGAAAGCCCACCTCGGCAAAAATTGTAGCGGAGAAATATTTCAAATGGCTCCCAAGATTCTATACGCCTTTTATAAAGGTCCAATTTGATCAAGAGTATATCTACTTTAAGTTTCCACTTTTAAGGATTCCTCTTCTAGTTTTGAAATACTCGGAAGAGCGAAGCACCGATGACCGTCAGCTTTATTACATCAAAGGCGGTTTGTTAGCTTATGGACAGGGACGAGGTCGTCTTGAGTTTAGGAACGTGCTCAATAAGGCTATTACTATTGTTGCGATACATGAATTTAGGCCAAGGTTGCCCTGGCTGATTTATAAATACACTCAGGCTTTGCTTCACGCTTTTACCATGGAACGGTTTAAGCAACGGCTGATCAAACAAAAGGTGAGCAATGGAGGTGGGGAAAAACTATGATCAAAACAAAGGATATTTCAGATCTCATTAAGCTGTTGCCTGATTTGAGCTCGGACATGGTTGATTTGGTGGAGTTGGGCAAGTCCGCCACCAAGACCGCTTGGAAGAGTTTGGATAAAACCTCTCACCAAAAGCACGTTGCCCAGCTCAAAAAAATAAATGGTTTTGATGATATAAAAATTGTCGAATCTATCGACAGATCAAAAGATAGATCCCAAAAGTGGGAGAAAAATGTGGCCCAACGATTGTTGCAACTTTATTTTGATCAGTTCTCTTTGGACAGCGTCTCATTTGATTTTAGGAAAAAGCATTTTGCTTGTGTTGATGGACGTTTGGAATGGGAGCCCTCTAGCTTAAGCATTCGTTTGAAGCTCAGTTTTTGGGTGGTGTTCGTAAGCTCTATAGTGCTTTCTATCGCTCGGATGAGGCGCTTTTTGAATTGGCCTTGTTGGAGTTAGGAATCCTTGGCTCTTCTGATAGCCCAGAGAAAAAAAATGAGATCAAAGAATTGTTTATGACTCATTTTTCTGCTGCCAAAGACAGTCCCATGTCTTTTTCGGTAGAAGGTTTCAAGGACTCGTTTCAGAATATCTTTAATGGCTTTAAGAAGCACAAAATTTATATTTCCACAGACTTTGCTTACTTGGGAGCCTATTTAGCCTCATTGTATTCATGCCTGGAGGAAATTGGCTACGAATTGGATGTTTCCCAGGCGTTCTTGGCGTCGCAAATAGCAAAAAATTGATCTTTGAAGTGGCCGTACAGCTTACAGTTTTATGTAAACACTTGTTTCAAGAGCCATGAAGCTGAATTAGGTTCAACAGACTGATGCAGAACTCTAAGAAAATCGTAGTGGTTGGCGCTGGGCCTGGAGGCTTGGCTTCGGCGATGCTTTTGGCATCAAAAGGCTTTCAAGTTGAAGTCTTCGAAAAAATGTCCACAATCGGAGGACGCACTTCTCACATAGAGAAAAATGGATATCGCTTTGATGTTGGACCGACATTTTTAATGATGAAGTATTTGCTCGATGAGCTCTTTTGGCTCACGGGGCGAAAGATTGGCGACTATCTTGATTGTCGCCGATTGGACCCAATGTATCAGCTCGATTTTGGCGATAAAGCAATTTCGGTCACGGGTGATCGTGCCAAGATGAAGGCCAATATAGACGAGGCTTTTCCAGGAGAAGGCGCTGGTCTTGATCGATTTTATGAAAGAGAAGCGCCGCGCTTTGAAAAGCTCTATCCCTGCCTTCAAAAAGATTATAGCAAGGCGCTT
>Ga0163144_10004761_pt1 | contig 30439 bp, 23 predicted proteins | sample OliLak19BULKMAT1_FD_123175 | JGI IMG/M metagenome (GOLD analysis project Ga0163144, IMG submission 123175) | Freshwater microbial mat bacterial communities from Lake Vanda, McMurdo Dry Valleys, Antarctica - Oligotrophic Lake LV.19.BULKMAT1 | ecosystem: Environmental > Aquatic > Freshwater >... | reverse complement strand
CTCTGCGACGTCGCTGTCCCGTGGATGGCCGACGGCATTCGCGATCGCCCGACGAACCGCGACGCCCTGTTCGCGCAGTTCCGCGATGCGCTCGAGAGCCGCGCCGCGCACACGATCGTCATTCGCGGCGACTGGGAGTCGCGCTGGACGAGCGCGCGGGATGCGGTCGTCCAGCTCCTCCAATCAGAACGTGAACCGCGCATTCACCGATAGGTTCCTCGGCGCCAGCGTGTAGTAGTACGGCTCCATCGCCGAGGGCTCGCTGCTGCCGACCGCCGGACCGGGATAGCCGCCGGTGTACACGCGTCTGTCGAACAGGTTACGTACCTGCACGAGTACCGACTGACGTGCGACGCGCAATGTCACGCCCGCGTCGGCGTACCAGCTCTCCGGCACGACGACTCGCGGGTCGTTCGTGTTGGTGAGCATCATCCGCGACGTGTAGCGTCCGTCCACGTCGAGCGACACCCACGGCGCGAGCTCGGCCCGGATGCCATGCCCGCTCACGAACGTCGGCGTCAGCAGGGCGGTGACGTCATGATAGACGCGCCCCGTCGCATCGTCGCGATAGTCGCGAATGCGTGCCTCGGTGATCGACACAGTGCCGACCACGGCGAGTGAAGGCAACGCCTGCCAAGTGAGATCGCCTTCCACGCCGCGCCGAGCGCTGCGGGCGACGTTCTTGCGCAGGACGTAGCCGATCTCGTTGATCGCGCCGATGGGCGCGATCTCGTTGCGGAACTGCATGAGGAACAGATTGGCCTGCGCATGCACGGTCGAGCGCCGCCATGTCACGCCGCTTTCGAGGTCGTATGCCGTTTCCGGATGCACGCGCGTGAGCGGCAACACCGAGCGCGCGGTGACGCTGTCGAGGTCGTCGGCACCGGCGAACATGTCGGCGCGGGTCGGTTCGCGGCCATTCATCCCGGCGCTCGCGTACGCGACGACTCCGTCCGCGACGGCAGCGCTCACTCCGACCTTGGGATTGAGAAACGACCAGCGCACCGACGCGGGCGCGACCCCGGAACCAACAGTGGGCTGATAGCGGAACTGAACGAGACGAAGTTGGACGTCGCCGAAGAAGGTCGCGCGTCCGCGAACGACCGAGCCCTTCGCGAACGCGCTCTGGTCGCCCTTGTAGCCGGTATTGTCGTAGAGGCGCCGCGCGAGATCCGGGCGCGTATAGCGCCAGTGCTCGCGCTGATAACGTCCCACGTTCAGCCCGATCGAAGCGGACGACGACTCGCCCTGCCAATCGAGCGCGCTGATGATGCCGCCCCAGCGCGAGTGCAGGTTGTAGTTGGACGCGTCGCTCAGCCCAGCGCTCCCTGGAACGTCGTACCAGCCACCAGCGTCGAAGCCATACGCGGTCGTCACGATGCTCGCCGAGGTGGCGAGCGCGTGCGTCCACTCGATGCTGAGCAGAGCCTGGTGAAAGCGATCGCCCACCGCGCTCGCTCCCCTGTTCCCGTACGGATTGTCCCTCGGCGTCTGCTGCAGCACGGACAACGGCGACGCGAGATACGCCTGCTCGTTCGACGAGAGCCCGGCGAGCAACGTGACCTTCACGAGGTCGGTGGCGCCGAACCATCCGCCGCTCGCGAGTGCGCCGCGAGAGCGATTCCCCGAATTGTACCGATACCCGTCGGTCCGCTGTCCCGATGCGCGCACGTATCCGGCGAAGCCGCTCGGCGTCATCCCCGTCTGGTACACTGCGCTCCCGCGCAAGCTGTTGTACGATCCGACGGTGAGCTGCGCCTCGCCGCCGCGTGCGACGCTCGCAATGGGAACCGACTCGAAGTTCACCGAGCCGGCGTACGACGCCACGCCGTGCGTGCTCGAGCCCACGCCGCGCTGGATCTGGACCGACGAGATGCTGTTGGAGAAGTCGGGGAAGTTGGAGAAGAAGAGCCCCTGGTCCTCCGGCTCGTTCAGTGGGATGCCGTCGAGGGTGATGTTGATGCGCGTCTGATCGATGCCGCGGAGGCGCATGTACGAGTAGTTTGACGCCGAGCCGCTCTCGGAGTACGCGGTGATTCCTGGAGCTGCCTGAAGGAGGATCGGCGTCTCCTGTCCCGTGTAGCGGCGCTGAATCTCGGCGCGCTCGATGGTCTTCTCGGAGATTGGCGCGGCGCGGCCGCGGATCGCGGTGACCAGCACTTCCTCGAGCCAGTACGCGCGGCGGGCGCGGGATGTGTCGGCGGCAAGGGAGTCGGCGCGAACACGCAGCGTATCGGCGCGGCTCGCCGTCTGAGGAACTGCTTGAAGAAGGAAGACAACGGCGAGTGTCAGCACTGCGCGCTCCGGTTGTGTCGCGTTACGCGAGGGGAGCGCGGCGGGAAGGAGTGAGAGTGTGCGTGACGCGACACCATCTCGAGACCTGCCGTTCGCCAGTGACGCTCCCTTCGCTGGAATTACCCAGATCAGGTTCGACGGGTGTGCTCTCAGCCGGCGCTCGACCATCCGATGCGCAGGCACCCCGTGCCACTTCGTGAAGGATAACTGGATTATGGCGTATCGCCACTCCGCCCTTCGCGTCTTCTTCAACATCATGGCCCGCTGGCAAGTCCGCGACGAGGGCGCCCGCACCCGGACGGCCGCGCCCTGAGCACTGATGTGCTCACCTGCATCTCGTATCGCGTCTGCCCCGGGATTGAAGAAGCGCCCCGAGAGTGCCACGCGATCAACTCGGCCGTCTTCAGCAACATATGCCCCGACGCACGCCATTCGGTCACGAGCGCGCGACTGGTGTCGTCGTTGATGCCACGAATCGCGTCGGTCACGATCACGAGCTTCGCCTCCGGTCGGAGTCGCGCCAGCCCGGCGATGGCGGCGCGGGTGCACAAGTTGGTGGCGACGCCGTAGACGATGATCCGTTCCGGCGCCAACGTCGCGAGCACGGTGGCCGCGTTGGGATGCCAGCGCAAAACATCGGTGCCGGGCTTGTTGAGCAGGATGTCGTCTATTAGAAAGAACAGGAACAAGCGCGTGTGATATCAACCTTGAAGTGCCACGCTCCCCGCGGGAGCGGGTCTTGCGACGGGGCGGGTCAGCGGACATAGCATTCCTCCGGGGTGCGGTAGGCGAGGCGGCGGCGGGGGCGCTGGTTGAGCGTACGGGCGATGGCGGTGCAATCGGGTTGGCGCAGGTCGGCCAGGCTGGTGCGCTTGAGGAGGTACTGGCGGACGAGGCCATTGGTGGTCTCGTTGGTCCCGCGCTCCCAGGCGTGATGCGGGAAGGCGAAGAAGAAGCGGGTCCCGGTGCGCCGGTCGATCGCCCGGTAGCCCGTCACCTCGGTCCCGTTGTCCGCCGTGATGGTCCGGACTCGGTGCGGCTGCATCCGGATCAGCCGGATGGCGCAGGCGTTAAAGGCCGCGGCGGTGCGGTCCGCCAGTTTGCCGATGAGGGTGTAGCCGGTCGCACGCTCCACCAGGGTGAGCAGACAGTCGGGGCTCCCGTGGCCCAAAACGGTGTCGATCTCCCAGTGCCCCACCTGCCGCCGTCCTTCCACGCAGGCGGGGCGGGTCGTGATCGAGCGGCCCAGCTGTCCCGTGCCCGCTCGGGCGGGACCACTGCCGTTGCGCCGCCGTCGCCGGCCGCCGTGGCGGAGCGCCTGGTAGAGTGTGCCGCCGCCACGCCGATCCTCCCACAGGTGCCGATAGATGGTCCCGTGACAGATGGGGAATTGGCCGGTGCGGCGCAGCCAGCCGGCCACCTGTTCGGGACTCCACTGGGCCCGGAGCTGGCGGAGAATCAGGGCCCACTGGGCGGGCGCGATCCGTCGGTTGCGCCGGGACCAGGTGCGCCGGAACTCCCGGCCGATCGTGCTCCGGTGGCGGCCCACCACCCGCGCAATCGCCGCCGGGCGCAGCCCGACATTGCGGAGGCTGTGGATCTGATATCTTTCCTGGAGGGTGATCTGGGAGTATGTCATTGGAAGCCTCGTTCTCTTGGTGGAGATCGGAAGCCTACGATGTCCCAGGTCACCCTTCCATTTGCGCCCCGTGTTGCACTTAGTATACCAATCCGCCCGAGCCCCTCATCGCCCATCACGGCAGGTCCCGCACCTCTTCGATGCTCGCATCGAGGAGGTGTCGTGTTGTGTGCGCGCCACGAGCCGAAGCGTGAGCGCCCTCGTTGGGTGGGTAGGGACTACGACAGGTGCACGTCCCGGCGCTGGAGCACTTCGGCGACCCGGGCCGCGATCATGGGCAACTGGGCCGGCTTGGCGATGACGCGCTCAAAACTCCAGGGCTCATCGCCGCTGCCGACGGCGCCCGGTGTGCCCGACATGCACAGGATCCCCAACTGCGGCCAGCGGGTGGCGATGGCGCGCGCCAGCGCTTCCCCGCCCATGTTCGGCATCACCAGGTCGGTGAGCACGAGGTCGATCGATTCCGGATCCCACTCCAGGTACTCCAGCGCCGCCCGGCCGTCCCCCTTCTCGGTGACCTGGTAGCCAACCCGTTCGAGATACCGCGCGACCACGTGGCGCACCGCGGCATCGTCGTCCACCACCAGGACGCGCCCGGATCCCTCCGTGAAGCGGGCATGGGCCGACGGTGGCGGCGCGACCGCCCGCGGAGCGACCAAGGGTAGCTCGATGATCACCGCCGTGCCCCGCCCCGGCTCTGATTCGAGAGTCACCTCGCCACCGATGTCGCGCACAATCGATCGCACCGAGGGGAGACCCAGGCCGGTGCCAATCCCGGATTCCTTGGTCGTGTAAAACAGGTCGAAGGCGTGCTGCAGCACCTCCGGCGCCATGCCCGACCCGGTGTCGCGGACGACGACACGGGCCCCCCGCCAGGCGCCGGTGTCCCCAGTCGCTTCGACGAGGATTTCCAGCCGCCCTCCCTGGGGCATCGCGTCCCGTGCATTGATGGCCAGGTTGAGCAGGATCTGTTCGACCCGGGCCTCATCCAGCCGCACGACGAGCGGTTCCGCGGGGGTACGGACCGTCGTCTGGATCGACGACGGCAGCAGAAGCCGCAGGACCTTTTCCATCGACCGCGTCGCCGCCGCCAGATCCAGCGTGGCGGTCGCGCCGGCCGAGGGCCGTCCCAGCGCGGTGAGCTGTCGTGCCAGGGCCGCGGCCCGCTCGGTGGCCGCCTCGATCTGGAGCAGCTCCTCCGAGGGCTGGTCGGCCTGGTCCCGGAGCGCAAAGAACAGGTTGGCGCTGATCACGGCCAGCACATTGTTGAAGTCATGGGCCACGCTGGAGGCGAACTTCCCCACGGCTTCGAGCTTGTGGGCCTGCTGCAGTTGCGCCTCGAGCAGGGTCTGTTCGGTGACGTCCCGGGCGTTGATCACGATACCCCCGATGACGGGATCGGCGGTGAGGTCCGTCGCCTTGGCGTCGATCTCCCGGCCGCCCGCGGTCTTCCAGCGGACCCACTGGGCCTCGGCCGGGTCGCTGAGCCCTTGGGAGAACCCGAGGGTGGAGTCGAGCGTGACCAACTCGGACAGGAGACGACCGGTCAGGTCCGCCGACAGAGACCCGGTCATGGCGCTGAAGGGCGGGTTGGCGTATCGAATGCGCCCTTCGCCGTCGACCACCAGCACCGCGTCGCTCGAGCGCTGGACCAGCGCCCGGAACCGGGCGTCCAGCTCGGCCCGGGCGTGCGCCTCCCGGGCGAATTCCCCCTGGGCCAACCGCAGCCGGAGGATCAGGAGTCCCATCAGGACGGCCCCGCCCAGCACCAGCCCCGCCAGCGCGGGGTGGGCCTGATCGGGCGCCCACCATTGGAAGACCGCCAGGGCCGCAACCACCAAGATGGCGAGATACGGCACCAGGGCGAAGCCGACGGGAACGGCCGGGCATCGGGCGCGATCCGCCGCCCTCGTCGCGGCCATCCCGGCGGAGGCGACCAGGATCGCCGCCAGCGCGAGGAGCATGTCGCCGATCACGGCGCTCTCTGCGGCGCCGGTCAAGGCGTGATGCTGGTAGATGAAATCGGCGACGACGGCCGCCAGCGTGCCGACGCTGAACAGCGAGAGATGGCGCGACTGACCGACATCGGATGCGTGGTGCACCACCGCCGTGGCCCCGAGGGCAATCGCCAGCTCCCCAGGAAAAACCACCAGCAGCATGTTGAGGTATGGGCCGAGGGAGCTATAGGCATCCTCAAAGCGGAAGGTGCAGTACCACGCCAAGATGACCGTCGCCACCATCACGATCAATCCTTCAACCGCCAGCCGGCTCCTGCCGGCGCGCCCGGCCGGCAGCTCGGTCAGGAACCAGATGCCGGCCAGCACCAGGGGGTAGTACAGCTGGTAGGTGACGGTGGCCGCCATGTGCAGCGGCCCGCTCTCCCATTGCATGGCGGCCGTGAACATCATCGCCCCGACGCCGGACGTGATCCAGGCGAGCCCCACCAGCTGCCAGCCGCGGGCCGCCCGGGGGTTCCCGGGGCGCACGCCTGCCGCCTGCAGCGTGGCAAGCCCGGCGAGGAAGTAGAGCGGAAGGAACAGCAGGTCGTTGGCGACCCCGCGCGGGGCCAGTCCGGCGAGCATGGCGAGCGCCCAGAGCGCGTACACCATGAAGCAGGACCACGCCGCGATCCGCAGTGCCGGGGGTGGACCGGGGCCCGGGCCGAGCGATGGGGTCATCAAGACAACTCAGAGGAGGAGGGCGGAAAAGAAGGTCGGTCACGAAACCGAGATGCGCAACCCCGACGCCCGGCGAAATGAGGCGGCCGCACCCGGCTATAATGGGAGGACGGCAGCCCCCATTCCGAGGTGGACCGACGCGCCCGGCGAGCGGCTGCGCCCGCGCCGCCCAATGGCTGCCAGCCCCCCAACCGACAGCGCCCGTGAAGCTTGGCACTCGGCTGCTCCTCCCCTTGCTCCCCACCGTCACGGCCATCATGGTCGGCTTTGCCGTGTGGGCCCTCCGTGAACGGGAGCACATCGTGGTGCCCGCCGCGCAGCAGGAAGCGCGCGCCTACGCCATTGCCCTTGGCCTGGCACTGGACGATGCCCTTCGGGACGTCAGCAGTGCCCAGGTCCAGGACATCATCAACCAGGTCAGCCGGGAACCGTCCGTGTACGGCATCATCGTCTACGACTCCACCGGCACCCGGGTACTCGCGTCCGATCCGTTGCACGCGCCTGGCCCACCGCCGGATTCGGTGTTCGGGAGGGTGTTGCACCTGGGGGAAACCGTGACGCTTGAGCGGGCCATCGACGACCAACGGGTGTTTTCGGTGCTCCGGGCGCTGCGCGGTCCCCGGGGCAGGATCACCGGGGCCCTGGAGGTTGCCCAACCGATGGACTTCGTGGAGACGCAACAGGCGCTGGTGCGGCGCCGGTACCTGTTCAACACTCTGGCGCTGCTCCTTGCCCTCAGCGCCACGACGCTATGGCTGGTCCACCGGGTGGTCGCCCAGTCCATGGAGCGTCTGGTGTTCGGGGCGCGGGCCCTGGGCAGCGGTAACCTGAGCCACCGGATTCCCGAGACGGGCACCAGCACCGAACTGGCGGCGCTGGCTCGGGAACTCAACGGCATGGCCGGCAACCTCGAATCGGCCCAGCGCACCCTGGTGCGCGAGGCCGAGGAGCGGGTCGGGCTGGAACGGCGCCTGCGCGAAACCGAGAAGATGGCGACGATCGGGAACCTGGCCGCCGGCCTCGCCCATGAGATCGCGGCCCCGCTCAATGTCATCTCCGGTCGCGCGGAATTGATGCTGCGCCGGGTACCGCCGGACACGGACGGGGCCCGGCAGTTGCAGATCATCATCCGCCAGATCAGCCGCATCACCACGACCGTGCAGAACCTCCTGAGTTTTGCCAAGCGGCGGGAGCTGGTGCCCCGCCCCATGGATCTCGCGATGGTGCTGGATGGGGTGCTGGAGTTCCTCGAGACCGAGTTGGAGCGTGCCGGGGTCCGGGTCACCCGCGAGGACACCCGCCCGGTTCCACTGACCGGCGACCCCGACCTCCTGCACGACGTGCTGGTCAATCTGGTCCTGAACGCGGTCCAGGCCATGGAGGCCGGGGGAGATCATCGCCTCCTGTCGCTCCGGCTGCGGGACCGGGTACCGGCGCACACCCTGCCGCCGGCCGCGACCCCCGTGCCGGCAGTCGCCCCCGACAGCCTCTGGACGGTCCTCGAGGTGGAGGACACTGGCCCGGGGATTGCCCTTGAGGCTTTGCCACGGCTCTTCGAGCCCTATTTCACCACCAAGGCGCGTGGCACCGGACTGGGGCTGGTGGTGGCCCGGAGCATTGTCCAGGAGCACGGCGGCTGGCTCGACGTCCGCAACAGCGACCACGGCGGGGCGGTGTTCCGACTGGTCCTCACACCCGCGGCTGAGGATGGGCATGTCTGAGCGGATTCTGGTGGTGGAGGACGACCGCGAGCTGCGGGACCTGCTGGCGGAGGTACTCCGTGAAGCCGGCTATGGGGTGACCACCGTCGGATCCGCCGAGGCGGCCATCCGGTCGCTGGAGGCAGCCCCCGTGCCGGACGTGGTCCTCGCGGACCTGATGTTGCCGGGACTCTCGGGCCAGGATCTGCTCCGCGAAGTCAATGGCCAGCTGCCCGGCGTGAGCGTGCTGATCATGACCGCCTTCGGGTCGATCGCCTCGGCCATCGAGCTGACCAAGGCCGGCGCCTTTGACTACCTCACCAAGCCGCTGAGCACCGAGCATCTCCTGCACGCCGTGGCCCGGGCACTCGCGGTCACCCGTACCCGGCGCCGGACACCGGCGGTACGGCCTGCCCTCTCCGGGTTCGTGGGCCGCGCTCCCTGCATGCTGCAGCTGTACGACCTGATCGAACGGGCGGCCGGCTCCCCGCACGCCGTCCTCATCACCGGCGAAAGCGGCACCGGCAAGGAGCTGGTGGCGCATGCCCTGCACCAGCTGTCGGGCCGGGACGCGTGCGTCACGGTGAATTGTGGCGCGCTCCCCGAGCAGCTGCTGGAATCGGAGCTCTTCGGACACGAGAAGGGATCGTTCACCGGCGCCGATCGCACCAAAGACGGCCTTTTCCAGGTCGCCGACCGGGGCACCCTTTTCCTCGATGAGATCGCCGAGCTGCCGCTGGCGCTTCAGCCCAAGCTGCTGCGCGCGCTGGAGCAGTCCGAGGTGCGTCGCGTCGGCGGCACCACCGCCCGAACGGTTGATGTCCGGGTGATTGCCGCGACCAACCGGGATCTCGAGGCGCAAGTCCGGGCCGGCCGGTTCCGCGATGACCTGTTCTGGCGCCTGAACGTCCTGACCGTGGACGTCCCGCCCCTCAGGGAACGGGCCGAGGATATTCCGGAGCTGGTGGAGAGCTTCCTGCCCGCGCCCGTGCCCGGGGACGCGGCGTCCACGGCGCCCCACCAGTGCACCCCGGAAGCGCTGGCGGTTCTGAGCAGTTACGCCTGGCCTGGCAACGTCCGGGAGCTGCGCAATGCGGTGTTCCGCGCCGCGACGCTGGCCGCGGGGCCCGAGATTCGCGCGGAGCACTTGCCGCAGCGCATCCGCACCGGCGGTGAGACCTCCGCGCTGGTCGCCCGTGCGGCCCAACGGCAGCTCACCCTGGAAGAGCTGGAACGCCTGTACATCCTGCAGATCCTCCGCCAGACCGGTGGCAACAAGTCGGGCGCGGCGGAAATCCTCGGCCTGGACCGGAAAACGCTCTACCGCAAGCTCGCCGAGTGCCGGGCGGAGGGTAGAGAACCGCCCGAATCGCTGTAGCGCCACGCCCCACGGTGGGGCATCGTGCCCCATGCCCAGGCCAGTCCCGGCTCCTCGTGCCGCGAGGCACGTCGGGGGGAGTGATCCCCGCCCACTGCCCCCGTACACTCGTGCCATGAAGGTCCGTACCCGTCACCCCGCCCTCGCGACCAACACTTCCCCCGCCAACCAGGTGTGGCACCCTGCCCCACCGTCCCCGCCGGCGACGTGGCGGCTCCGGAGACCGGTTGAGGCATTGCACCCCACTCAACCCGGCCACAGCCGCCGGAAACGGCTGTTTCCCTGGAAATTCGGGCCGTCCAATCATGGGCCCGGCCCTTGCTCAGGGAGCATGCACCATCCCTCATCCCAAGGGTACCAGCCATGGTCTCGACATTGGTGGTGGGCACCGATTTTTCTGAAGGGGCACGAGCGGCCCTGGCGACAGCGCGCCTGCTGGCGGCGCGCCTCGACGGGGATCTCCGCGTCGTCCATGTGTTCGATGCGCCAGGTGGGCAGCCGCCAGAACTGGATGCGGACGCACGGCAGTGGTTGGAAGAGTGTGACCTCGACCCCGGCGCGCTCATCACGCGCCGCGGGACTGCGTGGCTGGAACTGAGTCGGGAGGCCCGCAGCCGGGATGCCGCCATGATCGTCGTCGGTCGTCATGGGTGCTCAGGATTTCAACCGATCGAGCTCGGTTCTACGGCCGCCCGCATCGGGCTCGCCGCGCATTGCCCCGTCATGCTGGTCGGTGATCGCCCGCTGGCCCGGTCCCCAGAGAAAGCCTGGACTGGCAGCGCCGTGGCCCGACCCTTCATTTTGACCTCTCACCCCACAGGCTGACAATGACGCACCGCTCACCCACCCTCGGACTCGCTCTCGGCTCGCTGCTCCTGCTGGCCGGATGCGGCAGCAAGCCGGCTCCGGAGTCCCCCACACCGGCACCCGGGGCCACCTCGACCTATTCCCCCGCGCCCTCCGCGCCCGGGGTAGCCACCACCCCAGCGGCCAACGACGCGGGCAACGCCGCCGCCGCCGAAGAGGCCCGCCGCCGCGAGGCGGCGAACCGCGCCCGCGCCGTGCTGCAGCAGCAGGTGTACTTCGAGTTCGATCGCGCCGACCTGACGCCCCAGGCACGGGAGTTGTTGAAGGCAAAGCTCGAGGTCCTGCGGAATTTCTCCGCGGTCACCCTCACGGTCGCGGGACACGCGGACGAACGCGGATCGGATGAGTACAACCTGGCCCTGGGCAACCGCCGGGCCAACGCGGTCCGTCAGTACCTGATCCAGCAGGGAGTGCTGAGCGGCCGCATGCAGACGGTGAGCTTCGGGGAGGAACAACCCGCGGTGGTGGGTCACGATGAATCCGCGTGGTCCCGGAACCGGCGGGCGGAGTTCCAGATCCGGGCGGGGTTGAACTGACCCGTCCCACGGCGCCACGGCGGCGCCTTCCGGCGCTCGCGCTCCTCGCCACCCTGGGATTCCCCGGGGTGGCGTGGGTGCGTCCGGCCAGCGACCGCACCGACCCGGAACCGGATGTCCGGGAGGCCCATGCCGCACTGCGAGCGGGCCGATACGCCGAGGCTCGGCGGCGCTACATCGAAGCCGCTGCCACCATGCCGGATATCGGCGACTGGCTGCTCCGCCGCGCGGCCCTCCTGACGCCCGACAGCGCCGCCCGCGCCGAGCTCTACGCCCGAATCACCCTGCCGATCGTCCGGGCCCGCGTGCTGGAAACCGAGGCCGCCGCGCGCGAGCGGGCGGGGGACTTCCGCGGCGCGGCGCTGCGCTACGACTCCCTGGGCCGGCCGGTCGATGCCACCCGGGTCCGGCTCCGTGCAGTCAGCGGCATCGCGGAACGGCGAGCCCTCCGCGGGACGCTGGTGGAATTCATCGCGCTGCGGGCCGGAAGTCCGGAGGCTCAGGCCGCGATCGAGCTGCTGTTCTCCGCCGGCCTCGACCTGCCCCCCGACCAGGCCCTGATCGTTGCGCGGGCCTCGGCCCGGGGGCGGCTGGCCGCTCGCGCCGTGGCCCTGTTCCCCCGCACCATCACGGCGGGGCTGGCCACACCCGAGGATCGCCTGGCCTACGGGCTCGCGCTCGCCCAGCTCGGCCGGCACCGCGAGGCCCTCAGCGCCCTGGCGCGGGTCCCGGCGGGCAGCTCGGCCGCCAGGGAAGCCGTGTATCAGGGCGCGGTGTCGCTCGCGCGCATTGGGCTCGCGGACAGTGCGCTCGCCACGCTCCGGCGCCTGACCTCGGCCGCGGATTCGGAGACCGTGGTTGCCCCGAAGGGCCTCTTCCTCGCCGGGGACCTCCGCTGGCGTGCGGGTGACAGCGCCGGCGCCCGGACCACCTGGCTGGACCTGATGCACCGGTACCCACGGGATGAGAGCGCCGGCCGGGCCGGCTTCCTCGCGGCCCTGGTCCTCTGGGAGGCGGGCAAGGTCGCCGAGGCCGCCGCGGAATGGAGGCAGGTGCATCTGCTGGACGGCGGGCCGAATGGCCTGGCTGCCGGGTATTGGGCCGGCCGGGCCTACGATCGGCTGGGACAGGGGCCGCTGGCGCATGGCCTGTGGCAGTCCGTGATGGCCCGGGACTCCCTCTCCTACTATGCCATGGCCAGCGCGCGCCGGATGGGGGTCGCGTCCTGGACCCCGGTCGCGGCGGCCGATCACTTCAGGGCCTACACTGACCTGGACCACACCGAGACCCGGCTGGCGCTGTTGCGCGCGCTGGACATGACGGAAGAACTGGGCTGGGAGCGCGCCAACCTCATGACCGAGACCACGGCCTCGGCGGAACGGCTCCTGGCCTCGGCCGATCTGCTCCGGCGCGACGGGCAGCCTTCCGCAGCGGCGGCCCTGGGCCGTCGGGCGCTCCGGGCGGGCGCGCCGGCGGATACCCGTACCTACCGGCTGATCTACCCGCTCCTGCATGCGGATGCGCTGCGAGAGCAGGCCTCGGCCGCGGGACTCGATCCCAACGTGGTGGCTGCCCTCATTCGGCAGGAATCCAATTGGGAACCGAAGGCCCGATCGCGCGTGGGCGCGCTCGGCCTGATGCAGGTGATGCCGGCCACCGGGCGCGAACTCGCCAAGGCCCTGGGCATCAGACGGTGGAGTACCGACCAGCTGCTCGACCCGGCGACCAACATCCGACTGGGAACCCAGTACCTTGCCGCCGCGCTCCGCCGGTTCGAGGGTGACCTCCCCCGCGCGCTCGCCGCCTACAATGCCGGACCCAGCCGGGTCGGGACCTGGGCCACCGGCGCGGCGGCCTCGGATCCGGAACTCTTCGTCGAGCGCATCACGATCACCGAGACCCGGGACTACGTCCGGATCGTCCAGCGCAACCTGGCGCTGTACCGCGCACTGTATCCGACCTAGCCGACGAACCGGAAACCACCAGACCGGCCGCTGCGCCTCACTCCCGCTCACGACAGAACGCCCCCCCGGCAGGCCGGGGGGGCGTCTCACATCGGTGATACGGGTGCTGCCGGTTGGCCTAGTTGGCCACCAGAATCAGGTACTTCGAGTTGGACCAGAACTCCTCCGGATCGAGGATCCGGATGGAGCCGTTCACCGTCCGGCCATTGTGCTGGACCAGGGTCGAATCCGCCGCCGCGAGGTTCTGCCGCGACACGATCTTGAACTCCTGGCCCTCCGGCAGGTGGATGGTGGTGGCCGCCGTCTTGTCGATCGCGGTGAAATCCGCCGGATCGAGCTCCCGGGCCGGGTGCAGCTGCTTCCCGCCGAAGAACAGGAACTTGCTGCCTTCCTTGACCACGATCCCCCGGGCGATCAGCTCCTTCTCGGTGCCGATGACGTAGAACACCCGGTTCTTGTATTCGGTCAGGCGGGTGGTGCTGTCCATGTAGGCCGCCCGGGAGGTGGCCATCTCCTCATTCTGCAGGTGTGCCGTATCCAGCTTGCCGGTCAGGTCGGCGATCTGGACCTGCTGGCTCTCCACCAGGCCCCGCAGCTCCTGTTCGGTGCGCATGGCGCTGGCCTGCATGCTGTCGATGCTGACCTTGTACTCCTCGATCTGGCGCAGGAGGGTGGTGTTCCGGCTGGAGAGCGAGCGGGCCCGCTGGGTGCTCTGCTCCAGCCGGGTCTCGGTCTCGTTGAGCCGGGCCACCAGCGCCTGGACCCGCTCCAGCGCCGCCAGCCGGGCGGCGCGATCCCGCTCGGCCGGCGTGCCGGCGTCGCCGGAGGTGGCGTTGGTCACCAAGGCCGACCGGGCCCGGGACAGCTCTTCGTTGACGGAATTGACGAACTTCGAGGTCTCCAGCACCTCGGTGATCAGGCTGTCCTTCTCCGCCGCCAGCGCCTGGGCATCGGCGAGCGCCTGATTCAGTTGTTCCTTCTGCTGATTGCAGCCCAGCGCCAGCACGATCGGCACGACCCAGAACAAGCGACGCATCCTGTACCTCCAAACGGGAACCCCACTCGCCGGCCGCCACCGTGGCTGCCCAGCGGCGCGCGGGAAGGGTTGGGGCCGCGCGCAAGGTGAACGAATGCTAAACGCATTGTTCCTTGACAACCGTGACCCCCCTCACACCGCGCCATGACAATCCTGATATGCGCCTGAGAGGCCTATGCCATACAGCCGGCCCGGCCAAGGGCCGAACCGGCCGCGCCGATGCCGCACGCGGGCGCGTCAGGACGCCTTGCGGGGCCGCCTGGAAGTGTCCGCCGCGCTGGCGACCGGGGGGGGCTCCACCAGCCCGTATTTTTCCGGGTTGCTGCACACGATCGCCGCCGCCAGGATCTTGGGAACGTATTCCCGGGTCTCCGGCGGGAGCAGCTTGAGCCGGTACAGGTGCCAGAAATCCCGCTTGCTCTTCTTGAACCCGCCCGGCGTCTGGGACACCTTGCGCAGCACCCGGCGCACCCCGTTCTCGCCCTTGTTGTAGCTGGCCATGGCCAGCATGAAGGCGTCCTCGCCGAACTCCGCCAGCAAGCCGGCCAGGTACTTGGCCGCCGCCCGGGTCTGACGCGGGACGTCGGTGCGCTCGTCCACTCCGCCTTCCACCCGGAGCCCCAGGCTTCGGGCGGTCGTGGCGGTCATCTGCCACATCCCCCGAGCCCCGGCGCTGCTCCGGGCGGTGGGATCGAACTGGGACTCGGTCCAGGCCACGTAGGCCATCACCTCGGGCAGTTCCAGGGCCTTGAACTCGGCCGCGATCTGGGGCCAGTACCGGACCTTGCGGCGATAGATGATGCGGGCCGTCGGCCCCGCCTTCCGGAGTTCCTGGATGTGGAAGGCGAGCCGCTCCTTGAAGATCGGCGGCACGGTGTAGGTCTGGGCGTCGAACTGCCGCAGGATCGCCCGGATCTCCCGGTCCAGCTCGTCGCCACTCTCGGCCACCTGGGCCGCCTTCTCCTTGCTGGTCCGCGCCAGGTCCGCCAGCGTCCGCTCGGCATTGGCGGTGGCCTCCAGCAGCTGGCGTTCCAGCACCGCCAGCTTCACCGAGTCGCGCTCCGCCTCCATGTGCTTCTGGATGACGGCGATCTCCTGGTCAAACCGACTCTTGGCATCCAGCAACTGGTCAATCTTGCGCTGCTGGGTGTAGATCACCCCGCCCATGAGCGCGATGATCAGCGCCGAAATCCCGCCCACCACGCCCACGATCCGGACCCAGCGGCGCCGGGTCTGCTGCTTCATGAGGTCGCCGACCTCATGAATCGTATTCGCCATCACTTCCATGGTCCGGCGCGACTTGGTCCCGCCGGCGCGGGCCCGTTCCCCGGCCACCTTCTCCGCCGCGGCCGTCACCAGCCGGATGGCCGAGGTCGACCGGGTGCGGCCCTTGAAGGTGTCCACCATCTGCTGCGCGTCGGCGACGGCGTCGTAGTTGGGATCGAAGGTGACGGCCACCTCCACCTCGGGAGCCTGCTCGCCGCCGAACCGGATCCGGTCCCCGCTCTTGATCGCCGCACTCTGGGTCTTTTCCCCATTCACCCAGATGCCGCCGGCCTGGCCCAGGTCCAGGACGTGGTACGCGTTCTCCTTGCGGACGATCGCGGCATGGTAGCGCCCGACCTCGAGATCGAGGTCGGGATCGAAGCGCACGTCGCAGTCCCCGCTGGTCCCCACGCGGAGCGAGCGCTTCTCATACTCGATCGAAGTGCCGGCCAGACTGCCGGTGACGTGATTGATGCGGATCATGGGCGATTGGGGGAGGACCCGGGGAGCTTACCGACCCACGGCCCCGGCCGCCAGAGCGCGCCGGCGGGACGGGCCTAGTTCACCCGCACCATTCTCGCGATGGACGGCACACCCTGGCTGCTCAGCAGGAACAGCATGTAGGGACCGGGGGGGAGGCTGTTGGCGCTGGAGGGGATGCGGATACTCACACTGGAGCCGCCGCGCGTGACCTGGAGCCGGCTGAAGTATTGGCCCATGTCAAAGGAGTGGGTATTGCTGGACAACCGCACCAGCGAGACGTACTTCACGGCCGCTGGGTTCGGAGTGCCGATGCTGACCGAGGTCCCGTACCGGAGGCTGGCCGGCGCGCTGGAAACCACCGGCCGGGCGCCCGCGAAGAGGTAGGGTGGGGAAAACACCTCGGCATTCATCTCGTTGGGAATGCCGGCGCCATCACCACTGCCGGTGTGGAGGAGCCGGCCGTCGGGGAGGAGTACCGTGGTGTTGTGATAGCCTCGGGAGACCGAGTTGGAGGCCCAAGTCGTCCAGCTGCCGGTGTTCGGGTTCCAGACTTCAACCTGATGGACGGCCCCCGACAGGCTGGTGAACCCGGGCGCACTGACCCCGCCGGTGACCGCGACCTGGCCATCCGGCAGGAGGGTAGCGCTGATTTGCCGCCGCGGCACGGACATCGAGCCGGTATACTGCCACTGAGGCGAGCCCTGATTGAGGTCAATGACCTCCGCGGTCGCGGTGGGCGGGTCCCCGCCGCCGATATACACGATCTTCCCGGGCTGATACATCACCGCGCTGCCGTAGTCCCGTCCGGCCACCTGCCGATTGGCCACAAACGACCACGACCCGGTCCCGCTGGTGTTCAGATAACTCGTCCCTTGCAGTTCGCCGGCGTAGAAGACCAGTCCGTTCGGCGCCAGGAACGTCCGGGGATAGTAGGGCATCCACGCGGCGGCTCCGGTCAGTTTCCGCCATGCCCGCGTAGCGGTCGAGAACACCTCGGGAATCAGCACGGTGGCCCCGGTCTGGTCGGTGCCGCCGAGCGTCACCGCCTCTCCGCTCCCCAGCAGGGTGACCGTGGGGTACCACCGGCCTGCCGCCATGGCCGACTGTGCCGACCAGGTGCCCGTGCGGTAGTCAAAGATGTTGGTGTTCGGCAGGCCCAGGCCGTCCTGGATATGGCCGCCGGCGACAAGCAGTTTGCCACCCGACAGGAACGTGTGGCCGCTGCAGAACAGCAGGGACGGAGCACCAAAGGGGGTAAAGACGCCACTGGCGGGATCCCAGACCTGGGGGGTGCCCCCGCTGAGGCGTCCGAAGCTCAGGACCTTTCCATCCGGCAGCAGGCTGAGATGGACCGCCACGTTGACCCAGGGGAACGGCGCGCTCCAGACGCCCATCGTCGCGCTGTCCGCGGAGACCGGCCCGGAAGGAAACAGCGGATTACTGTCGAGGGAGGGTCCTTCGGGGGCCAGCTCTTCCACTTCGGGGGCGTGGGTCCCGCTCCAATCCTGACAGGCCAGGGTGGCGGCGCTGGCCAGGAGGACGAACAGCCGGACACGGCGGAAAGCGCGGGGCATCGGCCACGCTCCTGGTTGGTCTGCCGGACGGACGCGGGCGAGGTTCCCAACCTCACCTTGCAGGACTCAGGCCCAACCTATGACCCACGCCCCCACACACAAGCCTTTGGCTTGTAATGACCTGCCGTTGCCTGCCGAGGGACCGGGCCAGCTCGATGCCGCTGATCGTCGCGGCAGGACATCACCTTCACGCAGCATGGGGTGAAATCGCCAGATGATCGCCGGGTCCCGCCACCCGGCCCCACGACCGCAGTGGGCCCTGCAGGATTTGAACCTGCGTCCCTCGGATTATGAGTCCGGTGCTCTAACCGGCTGAGCTAAGGGCCCGAGGGGACCGTTCTGTGTCCTTCTACGCCCCCGCCTCCTGCGTACCGCTATACGCGAGCACGCGCTCGTACAAAGCCAGGTGCCGCTCCGCCATCAACTGCCGGGTAAACAGCTTCTCCACGCGGGCCCGCCCAGCTTCCCCCATCTTCTCGCGCTGGAAGGGGTCGCGCGCCATGGTGTCCAGCGCCTCGGCCAGCGAGCGCACATCGTGGACCGGCACCTCCAGACCGGTCTCGCCCGGCACGTTCACCTCCCGCACGCCAGTGGGCACCGCCGTGGTCACCACGGGCCGGCCCGCCGCCATGGCCTCGAGCACCACCAGACCAAACATCTCGTCGATCGTCACCGAGGGCAGCACCAGGAAATCGGCCTCGGCCATGCGGCGGGGCAGATCGTCATCGGGATACTCGCCGTAGAACCGGACCCGGTCGGCCAGGGCCAGTGCCTGGGTGAGGGTCTTGAGCCGGGGACCCTCCGGCCCTGCGCCGACGATGTCCAGCCGCAGATCCGGCACCCGTTCCAGCGCCCGCAGCAGCACATCCAGTCCCTTGAACTTCACCAGCCGGCCGATGAACAGCGCCTTGGGCGGCGCGTCGATCGGCCGCCGGGGCACGTCGGCCCAGCGGGTCTCATCGATGCCGAAGGGAATGACCTCCGTCTTGTTCTCGAAGCCGCGCAGCTCTTCGGAGAGGGCCATATGGGCCCGGCTCGGCACCACGATCGCCGCGGCCCGCCGGAGCACCGCCCGGGCCAGCAGCCGATAGGCGGGCTGCTTGCCATCCTGGTGCTGGGTCACCACCAGCGGGGTCCGCCGGCTCCGGAGCAGGCTGGCCACGTCGGCCAGGGGATGGGGATGGTGGAGGTGAATCACGTCGGCCCGCCGGCGCGCGGCGGTCAGGTAGCCGGGGGCGATCTCCTCGGATCCCAGCGCCCCGAAGGAAAAGACCCGCGTCACGGTGCTCCGTTGCCGGCCGCCGACCCGGCCGCCGACCCGGCTTTCCACCGCCACCACGGACACTTCGTGCCCCAGTGCAGCCGCGCCTTCGGCGAGGTCCTGCACCACGCGCTCCATGCCCCCGGAGCGGGGCCAGTAGTACTTGGCGAGATGAAGAATGCGCATGGGAATGGCGGGAAGTTGGGCGAGGCGGGGAGGGGAGTCAACAGACGGGGCTTCCCTTTCGGGCGGCCCCACTTATTCTGAGCCTGCCGCCATGATCCCCACGCCCAATCCTCCGCGCCCAGACCGTCCGCGCCTTCCGGGCCCCGACGCACTCCGGCCGTGCGCCGGTGCTGGCCGCCCGGGGGGCCCGGCACGGGGTCGGCCCCGGTGATCGCGCTGTGCTACGGCACCCGGCCCCAGGTCATCAAGGCCAGCGTGTTGCGGCGGGCGCTGGCCGGCATCGGCGCGGTCTACACGGTGGACACGGGGCAGCACTACGATTTTGCGCTCAACGAACTGCTCTACCAGCAGCTGGCCGTGGCAGCGCCGGACGAGTTTCTCGAGGTCGGATCCGCCAGCCACGCCGAGCAGACGGCGCTGATTCTTACTCGGGTCGAGGCCGCGTTGCAGCGAGTCGCGCCCCGGATCGTGGTGGCCATCGGCGACACCAACTCCACGCTCGGTGTGGCCCTGGCCGCCGCCAAGCTCCGGATCCCGGTCGTGCACGTCGAAGCCGGATTGCGGGCGCGCGACCGGATGATGGCCGAGGAACTCAACCGCCGAGCCGTTGACGCCATTGCCTCCCTGCTCTGCACCCCCTGTCGCTCGGCCACGGAGCGGATGCGGGCGGAGCACCCGCACACGGTCACCGCGGAAACCGGCGATGTCTCTCTGGATGTCCTGCAGGGCGCGCTCCCGCGCCTGCCGACGGCAGGAAGCATCGTCCCCGGTCTGGCATCCGTATACATTTTTGCGACGCTGCACCGGGCAGAGCTCACCGACGATCCCAAGCTGCTCCACGGCGCGCTCCGGTCGCTGGAGGCGCTGGATCACCCCGTGGTGCTGGCGGTACACCCGAGAACCCGGGAGCGCCTCGACGAGCGGGCCGACCGCCGCTCCTCGCCGGAGCCGCATTCCGGGACGCTGACGCTGATCCCCGCGGTAGGGTACCTGGAGAGTCTGGCGCTGACGCGTGGGGCGGCAGCGGTCGTCACCGACTCCGGCGGGCTGCAGCGGGAGGCCTACTGGCTGGGCACGCCATGCGTCACCCTCCGCCAGGAGACCGAGTGGGAAGAGACCCTCACCAGCGGCGCCAATCACCTTGTCCCACCGACCCACGCCACCCAGGCCCTCGGCGCCGCGGTGGAGGCGCAACTGCTCCGCTGGGCGGACGGGAAGCGCTGGACGCCCGACGCCTACGGCAGCGGCCACGCCGCCGAGGCGGTGACTGCCGCGATCGAGGCCCTGCCCTGATATGCGCGCGATAATCATCTCCCACACGTACATCGATCCCGCCACCCGCGGCAAGCTCAAGGCGCTGGTGGGACTCGGCTGTACCCTCAGTGTGGCGGTGCCGGCGCGGTGGTCGCCCAGTGCGCGGGGACCGCTGCTCAGCGCCTCCTGGGGCAACGACGGGGGCATCCGGATCGTCCCTATTCCCGTGTCCGAGGAGCGGGGCGAAGGGGTCACTTGGCGGGCCGGCGAGTTGTACCGGTTAATGAGCGACTTCCGCCCCGACATCGTGCAGATCGAAGCCGAACCGTGGACGCCGGCCGCCGCCACCGCCAGCGCCAAGGCCGAGCGTCTGAAGCGCCCCGCGGTGCTGTTCGGGTGGGAGAGCATCACTCGGAGCTACAGCATGCGTGAGGCCTGGCGTCGGCGCCGGACGCTGGGGCGGGCGCGGGCGCTCATCGGTGGCAACCGGGTGGCGGCGGCGATTCTCTCCCGCGAACGGCCCGACGCCCCCGTTACGGTCATCCCCCAGCTCGGCCTCACCCCGCCGCTGGAGGTCATCCGGCCCGAGCAGGGGCCGCTTTCGCTCTGCTTTGTGGGGCGCCTGGTGCCGGAGAAGGGACTCGACACCCTGTTCCGCGCCTGCGTGAAGCTGCTGGGCCGCTGGACGCTCACCGTGGTGGGAAGCGGCCCCTCGCAGGAAACCCTCGAGGCGCTGGCGGAACGCCTGGGCATCGCCTCGCGAATCACCTGGCGCGGCGCCATCCCGGGGGAAGAACTCAAGGGCCTCTGGTCCGGCGTGGATTGCCTGGTCATTCCCTCCCGGACCACCCCGGAATGGGTCGAGACGTTTCACCAGCCCCTGGTGGAGGCCATGGGCCACGGGGTGACGGTGGTCGGCAGCGACTCCGGCGCGCTGCCCGAGTTGATTGATACCGCCGGGCTGGTGGTGCCGGAGGACGACGTCACCGCGCTGACCGGCGCCCTGCAGCACCTGGCCGATTCCCCGCGCGAGCGGGCCCGGCTCGGACGGGAGGCCCGGCTCCGGGTCATGAGCGAGTACGTCGATGACGCCGTCGCCCGACGGACGATGGAGTTCTGGGAGAGTGTGGTACGGAGCTAGCCTGCTTGCCCCTCTCCCCTCCCCACCGCATCTTCCCCCGATGATTCTGAAAACCGTTCGACCCGTACTGCGGATGCTGGCCCTGGGCCTGGTGCTCTCGGCCGGCGCCGCGGGCCGGTCCGCCGCCCAGGTCCCGTCCGGCCAGCAGCTGCCTTCCCCCGCGGAGGCCCAGCGCCTGCTTCAGGAGCGCCCCGAACTGGCCCGGGAAATCCGCAGCCGGATCGGCGGCTCGGGACTCACCCGGCCCCAGGTCCGGGCCCGGCTCCGCGCCGCCGGCTACCCGGAGAACCTGCTGGACGCGTACATGGAGGGCTCCGACACCACCCGGGTGCTCCATCCCGGGTCGGATGTGCTGGACGCGGTCCGGGCGCTGGGCGTCGTCAGTGTCGAGGAGGCCGACTCCCTCTACGTGCTCACCGATTCCGCCCAGGCCATACGGGATTCGCTCCGGGCCGATTCGCTGCTGATGAAAGGCCGGGGCCTCGAGGTTTTTGGCCTTTCCCTCTTTCACCGGTCGACCAGCCTCTTCCTTCCAGCCCTGGCGGGCCCGGTGGGCGCCAGCTACCGCCTGGGTCCAGGGGACGGCCTGGTGCTGATCCTTACGGGCGACGTCGAGGTCGCGCATGAACTCACCGTCACCCGGGAAGGCTTCGTCGCCATCCCCCAGGTGGGACAGCTGTACGTGGCCAACCTGACATTGGCCGAACTGGAAGACCTGCTCTACACTCGGCTGGGGCGGGTCTATTCGGGCGTGCGGCGGGGCGCCGGCGCCACCACCCGTTTCAGTGTGAGTGTGGCGCGTCTCCGCGCGGTCCAGGTCTTTGTGGCGGGCGACGTGTCCCGTCCGGGCTCGTTCCAGCTGTCGGCCGCGGGCACCGCCATGACGGCGCTGTACGCCGCCGGCGGTCCCACCGAGAACGGCTCCTTCCGCCGCATCGAGATCCGCCGAGCCGGCGCCCTGGCCGACTCCCTGGATCTCTACGACTACCTGCTCCGGGGCGACAACCGCCACGATGCCCGGCTGGAAAACGGCGACGTGATCTTCGTGCCGGTGCGGGGGACCCAGGTGAAGCTGACCGGCAAGGTGGTCCGCCCAGCGATCTACGAACTCGGAGCCGACGAGACGCTCCAGGACCTGCTCCAGGCCGCCGGCGGGTTCGAGGCCGATGCGCTCCGCCGCCGGGTCCAGGTCGATCGCATCCTGCCACCGGCCCAGCGCCAGCCCGGCGGCCGGGACCGGGTGGTCATCGACCTGGCCTCGGATCAGTTCGTGGAGGGCTTCGGCCCCGCCTTCCCGCTGGCCCCCGGGGACTCGGTGTCGGTCTTCGCGGTGGCGGAGCGCCGCCGCAACGTGATCACCGTGCTCGGCAACGTCTGGACGCCGGGGCTGGTGGGACACTCGCCCGGCATGCGTCTCTCCGATGCCGTCCGGCTGGCCGGCGGGCCCAAGCCGGATGTCTACCTGGGCCAGATCCTGGTCAGCCGCCTCCAGGACGACTCCACCCGGGTGCAGCTGCGCTCCAGCTTCGCGGATTCCACCGGGCGCATTGCGAATGACCTTCCCCTGCTGGAAGATGACGAGGTCACGGTCTTTTCCCGCTCCGCGTTCCGGCCGCTCCGGTATGTCGTCGTCACCGGCGCCATCCGGAAGCCGGGCCGGCTCCCCTTCCGGGAGGGCATGACCCTGCGCGATGCGGTGCTGCAGTTGGAGGGGCTCACCGAGGACGCGTACCTGTCGGAGGCGGAGATCGCCCGCATGCCGGCCGACAGCCTGCGCTTGCGCGGCCGGGTGGCGGAGACCCTAAGAGTGCCGCTCGACTCGACCTATGTGTTTGACCGGGACGCCACCGGCCGATACCTCGGCCCGCCCGGGCGGGGCGCCCCGGTCGGCGGAGCGAGGGAAGTTTCCCTGGCTCCGTATGACAACGTCCTGATCTTCCGCCAGCCCGACTGGGAGTTGCAGCGCACCGTGGTCATCGAGGGACAGATCCAGTTCCCGGGCCGGTACGCGCTGATTACCCGCACCGACCGGCTGGTGGACCTGATTCATCGGGCCGGCGGCCTGACCAAGGAAGCCTACTCTGCGGGCGTCCGGTTCTACCGTTCTTCCGACCGCGGGGGCCGGATCGGCGTCGATCTCCCCCAGGCCCTCACCGACCCGTCGTTCCGGGACAACCTGATTCTCTCGGGCGGCGATTCGATCGTCATCCCCGAGTACATCCCCGTGGTGTACGTGCGCGGGGCCGTGAACGCCCCGATGTCCGTCACTTACGTGAAGGGCAAGGGTCTGGACTATTACGTCAACTCGGCGGGCGGCTACAGCCGCGATTCCGACCGCAACCGTTCCTATGCCACGCAGCCCAATGGCAAGGTGGAAAGCGTGGACAAGAACTGGTGGTTCCTGCCGGACAGCAAGCCGGAGCCACTGGCGGGCGCGGAAATCTATGTCCCGGAGAAGGACCCGACGGACAAGAAGGACTGGCTCGGATTTGCGGGCTCGCTGGCTCAGATTCTCGCCAGCCTGACGGCGGTGGTGGTGGTGGTGCTGAGGCCGTAGGGCGGTTGGGCGGTTAGGCGGTTGGACGGTTGGAGGCCGAAGGGTGGGATCCGAGAGGACCCCACCCTTTATTGTGCTCGCACTAACCGCCTAACCGCCTAACCGTCCAACCGCCCAACCGTCTATTCTGTCCCCCTCCCCCCGGACTCCCGCCGCGCCCCCTCCTGGCGCACCGGCATCCCGGCCAGGGACGCCTCGTAGTCCGGCACCAGCCGCCGCAGCAGGGCGCGCAGTTCTTCCGCGGGCCAGCTCTCGTGTGCCGCAAGGATCAGGTCGTTGGCCACGGTGGTGACCCCGACGGGCAGCGCCGCGTTCTTTGCCCGGAGCACCTTGGGATGATCGGTCGGAGAAGCATGCTCGGCGTCGAAGAAGAGCTCTTCATACAGCTTCTCGCCCGGCCGGGTTCCGCTGAACCGGATCTCGATGTCCTTGCCCACTTCCTTCCCCGACAGCCGGATGAGGTCGGCGGCGAGGTCCGCGATCTTGACCGGTTCTCCCATGTCCAGCACGAAGACCTCGCCGCCCTGGCCCATGGCCCCCGCCTGGAGGACCAGTTGCACCGCTTCGGGGATGGTCATGAAGTAGCGCTTCATCTCCGGATGGGTCACCGTGAGCGGCCCCCCGTCGGCGATCTGCTTGAGGAAGGTCGGGACCACGCTGCCCCGGCTGCCCAGCACGTTGCCGAAACGCACCGCCACGAAATTCCGGCCCTCTTCTTCGGCGGTGATCTGGACAATCTGTTCGGCCACCCGCTTGGTGGCGCCCATGACGCTGGTGGGGCGCACCGCCTTGTCAGTCGAGATCAGGACCAGGTGTTCCACCTGCCCTACGGCGGCGGCCTCCACCACGTTGCGGGTGCCGAGCACGTTGTTGAGCACCGCCTCGGCGATGTTGTCTTCCATCAGAGGCACGTGCTTGTGGGCCGCGGCATGGAAGACGGTGAAGGGCTCCCAGCGCTCGAACACCCGCAGCATCTGCGGGCCGTCCTTCACGTCGGCAATCACCGCCTCCACCCGGAGGTGGGGGAAGCGCTGGGCCAGCTCCTGCTGGATGCCGAAGATCGAGTTCTCCCCGTGGCCCAGCAGGACCAGCCGGGACGGCTCGAGCCCGCAGATCTGGCGGCAGAGTTCGGCGCCGATCGAGCCGCCCGCGCCGGTCACCAGCACGGTGCGCTCGGTGGCCAGATCCTGCACCTGGTGGAGGTCAATCTTGACCGGATCGCGGCGCAGCAGGTCCTGGATCTCCACTTGCCGGAGGGCGAAGGGATCGAACCGCCCGGACATGATGTCCGAGATCCCCGGCAGCGTCCGGGTCTTCACTTCCGCCTCGGTGGCGGCCAGCACCAGCTCGCGGACCTTCTTGCCCGGGGCGTTAGGCATGGCGATCAGCACCTCGGCCACGCCATGCTCCAGGCAGATGTCCGCGGTGTCCTTGAGCGGCCCCAGCACCGGCAGCCCGTGCAGTTGGTGCCGCTGCTTGTCGGGATCGTCATCCACAAAGCCGATCGGGGTCAGGCCGAGCTGGGGACTGCCCCTGAGCTGCTTGACGAGCATCCCGCCGGCGACGCCCGCCCCGGCGATCAGCACCCGCCGCGAGCCCACCGCCTGCCCGGTCTGGTGCCACTCAATGGAGCGGAGAATGAGCCGGGGCAGCGCCACCACAAACGCTGTGAGCAGGCCGTCGTTGGCCAGCACCCCCAGCGGGACGCGCAGCGTGGTGACTCCCGCAATCGGCAGCACCCAGGCGCCGAGGCCCAGACAGAGCAGCGCCGAGAGGCCGGTGGCGAGCAGAATGCTTTCCAGTTCCGAGACCGAGGCGAGACGCCACAGCCGTCGGTACAGCCCGAAGATGAGCAGCAGGCTGATCTTGATGGGGAGGGCAAACAGCAGGTAGGTCGCGGCGATCCGGGGATAGTCCCCCGGCCAGGAGAGACCTTCGAACCGGAGCGCGAAGGCCAGCAGCGTGGCAACCGGCACCAGCGCCAGATCGATTGCGAGCAGGTGCCGGTTTCGGAGTCCGTTCCGAGTCAGAGTCGCCATGTGGCCTTGGAGGGGGGCCGCCCGGGCCGCAGGTGCGGTGTCGGCGGTGCGTGTTACGTCATGATAATCTATCCGTGGTCATGCCGGCGTCAATCGGAAGCGGAGCCTCAACTTAGGGGGTTCATCCACACCCGCCGCACCGGGTTTCCCAACCGGCCGTCCCCGGGTATCCTTTCCACTCGTGTTCCCATCGGAGGCGCAATGCTGTCGGACGCTGGTGGCATCACCGTTTTGGTGGACCCGGTGGCCGGGGCGCCAACGGTTCATCGGGCCGCACTGGAGGCGGCGGCGCTGGCGCATCCGGGGGCGGTGGTGGCGATCATTGCTGCTGGCGGCGTCGAGCTGGCTCGTGCGGTGTACGGTCCTGCGGCGGCCGTGGCTGACCCTCCAGCCTGGCGCCTCGAGACCCCTGTCCCCGCACCCCGTCGCGTGGCCTTGCTGGATCGGGATGGCACCGTCATCGAGGATCGGCACTATCTGGCCGACCCTGCCGGCGTCACCTTGCTCCCGGGCGCCGTGGCCGGACTCCGTTCCCTGGTGCAGCACGGCGTGCTGCCGGTCATTCTCACCAATCAGAGCGGCATCGGGCGCGGACTGGTCCGCCCGGAACAGCTGGAGGCCATCCATCGCCGACTGGAAGAGGTACTGGCGGAGGCCGGCATCATCCTTGGCGGTATCTTCAGCTGCCCGCACCTGCCAGAGGCGGGGTGCGCGTGCCGTAAGCCGAGTGCGGGCCTCGCGCGCCGGGCGGCCGCAGAGCTGGGATTCGAGATTGCCGACGCGGTCGTCGTGGGAGACAAGAGTTCGGATCTGGAGCTGGGACACCGGCTGGGGATCCCGGCAGTCCTGGTCGGGACCGGTGCGGGCATGGACACCCTCAGGTCCCGGGCGGTGGCAGCCGATTATCTGGTGGATGACCTGACCAGCCTGGCGGCACTGCTGGTCCACCCCGCGGGACTGCCGGTACCGGTACCGGCGGCACGCGGTTGAAACCCTCGGAGCAGACCATGGCGCACGCCTCAACCCCCGCGGAACAGGTCCGCCAATACCTGCTGGAGACCGCCGAGGTCCAGCGGCGGACGGCGGACAAGTGCGCCGAGGCGGTGGCCGATGCGGCGGCGCGCTGCGCGGCTTCGCTCCGGGCGGGCGGCAAGCTGCTGTTCTGCGGCAATGGCGGGAGCGCGGCGGACTGCCAGCATCTGGCCGCGGAGTTTGTCAGTGGGCTCAACCACGCGCGTCCGAGACCGGCCCTGGCGGCCATCGCCCTGACGACGGACACATCGCTGCTGACGGCGTGCGCCAATGACTTCGGGTTCGAGCGGGTGTTCGAGCGTCAGGTCGAGGCGCTGGGACGGCGGGGGGACGTGCTGATCGGCATCTCGACCAGCGGGAAGTCCGTCAACGTGCTGCGGGCGCTGGAGCGGGCCAGGGCGCTGGCGATGACCACGATTCTGTTGACTGGAGAGGGCGGCGGGGAGGCACTTCCGCTTGCGGACGTGGCCATTCGGGTGCCCAGCGGGGATACCCAGCACGTGCAGGAGGCCCATATCGCAGCCGGCCACATCCTGTGCGGGTTGATCGAACAGGCGCTCTTCCCCGCCCCGCCCAGTCGCTGATCCGGGCCGCCCCTAGGGGCGGCCGGACCCTCCGGGGACGAGCCTGGCGGCGCAGGCCGCCGAGTGGTCCGCGACCCGATCAGTGCCGACGCGCACCGCCACACAGATCGCATCGTCCGCGGCATCGATGTCCCCGTCACCATCGCTGTCGCCGACCCGGCGCACCGGGAACGCCTGGGTATACACCCGGCTCCCTTCGGCGTTGGTCACCTCGGCACGCACATACACCGCCCCCGGAGGCAGGAGGCTGAAATCCAGGGTGGTGAGGTTGTCTTCGATATCCAGCCGGCGTCCGTTGCTGATCCACGTGACGGTACCAGCGGTCGCGATGGTCAACGAAGTCGTTCCGCGCACGATCGAATCAATGATCGGGAACTGGCCCTTCGTGATCCCAATGTCCTCGACAGCCAGCACCGCCCTGCGTTCCATGGCCATCCGCAGGGCGCCCGGCGTCGCTGCACCCGCCAGGACCAGGATCTTCCCGCTGTCACGGGTCCGTGCGCTCAGCCTGGGGCTGGGATTGTCCGGCCCAAAGTGGTCGTTGACCGCGATGCCGATGGTCGACTGATTTTTCAACAGCCGCAGGTCCCATGCGGCACGCAGCATGTCGTTCCGGTCCACTGTGGTAAAGTAGGGGTCGACCCCCTCCTCGATGCGGTAGCGCGCAAAAGCGGAGTAGATCTCCATGCCGGCGTAGCGATCCAGCCGGGAAACCGCCGCCGGGCCGTCCCACGGATGGGCCAGGAAGGCCATTCCGCCGTAGCGGTTGATGAGCGCAATGGCCTCCTGGCTGCTGGCGTACTGCCAGGGGGCGCGCAGGGGTGTGGGGGTGACCGAGTCCTGCCAGCGCTCGATGTACGTGCCCAGGAACGGGGAGGTCAGGTGGGCATACCCGACCTGCTCGGCGTTGGGGATGAAGAACTTGATACTGGTCAGCTGACCCAGGAACAGCCCCGGCAGCCAATCCGTGACCGGCCAGGGGACGCTGGTCCGGGCGTAGGACAGCGCACGGGCGCCGCTGTAGTCCATCAGGCTCACGACATCGTATCCGGCCAGGTCGTACGCCCGGATGCGGTTCACCGCCGTGCCGGTGTGATCGTGGAGCTGCACCTTGAGCCGGTAGTCCGTGCTCCAGTTGACCCCCGCGTAGGGGCTGCTGTACACCCGGGCCCCACCGCCGCGCGGCGTGGCGGCACGGAGTGCCCCAGCCGCAGGAACCAGCGCGGCCGGGGTGACGCTTTCGGGCGAGGAGACAGCCTCGCTGCGGCACGACCAGAGCGCGCCCGCCGTCGCAGCCACTCCAAGGCAGCGTTGCACGAGGCGACCGCCGGTGGTGCGGCGACAACCCCGGGTTTGTCCGTCCTGCGGTGGCAGCGGCGGGTGCTTCATGAGCCTCCGAACAGGCGGCGGAGAGCGCTTCGGGGGTGGGTCAGATCGTGCATGGCCTGGCGCCCGAGCGAGGTGAATTCGGCGTAGTCAGGATCGGCGTTCCGGGAGGAACGCGCGGTGACCTCGCGCACCAGACCGACGCCCAATCCCGCCATGCCGCCCAAGATGAGTGCCAGCAAGGCCTTAAGTGCCAGGTAGAGACGGTCCGGCCGGGCCGGGAAGGACGGCTCCTCAAGCACCGTAAACACCGGGGTATCCCGTACTTCATCGATCTTTGCCTGTTCGAAAGCTTGGGGATAGTGAAATGTACAGCAGTTGCTCCTCGCTCACCCGGCGCGCCAGCCGATCCTGCTGGAAGACCAGCAGCGGTGAGTTCCGGTACGCCCGGTTCCGCTCCCTCGTCGCGGAATTAGTGAGTGCACTCAACCACGACCGGCCCCGGCCCGCGCTGGCTGCGCTGGCGCTAACCACCGACACGTCCTTCCTGACGGGAAACGCGAACGATTTCGGGTTTGAGCAGGTGTTCGGACGCCAGATCGAAGCTCTGGGGAGGCCGGGTGACGTGCTGCTGGCGCTCACCACCAGCGGACACTCGCCCAATGTCCTGCACGCGCTGCATGTGGCCCGGGCCTGCGGGCTAGTGACAGTACTCCTGACCGGTGAAAATGGCGGCCGGGCCCTGCCGCAGGCCGACGTGGCCATTCGGGTTCCCAGCACGGACGCCCAGCATATCCAGGAGGCGCACATCGCGCTGGGACACTGCCTTTGCAGGTTGGTGGAGCCGGATGTGGATCTCAATGCGACACGCCCTCTCCCTTGACGACCCTCAAGAATGTGAGTCCGAGAATCTTGAGGTCCATAAGGAGCGAGCGCCGGCTGAGGTACTCGCCGTCAAGTCGGACCTTCTCGGGAATGGACAGTTCGTCCCGGCCATTCACCTGGGCCCAGCCCGTTATCCCTGGCACCAATTCATGGACGCCGTGCTGCGTTCGCAACGCAGTGAGATCATCCTGGTTGAAAAGCGCTGGGCGCGGGCCGACGAAGCTCATGTCGCCCTTAAGGATGCTCCACAACTGAGGGAGTTCGTCTAGACTTGAACGCCTCAGAAATCCTCCAATGGAGGTCAGGTAGGACCATGGGTTCACCAGGAGATGGGTCGCTATGGCCGGGGTGTCAATTCGCATCGTCCGGAATTTCGGCATGCGAAACGTCCGGTTGTGCCGTCCGACCCGATCAGACCAGTGGATCACTGGTCCCTGCGAGGTGAACCGCACCATTACGGCGATCAGTGCAAGCGGCACCGCCAGGACGATGAGGGCGGCAGCAGCGACCACGATATCGAAGAGCCGCTTCATGAGATGCTCGCGCGAGCGTGGGCCGGTCGGACTGCGAGCCTCAACCCTTCGTCAACCGACATGACTGGGGTCCATCCCAGTAGCCGCTGCGCCTTTCTCATGTCGACCCGGAGACTGCCGCACAACCGCTCCATTGCATCTCGCCGTCCAACCAGCGATGCCAAAGCAATCAGGAGGGGAACCGGGACCGGAACAAGGCGCGCCCGCACACCCAGCGCTGCTGCG
>Ga0163144_10004760_pt1 | contig 30445 bp, 26 predicted proteins | sample OliLak19BULKMAT1_FD_123175 | JGI IMG/M metagenome (GOLD analysis project Ga0163144, IMG submission 123175) | Freshwater microbial mat bacterial communities from Lake Vanda, McMurdo Dry Valleys, Antarctica - Oligotrophic Lake LV.19.BULKMAT1 | ecosystem: Environmental > Aquatic > Freshwater >... | reverse complement strand
TTTTGAAATTACCAAAGACATTGCGGTTATTCCAAACTTTATTGATTTCAGTCGATTTAAAAAATTAGATAAAGAACATTTTCGAAAAGTAATAGCTAAAAATGGCGAAAAAATAATTGTGCACACTTCCAACTTCCGCAAAGTAAAACGCGTGGAAGATGTAGTAAAAGTATTCTGCAAAATAAAGGAATCGATTCCGGCAAAATTATTATTAGTTGGTGATGGCCCTGAGCGGCAGAACGTTGAGAAACTGACGCGCCAAGTTTGTACGGAAGACGATGTTTACTTTTTAGGTAAGCAAGAAGCTGTAGAAGAACTGCTCGCCATTGCCGACCTATTTGTATTGCCTTCCGAAACCGAAAGTTTTGGCTTGGCCGCGCTTGAAGCAATGGCTTGTGGGGTGCCTGTAATTTCTACCAACACAGGTGGCATTCCCGAAATCAACATCCAAGGTGTAACTGGCTATCTCAGTAATGTTGGCGAAATCGACGACATGGCTAAAAACGCCATACACATTTTAAGCAATGAAGAAACCCTAGCTCAATTCCGCAAAAACGCAATCAAACAGGCAAACCAATTTTCGCTGGATAACATTTTGCCAATGTATGAAGCGTATTATAAAGAGGTGATTGAGCGGGAGAAGTGATTAAGTTGATGGTTGGTATTAAATTTCTAGTTGTGGTTTACATTCACTGACAATTATTATTAGAATTGTGTTATGTCGCTATTTAACCCAAAAGGATTTAACCTAAATTAATCATTAGCCATAATCAAATTAACAAACCTATAGCTTTAGTTGGGTTTAACCCGAATAGCAAACAATTTGAAAAGAGCATGTTATTGGAAGCAAACAGCTGATTTTATTACTTATTAAAAGATGTTACGATTTCTATTGCTTATTCTGGGTTTCTCCTCTAAGCACCCAAATGTCATCTGTTAATGGTTTTTATGTGGTGTTAAATTCCTCTTGCACCCTTTTGTAAGGTAGTTCTTTTAACCCAAATTAATCAATACACATTAGTAAATCAACCAAACTATCGATTTAGTTGGGCTTATCCTGTGTAGAAAACAATTTGAAAAGAGCATGTTATTGTCAGGAAACATCTAATTTTAGTATAAACTATAAAATGTTGCGACTTCTATTGCTTATTCTGGGTTTAACTAAGTCTAAATGTTAGTTATGGTAAAGTTGTATTTACGGCATCTTTTCACAGAGGTATTGCCTCAAATTTTTATGAAATGGAATGAACAAATTGAAATTTTCGTTGTTTAGACCTGCATAGGGAAAATTTTAACACCATTTTACAAAGTATACCAAATTTTTTAAACATGAAAAAAATGAACAACAAAAATCTATTTTTAGCATCACTGGTTGTATTTCTGTCTGCTGCATCTTGTGATCAAATTTCAGAAAAAGCCAATCAGGAAGCACAAAAAGTAGTTACTCAAACCAACGAAAAAGTGCAAAAGACAATCGATGATTTGGGGTTGGTTTATGTTGAAGAAGGAGCGCAAGACGTTATTACATACGATGAGGTGAATGCAGCTCAGCAAGCGTGGTGCGATGCGTTGGTTAAAATAGGTAAGTTAAAAGAAGAAGGGGGAGACTACAAAGCGTTTGCCGAACAAGTGCTTTCAGAAGCATATAATTATGACCATGGCAAGGTGTTTTTTAAACCAACATTAGCGTATGGTGACCAAACATTCAGAAATGATAAAAAGGGAGCATTAGCCTACTTTATAGGCAGCGATCCTGATTATCCAAATGACAAAGGTTTTGCATTGACACCTTGGGTAAAAGCAAGATACGATAATACAGGTAATGGTAATGAAGGCATACAAATCTATGGGTCTATTGCAATTACCATGGGAAATGTGTGGGTAACACCAAAAGATGGAAAGGAAGTGATGGTAGATAAAACATGGGTTTTCAAAAAAGGTAAAGATGGAAAATTACGCATTATTGTTCACAAGTCAGCCCTACCATTTAACCCCAATAATTAACTATTAAAGGCTAAAGTCGAATTGATAGCCTAACTCTTTTTGATATGAAAAAAATATTTATTCTTAATTTCGTCCTTATTATTTCTTGCCTATTTAATGAATTAAATGCGCAGAACAATCGATTAACTACTACCAATAATATTGGTTGGTATAATTATTTTGGAACGTTTAAAGTATCTGACAAAGTTGGAATTCACACCGAATACCAATGGCGAAGGAATGATTACGTTACCGACTGGCAGCAAAGCATGTTGAGAGTAGGTGTAAATTATAATTTAAATCCAAGGGTATTATTTAGAACAGGTTATGCTTGGATTGAAACCTTTGCTTATGGAGAAATACCTTTGAATGGTTTGGGTAGAGATTTTACGGAACACCGTATTTTTGAAATGGTGCAACTTTCACACAAGGAAGGTATTGTGGATTTTTCACATCGATTTATGTTAGAACAGCGCTTCGTGGGCAAGTATAGTTCAGCCGACGAATTAGTAGAAGACGAATTTCCACTACTAAACAGAATGCGATATATGGTTAGAGTTCAAGTGCCATTAAAAGGTAAAGAGATGAAAGATAAGACACCTTATTTTGCAATTTACAATGAGGTATTTATAGGATTTGGTGAAAATGTAAATGCTAATATATTTGACCAAAATAGGACAGGCATTTTATTGGGCTATCGCTTTAATAAAAGTGTTAGAATTGAAGGAGGCTATCTAAATCAAATAGTACAATACGGCAGACAGATAGAAGGAAAGAATGTATTTCAAAATAATAAGGGTGTTATTTTAAACGCTAATTTTAATTTTGATTTGACAAATAAGTCAGAGCAATAAAGGCTGCTGCCAATATTTTAGTATTAGACGCGGTTCCGACTTTTTTCAAAGTCGCTTATGCTTCCTATTTTTTTTCGTTATTGCCTTTGTAAAAGGTATTGAGTTTGCAGCGTTCATTGGTTTTGTATTGGTTGAGGTGGGCGTTTATACATTTGATAATACTTTTACCTTTAGTATATTTGTGTTTCAACATAAATAAGGATGCCATTTAATATCCAACTTATGATAGAAATATACCAATAGTTCCAATTCTCAAAATTGATTGAAATAGCAGAAATGAAAAAATCAACAATTATTATTTGTTTTTTAGCAAAAAGCAACAATAGTTTATCTCAAGCTGAAGATTCTGCTATTAAAATAGATTTTGGAAAAAGGGTTCAATTTACATCTGCTGATTCAATGTTTACAATTGCAACAGGAGGAAGAATTCAAAGTCTGTTTGAAGCTAAAAGCAATATTACTAATGAAGCTACAGGTGCCGACTTTTTGCTTCGAAGGTGCCGTTTAAATATTCAAGGTATTGTATTTAATCCCCAATTTACATGTCGAATTCAACTGGGTTTTGCTCACGGTGATATTACTTCAGGCAATAGTGTGGTGCAGAATAATTTAATATTGGGAGACGCCATACTTTTTTACAAACCTAACAAATGGTTCAGAGTTGGTTTTGGTCAGACAAAACTTCCGGGAAATCGTCAAAGACAAATCTCATCTGCAAATCTTCAATTGTTGGAACGTTCTATTGCAAATAATAATTTTACATTAGATAGAGATAAAGGTATATGGTTATATACCAATTTCGATATTAATAAAACAGTGTTAAAATCTACGCGCGCAATTTCAAGTGGTGAGGGCAGAATTGTATCTGCTAAAAACGGCAAATTAAGTTACGCGGCCCGATTGGAATTTTTACCGCGATGTGAGTTTACAAAAGCTGGAGACTATGTTGAAGCAGACATTGAAATAAAAAGCAAACCAAAGCTTGCCATTGCAAGTGTATATAATTTTAACACTGATGCAACCAGAACAATGGCGCAACTTGGCGATTTTTTATACAACTCAGAAACAGCAAATATTCAATATTACGGTGCAGATTTGCTCTTTAAATATAAAGGCTTTTCTCTTGAATCAGAATTCTACAATAGAAATTCCGACAACGCTATAATTACAAACAACGCAGATTCAACGCAAAGTAATTATGATATTGCTGGAAATACTTTTATGATTCAAGCGGGCTATTTCGTTTCTAAAACAAACAACATTGCAATTAAGTACGCTCAAATTAATCCTGATAAGGAGGTTGCTTCCATAATAAATGCACAAAAAGAATACGTAATCGGATTTTCACATTACTATTACCCAAATTAATCAATAAACATTAGCAAACCAAAAAAACCATCTATTTAGTTGGGTTTAAACTGAATAGCAAACAATTTGAAACGAGCATGTATTTTGCTTGAAACATTTAATTTTATTACAAAATATAAAATGGTATTATTTCTATTGCTTAATCCGGGTTTAATAAACATAGTTTAAAGATGCAATCCGATGTAACCTATTTATAAAATGGTGATATTAATAGTGTAATCTATAGGTTTTCTGGTGTTGTTATATTTTAATGTGAAATCAGTAGTAAGCATACCCAATAAAACGCATAGACAATGCTAATCATGAATTCAAAATATCTCATAAAAAGTGTAACCATTGTAAATGAAGGTCAAAGGTTTACGTGTGATATACTCATATTTGACAGTCTTATTCAGAAAATTGGCAACATAAAAGCGGAACCGGGCTTTTTTGTTATTGATGGAACAGGCAAATATTTATTTCCAGGAATAATTGACGGGCAAGTTCATTTTCGAGATCCTGGTCTTACACACAAGGGAGATTTATATTCTGAAAGTAAAGCAGCTATAGCAGGTGGTGTAACTTCCTTTATAGATATGCCTAATACTGTTCCAAACGTATTGACTATTAAGACGCTTGCTGACAAATATGAGTTGGCAGCGAAAAAATCATTGGCAAATTTTTCCTTCTTTTTGGGTATTAATGATGATAATATCGACGAAATAATTAAAACAGATACTTCAAAGTTAATAGGTGTTTCTGATGATGGATTGTATTTTACAAAGAAAGGGAATTTGCTTGCAGATAATCCTGCAACTATGGAAAAATTGTTTTCAAACTGCAAATCAATAATTGCTATTCATGCTGAAAAGGAGCAAATAGTAGAAGCAAATGAAGTAATTTACAGAGCGCAATATGGTGAGCATATACCAATTGAGTTTCACCCATTAATTAGAAGTGAGCAAGCATGCTATGAAGCAACCAAACAAGCAATTGATTTGGCAAATAAACATAACGCTAGATTACATATTTTGCACTTAACTACTGAAGCTGAAACGCATTTATTCCGAAACGATATTCCTTTAAGTGAAAAAAGTATAACAACAGAGGTTGCTGTACACCATCTTTGGTTTTCTGAAAATGACTATCAACGTTTAGGTTATTTAATTAAATGGAACCCTGCAATAAAAACTGAAAAAGACCGGCAAGGTTTATTAAAAGCATTATTGGACGATAGAATTGATATTATAACTACCGATCATGCACCACACACTCTGGAAGAAAAACAACAGCCTTATTTTCAATCATTGTCTGGAGCACCTTTAGTGCAGCATTCGTTAAATTGTATGTTGGCGTTTTACGAACAAGGAATCATTTCGTTGGAGAAGATTGTAGAAAAAATGTGCCATAACCCTGCAATACTTTATCATATTTCAAAAAGAGGATTTATTAGAGAGGGATATTATGCAGATTTAACCTTAGTCGATTTAAATTCAAAATGGACTGTGGCAAAAGATAATATTTTATATAAATGTGGTTGGTCACCATTAGAAGGAACAACTTTTCAAAGTAAAGTCATCAAAACCTTTGTAAACGGAAATTTGGTTTACGACGATGGTCATTTTGATGAAACTGTTAAGGGAGAAGCATTGCAAATTTCAAATTAAATTTTTATATGAAAAGAATATTTATTACAGGTAATGGAACAGATATAGGGAAAACTGTAATATCAGCTATTATAACAGAAGCGTTACAAGCAGATTATTGGAAACCAGTCCAGGCGGGCGAACTGGATAATACAGATACCATGAAAGTGAAACAATTAGTTTCCAATTCCAAAACTGTTTTTCATCCTGAAAGATTTAAGCTGCATCAGCCACTATCGCCGCATGCTGCAGCAGAAATTGACGGAGTAAAAATCCAATTAAAGGATTTTTCGCTTCCAAATACTGACAATCATTTAATTATTGAAGGTGCTGGTGGTTTAATGGTTCCGCTGAACAACCAAATTTTAATTGCAGATTTAATTTCCTATTTAGATGTAAGCGTTATTTTAGTGTCCCGAAATTATTTAGGAAGTATTAACCATACTTTGCTTACAATTCAGGAATTACGTCGAAGAGAAATACCGGTGTTAGGTATTGTGTTTAATGGTATTCATACGCCACAATCGGAAAATTTTATTCATCAATATACAAAATTACGAGTATTATTCAGGGTGGATATGGAACAAACAATAGATAAGCAGGTCATTTTGAAGTATGCACAAAATTTTGAATTGTAATGATGATTTTGGAATATAATTTGCAATGGAATTAATCTAAAACTTTAAAAACTAAATCATCTAAAAAATCATAAGTATAATTTTTATTATTTTCTGGAGTCACATCCGTAAGTCGCGGTAGGTGTTGACTAAAGAATTGTTGAAAGTGAGCAGTTTCTATTATTGTGCTGCTTAATGATTTAGAGAATGCATAGTTATTATTGTAGTTTGTTAATACATTAGCAATTTTCGCACATAAATCTTTATAGGGTTTAAAAACTTTATTTTGATTTATTTCATTCACTTCTTTTATCAAATAAACTTTACTGCTTTCGGAAATCACAATCTGGGTCAGCATTCGTTTATTATAGTCCAAATTACCACTGCTTTCAGGCAATTCGATGGTGAGAATTTTTAGAATGGTTTTAATCTTTTGCTTATTGTCTGTAATATTTTGCAATTGGAAATCAATTAGAAAATCTATATAAAACCAATACCAACTTATAATGTATAATAATAAGCGATGTTTATTCTCGAAATACCTGTAAATAGATGCTTCCGTTGTACCAATTTCAGAAGCTAATTTTTTAAAAGTAAAAGCCTCAAAACCTAAATTGTAAATCAGGTCTATGCTTGCTTTTACTATATTTTTCCCCAATTCGCTGCTTTCTGGATTGCGCAAGTAGACTGACTCGTTAACATTGAATGATATTTTGAACTCCATTTTAACCTTTCTTCCTGCAAAGATAATTAAAAAATTGAAAATAATAGTAATGCTAATATTTAAGATACTTTAACACTTTAAAATGATAGTAATACTATTAATATGAAAAGTATTTGTATCTTTGCTCTGTTTATAACATTTAGGCTTGTAAATATGTGAAAAGTATCATATGAATATCAATATTAGCACAATACTTAATTTTCTACAATTAACTCAAATTGGTTCAAGGCTAGCCAAGTTAGGTTTTGCAAGCAACAGTAGCAATTATTCAGGATTTGCAACTTCATATAAAAGTTGGAAATATTGGAACTGCATAAAGAGTTGTGACCTATTAAGCGGTTTGCGACAAATAGCTTTAAGGGACGAGTTTTCCTCAAATCGTATTATACTAATCAATTTTTTAGCAGGAAATAGTTATACTTATTCAATATCACAAGTAAAAAATAGTATGGAAAACTGCAGTGTTTTGAGGGTTACGAATCAGCACCATTTTGGCTTTAAAAGTTGGTAAAGTAACCATAAACTAAGTAGAAGTAAGTTTGTTTAAAATTATTAAATTCAATAAATTCAATAAAAAAATAGAAAAAATGAAAAAATCAAACATCTCAATTTTAGCCATTGTGGTTTTATTGGTAACAAGCTCTTGCAGCCAAACAAAGAATGTTAGTGCTAGCGAAGCCGCTGCTAAGAATGCAACCACTACAATTACTACACCTGATGACGCATTAGCAGAAATGAAAGCAGGAAACCAAAGATTTTTGGATAATAAATCCGTAAATATTGACTACTCAAATCAGATTGAGCAGACCAAAAATGGCCAGCAACCGCACACATTAATTCTGTCGTGTTTAGATTCTCGTATTCCACCTGAAGTGATTTTTGACCAAGGTATCGGAAATATATTTGTAGCAAGAGTTGCAGGTAATATTGAAGATCCAAATATATTAGGCAGCATGGAATTTGCAACAAAAGCAGTAGGAACTAAACTTATTATTGTAATGGGCCATAATAAATGTGGTGCAGTTAAAGGTGCAATCGACAATGCAGAATTAGGCAACCTTACGCAATTGGTTGATCAAATAAAGCCAGCTATTGTAGGCGACAAGAGTAACATGGATGCAATGATGGATGCTACTGCAAAGCAAAATGTAAAACAAACAATTAGTGATATTTTAAAATTTAGTCCAGTAGTGAATGAATTAGTTAATAACAAAAGCGTTAAAATTGTTGGTGCTTATTATGATCTTACCACTGGTAAAGTAACATTTTTATAAATTATAATTTTTAATTACCATAGTATATAGCAAGGTAGTAGAGTAGTATCCTTGTTTTTATTATTAATTGGTAATAGTGATTTGTGTTGATTTGTTTAACTATTAGATTAATAGTTTTTCGAATCGACACATTTTTTTTTAATTGTTATTTAAAACCAGAATAAGCAATGGCAATCGTAACATATTATAATTTGTAATAAAATCAGGTGTTTCCTTCCAGTAACATGCTCTTTTAAATTGTTTACTATTCGGGCTAAAGTCAACTAGATCAATAGTTTGGTTCATTTGCAAAGGTCTAATGCTTAATTTGGGTTAAACATACTTTAGTTTAACATTAATTTTTTTTAACTGTTAATCATTCAGATACCTAACATTTAGTATTGCTCATACCATTTAAATTTCTCCTCAACAATCCGATCTTTTTCTTTTTTTAAATAATTCAAAAAGGAATTCGAAACGGGGGAATGTTTTTTCCCTTTTAACCATACTAATCGCCATGTAGTTTTTATAGGAAGTCCTTTAACAGGAATTATGTGAAGTTCCTTGTTATGCAGCTCGTTTCTAATTCCAATAAGTGGCATAATTGAATAGCCTAAGCCAGCCAATAAAGCTTGTTTTACCGCTTCATTTGTTGTTAGCTCCATTTTTTTAATAAACGAAATATTATTCTTTTCTATAAAACTTTCCATAGTCTGCCTGGTTCCCGAACCTTGTTCTCTAAAAATCAGCGGTAAACTTTCAAATACTTGTTTAGAATTAATTCCCTTTTTAAATTTTATTGCTGAGTTGCCAACCAAATATAATTTATTTTGAAGCAAATCTAGTTTCTCAATGTTAAGGGTTTTTGGTAAAATTGATACAAGTGCAAAGTCTACTTCGTTATTTTTTAGGCTTTCTATAACTTTGTTTTTATTAGTTACATCCATTAGCAATTCTACACCTGTATGTGCATTCATAAACTCAGGAAGAAAAAAAGGCATTACATATTTCCCTGTTGAAACTACCGAAATTTTTAATCTACCAATTAATTGGCCTTTGTAAGCTAATGTCTTGTAGTTTATAGCATACACTTGATTAATTATGTTTTCGGCTGCTTGCGCTATTTCTCTACCGAAATCGGTGATGTAAATTTTTCTTCCAACCAATTCAGTTAATGGAATATCAAATTGACTTTGAAAATTTTTAAGTTGTATCGAAACAGCAGGTTGGGTTAAGTGCAGCTCTTCTGATGCTTTAGTTACACTTTGGGTTTGCACAACTTTAAGGAATATCTGAAGCTGATTTAAAGTATAGGTCATAAAAATATGTTATGAATTTCATTATAAAGATAAATGAAAATATATAAATATTAAACTTCAATTTTGTACTGTAAAAAAATTGAACAAACCAAAAATGACAAAAGTAACAGTAGCAAAAGGTGATGGCATTGGTCCAGAAATTATGGACGCCACATTAGCAATAATTTTAGCGGCAGGGGCTAAAATTCAAATAGAAGAAATTGAAGTTGGAGAAAAGGTGTATCTAGCTGGAAACACTTCAGGTATTGAATCTGAGTCTTGGGACATCATAAGAAGAAACAAAATATTTTTAAAAGCCCCAATTACCACACCGCAAGGGGGAGGTTACAAAAGTTTGAATGTAACAACGCGCAAATTTCTCGGATTGTATTCCAATGTTCGACCTTGCATGAGCTTGCATCCATTTGTGAGCACAAAGCACCCAATAATGGATATAGTGATTGTGAGAGAAAATGAAGAAGACTTATACGCAGGTATAGAGCATCAGCAAACTGATGAAGTAGTTCAATGCTTGAAGTTAATAAGCCGCCCTGGTTGCGAAAAAATTGTACGCTATGCATTTGAATACGCAAAGCAACAAAATCGAAAAAAAGTAACCTGTTTTACAAAAGATAACATCATGAAGCAAACAGATGGATTGTTTCATCAGGTGTTTGATGAAATAGCAAAAGAATATCCTGAGATAGAAAATGAACATTGGATAATTGATATTGGTGCCGCAAAAATGGCTGATACACCTGAAGCATTTGATGTACTTGTTATGCCAAATTTGTATGGAGACGTATTGTCGGATATAGCTGCGCAAATTACTGGTTCGGTAGGTTTAGCTGGGTCAGCAAATATTGGTGAAGAGTGTGCTATGTTTGAAGCAATTCACGGTTCGGCTCCTCGAAGAGCTGGACAAAATGTAGCCAACCCTTCAGGTTTATTGCAAGGTGCTATTATGATGTTGAATCATATTGGGCAAACGGAAGTGGCTGAAAAAGTACAAAATGCATGGTTGAAAACCCTTGAAGACGGCATGCATACTTATGATATTTATAAAGAGGGCGTAAGCAAACAAAAATTGGGCACAAAAGAATTTGCAAATGCTGTAATTACAAATCTTGGAAATAAACCGGCTATTTTAAAACAAGTAGCATACGCTAATAACACTGCTTTAAATCTTCCTAAATATGTACGCAAGCCTGCTGCCAAAAAACAGCTAGTAGGTATTGATGTATTTGTTCATTGGGCAGGAAGTAATCCAAATGAACTTGCTGAAAAGATAAAAAGAATTGAAAGCAATGGAATTAAACTTACAATGATATCAAATAGAGGTATAAAGGTATGGCCCGATGGTTTTAAAGAAACATTTTGCACAGACCACTGGAGGTGCCGCTTCAAACCAATGGAAGGAACAGCAATACACAAAGAAAATATTATTGAGCTTTTAACAAGTGCATTGACCGAAAACATTGACACAATTAAAACGGAAAACCTTTATGAATTTGATGGAAAGGCAGGATATTCATTGGGACAAGGGCAATAATTTCTAAATGGACATTCAATGAATATTCAACTTATAGAAGGTGAGTTTAAAGCCAAAGATGCAATGGATTTAATTACACAAATGATTCACATCAACATTAAATTTCACGAAAATATAATTAGTAAGAGCGATAATAATGATGACATTAAGGCTAGAGAAATAAAAATTAGTAGCCTTCAAAAAAACTTGTTTGACCTGAAAAATACTAAGGGGGCATCTTCTAAAGGAGTGAAAGTAAATGCAATTTTAAATATTGAATAACGGTAATCTCAATTAGAATTCGCATTTATTATTCGTAAAACTTTAAAAGAGACGTAAATTTATGGCAGTATAATTAGTTCAACCCAACTTTATCAATAGACATTAGCAAATGAACCAAACTATTGACTTAGTTGGGTTTTACCTGATTAGCAAAAAATTTGTAAAAAGCATTTTATTGGAAGGAAATATCTTATTTTATTAGTGACTATAAGATGTTATAACATGTGTTGTTTATGCTAGGTTTAAAAATGAACTTCATCAAATTAATCAGATAATGCGAGAACTAAAAATATGAAATTTTGGAAAATTGACATATTAATTTCGAAAGATAGTATGCATTTTTTTTAGTTAAATAAATAATGAATGTTTATTGGTAGAAAGTTGCTTATTGCAACCAAGCACAAAAAAGAAAACGTAATTGGTCCTATCTTGGAAAAGGAACTTGGTGTAAAATGCTTTGTTAATACAAGTTTTGACACCGATACATTGGGAACATTTACGGGTGAAGTAGAAAGAAAAGCCGATCCATTAACAACGGCAAGGCAGAAGTGTTTGCTAGCAATGGCGCAAGCCAACTGCGATTTGGCTATTGCAAGCGAGGGCTCTTTTGGACCACATCCAACCATTTTCTTTGTGCCAGCAGATGAAGAGTTTTTACTTTTTATAGATAAGAAAAATGATTTGGAAATTATTGTGCGAGAAATAAGTACTGCAACAAATTTTAAAGGCGCAGAAATAAAATCAGAACAAGAACTTAAAGACTTCGCTAATGCTGCAAAATTTCCTTCACATGGATTAATACTTAGAACGAATAAAGCTGATTTTTCTGCAATAAAAAAAGGCATAACCGATTGGGAAACATTACTTGGAACGTATAGGCAAATTGTTGAAACTAATGGATTCGCTTATGCAGAAACTGACATGAGGGCAATGTATAATCCATCCCGATTGAAAGTTATAGCAGATGCCACTCAAAAATTAGCTAAAAAAATAAATTCTCATTGTACGCAATGTAACACACCAGGATTTGGAATAACAGAGGCTAAGTCAGGATTACCCTGCGCGTTTTGTAATTTTCCAACTCGTTCAATATTAAGCTTTATCTACACTTGCCAGAAATGCAGTTTTACAAAGGAAGAAAAATATCCTTTAGGAAAAATAGAAGAAAATCCAATGTATTGTGATGTTTGTAATCCATAATAATTTATTCGGATTTTTTTAAACAATTTTGCTAGCGTTGTTAATGGCAGAAAGAACGATGTATGGCTGTTTATAGCAGTTGTGCTAATAGTTATAGGCAAGATTTTTAAAACGGGAGCTGAATCACAAACTAAAAGCGATTTAACTGTAAAAGCTATGTCTATAATAGTACACTTAGACGTAATGATGGCGAAGCGTAAAATGCCGCTGAACGAGTTTTCAGAAAAAGTTGGCTTAACACTTGCTAACCTATCTATTTTTAAAACAGGAAAAGCAAAAGCAATACGTTTCAGTACATTAGAAACGATTTGTAAAGTCCTTAAATGTCAGCCAGGCGATATACTTGAATATGCAGATGAATAAGATAACTAAATAGAAAAAAATCATTTTTGTTAAAACCAATATAACTTTTGCTTAAAAGGTAGCTCTCGTTTTATATTTATTAAATAGTAATGATGGATTTTGCAATGGTTATGTTTTAGCATGCTTCAAAATAATTTTAATAGTTGAGCGGCATCATCAATACATAAATTTGCTTACATTTTATGGCAGCAGAAAGGCTATTATTTCATTTTTAAAAATTGTTTTTCGAACAAGCCCAACTAATTCGAAAATGCAAATCCATTTGCCTGACCTACAACAATCTATATATATTAGATTTCCTAAATTTAAATGCCTAAATGTGTGAATAATGTAAAATTACTTCATAATTGTGTAAGGCCTACCACTGCTGAGTTTGTCAACTTTGTATGGAAACCAATTAAGCAACAAGCTTCTAAAAATTTCAATCAAAGCATGTTGAAAGATTGTTTTAACCCAAATTAATCTATGGGAAGTAGCAAACCAATTTCGCTATTTATTAATACGGGTTTAAACTGATTAGCAAATAATTTGAAAAAAAGTATGTTAATGGCTTGAAATATCTGCATTTATTAAGAATATAGATGGTTTGAATTAAATTGCTTAAGCTAGGGTTACATTTATTTACCACATTAATAGTAATATTAATTGTTACTACAATTGCATATTATGGCTGCTGATAAAACAAAAATACAACCGTACCTGCTTATTAAAACTGAAAAAGAATACGAGATACGCAATTACCCGTCAGTTATTTTAGCAACTATTAATATGGTTGCTAATTCTTACAAAGAATTGTCAACTCCTGGGTTTAAAAAATTGGCATCGTATATTTTTGGCGATAATCAGTCAAACAGCAATATCGCTATGACTACGCCTGTTCACATGGACATAAACGATGCGCTATCGTCCATGAGTTTTGTAATGCCATCAAACTACACAATAGAAAATTTGCCAAAGCCAACTGATTCATCAATAATAATAACAACCACTAATGAAGACTATGTTGCAGCAATTCGTTTTGGAGGCTACGCTGATGACAATGCTATAAAAAATCAAGCTTCAAAATTAGAAGCGGCATTAAAAAGCAACGGAGTTAATTATTTCGGCAACTTTCGTTTTTTGGGCTATAATGCACCGTATCAATTTTGGAATAGAAAAAATGAAATTATTGTTAGTGTACAGTGGGATAAAGATTTAATTGTAGATACGATAGTATAATGACTAATAAAGTAATAGCACAGGTAGTTAAAGCAAGCAAGGAATATAAAACAGGTGATACTGTAATTACTGCATTAGCGCCAGCTACCATGGATCTGAAATCTGGAGAACTTACTTTAATAATTGGTCCATCAGGTTCAGGAAAAACCACCTTACTTTCTTTATTCGGCTGTGTAATTTATCCCACTTCAGGCGATGTTTTTATAGATGGTAAGAAAATAAATGATTTGAGTGAAAATAAATTAGCTGCTATTCGATTAGAGAAAATTGGGTTTGTATTTCAGCAATTCAATCTGGTGGCTCCATTAACTTCACTTGAAAATGTGATGTTGCCCATGATGCTGCAAGGGGTTGCCGAAAGTGAGGCAACTAAAAGAGCAACAGCGGCACTTAGCAATGTGGGAATGGATAAGAAAATAAATAAACTACCAAAAACACTCAGTGGTGGCGAACAGCAGCGAGTTGCAATTGCTCGAGCATTGGTTACTAATCCTGACATGATATTGTGTGATGAGCCTACTGCTTCTTTGGATACTAAAAGTGCAGCAATAGTTATGGAAGAACTTAAGCAAATTGCCGCAAAAGGCAAAGCAGTTGCAGTAGTTACACACGATACTAGGCTCAGGCCTTTTGCAAACAGAGTTGTATATGTAAATGATGGAATGGTTTCCGATGAACCTATTGAAGAAGAAATATTAACTACAAAATAATATGATATGAAAACTATATCATTAATAATATTACTTGGCATTTTGCTGGTAACTTGTAAAAATAAAGCACCCGTAGAAACCATAGCAGTAAATAATTTTTCAGGAGATATACACCAAGTTATTGGTATAGGCAGCATAGTACCCGAAAATGAAATAATTCAACTTTCGGCAGAAGTTGCAGGTGTAATACAAAAGGTCTACAAAAATGAAAATGATTCAGTTCGTGCAGGCGAAATTATTATTGAATTAAAACATACTATTGAAGATGCTAATATAACCCAACTACGAAGTGCTGTTGCAATTCAGGTAGCGCAAATAGCTGTTGATGAGCAAGCAATAAATGAATTGCAAATTAGATACACCAATTCTAATATTGAAGTGCAGCGTTTGCGAAATTTATTAGCAAAGGGCGCAGAAACGCAGCAAGTTGTTGACAATGCTGCAACAGAATTGCAATCATTTGAGGCAAATATTAAAAAGCTGCAAGCTGCCGTTGAAGTTACTAGAATGAAATGGGCAGAAACAAAATCGCAAGTGGCGATAGCAGAAGCTCAGTTACAACAAAAATTTATCAGGGCGCCAATTAATGGTGTACTTTTGGAATTAAATATCCAGCCCGGAAATTATATTGACAGTAAACAAGTTTTTGCACAAATAAAACCTGAAGGTAAAATAATAGCAGTTTGTGAAATTGATGAATTATTTGCTGATAAAATTCAAGTTGGACAAAATGCCATTATCAGAAATTTCGGTGCTTTAGATACAAGCTCAACAGGTAAGGTATATTTCGCTTCCTCTTTTCTTAAAAAGAAGTCATTGTTTACAGATCAAGCTGGAGAAAAAGAAGATCGACGTGTGCGAGAAATTAAAATTTTATTGGATAATCCCGGAACAATTTTATTAAATTCACGAATGGAATGTATAGTATTTATTGCTAAACCCAACATGTAAAATGTTTACGCTTAAAACTGCCTGGAAATTTATTCGATTCGACAAAGCCAAAAGTATTGGTGTTGTGGTTGGAATAATGATCAGTACTTTTTTGATTGGTCAACAATTGGGCATTTTTATTTTTTTAACTAATGCTATGCAAGCACTCGCTACAAATGTAAAGGCTGACATTTGGGTAGTAGATAGCAAGACAAAAGATGTAAACCAGTTAGGCAAATTGGATGTTAGAACTTTACGTGCTGTGCAAGGAATTCCTGGTATAAAGGAAGCGTTTCCTATTTTGATAACTGCTGCTGCTGCTAATTTTGAGAATGGTGAAAGTGGTGGAATAACGCTTATTGGTATTGATATTGCCAACCTAAATGCAGTATTAGATCCCTCAAAAATAATTGCCGGGAATCCATCTGATTTGCAGGCAGACGGCGCTATTAGTGGTGAATATTACGAGCGCAAAAACTTAGGTGACAATATTGATATAGGCACAGCATTAGAAATAAATGGTAAGCGGGCATTTTTTGAAATGCAAACTAAAGGCTTCCGTGGATTTGGTGCCAGTTTTTGTGTAACAACCATCGAAAAAGCAAGATATTATTCAAACCAATCTTCAAATACCATAAGTGCTGCACTTGTAAAATTGGAACCTAGACAAAATGCTGACAGTGTTGCTGCATTAATCAACAAAACTATATACGGAGTAACGGCTTGGCCATCAAAAAAATTAGCCGACTCAACTCTAAAGAAAATATTGGGAAGCAGTGGCATTGCATTAAGTACTGGTACGCTAATTATTTTTGCTTTGATAACCGGCTTCTTTATTATAGGGTTAACTATGTATACTTCTGCCTTAGATAGGCTGAAGGATTATGGAACACTAAAAGCCATTGGAGCAAGCAATAGATTTATTAGTGGGCTAATTTTATCACAGGCCATTATTTTTGCCATTGTCGGCTTTACAATTGCCTACTTCTTGCTGCTTGGATTTCAAAAAGGTGTGGCATATTCGGGACTGATATTTAGTTTTTCACCATTACTACTACTGGCCATTTTTGCAGTTATTGGGTTAATATCAATTGGAGGTGCATCATTTGCATTAAGGCGAATAAAGGGGATTGAACCAGCATCTGTATTCAGATAAAATTGAAAAAATGAAAAATAAAAATTTTCTTTCATTGATAATGATTTTATTGATTGTAGCCAACTTAGGCGCACAATCAACCACAACATTAAATGAAGCAATTAATTCAGCCTTGCGTAATAGGGATAATATTCAAGCGGGCGCAATTGATTTAGAATTACAACAGCTTAAAACTAAAGCTTTGTATAAAAAATATGGACCGCAAGTTACTGCTGAATACAACTACAACTACAATCCTATTTTGCAAAGTTCAATTATTCCGGTTGGTATTTTTAATCCAGCCTTACCACCTGATGCAACTGAGAATATTCAGTTTGGCACTACTTGGTCGCAATCAGCAGGAATAAGTGCTACCCAACCATTATTTGATGCAACAATAAAGAAGCAAATAAACGAAAGTCGATTACAAGAAAAAATACGCATCGCATCGCAAGCGCAAACAGAATATGAATTAGCTTATGCAGTATCAATAGCCTATCTTAATATTTATTTACAACAACAGCAAATAAATTCGGCGATAATTGATACCGCTAGAACAAGGATTAGTTATCAGTTGCAATTAGAAAAATACATAGCCGGTAGTTTACTAAAATCTGAATTGAATAAAGCTATAATTAACCACAATAATACAAAGCAGCAATTATTGGATGCTACCATCTTATTGGTGGAGAATAAAATATATCTTTTATTTTTAACAGGAACAATTGCTGGTGAAGCAAATGATTTTTATATCGATACTGTTTTTTTTAACAACAATAGTTTACTGGTTACTGATACAAAATATTCAATAGATAGCATTCCTATTTTGCAGCAACTTGATTTTCAACAGCAATTATCATTACTTCAGCAGCAAACTGAAAGGTCAAAATACATTCCTGTAGTTAGCTTAAATGGGTTTTTGGGCGCAAATCAATATAGCAACAATTTTAATCCTATTGAATCTAATACCTGGTTTGGGTATAGCTACATTGGATTAAACGTAAAAATTCCTTTGCTATTGGCAGAAAATCGAAGCAATAAAATCCAACAATTGGAAATACAGTCGGTGCAATACAGCAAACAAATGCAGGATAAATCAGCACAATTTAACCAAGAAACAAGAACTGCATCATTAGAAATTGAACGAATAGAAAATAAATTAAAAACACAAGAAGCTAATTTAATATTATACCAAGAATCGCTGACAATATCGCAAGATAGATTAAAGGAAGGTCAAATTACCTCCTTCGAATTAAATAACCAGGAATATGCATTGCAGCAATTATTGGCAGAATATGAAAACACAAAAAGGCAAATGTGGTTATCTAGACTTTCTTATCTTAATACATCTGGGCAATTGAGTAAATTATGGAAATAGTTTGATTTAAAAGTATTTGTAAGTAAAAGTACTTAAGTAATTACCAACTTTTTTTGCAGTTGATACAAAATTATACCACCTCAATCTGAAGCAGCACCGCCATGCACATTGGCAGCAAAAATGCTTTCGTAAATAACATCCATAATTTTATTTCTGATGCCTTCTGTACTCAATCGGTTTGGGTCGGCTTTGGGTTGAACGCGGTTGGAGAGGAAAATATATATTAAATCATATTTAGGGTCTACCCAAACACAAATACCCGTAAATCCCTGATGACCAAATGTTTCGGGTGATGCATAGTCGCTGCATGGTGATGTGTTAACCATATCGGGTTTATCGAAACCTAATCCGCGGCGCGAAATGCTACTTTGTTTTTTTGTCCAAAAATTTACGGTTTCTTGTTTAAAATATTGTTGCCCTCCATAAGTGCCGCCATTTAAGAGCATCTGATATAATTTTACTAAATCTTCAGCACTAGAAAATAAACCAGCATGTCCTTCAACACCACCCATCATACCTGCGCCCATGTCGTGCACATAACCTTGAACAGTTTGGTAACGAAAATAATTATCGTTTTCGGTTGGAACAATTCTGCTTTTTGCAAAATGATTTAACGGATTAAAACAAGTGGTTTCCATTCCTAAACTATAATAAAAATTGTTATCTACATACGCATCAAGTCTAGTTCCCGTAAGCTGCTCACCAATGCGTCGTGAAATGTATAAACCTAAATCGCTATAAACGTATTTGTTTTTTTCTTTAAGGGTGATGTCTTTAATTATTTGCCAAACAGTATCTCTATAATCATCGCGCATCCAAACATTATCTGCAACTAACGTGGTGTAGCCTGCAATTTTGGTCTGACTATAATAACCAGGGTCCAATGTGCCATCAGTTTTAAGCGTCTTTTTATAAAATGGAACCCAAGCAGGCAAGCCAGATTGATGTGTAAGAATGTCTTGCAGTTTTAAACCAGCAATGTTTGTTCCTTTTGTATCGGGTAAATAATCGGCAACGGTTTTTGTTAAATCTAATAGTCCTTCTTCGTGCAATTTCATCAACATCATTGTAGTAGCTGATGTTTTTGTTACGCTTGCGAGATCATAAATACTTGTAGTTTCTACTTTTTCTTTTTTATTATATTTATAATATCCATAAGCTTTATCCCAAATAATTTTTCCGTCTTTTGCAACTATAATCTGACAACCTGGAGCGGCTTCAACTTGAATACATGCTTTAGCCAAGCTATCGATTCTACTCATGCGCAATGAGTTAATACCAAGCTCTTCGGGGAGGGTATATTTTAATCTGTTTAAAGAGCCAGTTTCTTCACCTGCGTTAACTTTAAATGTGCCAATGCCAACAGGTAATTTTCCATCAAATGGAATAGCACCAAATAATGCCATTGCTGCAGCTTGTTGGGTGTAACTATCATCGTCGTAGGCGACAATATGATATTGAGCGGATTCAAATTTTTCTAAAGCATAAGGAATACCAAATAGCACCACAGCCGTTTGTGTTATTTGCGATAATTTCCAAACTACATTTTCTGCACTTGAAGTTATACCATAATTACTTAAGCGAGCACGTTTCATATCGTGCACACCAATTACTACTACTTCATATTTTTTTAATTTCTCGTATATCTGAATGTATGCTGCGGCATCAGCATCTTTATCTATTTGATAATTATCTATTTTACCATATTTACTAAGATAGTCTTGAAAATTTGTTCTTACTCCATTGCCAATTGATAGCGACGCAATGCTTAAGGTATCTAATTTTTTAAATGGAATTAAACTATCACCAATATTGGCAAGTGTTATACTATTTTCGGTAATTTTTCTTTTAATTAATGTTGCTTTGGTAGTGTTAATATCGAATGTTACATTTTGTACTTTTACGGGTTTGTAATGATTTAATCCAGCGAAAGCTTTTGCTTTTAAAATGCGTCGAACACTTTCGTTTAGTTTTTCTTCAGATATTACACCAGTGGTTACTGCTTGTTTAACAGCATTGAATGCAACAGGAACATTTTCACTAAATAATAAAAAGTCGTTGCCGGCTAAAAATGCTTTTACCTCTAATTCGCCTGTTTTAAAATAAGCACTAACGCCTTTCATATTTAAAGCATCGCTGAAAACTAATCCTCTATATCCTAGTGAATCGCGCAATAAAGCTCTACCTACTTTGGGAGAGATGGAAGCGGCTGTATTATTTTCACTATCTAATGCCGGAATAAATAAATGTGCTAACATAACAGAGCCAATACCTTCGTTCATTAAGATTTTAAATGGCACTAATTCTAATGTATCAAGATGTTTATAAGAATGATTAATAACAGGCATAGTTACATGGCTATCAGAATCAACATCGCCATGACCAGGAAAGTGTTTGGCACAAGCAATAATATTATTGTCTTGCAATGCATTCATGTACATCAACCCCTTTAAAGCAACATTATATTTATCTTCACCAAAAGAGCGGTCGCCAATAACAGGATTCTTCGGATTATTATTTACATCAACAACAGGTGCAAAATTTACATGCACGCCTAAGCGTTTTAATTGCTGTGCTATTATGGTTCCAACTTCATAAACAGTTGAGTCGTTTGTCATGGCACCCCAAGTGAGTTGTCGCTGAAAAGAAATAACAGAATCTAATCGCATAGCAGGCCCCCATTCGGCATCCATTGCAATTAGTAAGGGTGTTTTCGACATGCTTTGATAATTGTTCGTCAACTTAACTTGACGCGCAGGGCCACCTTGCATAAAAATGATTCCGCCAATTTGGTATTTTTTTATCAGCGTTTCAATTTCTTTCACATGCGTTGCATCTTTATTTGAATAAGCGGCAACCATAAACAGCTGTCCAATTTTTTCATCAATAGTCATCACTTGCATGAGTGAATCAACCCACGGATAATTTTGATCGTAGAATGCGATTTTTTTATCAGTATCGTTTTCGGGCGTTTGCGGTTTGAAAGAAGCAGATGCAAGTCCGAAACAAAGCAGCAATATAAGGAGCGATTTTATATACACGATTTACCTTTAATTTTGAATTTTAACTATGTTTAATACAAAAATAAGCTTCCGTTTAACGTGATTATGCACAAATTACGCCAATTGTTGATGTTATAAGCATACAAATTAAGACAATTGACCAAGCGTAATATCCTTACCTTTGCATTTAAACGTAAAACTCGTTTTTTTGATACAACTTTAGAAAAATTATTTTATTCAACCGAAGGAGAGAGAGGAAATGTCAGATATCATTCATTTATTACCAGATTCAATAGCCAATCAGATAGCAGCGGGGGAGGTGGTTCAAAGGCCGGCTTCGGCAGTGAAGGAACTGATAGAAAACGCTGTTGATGCTGGTGCCACTGAGATTCGGGTTATTGTTAAGGATGCGGGCAAAACGTTGATTCAGGTTATTGACAATGGTTGCGGTATGAGTCCGACCGATGCCAGAATGTGCTTTGAACGACATGCTACGAGTAAAATAAGGACTGTGGATGACATTTATACCATCCGCACAAAAGGTTTTAGGGGCGAGGCGATGGCTAGTATTGCCGCTATTGCACAAGTTGAACTTAAAACTAGACTGCATGATGCTGAATTAGGGACTAAAATTGTGATTGAAGGATTTGAAATAAAATCGCAAGAGCAAGTTCAATGTTCGGCGGGAACGAATATCTCGGTAAAAAATCTGTTTTACAACGTTCCGGCGCGTCGTAACTTCTTGAAATCCAACACGGTAGAATTAAAGCATATTATCGACGAGTTTGAACGCGTTGCTTTAGCCCACCCGAATGTGTTTTTCGGTTTTCAGAATAATGGAATTGAAGTATTTCATCTGAAGGTAGGCAATCACCGACAGCGTATCACCAATCTATTTGGCAATAATTACAACGAAAAGTTGGTTCCGGTGGAGGAAAATACTTCTGTGGCCAATATTCGCGGATTTATTGGCAAGCCCGATTCGGCGAAGAAAACAAAAGGCGAGCAATTCTTTTTTGTAAACAACCGCTTTATCAGAAGTCCGTATCTGCACCATGCTGTTATGAGTGTTTATGATGATTTAATTTCGGAGAATAGTTATCCATTGTATACCATATTTATTGATATCGACCCGTCACGTATTGATGTGAATGTACATCCAACCAAGCAAGAAATAAAGTTTGAGGATGAACGCATTATTTATACGTTTATTCAGGCGGGCGTGCGGCATGCCCTCGCACAATATAGCGTTACGCCAACATTAGATTTCGACCAGGATATCATGTTTGCCAACTTGCCGAGTTATTATAAAAAGCAAGTGGACACAGTTGCAACGCCGCTTTCGTTTAAAACGGTGGAAAGTAAAATGAATGATTTTAGTGGGGCAGAAAAAAATGTGCAGCATGATTTTAGGTTACATAGTAATCTCCAAAAAATAAAACCACATTTGGGCAGTCATATCGAGCAATCAGATTTAGATGCTGCTCCTTACGATGGAATTACCGAAAGTTCACCTTCGTTTCAAATTCATCATCAATATATAGTTGCGCAAATAAAATCGGGTTTTATTGTAATTGATCAGCAAGCTGCGCATGAGCGGGTGTTGTTTGAAAAATATTTGCAACAGTTGCAAAGCAAGAAACCACATACGCAGCAACAGCTTTTTCCGCAAACGTTAACCCTCTCGTCATCGGATGCGGCATTGTTAAATGAACTTTTAATGGATATAAACAATTTAGGTTTTGATATACAGCCATTTGGAAAAGATGCGTTTGTAATTCATGGCGTTCCAGTAGAATTTGAATCGGGCAATGAACAAAAGGTAGTGGAAGATTTGTTAGAACAGTTTAAGGAAGACCGTTCGGCATTAAAATTGAACAAACATAATGTTATTGCGCGTTCTATGGCAAGAACAAACAGTATTAAGCGAGGACAAAAATTGGATGAAAAAGGGATGCGTCATTTAACAGATCAATTATTTGCTTGCAGCACACCTTATGTATCGCCGTTTGGCACATTAACATTCACAACATTTTCGTTAGAAGAGCTCGCGAAACAATTTCAGAAAAACAACTAAATAGGCAGATGACACAGTTTCAACCGACTAGATTTAATTACTTACCACCGGTTATAAAAAATTTATTGATTATAAATGGTTTGGTTTTTTTGGCAACGATTAGCTTCCCCGACTTGATGAGCAAGGTTGCGTTGTATTTTCCTACTTCACCAAATTTTCAGCCATATCAGATTGTAACACACATGTTTACACATGCTAGTATTGGGCATATATTTTTTAACATGTTTGCCCTTTGGATGTTTGGGGCAATGCTGGAAAATATTTGGGGACCAAAACGGTTTTTAATATTTTATTTAATTACAGGATTGGGTGCTGCATTTTTGCACATGGGTTTTAATGCGTACGAATTATATCATTCAGTTGGTACATTGGTGCCTGATGTCATGCTAAATGGAAATTATATCTCTGGGAATTACACAGAAGCACAATTATCTAAAATACTATCCTGCTGGGCGCCCACGGTTGGTGCATCTGGGGCGGTTTATGGTATATTAATTGCATTTGGTATGCTGTTTCCTAACACTTTAATTTATTTATATTTCTTAATTCCGATTAAGGCTAAATATTTGGTTGTTATTTTAATTGCCATTGAAGTGTATATGGGCTTTGTAAATAGTCCCGACGATAATATTGCACACTTTGCACATCTCGGCGGTGCTTTATTTGGATTTTTATTGATAAAGTTTTGGGGTCGCAACAAACGACGATTCTATTAATATATGAATTTCTCCAACGATATTAAATATCAATTGCAACACGGTAGCACACTCATGAAGCTGTTACTGGTGAATGTATTGTTGTTTTTGGTGCAATCGTTAGTATTGTTGATAGCATTTTTTGGTGGATTTAAATCTGAGTATATAGCATTGCTCAGTAATTGGTTTTGGGCAAGTTCCGATATTGGCAAATTAATTACAAGGCCTTGGACAGTGGTTACCTACATGTTTTTGCATAATCCTGAAAGCATTTTTCATATTCTTTCAAATATGCTTTACCTGTATTTTTTTGGACGCATTTTTGTTGATTTTTTTAATCACAAAAAAGCATATCCTTTATATTTTACAGGCGGCTTGGTTGGATTTTTAGCATCGCTGTTAGCGTATAATTTAATTCCATCGTTAAATAACGAAATTGGCGTTACACTGGTCGGCGCTTCTGCTGCGGTGATGGCCATTGTTTTGGCAACAGCCACTTTGGCGCCTGATTTCACAGTTCAATTATTAATTGTAGGTCCTGTTAAATTGAAATATATTGCGTTGTTTGTTGTAATTATCGATTTAGTTAGTATACCGTCTACACTTAATTTGGGTGGACATATAGCGCATCTTGGTGGTGCCTTAACAGGATATTTATATATTCGCAGCTTTAATAGTGGTAAAGATTGGTTTAGCTGGTGGCCACGGTTTGAAGAGCGGTTGTATGGTTTGTTTGCACCTAAAAAGCCAAAGGTGGTTTATAGAAATCAAAACAATCCTGGGCCAGCCAGCATTCGCGAAAATGATATTAATAAACAACAAAAACTAGATGCCATTTTAGATAAAATTAAACTTGGTGGATACGATAGTTTAAGTAAAGCAGAAAAAGAATTTTTATTTAAGATAAGCAATGAGAAATAAATGAAGTGGTGGCATAAAATTATATTTTTTTTTACGATACTCACATCGGTTTTCTTGGCAGGGGCTTACCTTGCCATGTATATTAGTCCAGAAAGTTTTTGGCCGCTTGCATTTGTTGGGTTAGGTTATTTCCCAATTTTAGTAGGCTATTTGTTTTTTATGTTGCTTTGGTTTTTCATGCGACGTAAAATATTTTATTTTTTGCTGGTTTTTTTAATTATTGGCTTCAAAGCACATTTTAGTTATTTTTCAATTGGGTCTTTTGGCAAAGCTGATGTTGGCGATAAAGAAGTTTATACAATAATGCAATACAATGTGCAAGGTTTTGATGCTTACAATAAAGAAGGGAAGTATAAAAATAGGAACGAAATAATTGCAAATATTGCTAAATCAGAACCTGATATACTTTGTCTTGAAGAGTTTAACACCTATCACAATCATCCAAAAGAAAAAAGTAATTTGGATATGGTTTTGAAAGCCACCGGTTTAAAAAATTATTACTACTTTAAAGCATATGAAAATACCCGCAGCACCAGGAGTTTTGGGTTAGTGATTTTTTCACGATTTCCGATTATTGACACAGGGCGTTTAGATTATTTATCGATGAGTAAATTAAATGCTACAATTTATGCTGATATTAAAATTAATGATGATACGGTAAGAGTTTTTTGCTCACATTTGCAAAGCACGCAGTTGAGTCATTACGACCTCGAATTTATTGAAGCTAGCAACGAGGCGGAAACTGATTTCGATGCAGATAGAGTTACTAGTAAATTGAAAGTTAGTTATGCCTTGCGCGCTCAAGAAGCAGATACTGTTGCTTACCATCTTTCAATAACAACCCATCCCGTTATTTCTTGTGGCGATTTTAATGATACACCTGTTTCTTATACCTATAGGAAAATGAGAGGTGATTTACAAGACGCATTTCTTGAGCGTGGATTTGGAATCGGGGCTACCTATGCACCGTTTCCTTTTATCAGAATAGATTATCAATTATTTGATGAAGATAAATTTACTATCGTAGATTTCCATAGAATTAAAGAAGGCTCGAGCGACCACTATGGTTGTGTAACCGATTTTGTTGTAAATTAGTTGTAGCTGCAAATCAAGTCCGCAGCATTACAAAAAAATTCCATTAGGCTTCATCATTTTCCATTTACCTGCTAACTTTACACCATGGAACAGGAGTTATTTCATCAGAATACATTATTGGTTTACAATACTTTAAGTCGCCAAAAGGAAAAATTTGAACCTTTAAACGCACCTTTCGTAGGTATGTACGCTTGCGGACCAACTGTTTACAATGAGCCTCACCTTGGTAACTGCCGCAGTTTTGTCATGTACGACCTCATGTTCCGATACATGTTGCATTTGGGATATAAAGTACGTTATGTACGCAATATTACGGATGCCGGACACGTAGAAAGCACCAGTGGTGAAACAGGTGATAGAATAAGCAAACAAGCTAAGATAGAAATGGTGGAACCAATGGAAATTGTGCAGAAATATTCTGTGAAATTTCATCACATAATGGATACTTTAAACTGCTTGCCACCAAGCATTGAACCAACTGCAACGGGACATATAATTGAGCAAATTGAAATGACTAAAAAAATAATGGCAAATGGTTTCGCATATGAAGCCGATGAAGCTATTTATTTTGATGTAGAAAAATTTGCGCAAACTTATCCATATACAAAATTGAGTGGTAGAAATTTAGATGACCAATTAAATAATACGCGCGATTTAGGCGGTCAAGAAAGTAAAAAAGGTAGATTAGATTTTGCATTAATGATTAAGGCAAAGCCAGATCACATTATGCGTTGGCCTTCGCCTTGGGGTGATGTTTATCCGGGCTGGCATATTGAATGTTCAGCTATGAGTGAAAAGTATCTTGGTAAAACATTCGATATACATTGCGGTGGGATGGATTTAATTCCAACACATCACACGAACGAAATTGCGCAATGTGTTGCTAGTAATCAGGTTGATCCAGTTAAATACTGGCTGCACCCGAACATGCTTACGGTAAATGGTCAAAAAATGAGCAAAAGTTTAGGCAATTCATTTTTGCCTGCTGAATTATTTGATGGCTCTCATCCTTTATTAGATCAAGGTTATTCGCCAATGACAGTGCGGTTTTCGATGTTGCAGGCGCATTATCGCAGTACACTGGATTTTAGCAATGATGCACTCAAAGCTGCCGAAAAAGGGTTTAAACGTTTAATAAATGCAAAAGCGATTTTGAATGAAATTACTATTTCTGGAACGATAAATAATAATGATGAAGCGGCAGTAAATAAAGTATTACTTGCCACCTACGCGGCTATGAATAACGATTTTAATTCCGCTCAAGCAATTGCAGAATTAAATGAAGCGGCAACCATTATTAATACTTGGAATAGTTTGCAAAATAAACAAGCAAATATTCAATCGTTTACACTCGAACGTTTGAAGCATCTCTTACAACATTTTTTAATTGATATTTTCGGATTAATGGAAGAATCTGAAAATAATAATCAGCAATTAAATGGCGTAATGGATTTGGTTATCGACATCCGCAAAGATGCACGCACTAAAAAAGATTTCGCTATTAGCGATAAAATTCGTGATGCATTGCAAGGTGTCGGAATACAATTAAAGGATAGCAAAGACGGCACAACATGGCAATCAGAATAAAGTGATGTGAGGGTGCAGATTTGGAATAATTTTTAGTTGTTATTAATTATATCTTCGGTTTTTAATCAGAAAGCAGATGGAATCCGCAAGGGCCGCTGCCGAATCGGAGATTCGGCAGAGCGTATGATTATCTAATTAATGTAACGTTACCTTTTAGCTGAATAATTCTTCCAGTAATTAATTGCACCTGCGCTGAGTAGGCATATACACCTTGATTTGCAGTTTCGTTTTTATAAGTTCCGTCCCATGTAGAAATATTTTCGGTTGGCGCTGCATTTTGTGCAATAAAAATGAGTTCACCCCATCTGTCGAAAATCATGAATGATTTTATTAATGCTATTCCTGGACCAAAAATTGTGAAGCCATCGTTAATGCCATCACCATTCGGTGTAAATGTATTTGGAATAAAAATATTTTCATTTGAAATGATAACAGTAACTATAACATCATCTGATGCAACGCAACCATTGGCATCTACCGAAAATAATGTATACGTAATTGTTGTATCGGAATCTGAAAATGTTGTTGCGCAATCAACGCAAGTTAATCCTGATGCTGGTGACCATAAATAATTTCCTCCAGCATTACCATTTAATTCAGCTACGCCCGAATCAAATATGGTAGTATCGTTACCAGCATTTGCAAAGTTTTGAGATACATTAATTGAAGCCGACGATGAAAATGTACAACCATTTATATCGGTAATAGTATAGGTAATAACATAAGGTCCGCCTACACCAACTGCAGCGGGGTTAAAGGTTGCGTCAGTTACACCACTCCCTGAAAAGTTGCCACCAGCTGGTGATGCAGTTAAAAGAATTGGTGTAGACTCAATACAAATATTGCTAGGAACATCAAGTGTAATTGCACTAATTGCGTAATTATTTAAAGTGAAACTAATTACACTATCGCATCCACCAACAGTTGTTAAATTGAATAGATAAATACCTGGAATTGATGAAGTTGTTCCATCTGGTAGCAATACAATTTCGTTTTCGCAAACAATAGTATCAATTAATGTTAAATAGGTTGGATTTAATAATAAATTAGTAGTAATAATACTATCACACCCAGCAATTGTTGTAAAGGTTGAAGTATAAATTCCGCCTGCAGTTACAATCATTCCGTCGGGCAAAGTGTAAGTATCGCCATCGCAAATTGTTGTATTTATTGTTGTTGAATAACTAGTTGAAATACTTAAATTAACAGTAACAATGCTATCACATCCTTCAGTTGTAAATAAATTAAAAACATAAGTGCCAGCTGTTGACGTGCTGCTTCCATCAGGTAATATATAAGTTAATCCATCGCAAATAGCATCATTTATTACAATAGCATAAATTGGTAGTAATGTTAGATTTGTAATTACAATACTATCATCTCCGCTAACGCCAATTAGAATTACTTCATATTCGCCTGCAGCTGTTACAATGGTGCCATCGGGTAGCGTATAGTCTTCACCTGAGCAAATTGCAGTATCAATTGTTGCTGCACATGGTTCAATTACAATTGTATCGGTGAGTAGATACGAACCTGGATCATAGTGACAATAATCGGCAACTGTAAATGTGTAAACACCTGGCGCGTCAATTGTAACAGTATATCCAACATCACCAGTGCTCCATTCAGGATCGCCCCAAACCACTTCATAAAATGAAATATCTAAAATTATTTCAGCATCGCATAACAAAGTTGTGTCGGGTAAAAAGTTATAATCGGCACCTCCAACATAAATCGGATTGAGGTCTGTAACTGGGTCTTCAAAACAGCAGTTTCCTCCCTCACTTACCTGAAAAGAGCCGCCAGGAAAAACACTATAATCTGTCCAATGAGCATAAAAATTAGCGCCAGGACCAAACTCAGCGAGAAAGAATTGAACTATTTGAGGAGAGGAATTTCCACCTCCTAAAGCTGTTTCACCGCAACCTTCAGCACCAGCCATACAATTAACAATTGGTGGTAAGCCAGGAAAAAGCTCATCGCCTAAATAATTAGTGATAGCAATATTATCGGTGGTGGTTGAGTAAACTGTAACGATTGCAGGGTCCACACCGCTAATGTCGGATGGTGCGTTAAAGCCCGCAAATATCACTTCGGTAACGTTTCCAGCAAAAACGCCCGTAATGTTTACATCAACAATTTCGTAGGTGCAAATGCCAATTTTTAAATTCGGGATATCAATATCTACATCAATGTTTAAGGTGCCTCCTTCGTAATTGGAATAAATCATCACATTTCCGGCAGCATCACAAATGGTTTGAGCGCGCACCCGCAAGGATGTTATTGTCAATAGCAACAGAAAAATGACGGTTATAGCTCTCATTTTAATTAAACCATAAAAATAGGTTGATTGTTTATATTAATGTTAAAATTTTTTGAATTAGCAATTTGGTAATTTTGAAATGCTTGTTCTGTGCATATTATATTTTATTCGTAAAAATAGGCTCTGCTGAATCGGAGATTCGGCAGTAGCCTTTGCGGACTCTGTCCGCCGACGTATTTACATAATTAGTATTAAATTAAATTTTGCAGCACATGTAAACAAGGTGATTTCATGCTTATATTATATGCAAATTATAAGAATAATTATTGTTCGGGG
>Ga0163144_10004759_pt1 | contig 30447 bp, 26 predicted proteins | sample OliLak19BULKMAT1_FD_123175 | JGI IMG/M metagenome (GOLD analysis project Ga0163144, IMG submission 123175) | Freshwater microbial mat bacterial communities from Lake Vanda, McMurdo Dry Valleys, Antarctica - Oligotrophic Lake LV.19.BULKMAT1 | ecosystem: Environmental > Aquatic > Freshwater >... | reverse complement strand
CGGTAATGGCAATAACGGCAACGGTAATGGCAATAACGGCAACGGTAATGGCAATAACGGCAACGGTAATGGCAATAACGGCAACGGTAATGGCAATAACGGCAACGGTAATGGCAACGGTAATGGCAACAACAACGATGATGACGATTAAACGCTAGATTTAATACCAGCTATTCAGGTTTTATCGTGTGCATCCAACAAAAGTAAGACATAAAAAGCGAAGGTCGCAACTCTGCAACCTTCGCTTTTACGTTATTTTATAGTGATAGCGTGTAATTCCTAGAAGTTAATCATGTGTCCTTCTAGCCCATGCGCCACTTCCTTTAGCGCTTCGCCAAGGGTGGGGTGTGCGTGGACGTTGCGGGCAATCTCGTGGGGGGTTAGCTCGGCGTAGCGTGCCAACGTGAGTTCTGGCAATAGTTCCGTAACGTCGGGACCAATCAGGTGTGCGCCCAAAATTTCGCCATACTTCTTATCGCTAATGAGCTTCACAAAGCCCACTGCATCGCCCAAGCTCAAAGCCTTACCATTCGCTTGGAAGGGGAAACGTGCCACATTCACATCATACCCTAGCTCACGCGCTTGCTTTTCGGTGTAGCCAAAGCTGGCGACTTGGGGCTGGCAATACGTGGCGCGAGGCATCATCACAAATTCTAGTTCTTCTGTGGGGTGGTTGGCGATGTGTTCGGCGGCAATAATGCCCATCGCTTCTGCCACGTGCGCCAACATCAGCTTAGAGGTGACATCGCCAATGGCATAAATGTGTGGCACATTGGTTTGCATGAAGCCGGTAATGTCAATTGCACCGCGTTCTGTAAGGTTTACGCCTGTTTTTTCTAAGCCATAGCCTTCGGTACGGGGCTTAAAGCCAATGGCTTGCATCACTTTGTCGGCTTCTAGAACACTTTGGGCGTTGTCTGCCAGCGATGTCACGGTGACTTTAGCCTTCTTGCCTGTGTCCTCGATGCCATCCACGCGTGTGGCAGTTAAAATCTTTACGCCCATCTTGACGTAAATTTTCTTGAGTTCGTTGCTTACTTCTTCATCTTCTAGGGGTAGCACGCGGTCGGCATATTCCACAATCGTCACGTCTACACCATAGTTATGAAGCACATACGCAAATTCCATACCAATTGCGCCTGCGCCTGCAATAATCATACTCTTGGGCAATTGGTCGGTGAGGATTTGCTCTAGGTAGGTCACCACTCGCTCAGAAAGTGTTGTGTTGGGGATAAGGCGTGTGGTTGCGCCTGTGGCAATGATGGCGTTCTTAAACGTGATGGTTTCTGTACCACCATCATTGAGTTCCACCGTGACGCTGTGGGGGTCATTAAAGGTTGCCCAACCGTTAAAAACGTCTACTTTGTTCTTCTTCATCAAGAACTGTACACCCTTCACCAAGCGTTCCGACACTTTACGGCTACGCTTAAAGGCGGCGGTGTAGTCAAATTTTACTTCGCCCGTCATGCCAAATTCTTCTTTGTCGTGGGTAAAAATATGCACCAGTTCGGCATTGCGAAGCAGGGCTTTTGAAGGGATACAGCCCACGTTTAGGCACACGCCACCCCAGTATTCTTTTTCAACAATGCCCACTTTTAAGCCCAATTGGGAAGCGCGAATAGCAGCCACATAGCCACCCGGACCTGCGCCTAAGATGAGTACATCAAATTCTTTTGCCATAGCTTGTAAACTCCTGATAAAGGTGTGATTTCATGCTTCAAAGTGTACCGCATTTTAACACTATCTTATAGACACAACGGGGAGGGCATTTCCTACGCACCTTAAAAAAGCACTAGCCACAGCGGCAGGTATACCGTGTGGCTAGTGGGTGAGCTTATTCTGTTGTGAAGTCATTGCTTAGTCTGTCGAAGAGGGAGCTTCTTCTGCAACCTCATAGGCGTATTGGCTAAGGCGCATATTGGCAACTTTACGAAGCGTAACTGCCATAAATGCGACTGCGCCACCGATGGTAGCAACAACTACTGTGAACACTGCAACGAGTTTGCGTCTCATGAAAATACTCTCCTTACCATGATGGCGAAATGATTGCTGATACTCTTATTGTAACACAGCTTTCCCGTTTTCAAGCGTCTAATTTAATGAAGATTTGATTATCTTTACAAAATAGGGACGCTTGTTATGGATGGGTAATGCGCCCCTACAATGCGTTTATTTTACGCGGTATTTTGTACCCCTTCCCTTCGGCGTAGCGGTGGGGGAAGGGGCAGGGGATGAGGGGGCGTTTTGGCGAAGCCACAAGTGCGTAGGACAACCTCACCCTAAATCCCTCTCCAAAAATTGGCGAGGGACTTGAAGAAGGCGGTATTTTGCACCCCTTCCCCTCGGCGTAGCGGTGGGGGAAGGGGCAGGGGATGAGGGGGCATTGGCGAAGCCACAAGTGCGTTATGGGGCTTGTTTTAGGCGTTGACGTTGTGCTTCAAACAAAATCACAGAGGTCGCCATGGCTGCATTTAGGCTTTCCGTGTCGCTTGCCATCGGAATCGAAATAGGCGTGACTTCGCCCAAGCGCAAGGCGTTATTTGCGCCATGTGCCTCGTTACCAATGACCAACGCCCACGATTGCGAGAAATCCACGTCCGTATAGTGCGTTTGTCCCCCCCCATCGGCAATATAAACGGGCATAGTTTCGGTGTATTGGGCAATCTCAAACCATTGGGCTTCCACAATGGGTACGCGGAAATGCGCCCCCATGCCCGACCGCAACACTTTAGGGTTATAGGGGTCAACGCAATCGGGCGATAGCATCACCACATCCACGCCCGAAGCGGTAGCCGAGCGCAAAATCGTCCCCATGTTGCCGGGTTCACGGATGGCATCCAAGATAAGCACGCTACGGGGGTCTTTGGGCAAGGGGGGAACGGGAATAGTGGTGACGGCAACCATGCCCTGCGGTTGTTGGGTATCGCTGATGTACTGCATAATCTCGTTGCTTACGGTAATGAGCTTTGCGGGTGTATTTTGTAATTGAGCAATCAAATTAAAGTCGGTTTTATCGGGCGTATACATCACGAACTCTAGGCGCAAACGGCGCGAGACCGCATCCGCAATTAGGCGCGTGCCTTCAAGGACAATCTTCATTTCTTTGCGCCGTGCGCGTGGGCGATTTTGCAACGAATACACCAACTTCACGCGCTCATTTTGTAAACTTGTTAAAATATCACTCATTGTAGGGTATTCTCTCTGTGTTGGTGTGGGGGGATGACGAGCATCACCCCCATATTAAAACAAGCGTATTAAAACAAAGCGTTATTGCAAGTTTTCAAAGATGCCGGCTGCGCCCATGCCACCACCAATACACATCGTCACCATGCCGTACTTGCTCCCACGACGCGCCATCTCATTGATGAGGCTTACAGTGAGCTTAGAGCCTGTACAGCCCAATGGATGCCCTAGTGCAATTGCGCCCCCGTTGACGTTCACTTTTTCGGGGTCAATTTCTAGGGTGCGGATGACCGCCAACGCTTGCGAGGCAAACGCTTCGTTAAGTTCAAACAGGTCAATATCTTGGAGTGTTAAGCCTGTGCGTGCCAAAACTTTTGGAATGGCTTGGATGGGCCCCACGCCCATAATTTCGGGGCGCACGCCTGCCACAGCAAACCCAATAAACTTGGCGAGGGGCTTGAGACCACGCTTTTCAGCCATTTCTCTATCCATCACGATAACGCCTGCTGCGCCATCCGAGAGGGGGCTACTGTTGCCTGCGGTAACGCTACCCCCTGCCTTAAAAACAGGCTTTAATGAGCTTAAACCTTCAATGGTGGTTTCACGGCGCAAATGCTCATCAACCAAGAGCGCACGCTTAACCAATGTGGGCATGCTATCGCCATCTAGCACGCTGTCTTCCCATTCAAACGGCACAATCTCTTGGGCATACAGACCCGCGTCCACCGCACGCGCGGCTTTTTGGTGGCTTTCATAGGCAAATTTGTCCATGTCCTCACGGCTGACGTTAAACTCTTTTGCCACGCGTTCGGCGGTTAGCCCCATGCTCATATAAACGTTGGGGTCGTTTTCTGCCATATAGGGGTTAGGGCTAAGGTGATGCCCCGTCATTGGCACGCTGGACATGCTCTCTGCGCCCCCTGCAATGAGTACATCTGCGCCATTTGCCATAATGCGCTCGGCTGCCATGCTAATCGTTTGTAAGCCACTGGCGCAAAAACGATTGACGGTTTGCCCTGATACCTCAATGGGCAAGCCTGAACGCAGGGCAATCACCCGCGCAAAGTTCATGCCTTGGCTGCCTTCGGGCATGGCACACCCCACAATTAAATCTTCAATGTCTTCGGGCGAAACGCGCCCCTCAACTTTTTTCAGCAGGTCGTTGATGACGGTTGCCATCATATCATCGCTACGGGCGGTGGCGGTGTTGCCACGTACTGCTTTACCTACGGCGGTTCTAGTTCCTGCGACAATAACAGCTTCTCTCATGATAAAAATCCTCTCTTAGGCTTATTTTTTAGACAACACAATAGTTTTTTTCTTACGGTATTACGCATGACTGGTCTTGAACAAATCGGCTACGGTAACGCTAAATTCGGGCAACAGGTCGCCTCCCGTTAGGGTGTCATTGGCGGTAAGATAGCTAAAGTCTTCGGGTGTTAGCACCTCTATGGATTGCTTTTCGGGGTAAAGTAGCCACACCATCTTTACACCATTTTGAAGGTAATGCTCGGCTTTCTGCCGAAGTCGTTTAAGGTTATCGCTAGGCGACTTGGTTTCTACGGCTTAATCTGGCATTTGAAGCACACTTCCTTCAGAGGCAGGGGGGTGTGCTAAAGAAAACACCCCCCACAACCGATTTTTAGCCCATCATATCACGCTTTAATTACGCAAGGGTTTGTTGTTTTGGAGCATGTACATCACGCGCTCTTGCGTCTTTTGCGTCATTGCCAATTCCACAAATGCCTTACGTTCTAGGTTCAAGAACACTTGTTGGTCTACCCATTGGGGTTGTGCCAACGCGCCCCCCGTGAGGATGTATGCCAGTTTACGGGCAATCAGCGCGTCATGTTCACTAGCAAAACCGCTTTCTACAAAGCCAGCAATGCCCACGTTAAGGGCGGCATACGCATCGCGTCCGGCGGCATAGAGTTTTTCGGGCTTGCGTTGGACGTAGCTGGCGGCGGTTGCCAATGCGACTTGCTTGGCTTCGTAAATGAGGTGTGCGCGACTCATGACGATTTTATCGGTAGACGAGATAAAGCCAATATCGCGGGCTTGTGCGCCACTTTCGCTCACTTTGGCGGTAGCAATGGCTTCAAAAATCTTTTGAAGGGGGGGCAAAATATCTGCCCCAGCGGCTGCCACAGGGTTAATGTGACGGCGCACGAGTTCTTTACAGCCACTGCCAGCGGGGATTAAGCCCACGCCCGCTTCTACCAAACCAATGTAGGTTTCGGCGTATATCACAGTGGCATGTCCTGCCATAGTGAGTTCTGCGCCACCGCCCAATGCCATGCCTGCGGGTGCCGTAATGACGGGCTTGGGGGCATACTTCATTGCCATAGTAAGCTGTTGTAGGGCAATGATGGCGCGTTCTACGCCTTCCATGCCGTCCATCATCGCTTCTTGCAGGTTTGCACCAATGCTAAAGCGTTCTGATTCGTTGCCTACGACCAACGCCACATATTGCGGTTCATTGAGTAGAGCAAGGGCTTGGTTGCCCATTTCGATAAACTTGCTGGTGATGCTGTTTTGCTTGCTTCTAAATTCCCATAATAGCACGCCGTCACCAATGTCGTATACTGCGCCATCGCTGTTTTCTGCCAGCACCTTGCTTGCACTGCCATCAATGGGAGCGCGTAGTTCTGCAATTCTAATTTGCGTTTCATCCTGCGGAACGGGCAAATATTTGGCGTGTTGGGGGCTATAGAAGTGCGTTGCCACACCGCCCTCATTGCGTTGATAAAACGTGCTATTGCCATTCGCAAGCATGGCTTTTACCCAGTCGGCAACCTTGTAACCTGCTTCTTCAAACTTGGTGGTATATTCAGCCACGCCAATGGCATCCCAAATTTCAAAGGGGCCCATTTCGTGGGCAAAGCCCCATTTTTGCGCGTTGTCGATGTTCACAAGAGTTTCGGTAATTTCGCCCACTTTTTTGCTGGCGTATGCCAAATAAAAGGCGTGCAGGTGGAACAAGTATTGGGCAGCGCGGTCACTTTCGCCTAGCAAAAGGCGGATGCGTTCACCGGTAGGGCGTACTTTTTGGTGCTTGTTCACGCTGTCAAAAGACACTTTCTTGGGGGCTTCATACTCTAGTGTGTCTAGGTTTAACGCCCAAAATTCTTTCTCACCGCCCGCACCCTTTTTCATCAAGTAAAAGCCTTGCCCACTTTTGCGCCCCAGCCACTTGCGCTCTAGGAGGGCATCGGCAACGCGCTTATTGCCTTCGTTGATGAGGATGTCGCGGTCGGGGTCATCGGCAATGGCATCGTATAGGTTACGCGCTACACCGACGGCAATATCGAAGCCCACCAAGTCGTTTAGGTTAAATGTGGCTGTTTTAGGGCGACCAATTAGAGGACCCGTGAGTACATCCACTTCTTCAACGGTAAAACCGCCCTCAATGGCGCTGTTCATGGCTTGCATACCACTCATGCTCATAAAGCGGTTGCCAATGAAATTGGGCGTATCCTTACACAAAACCGTTCCCTTGCCCAGTGCCTTCGCGCCAAAGTTCATCATAAAGTCAATGAGGGCGGGGTCTGTATTGGGGTGAGGGATAATTTCTAGCAGTTTAAGATAGCGTGGTGGGTTAAAAAAGTGTGTCCCTAAGAAACGGCGGGTAAAATCTTCGCCTAGGTGTTCGGCAATTTTATGAATGGGCAAGCCCGATGTGTTGCTAGTAACAATAGTATGGGGGGCAATGACTTCTGCCAATTTTGACATCAGGCTTTGCTTAATGTCTAGGCGTTCTACAATGACTTCAATAATCCAGTCGGCATCGCCAATGCTGGCAAGGTCGTCATCAATATTGCCCATTTTGATATTCGCCATGTCATTGTCGCTAAACAATTGGGCAGGGCGCATCTTTTGCAGGGTTTTAAGGTTATTTGCTACGATGGCATTGCGTTTTGCGGGCGGGTCGCCTGCTTGTGTGCCTTGTGCTGGAATATCAAGCAGTGTGACATCTACGCCAATGCCTGCCAGCAATGCCGCAATCCCACCTCCCATTGTTCCAGAACCAATGACTGCCGCTTTTTTTATTTCATAAGTCATCTTAAACCTTTGTCCTTTACTATGAATGATGTTTTTAATTTTTATAGGGTGTTTTTTACCACCCCAGTATTACCATGCGTGGATTGTGCCGTCCCACTTATAGAACTTGCCCGTGTCGTCTAGCGTTAAGCTATCAAACACAGTCCGTAAGCCCTTTGCGGATTGCGACGGCGTAAGGGGTGCGCTATCGCCCCCCATGCTGGTCTGTACCCAGCCCGGATGCGTTGTAATGCTAATAATGCCGTGTGGCTTAAGGTCATTTGCCAGCACACGCGCCCCCATATTCATGGCAACCTTGCTCATGGTATAGCCAAAGTTGGTGGTGTTTTTAGCATACTCAAGCGACCCCATTTGTGAGGACACCATCACCACACGCGGATTCTTGCCCTTTTTAAGCAAGCGCGTTAGGGCTTGCGTAACTAGCACGCCCGAAACTGCGTTGACGTTGGTCATGTTTAAGATGGCATCACGCCGCAGATTGCCTAAAGAGCGCGTGCCGTCATCTTTTTCACCATTGATGCCTGCATTATTGATGAGCAAGTCTAGCCCATCCACCCATGCGCTGGTTTGTGCGTCTAGCCCCTGAATGGCTTCGTCATCTGTCACATCTAAAGCCAAGATGTGCAAGGCTTGGGGGTATTGTGCGCCTAGTGCTTGTAGCTCATGCGCTTCTTGGGGGTTGCGACAGGTGGCGATAACTAACGCATTGGCTTGAAGATATTCCTGAACCATTGCCAAGCCAATGCCCCGATTTGCCCCCGTAATGAACACTCTTTCCATGCAATAAACTCGCTTTCTTAGGCAGATGCCACTTCGGTAGTAGGGCGGCTAAACCGCGCCCTTAGGGTGTGCCACAAACGCCGTAATAAGCCCACAGGTGCGCCCGGTTGTGTGGTCGCAAGGGCAATTAAGAATGCCATAGGCAAGCCCACTGTAAGCGGATGAGACGGGTCATCAAAGTAAATAAGTGGGCTGATATAGTCATTAAAACTGCGCCCGTTATTGATGGCTTCCAGCACCGGTGACAGACTGTTAAAGCAATAGATGGGAAGAAACGTGCCAATGATCGTAATCACGAACTCGGTGAGGGGCTTAATTTTAGTGTAGATGGGAAACATAAACCCAAACGACATCCCAATACCGCCCAAAAATGCCGCCCATGTAATGCCAAAGGGTAGGCGCAAGAAGAACCATTGGAACACCATCCACGCCAGCACCCCAAACGCAAATACAGCAAACGTCCGTAAGGGGGTTCTAAGGCGTTGTGGGATAATGCTAATGAGCGTTCTGGGCAAGCCATACGAAGCCACCGCCACCGCCCCCAAAAACAGCCCAAAGATTTCGCCCGCCGCCACACCTAAGGCTAAAGAATCGGGTGTGATGATGCTCTCACTACGAAACACGCTCAAAACAAAGTACACCATACCCCCTGCGCCCCCCGCAAACCCCCATGCAAAACGCGCAATTAATTGGCGCGCATGGTATTGTTCTTGGCTTGTGAAGATGTATGCACGCTGTAAATCAATCAGCTTGGGGTGGTCGAAGAGGTCATTCATTTCTAGCAAGCCATCGCCATATAGCAAATAGCCGTTGCTCCGCCCCTTGCTTTCCCACTCACGCGCCATTACCAACAGCTTCGTTAATCGTCGCTCTTCTACAATATTGGTGTCCATTGTTGCGGTTAGCTTGGCAAAGGATTCTTCATAGCTAATTTGCACGTTAAAGAAAATCCAGTTGAGTGTGCGGATGACTTTAGGGACCTTATAGGAGGATGTATCGGCGGTTTCCTGATTCATCTCACGACACACAATAGGAATAAGGCGTTTGTTATTGCGGATGACATGCCCGACTTCTAGCGAACATATCTGTGACTGAATAGAATCGGGGCTAATAACAAAGATAGCAATCGGGGAGGCTTCGATACCTTTGACGATCTCTTCCCACCAATCGGTAGCAAAGGGAATGTCGTCAAAGTCTACCCATACATTGCGCCCTTGTGCTTGCAACGACTCCACCAGTTGTCGTACAAAAGCAGTATCTTTACGAGAGTATGAAATAAAAATATCGGTCATGGTGTTTTATCTTTTCATCGTCAGATAGGGTTATACGGGCATAGGGCAAACTGATACTAAGGATGCCCTCTTTATCTTAACCCCTAATGCTTAAACCGTAATGGGTTGTTTTAGCGATGATAAGAACGTATCGGTCATCATATTGGCGATATCTTGCCCACTAAGGCGACCCTTTTCACGATACCAAACCCCCACCCAGTTATGCGCCCCTAGCATGGCTTTAGCAAAGATGCTGGCGTCCACTTGTCTAAATTCACCGCGCTCTATGCCTTCACGAATGACATCTCTAAACATGCGCTCAAACGTGGCACGCCGTTCAAAGAAGGCATCACGCCGTTCTATAAACTCGGTATAATCTTCTTCGCCAAATTGCCCGCCATTGCGGGGGGGCAGCTTCGCAACCATCAATGAGCGAATTTCAAAGACCATCGCCGCCCCAACTGCCGTGTTGTCGGTGATGTTGACGATGTGCGCGTTAATCATTTGGGTAAGTTTTTCGGCGGCGGGTAATTCACTACTGATGATGGGTTTTAGCAAGCCAATGGCGTAATCTAGCCCTGCTTCTAGCACCGCCAACAGCAAAAAATTTTTGTTCTTAAAGTGATGATACAGGCTGGCAGCCGTTAAATTAACTTTGGCTGCAATGTCCTTCATGGTGGTGGCATCATAGCCATTGTAACGTAAAACATCAGCGGCGGCGGCGATGATATCATCGCGATGGACGGATTGATCTGCTGGTTTTCGTGCCATGCCTACCCTCTTCCAAGTCATAAGTTAATCTAATAACCATTAGATTATAGAGGATATAGGGGCTTATAGCAAGTCGGGGCAACCGTTTGGTTGCCCCGTTTTGTGTTGCGCTGTTGGCGATGAGAAATTAGCGAGGGGTGTGGACTTTCGCAAGGCGTTCTAACAATTCTACGCGCCACAGGTTAAGGCGGGCATCGGCGAGGGCTTGCGAGATAGTGCCTTCTGCCACTTTTGCATCAAGGTCTTCTTTAACAGGGGCAAGGGTTTCATCAACAAAGGTGTTAATGTCTACGCCTGCTTCTGTAAGGATGGCTTCGGGTGTTGTGCCTGCTTGCAATTGCTCACGAACTTCGGCTTGTGTTAGCCCTGTTGCATCTACGATGGCGGTTAGCACGCGGGCTTCGGGGCGGTTGTTACGGCGGTCGTTCATGCGCCCTTGTACGCGCTCTTCAATATTGTCTCTAATGTCGCCTAGTCGTGTTTCTCCACTTAGCACACTGTCAATTTGGACATCGATATTGAGTAAAAGGGCATCGGCGCGTTCTTGAGTAATTGTGCCTTCGGTTACGGCTTGGTTTACTTGTTCGGTAATGAGGGCGATGGCTTCGGCTTTAACAGCTTCTACGACACCACCATTTGCTACAATCAGTTCAGAGAGGGTTTTGCCTGCGCGAATTTCGGTCATAGTTTCGGCGGGGGTTAAGCCAGTGGCTTCGTGAAGCAATGCCATCGCATCCATTAAAACGCCTTCGCCACGCATGGGGAAGCCCATTTCACCAAAGGGTGCGCCACCACGTCCACCGTCACCACCGCGTCCGCCGCCCAATAAACCGCCTTGTGCAGAGGCTGCGATAGGCAAGGACATCATCACGACTGTTGCTAAGATAATCCATTGTTTCTTGACCATTGTTGTTTCTCCTGTTTGTTTTAAATAAGTCATTACCCTTAGAGTACGGCGCAGATGTAATGGATGTAATGGCAGACTGTAAACAAACGGTAAACTTTTAGGAGAATAGGGCTTTTACTCGCTTATTGTCCAATTGGGGTTATTTGCTTTGAACTTACGCACATCCTGAAGGGCGCGGTCAAACATTTCTAGCAGTTCGTCATCATCACCCTTAAAGCGTTTAATCGACTGTTGGGCGCATGCCACACAGCCACGCATGGCTCTAAAGCTATCGGTTTCACAGTTCATACACCCGTTTATCCGTACCACCATCATCATAAACGCCAACACTTCTTCGTTATTTTCGGGAAGTTTGGTGAGACGCTCTATAAACTTTGCCCATTCCTTGCCTCTGCTGTTTTTAAGGTGAGGAATGGCATGAAAAGGAAAGAGGATGTCATTTTCGGTATACATAGGGCAGGCTTTCTGATTAAGTCACATAAGGGTATTATATAGTAAAATCCCCAAATAGAAGCACTGTTAGAAAACTGGAAAGAATAGCCTTATGCCAATGAACAGAAGCCAAGTTCTACGATTATTAACCCTTGTGTGTTGCGCGTGGCTGGTGGGGGCGTGTAGCGGTGGGGCGGTGGTGTTTGTATCTACGCCATTGCCCCCTGATGTATCGCCAATTACCTATCAGCACCCTAGCGGTGTCTTTGATGTGGTGTTGCCTCGCAATTGGGCATTATATGAACAGGTGGGATTGCCCATCGCGTCTGCCAGTTTTGCACCCCCTAATAGCGAAGTGCCACTGGTGAAAATTTCGGTGGTGAATTTAGGAAAGCCCATTGAAGCCAACGAACTGGGCGAACTGATGCTACAGTATCAAACGCAGGTGCGCCCCGATGTGGCAGTCTATACCGAACAAGACCGCCAACCGATGGGCGACGGAAGCTGGCGCATGACGGGGATTCGCTTGGTGGAGGGCATTGCCCAACCCGTGAACACGTTCTTACAGCGTAGTGGCGCACTCTTTAGCGTGCTAGAGGTGGCTGTGCCACAAAATCCCGCGCTTCTAAGCGATGTGCAAGTGTTTATCAATACGCTTCGTTTGCTAGACGAAACCGCCTTGCCAAGCGCACCCCTTACGGCACTGGCAGACACAGGCAACGCGCAATTAGAGCTATTAAACGTGCTGGCATGGACAAGCCCTAGTGGGGTGTTTTTCATTACAGGCGAAGTGGCAAACCGTAGCGCATTTCCCTATTCTGGCGTGCCAATTGTGGGCGTGCTTACAGATGTGAATGGGCAAGGCTTAAGCGAAGCCCAAGACAAAGTGATGGGACACGCCATCCCTGCTGGGGGCTTTGCGCCGTTTAGCCTGCGCTTTGGCGAAGGGCAACCTGTGGGCGCAGTCAATTATACGCTCACATTGGGGGGGGCATCATGGGCGGGCGATACCCTAAGCGTTGTTAGCGCACCCAGCCTAACGTGGACAGATGAACTGGTGCGTGGCACAGATGGACAGCTTTATATACGGGGTATCGTGACCAACACAGGCAATCTGCCTGTCAGTGAGGGCTTGGTGACGGTAACCGTGTTTGATGAGCGCGGGCAAGTGGTGGGGGTGGGCTTTTCGCCCATTAACGAAGCCACGCTGACAACGAGCGAATCATCAGAATATACGGTTTTGATTACCGAAGTGGGGGGCAACCCCGCCCGCTATACAGTAAACGCGCAGGCTATCGGGCAGTAAGCCCCCTACAAGAACACGACCCTTATCGCTATAATAGGGCATACCGACAAGTGAAAGTGACAACCCATTATGACACAACGCTGGACAAGTTTTGACCTTGTTTTTTTTGATTGTGATAGCACCCTATCCACCATTGAGGGCATTGACGAACTGGCAAAGCTCAAGGGAAAAGATTTGCGCGTTAGCATCTTAACGGACAAAGCCATGAACGGCGAACTTGACCTGAGCGAAGTGTATGGCAAACGCCTTAAAGCCATTCGTCCCACGCTAGGACAGCTAAAAGCCGTAGAAGAACGCTACTCCGAAACGATTGTTGAGGACGCTCAAGCCGTAGTCACTATTTTGCAGGCACTTCAAAAAGAAGTGTTCATCATTAGTGGCGGGCTGGTGGATGCTGTGCGCGGTTTTGGGCGACGCTTGGGCGTAGATAACGACCACATTCGTGCCGTAGAACTGGAATACAACGAATTATCAGGTGAGTGGTGGCGTTATAACGAACCCAACGCGCAACACCAAAAAACCTATCTTGAATACGTAGAGGGACCCCTAACGATTTCCAGTGGCAAGCCCCAAATTATCAACGAACTGTCTAAGGGCATGTTTGGGCGACGCTTTATGATTGGCGATGGCTCATCCGACCTTGCGACCCGTGACGTGGTCGATTTGTTTGTGGGCTATGGGGGCGTGGTTGCCCGTGACAAAGTACGTAACGAAAGCGACGTATTTATTGAGTGCGCCAGCCTTGCGCCCGTGTTGCCTCTTGTGGCGGGCATTAGTGGCTATGACCGCATCAAGAACACACCCGCCTATAAAGCCGTGTATGAAAAAGGCATTGAATTGGTGCGCGGTGGGCAAGTGCTGTTTAAGCACGCCGAACAGAAAGATTTATTCTTGCGGATGTTTGATGACATCCTAGACGCATAACACAAAGGGCAAACAGAACGTGACAAAATTTGCAGGCATTATCTTTGATATGGACGGCACGCTAGTGGATAGCGAAGTGGTATGGGAAGAAGCGGAAGCCGAACTTTTTGCCGAGCGTGGGCTAGTGTACAGCGATGACATTCGCCAACAAGTGATTGGCTTGCGCCTAGACGAGTTCTTTAGTCGTTTGGTTAAAATTTATGGACTAGATGAACCCATAGAGAGCCTGATGGCAGACCTTAATCGCCGTATGCTTGCGCTTATTCCGCACAAGGTAAAGCCAAAAGAAGGCGCACAAGAACTGATTGAGCATGTACGGGCGTTGGGTGTGCCTTATGCCATTGCGTCGGCTTCGCCCATGAGCATTATTGATTGTGTGGTAGATACGATGAATTGGCGCACCTTCATTCCCAATTTGTATACGGCGGATGTGGTGCCATTGGGCAAGCCCGCCCCCGATGTGTACTTGTACGCCTGTGGGCAATTGGGCATTGTGCCAAGTGCATCACTTGCCATTGAAGACAGCCCAAATGGGGCGACCAGTGCCGTAAGGGCGGGGATGACGTGCTACGCTGTACCCGACTTTCATAGCGCAACCGATAAATTCAAGAGCATTACGCCCCACGTTTTTGCTAATTTACACGAGGTTTTGCAAAACCTTTAATAGCTATTCACCCCACCCCTAAATCCCCTACCCCACTGCACTCGCTGGCTCATTGGTAGAGAGGGGACTTATCTGACGACTAGTTTTTCTCCCCTTTCTGCATAGAATGGGGAAAGGGGTCAGGGGGATAGGGGTTTGTCCTTGCAAAGCACTGAGTGGTTATAATCTTTTAAGCGGATAAACGCTAGAAATGGGAAAGGAACGCCCTTTGTCGTCTTTTTATGTGGTGGTTGCCACCGATTTAACCCAAGATAGCCTTAGTATCCTGAAAGGGGCAAGCGATGTAGAAGCGCACATCGTCACCCCAAATTTGGCAAGCATTAAGCCTCATTTGCCCCACGCGTACGCTTTGATTGTGCGTGAGGACATTGCCATAGACGAAAGTTTGCTAAATGCTGCACCTCACCTTAAATTGGTGGCGTGCGCGGCTACCAGCCTAAATAACGTTGATATTGAAAACGCCACCGCACGCGGTATCTTGGTGATGAATACGCCTGGCGCAAGCGCACTATCGGCGGGGGAACATACGTTTGCCCTCATGTTGGCGTTGTCTCGGCGGTTGGTGGTGGCACACAATAGCCTTAAAGAAGGCTATTGGCTATTAGACCGTTCACGACAAGCTGGCGTACAGCTTTTTGGTAAAACGCTCGGCGTGATTGGTTTGGGGCGCGTGGGGGCGATAGTGGCTTCTAGGGCGTTGACGTTTGGCATGAGCGTTTTGGCGTTTGACCCCTACGTGAGTGAAGACCATGTCACCGATAAGCGCATACAATTGGTGGGCTTGCGAGAATTGCTCTCACGGAGTGATTTTGTCAGCCTGCATGTGCCGTCTACCCGTGAAACACAGGGCATGATTAACGCCGAAACGCTTGCCATGATGAAAACGGGCGCACGCCTAATTAACACGGCACACGGTAGCATCATCAACGAAGGCGCGGTTGCCGAAGCCCTTAAGAGTGGGCAATTGGCGGGCGTGGCGGTGGACGTTTATAAGGACATTCCGCCCTACAACAACCCCCTCATCGGCATGGAAGGCGTGGTGCATACCCCACAAATTGGCGATAACACCCTAGAAGCCCTTAAAGACCTGTCGATAAAGATTATCGAGCAAGTGCTAGATGCTCTACACGATAAAGACTATCGTAACGTGGTGAATTTGCCCCTAATGCCCGGCATGCCCTATGAAACAGTGCGCCCGTATTTGCATCTTGCCGAGTGTATGGGGTCTGTATTGACGATATTGGCACGAAACCCTGTACGCCGTGTGGCGGTAGAAGTGCGTGGCGAAGAACTCACGGGTATGATTAAGCCCATTATGGTGGGCGTACTAAAGGGCTTGCTAACGCCCATTGTAGGCAACGCCGTCAGTAGCGTTAACGCGCCCCTGATTGCTACCGAGCGCGGCTGGCAAATGACCCAAGCCAAAGGCTTGCCCGGCGCAGAATATACTAATTCGGTGACGTGCCAAATTATGCTAGAAGATAGCGAAACCATCACGATTACAGGCACACTCCTAGACCACAGAGAGCCTCACATCGTCCAAATTAACCAGTACCGCATGAACTTTGTGCCAGAAGGTTACTTGCTGTTGATGGGAAGCCTTGACCAACCGGGCGTGATTGGCAAGGTAGGAACGCTTCTAAGCGAGCGTAGCGTTAATATCGCCAGTTGGCACACCGGGCGCACCGAACCGGGGGGCAATACGCTAACGGTCTTGACATTAGATGAGCCTATCCCTGATGATGTAATAGACGAACTGTTGGCGTTGTCTTTTGTGCGCCACGCCCACCAAGTAAAAATTTAGCACGGTTAAACGGTTAAATTAAAACGGAGAAATGCCCATGTTAAGCCCATTAAAAACGTTATGTGTCTTGTGTGCGTTATTGCTTTTGGCAAGTTGTGGGGGCGGTGATGCCCCCGCCACAGAAACCAATACCAACGCCGACGCGACCGAAACGGTGGCTGTCAGCGAAGAAGGCACGCCCCAAGCCATCATTTTGGTGACACGGCAAGCGAGCGAAGAAGAGACACCCGACATTTTAGAGAACTTTGGCGCAGAGGACATGATTGCCAGCGCAACCGAAGACCCCGACCGCGACCTCGTATTTGACCGCTTACAATTTGCACGCTACGGCGGACGCTTTCCCGACCGCATTGATATTACGCTCAACCAAGACGGCACTTTAACGCGCAACGACGTTTCTGGTAGCGTTTCTCCTGATATTGTGCTTCAGGTAGACACATTGTTGGATGAGATTAACTTCTTTGGCATCCAAAATATCATGGTGGCACTCGCCGCAGAAACGTCTAACACGCGCTATAACCTGCGGGTGGTGCGCGGTGGCAATGACCGCACCATTACCAGCGAAGATGGCTATATGCCCCCTGAATATATGGCATTGATAGGCGCATTGCTGACGTTAGGGCAATAAAGGGCATAGGTGTGTAACCTGACCCTATTTCCATACATCGCATAAAATGACCGTAGGGGCATACCCGTTGGGTCGCCCATTTCTATGTTATTTTACGTGCGTCCGTTATAGCATTTTATCAAACAAACGAAGGGCGTTTTCGGTGGTGGTGTGTGCCATTTCTTCTGCCGAAACGCCCTTTATGCTTGCTAGGCGGTCGTTAACATACGCCACATATTCGGGCGTATTGGTTTTGCCTCTGTACGGTTCGGGCGTTAAGAAGGGCGCGTCTGTTTCTATCAGCAAGCGGTTTGATGGCACGCGGCTGGCAATAGTGCGGAGTTCATCATTTTTCTTAAACGTTAGCGGTCCCGTAAAGCCCAAGTAAAAGCCACATGCCAGCGCACGCTCCCCAATGTCTTGGGGCGCAGAAAACGAATGAAGCACACCCGCACGCCCTACCAACGAAGTCGGCAGGGTGTTTGCCCATGCTTCTAAAATAGCCAGCGTGTCCTCGTGGGCTTCGCGGTTGTGGATGATAACGGGCAGTTCTAACGCGCTTGCCAGCCCTAATTGCGCTTTGAAGGCGCGGGCTTGTGCGTCTTTGGGGCTTTTATCCCAATAGTAATCTAGCCCAATTTCACCAATGGCAACCACTTTTGAAGAAGATTGCGCCAATGTTTTAAGCGTGTCTAGCGTGGCATCGTCAAAGTCTGTGGTGCTATTAGGATGTACGCCAATGGCAACGAATACCCCCTCATAGCGTGTTGCCAGTGCGAGGGCTTCGTGGCACGTTTCTAGGTCAACGGCGGGGATGATGATGCGCGTTACGCCTGCATGATGCGCACGCGCTACCACCCCCTCAAGGTCATCAGAGAAGTTATCAAAGTTTAAATGGCAATGCGTATCAACAAGTTGCACAGGCGTTATACCATGCCATGAGGGTCTTTTTTCAGGCGTTCCACATCCGCTTCCACCATCATCTGAATCAGTTGCTCAAACGATACGGCGGGCTTCCAACCCAAAATGCGCGCGGCTTTTTCGGGGTTGCCAATCAGCAAGTCCACTTCTGCAGGGCGCATAAAGGCGGGGTCTTGAACGGCATAATCGCGCCAATTCAAATCGACACAGCTAAACGCCACGTCTAGCAAGCGTTCTACCGTGTGCGTTTTGCCCGTAGACACCACAAAATCATCGGGGGTATCTTGCTGAAGCATCAGCCACATGGCTTGCACATAATCGCCCGCAAAGCCCCAGTCTCGTTGTGCGTCTAGGTTGCCAATGCGTAGTTCATTTGCCAGCCCTAGCTTAATTTTTGCCACTGTATAGCTGACCTTGCGTGTGACAAATTCTAGCCCGCGCCGTGGGCTTTCGTGGTTAAACAAAATGCCACTAACGGCAAACATATTGTAGCTTTCACGATAGTTAACGGTAATCCAATGCCCATATACTTTTGCCACACCGTAGGGGCTACGGGGATAAAAGGGCGTGGTCTCTATTTGGGGGACTTCTTGCACCAAGCCAAACATTTCGCTACTAGAGGCTTGATAAAACTTGGTATCGGGCTTGACGGTGTGAATGGCTTCGAGCATTTGCGTTACGCCAAGCGCGGTAATTTCGCCAGTAAACACGGGCTGATTCCACGAAGTAGGCACAAAGCTCTGGGCAGCCAGATTGTACACTTCATCGGGCTGAATATTGGCAACGGCGCGATTAAGGCTGGTTTGGTCTTGTAGGTCGCCTTGTACAATGTGAATTTGGTCTTGGATGTGGCGAATACGCTCATAGCGCACAGTGCTGGTACGGCGTACCATGCCGTACACATCATAGCCCTTTTCTAGCAAAAGCTCTGCTAGGTAAGAACCATCTTGTCCTGTAACGCCTGTGATTAACGCTTTTTTAGCCATAATGGGGTAAAACTCCTTGTTGTGTTATGAAGTGTGAACACGCTGGCGACAGTCATCTAGCACTTCGCGCAGGGTGTCCTTAAACGTGATAAGCGGCTGCCATTGCGTGGCATCACGCAGGCGATGGCAGTCCGCCGAGATAACGGGAATATCGCTGGGGCGCATCTTTGCTGGGTCTTGTTCTATCGTAATGTCTGCGTTGGAGAGCGACAGCAGCGTATTAAGCAAGTCAGTAATGTTGTGGGTTTTGCCACTGGCGATATTATACGCCAGCCCATCTTGCCCGTGTTTCATCAAGAGCGCATAAGCACGCACAATGTCGCGGACGTTGGTAAAGTCGCGTTCACTGTCTAAATTGCCCACGCGCATAATGGGGGGCTGTTTGCCTGCTTCAATGCGTGCAATTTGCATGGCAAACGCCGTTGCCACAAACATTTCACTTTGCCCCACCCCTAAATGATTAAAGGGGCGTGCGCGTAGCACAGGTAAGCCATACGTAAAAAAGAACTGTTGCGCCAAAAGGTCTTGGCTGGCTTTGCTAACGCTATAGGGGTTGATGGGGCGCAAAACGGTTTCTTCGTTTAGGGGTAGGTCTTGGGGGCGCACCCTGCCATAAATATCCGCTGATGTAATGACAAGCACGCGCGGTTTTTTGGCTAGCGTTAGGCTTGCCGTGAGTACCTGATGTGTGGCAAGTACATTGGCTTCAAATGTTCCCCACGTGTCCTTAAACGCCACATCTACCGATGCTTGTCCGGCAAGATGATAGACTTCATCGGGCTGGATTTCGCTAAAGAGCGCTTCTACGGCTTGCGCGTTACGCAAGTCTACAGGGCGAAGAAGCACACCATCGGGCGCAGGGGCGGGCATGAGGGTGGTGCCATAAAGTGTGGCATCAGGCATCACTTGGCGCAAATGCGCTGTCAAATGTGACCCCACAAACCCAGTAGCCCCAGTTATCAAAACGCGCACGAAAACATCCTTTTTTTGCCAATAACACACAGTGAGACGGCGCAATATTATAAGGCATGCTTGCGCCATCTCATAGGCTTTATTGTGGGGGTAAGGCAATGATGAAGGCTTCTATCTGGACTGTGCCAGATACTTGATAAGCAATTACATCATAATGCGTGCCTTTTTTCAGGCTAACGTTGGGGCGAATATTGCCCACTTGGGTGGCGATGTCATCAATGATGAAGATGTCTTTAACGCCTTCCTCCACAATAGTGATGGCAGACGCATCGGGGCGTTGTACGTTGCGGAACAGGCGTGTTAAGCCAATCGGCAAGCTAATTCTAAGGTTCTGGCTAGGTTCGCCGTTTTCACCCACCGTTGCAGGCGCAGATAAATCGGGGAACACTAGCCCTGTGCCGTTTTGGTAGCCTAGCCCAAGGCTAACGCTATCTTCGCTAAGGTGTATCAGGCGCAGGGTGGGCGCACCCTGTGCTACTGCGATATTCTCATCTGTAAAGCTATCCAATTGAAAGCCCGTGTCGGCTCTGCCATAAGCCACAATGCTATAAGGCTTGCCTGTTTCTAGGGTGATGGTCAGGCGTGCCATTAGTTCGCCCGTTTGCCCATTTAACAGCGTAAACGTGCGCTCACCACTAGAGAGCGTTACAGGGCTAGACGTATTACGCGATAAAATGCTTGTCGCAAACGGCACATCATCCACCCTAAACTCGACAGTTAAGCCATCTACGGCGTTAATGCCCCTTACGGTTGGCGCACTTGATTCAAGGGGGGCTAGGGCGGCTTCTGCGGTGCTGGCAATGAAGGCTGGCACAAGCACATCCACTGTTTTACTAAGCACAAGGGGCGTTTGTTCCCCACGTCCTGTAAACAAATACAGATACGACCTGCCGTCTTCTAGGGCAAAATCAGTGACTAGCTCTAAGGGTTCACCACTGGCTTGACCGCTTACTAGGGCGTACCACGTCATCGGGAAGCTACCGATGGGCAATTCACCCGCTTCAATGAGTTGCCCATAGTTCATCTGGAACGGCTCATTGACGTTACTTTGCATTTGCACACGCGCTACATTGGGCAAGGTGTTTAAGAAAGTAACACGAGCGAATCCTTGTGTGACGGGGCTTGAATTGGCACGATAGGGCAAAATACGCACGTCATTGGCTTGCCCTAGCACGATGAAGGTTAAATCTTCATCAGGAATAAACGTGGTTTGGTAGCTGGCAAGGGGCGCAACGTTGGCTCTATCTACGCCCTGCGCGTAGACAAAAATCGTGTAATCTCCACTAGGCAGGCGTTGGGGGTCACTTTGGTACAAGTAGCCCATGCCCTCGCCTAATGTCACCGCGTTGGCAAGCACGTCAACGGTTACACCATTTACCATGTTAAGGGTGCTAATGCTGGCAATGCCCAGCACGCCACTGGTAAGGGTAAAAATTTGTGCTTTGGTGGGGTCTGCAAGGTTGCTGGCAATGACAAACGTATAGTTTTGGCGTTCTCGTAAGCGTAGCGTATTTGCGCCGATAATTTGCCCATTGGCACGCACGTTGTAGCGTAGTTCCACGCTTGGCACAACCGCACTACTAGAGGCAACGCCGTTGGCAACATCCCCGAATAGGCTTTGTGAGCCTTGCTGCATGGTGACGGTTTCGCCCTCTGCCGTGACATTAATTAGGGCAATGCGCGTTTGATTGGCAGAAAGAGGGCGATTGTCCTCTTTGTACAAGAGCAAGCGTGGCGTTTCGGGTGTGCCATACAGCACCACTGTAAGGGTCTCTTGCCCGTTTAGGCTAAAGTCTTGGCGTGTGAGGGTTTCGGTTGCATCACGCACGCCTGCGCTACGTATAGAGAGCGTGTATGTGCCTGCTACCAGTCCGCTGGGTTCTGTAAACAGCCCATACTCCATAAAGGACGCAAAATTTAAGCCATCCACATAAAAATCAACGCTAGGCAACGAAGGTGACGCATGGACGACGCGCAAATAGGCTTGGTCGGCGGGGTTGGGGGCGTTGGTTTGTGGGACATTGGGCGTTGGGCTTGGGGTTGCCGTGTGAGTAGCCGTTGGGCTAGGTTCGGGGGTATTGGTAACGACCACTTCGGTGGCGGTGGGAATAAGTGTTGGGACAACTTCGGGGGTACAAGCCACCAAAGCACCCAGCATAAGCAAGAGTAAGATGCGCCAAGCGCAGTTTAAGGGCGGTAACAGAGAGGGCATGGGCTTTCCTTTGCGTGATTAACACGGTGTCTTTTGTGAAGATACCCCTTCATTATGCCATTGAAGCGCAAAGACGCAAAGAACAGAAGATTTATGTGCAACATTATTTTTTGGAGGCGACCCAACGGGTGCGCGCCTACACCTCACCCTAGCCCCCTCCAAAAATTGGAGAGGGAACACAAAAAGGCATGAGCAAAAACCCCCTCTCCTAGCGAAGCATGCAGGAGAGGGGGCAGAGGGACAAGGGTTAAAACACCGATTTATCCGTTATGGCATGGGGTTTGCAGATGCAATTGGCACATCTACAAGGGCAACGGAACGCCCGTTAAACGTCACACGCACAAATTGTGCGCTTACCCACCCACTTAGCCCATTGGATTCTACATAGAACCAATTAGCTTCAATGTCGCGTCCATCAACAACTACTTCGGAATTGCCGGGAATTAAGCCCAAAGATTCGGACGTAGCATCGGCATAACGGCGTAATTGTAAGTTTGCGCTGGGTTGTAGTAGCACCAAGCCCACATAGGTATTGCGTTGGGGGCTTACTGTGGGGGCGGGTGCAGCTGTCACCGCACCTTCACCAAAGCGAACTTCGCCGCCCTGTGTGGCAGGCACAAATTCAAAGAGGGCTTGTGATGTGCCACGTTCAATCACATCTTTAACCGTTTCGATGTTGTAGGTGCGTCCGCCGTACTCATAGCGCAAGTAAGCGGTAGACACCCACCCACTCACGATATTGCCGTCAGGTGTGTTGTACTCAACGAACGCCCAGTCATCGGTTTCTAGTGAGCCAACGAAGTTAAGCACGGTGGCATTAGGCACTTGCCCAAGCACTTCGTCATCGGTAGATGGGAAACGGCGGATGTTGAGGTTGGCGGTGGGGTTTAAGTCAAACACGATGGCTGCAATGCCGTCTACCTGTGAGGTATCGGGGGCTGCCGTTGTGTCAGTCGTTATCGTGGTGGGGCTAGTGGTGGTTGTGCCTGTGCCTGTGTTACCACTGGCTGTCCCCGGCACGTTACCGCCTACCAATTCGATGAGGTCACGCAGTTTTACGCGTTCACCGCGCCCATTACGCACATCCAAGAATTGCGCATTCACCCAAGCCACTATACGCCCGCCTTCGGGGGCAGTAAACGTCACATTAAGCCATGTTTGGGTGGGGTCTAGGTCTGCGTCTGCATCCAGCAACAATGCCACAGGGTCTACCCAAGATTCAGCTTCAGGAGGGGGAGCTTGCCCCTCAACAAGGGCGACAGGTGCGCCCTCACGCCCATTGATCACCAAAACCGCACTTGAGGGGGCTAGCCCTAGCGATAGGGACACAGAATTGGGGTATTGGCGCAATTGCAGGTTAGCATCGGGGTTTAGCAAAACGCGCCCTGTAATTTCGTTGGCATTGCCTGATGTGGTGGGGGGTGTAACGGGTTGTTCTACCACAGGGGCGGGCGTAACCACCGCAGGTTGTTCTACGACAGGCGCAGCGACCAAGTTATCGGTGCTATTGGGTGCGCTACCGATGGCTTGGGTAATGCTGGTGGGGAACACAAGCACTTTTACACCGTCATCATTTACCAGCACCAAGTTATAGTATGTGCCACCGTAAAATGTTACGGGCATTTCACTATCGCCTGTGCCGTCAGGGGTTGCCACAGTATAGACTAAATCGCCCTTGCTGGGGTCAAGAGTAAAAGTTAGGCTTTCGGCATAGGGCAATGGCTCTTCAAGGAAGGCGTTATCGCCTAGCGTCAAGGTGCTTAAAACGCTCATCGGGATGGCGTTTAGCACGTTTATGGCGGCGCGTGTAGAGGTGCTGGCGGGTGCGCTAATGTCATCTAGCACTTCAATTAGTGCAACGGCGGCTGTCGCATCAACGGCAACCATTGTTTTGGCTTCTGATGCGCTTACTGTCAGCGAGGTTTGTGCCAAAATGTCGTCTGTGCCAGCGGGTTTAACGGCAATGTCATAAGTACCAACGGGAACGCTCATGTGGACTGTAGCTGTTCCTGCGCCTAAGTTTTCTGCAAGCAGGGTGTCATCGGCGAAGATGTCTACGGCAGGCGCACCCACCACAGCATGAATCACGCGCACTAGCCCGCTTGCTTCGCCCAATGTGGTCATTTGTGCCAAAAGCAGGGCTTCGGGGGCATCGGGTGTGCCGTACACAATGGCAAAGTAGGTGGTACTGTTGTCAAGGTTAAGCGTGATATTTTCTAGAATGTTGGTATCACCTGCGCTAACGTTGACCACGTACTTTTGAGCAGGGAGGTCAAACGAACCAAAAGAGGTATCGTATGCCATGCCTGTGGCAATTTTTGTGCCAACGGCTTGTTCTACACCGTTTAGGCTAATGGATTCGGCAAGGCTAACGTCTACGGCAGGTGCACCGTCTACAGCATGAACCAAAAGCAAGCGCGTATTGCCTAAGCCCGTTGCGCCCAAGTTTTCGTTAAAGGGTGTAAAGCTGGGCTTGCTGGCAACAAACGTGGTGGCACGCCCTTCGCCCACACTAATGACTTGTTGCCAAATTTCGGTGCCATTTTCAGCGTCTTGCACCTGTACGTTATGGTCGCCAGAAGGCGCATTGATGTAATCGCTGGCTGTGCCGTAGGCTAAACTATCAACAGCAAGCACACCATTAACAAACACATTAACTGCGTCTGCACCAGGGACAACATGAACAAAACGCACGCGCCCATCGGATTGGGCAAGCACACTGGTCATGCTTAATACCAAAAGTACCGCAAGGCTAAAGAGACGAACAAGGTTTTTTGAAAAGGTCATGGGGTTTCGCTTTCTTCTAATTCTTAGGGGGCTTTGCGAAAGGGCGACCTTGTAACGGGTCGCCCTTGTGATACCACTATTGCAAGGGCTTAAGTACCTTCTTGCCATTGGTTTAGATAGGCTTCTTGTTGGGGGGTTAGGAAGTCAATGCCTACACCCATTGCCAAGAGCTTAAGGCGTGCAATTTCGTTGTCTACATCTTCTGGAATGGTGTAAACGTTGGGGGTCATGGTCTTGTAGTTTTGCATCATAAATTCTGCACCCAACGCTTGGTTGGCAAAGCTCATATCCATCACGCTGGCGGGGTGACCTTCTGCGCTGGTAAGGTTAATGAGGCGACCTTCACCCAACACATAAATGGGGCGACCCTTCACCAAGTATTCTTCAACAAAGGGGCGCACAAGGCGGGGTTCACCCTCACTCATGGCACGCAAGCCGTCAAGGTTAATTTCTACGTTAAAGTGACCGCTATTGCAAACAATCGCGCCCTTCTTCATCACTTCAAAGTGTTGTACGTCTAGGACGTTGATGTCGCCTGTGGCAGTAATGAAGATGTCGCCCACTTTGGCGGCTTCAATCATGGGCATCACGCGGAAACCGTCCATCACGGCTTCAAGACCACGTAAGGGGTTGATTTCGGTCACAACCACGTTTGCACCCATGCCATGAGCGCGGCTGGCAATGCCACGGCTACACCAGCCGTAACCGGCTACTACCACAGTACGTCCTGCCAACAAAATGTTGGTGGCGCGGATGATGCCGTCAATGGTGCTTTGCCCCGTGCCATAGCGATTGTCAAAGAGGTGCTTGGTGTTGCTGTCGTTGATGGCAATAACGGGGAACATGAGTGCGCCGTCTTTTGCCATAGCACGCAAACGAATTACGCCGGTGGTGGTTTCTTCCGTGCCGCCCACAATGCCTTCTAGCAGTTCACGGCGGGTCTTGTGAATGGTACTCACCAAGTCTGCGCCGTCGTCCATTGTGATTTGGGGCTTGTGGTCTAGCACAGCTTCAATGTGATTGTAGTAGGTTTCGTTGTCTTCGCCCTTGATGGCGTAAACAGGAATTTCATCATGAACCACCAAAGAGGCGGCAACATCATCTTGTGTCGAAAGGGGGTTAGACGCTGCCAATACAATGTCTGCGCCGCCTGCTTGCAGGGTACGCATAAGGTTGGCTGTTTCGGTGGTTACGTGCAAGCACGCCGATACACGCAAGCCCTTAAGTGGCTTTTCGCGTTCAAAGCGTTCACGGATGGCACGTAGTACGGGCATTTCTTGTTCTGCCCATTCAATACGAAGGCGACCACCTGTAGCGAGATTTGCGTCTTTAATGTCCTGTTGTGCCATTGGTTCTCCTCATTCATTTTAAGCAACTTAAGCGGTCAAATTGTAGCACACCCTAGCACGTTTGTCGTGCTATTGATGATGGCGCAAGACCGCGATTTACAGAAGCATTGTGTAATCGTCAGCTAGACCAAGAGTGCATCTAGCACCCCCGCATCGTCAAAGTGTTCTCTAAAACGTTTTACGAAGTCGTGGGGGGTGTAATGGTGGTTTTGTGTGCCAATGTTTTCGAGTACATAGGTCGCACACAAAGAGCCAATTTCGCCCGCAAGTTTTAAGGGGAAGCCCTTGATAATGCCCGTGATTAAACCGCCACGGTAAGCATCGCCTGCGCCAGTGGGGTCAACAATGGTATCGGTGGGGAAGGCTGGCACATGCACAATGTCGCCATTGTGATACACATCAGAGCCTTTGCCCCCATGTGTAACCACCAAGATATTCACGGCAGCACGTAAATCATCAATGTTCATGCCGGTTTTATCATGAATAAGGCTGGATTCGTACTTGTTAATCACCATCGCATGCGCCCCCTGAAGGTCACGGGCAAGCGTTTCGCCATCCATGCGTGCAATTTGTTGGCTGGGGTCATAGATAAACTTTAGCCCATTGTCACGGCATTCTTTGGCGTAATTGCTCATTGCCACAGGGTCATTGGGGGAAATAATCACCAAGTCGGGCGTAAAGTCTAGGTCTAGCAAATGATAGTCCTTAGAACGCGCCATGGCACCGCCATAAAAAGAGGCGATTTGATTGTTTTCATTGTCTGTGTTGCAAAAGAAAGAGGCGGTAAAGATGTCCTCAAATTGGCGGACAGCGCGGGTATCAACGTTAGATTGCTCTAGCCAGTCGCGGTAATCCGTAAAATCACGCCCGGCTGTTCCCATTAAAATAGGACGTAAGCCCAGCTTTGCCATGGTAAAGGCGATATTTGGAGCAACACCGCCCCAGTGCTTTGTCATATCGTCCACTAAGAAGCTCAAACTCACTTGGTTTAAGGATTCAGTGAGGATGTGTTGCTTAAAACTACCCGGAAAACGCATTAGATAGTCGTAGGCGATAGACCCGCTAACCACAATATTCATGTACTTCTCTCATCAAAACTTGTCAAAAATCGGACGCTTGAAACGGCGTACCATTCTATCACAAACGAGCGTTCAGAACAGAGATAATCTAAAGAGGGGGTATTTTGGGCTAAGGCGTGGGGAAGGGGGCATAGGGTTTCTTATGCCCCCAGGACAGATTTATTCGATTTTGACGATTTCAAACTCAATTTTACCGTTCGGTGTTTCTACGTTCACTTTTTGCTTTTTCTTTGCGCCCAGCAAGGCTGCGCCAATGGGGCTTTTTTGTGAAATGCGTCCTTCGCGGGGGTTGGCTTCGGCTGCGCCCACAATGGTATAAATTTCGGTTTCCTTAGTGCCAACTTCACGGATGGTCACTGTAGAGCCAATCCGCACTTCGTCGGTGTTGCCTGTGTGTTCAATGAGAACGGCATTTCTAAGGATGTATTCTAGGCGTTGGATGCGCCCATCTAGCATGGACATTTGCTCACGGGTATCGTGGTAGTCGGCATTTTCTTTTAGGTCACCCATCGAAACCGCCTCTTTTAGCTTGATAGCAAGTTCGGGGCGTTTTACTGTGGTCAGGGTTTCTAGCTCACGTTCCAGTTCTTCTTTGCCTTCTGGTGTTAGGTAAGTTGCATCTTCAGACATTTGTCACTTCCTTCTGACTGAAATTATCGCGCTCTTGTTAGGGTTATTTGGCTTCAAGAAGCTCGTTACGACGTTGCTTTGCAAGTGCGTGAATGTTGTTTATATGAAGCTGTTGTACTGCCCCATTTAACAGCACACGGTTTTTTCCACACGCTTCTATCCGAATGGCTTCGAGCGCACGTTCTTGTTTTGTGGCATTGCTAGAAGATTGTAGGGCTTTATCAACTGCCGCACGTAGCTTGGTTAAGTAGGCAATATCCTCTTGAAGTTTGCCTTCTATTTCGCCTTTTAGAATAACATCGCCATGCCCCTGAACGACAGTTTCGTATGCGCGGTCTTTTAAGCCCTCTAATGAGATTAAAAAATCGTTGTAACTGCCATCCACAAAATAAGGAATAGGCATCACAATATCTGCACCAAACAAAACTTGTTCATCTTCAACATAGCACACAATGCCATCAGCACTATGACCTGGTGTATGCCACAGACAAAGCGTTTTGTCTCCTAGATCTAGCGTTAGGCGGTCATCAAACAGCACATTGGGCAATACCACCTCAACATCTTGTAGTTCTTCGGCGTTGTTGGCGGTTTTCATACGGGCAAGGCTATCGCGTCCGCGTGTATTTAATAAATCATAACAACGGCGGTGGGCAATCACCTGTGCGCCCTCAAAAAGGCACGTGCCTAGTGTATGGTCGGCGTGATGATGTGTATTAATGACGTATTTAACGGGTACACCTAAACGGTCTTGCACAAACTGGCGCATTTGCAAGGTTTCTTCGGGATATAGCAGCGTATCCACCAATACAGCCCCCTGTGACGTAATGACAACGCTTGCCGTCACCTGTGCGTAAAGGTCGCTTGTAAAGACATAAATACTGTTCGTCACTCGTTCCTGTTGCATAACGTTTCAAATCATCCTGTTTGTGTTTAGGTTGTGATGAAATGAGTATAGTAATTTAAGCTAAGAAAATCAAGCGATGCGCTACACAATCCCTCTTTAGTCGTATAAAATACATCTAATGACCACTCTATAAAACTGGAAACCCTGATGAAAAGCCTAGACCAATTACAATGTCCGCCCGTTTTCATTATGGGTGCAGCGCGTTCTGGCACCACATGGACGCTGGATATTTGCGAGGCACACCCGCAAATTGCCACACTTTCAGAAACTCGATTGTTTACGCCCGATGCCTTTGGCGTGTTTTTTAAGGCAACACAGAAATATCCTTCCAAAGAAAAACCCATCAACTTTGGCTTTGGAAGTGTATTTACCCGTGAAGAAATTTTTGAAATTTGCCAAAACACCCTTCTAAAAAAATTTGCTCAAACCTTAAAACCGCATCACCGCTTTTTGGTAGAAAAAACGCCCGACCACATTTATCATGTTCCGTTGATACTAGAAATCATTCCAGATGCGCGCTTTATTTATATTATCCGCGATGGGCGAGATGTGGGCGTGTCTGCCAAGCTAGCCTCACGCTCTTGGATACCACAATGGCGCACAGGTTTCGTAAAGGATGTACCTACCCACGCCAAAAGCTGGAAGGACTCGGTACTGACGGGGCTAAAATACAAACAGGAGCTTGGTGAGCAAAACTTTTTAGAGATACGCTACGAAGCCCTGCGGCAAAACCCCTTTGAACACTATGCCAAAATTTTTGATTTTATTGGCGCACCTTACGATGACACGCTGTTAAAAAATGTGCATGATAAAACCGACTTTGAGGAGAATTTTATCCCTAACGAACAAGCCAAAACACGCGGTGGGCGCATTGGCGACTGGAAACGCCAAATGAATCTCATCGAGCGTTACCAGTTTCATAAAGCTACAGGCTATATGCTCCATCGGCTAGGCTATTCACAAACGCGCTGGTGGTGGCTGACAAAAAGCGACACCCGCCCTAAACAACTGTTAAAACGCTGGCTTGGGCGCACCTCATCGGATACTCAGCCGAAGTAAAGCACGAATGTGGTTCGGCAAGGCACACCCCCTCATAACATTTCAAGGTTTATTGGCGTGTAAGGGGATGTGTGCTAAAATAAATAAAAGTTGCTCTCATAAATAGTTATAGGAGTTTAGGATGTCTGTCGTCTCTATCTTACGTCAAGCAGACATCTTCGATGAACTGACAAACACACAGCTTGAATTGGTTGGCTCTATCTGTACAGAGCATCATTACCAAGCTGGTGATGTCATCTTCGAGGAAAATACGCCCGGCGACGAAATGTATATTATTGCCAGTGGCGAAGTACAAATTCAAGTCAACCCTGCCCTTATTGGCAGAGAAGCCGAACAATCCCACACCATTGCCACACTTCGGCGCGGGCAGTCTTTTGGTGAGGTGGCGTTGGTGGATGAAGGCTTGCGCTCGGCGAGTGCGCGTTGCTCACAACAAGATACCCATCTTATCGTTATTCCTCGTGATAAGCTGATGCTCTTGTGCGACACTTACCCCCAATTGGGCTATCGCTTAATGCGTAATCTTGCTGCCGACCTTGCCATGAAGATTCGCCATACCGATTTGCAAGTGCGCGACCAATTGACATGGACACACGCCGACAAGAAGTAATGGCGTGGTTGTTGTGCCATCACAAAAATAATACCCTGATTGCGAGTCCCTGACTTTTACAGGGTTTTTTACCCAAACGCCACCACTTTTTGCAAAAAGCGGGCATAAAGGGGTCAAGGGATGCTAATCCCTTGTGGGTGTTTGAGGGCGAAGCCCTCAAGAAAAAACAACTAGCAATTACGGCAAATAATGCTAACGCAAAGGGGCATTCAGCGATGCCCCTTTTG
>Ga0163144_10004757_pt1 | contig 30452 bp, 28 predicted proteins | sample OliLak19BULKMAT1_FD_123175 | JGI IMG/M metagenome (GOLD analysis project Ga0163144, IMG submission 123175) | Freshwater microbial mat bacterial communities from Lake Vanda, McMurdo Dry Valleys, Antarctica - Oligotrophic Lake LV.19.BULKMAT1 | ecosystem: Environmental > Aquatic > Freshwater >... | reverse complement strand
TCGACCTCGCGGATCTCCTCCCGAATGGCAATAAGCGCATCGCAGAAGCGGTCGAGCTCCTGCAACGATTCCGACTCCGTCGGCTCGATCATCAGCGTGCCCGGCACCGGGAACGACACCGTCGGCGGATGGAAGCCGTAGTCGATGATCCGCTTGGCGACATCCTCCACTTCGATTGCGGCCGTCGCCTTGAACGGCCGTACATCGATGATGCATTCGTGGGCCACGAGCCCGTGCTTGCCGGTGTAGAGCAGCGGGTAGTGCGGCGCCAGCCGCTTCGCCACGTAGTTGGCCGCAAGGATCGCGACCTTCGTCGAATGCACCAGGCCCTCGGCGCCCGTCAGCATCACGTACGACCAGGAAATCGCCAGAATCGATGCGCTGCCGTACGGTGCCGCCGAGATGGTGCCGCAATTGCGCGGGTCGGCGTGGGTGAGCATGGGGTGCGAGGGCAGGTACGGAACCAGATGCGCCGCCACGCCGATCGGGCCCATGCCGGGACCACCGCCACCATGCGGAATGCAGAACGTCTTGTGCAGGTTCAGATGGCAGACGTCCGCACCGATGTCGCCCGGGCGGCAGAGCCCCACCTGCGCGTTCATGTTGGCGCCGTCCATGTACACCTGACCACCGTGCTGATGCACGATGCGGCAGATCTCCCGGATGCCGGCCTCGAAGACGCCGTGCGTCGAGGGATACGTCACCATCAGCGCCGCCAGCTTGTCGGCATGCTGCTCGGCCTTGGCGCGGAGGTCGTCGAGGTCGACGTTGCCGTGCGCGTCGGCCGCCACCGGGACGACGTCCATGCCGGCCATCACGGCGCTCGCCGGATTGGTGCCGTGTGCGGAGGTCGGAATGAGGCAGACGGTGCGGTGCGCCTCGCCGCGATCACGATGGTACGCACGGATCACCAGCAACCCCGCATACTCGCCCTGCGAGCCGGCATTCGGTTGGAAGCTCATCTTCGCGAAGCCGGTGATCTCGGAGAGCGCCCGATCGAGCTGCGTGAGCAGCGTCTGATAGCCCTGCGCCTGATCGGCAGGCGCAAACGGGTGCAGGCGGCTCAGGCCGCGCCAGCTCACCGGCATCATCTGCGTCGTGGCATTGAGCTTCATCGTGCACGAACCGAGCGGAATCATCGACGTGGTGAGCGACAGATCCTTCGACTGCAGCGCGTGGATGTAGCGCAGCATCTCCGTCTCCGACCGATACCGATGGAAGACGGGGTGCGTCAGATAGGCGCTGGTGCGGCGGAGTGATGCCGGAATCTGCGGCTCGGCCGGCGCCGATTCGTTGCCGAGCATGAACGGCAGCGCTTCATCCAGCGCGAAGACGGCAATCAGGTCGGCGATGTCGCCGAGCATCACGGTCTCGTCGAGCGCAATGCAGAGGCCGGTGGCGCCATAGGGGCGCAGGTTGATCTTGCGGGCCCGCGCGGCGTCGAGCAGCCGCGGCTGCAGCCACGGTTCGACGTCGATGTGCAGCGTGTCGAAGAACGCCGCGTGCACCACGCGGTAGCGCAGGCGGCGCAGGGCATGCGCCAGCACAACGGCGTAGCCGTGCGTCCGTTCAGCTGCCTGCTTGAGGCCCTCGGGACCGTAGTACACGGCGTACATGCTGGCCATGACGGCCAGGAGCACCTGCGCGGTGCAGACGTTGCTGGTGGCCTTCTCGCGCCGGATGTGCTGCTCGCGCGTCTGCAGCGCCATGCGGAGCGCCAGGCGGCCCGCCCGGTCCTTCGACACGCCGATGATGCGGCCGGGCAACAGCCGCTTGTACTGCGCGCGCGTGGCGAAGAACGCCGCATGCGGGCCGCCGTAGCCGAGCGGCACGCCGAAGCGCTGCGAGTTGCCGACTGCAATGTCGGCACCCCACTCGCCCGGCGGCGTGAGGAGGGTGAGGGCCAGCAGGTCCGTCGCCGCGACAACCAGCGTACCGACCGCGCGCGCCGCCTCGGCGACGCTCCGGAAATCGAGGACGGCCCCGTCCGACGCCGGATACTGCAGGAGGCAGCCCACCACCGTCGCGTCGAACGACCAGCTGAACGGATCGCCGACGGAGACGCGGACGCCGCGCGCTTCCGCGCGAGTGCGGACGACGGCGATCGTCTGCGGGTGGCAGTGCTCATCGATGCAGAAGAGCGGCTCGGCCACTCCCGGGTGCGCGGCCAGTGCCAGCGCCATCGCCTCCGCGGCGGCGGTTGCCTCGTCGAGCAGCGAGGCGTTGGCCACCGGGAGCGCGGTGAGGTCGCTCACCATCGTCTGGAAGTTCAGCAGCGCCTCGAGGCGACCCTGCGCAATTTCCGCCTGATACGGCGTGTACGCGGTGTACCAGCCCGGGTTCTCGAGAATGTTGCGCTGGATCACTTGCGGAGTGAACGTGCCGTGGTACCCCATGCCGATGTACGAGCGGAATACCTGATTCTGCGCCGCGATGCCGCGGAGGGCGCGGAGCACCTCGCGTTCGCTGCGGCCCGGCGGCAGCGCCAGACGACGGCGCAAGCGGATGTCGTCCGGCACGACGTCGTCGATGAAGGCGTCGAGCGTCTCGTAGCCGAGCGTGGTCAGCATGGTGGATACGTCGGCGGGGCGCGGGCCCACGTGGCGGGCGGTAAAGCCCTCCAGCGCGGCGGCAGTAGCGGCACCGGGTCGCTGCACGGCCTCGTCACGCGGGGTGGTCGTCATGCAGGTCGTCCTTGGCACGGATGGCAGAAGCGCGGACGGGCCCCGTGCAAGCCCCGTCGGCGCCATGTGCTACTGGCCGAGATGTCTCGCGTATCCGGCCGCGTCCATGAGGCCGGCGGCTTCGTCCGGTGCACTGAGCTTCACCTTCACCAACCAGCCCGCGCCGTACGCGTCGTTGCTGATCGCCTCGGGCGTATCACCCAGCGTGGTATTCACTTCGATGATGGTGCCGCTCACCGGCGCAAAGAGTTCGCTCACTGCCTTCACCGATTCGATCGCGCCGAACGGCTTGCCCTGCGTCAACGTCGCGCCGACGGCCGGCAGATCCACGAAGACGATGTCGCTCACCTGCTCGGCGGCGTACTGCGTGATGCCGATCGTGCCGATATCGCCATCAAGGCGAAGCCATTCATGCTCCACGGAATACTGCAGACCCTCGGGAATGCTCACGTGCGGTTCCTCGGTTGCGTACTGCGCTTGTAGAAGGGCAGCGGCACCACCTCCGCCGCTGCACGGGACTCCCGAATGGCGATCTCGACGCGGCTGCCCACGTCCGCCTGCGCCAGCGGCAGGTAGGCCATCGCGATCGCGACGCCGAGCGTCGGCGATGACGTGCCGCTCGTCACCATGCCGACGGGCGTCTCTTCACCGGCGAGAAAGATCGGCATCCCGGCGCGTGCAATGCCGCGATCGCGCAGCGTGAGCCCCACGAGTCGCCGCGTCGGTTCGGCCTGGGCGGCAAGCGCCGCCCTCCCGACAAAATCGCCGGGCTTTGCCAACTTCACCACACGGCCCAGGCCCGCCTCGAACGGCGTCGTGTCGGCGGTGAGTTCCTGACCGTACAGCGGCATGCCGGCTTCAAGGCGCAGTGTGTCGCGCGCGCCAAGCCCGACCGGCTTCAGGCCGTGCGCTGCGCCGGAGGCTAGCAGCGCCGTCCAGACGCCCGCAGCGGCCTCCCACGGCACAAAAAGTTCGAAGCCATCCTCGCCCGTATAACCGGTGCGCGCCAGCATGCCCGGTGCGCCCGCGAGCACGGCATCGGTGCAACCGTAGTAGGCGAGTGCCGCCGGGTCGGCGCCTGCAACGTGCGGCGTCACGATCTCGACGGCGTGCGGGCCCTGCACCGCGATCAGCGCCGTCGCAAGGGAGCGGTCGTCCATCGTCACGGCGTAGCCCGCCGTACGCGCGTGCATCGCTGCCGCCACCGTTTCGCGATTGCCGGCATTCGGCACCACCAGGAAGCGCGTCTCGCCAAGACGGTAGACCACCAGATCGTCGAGGATGCCACCGGTGGGATGGCAGATCATCGCATAGTGCGCCCGCCCAATGGCCAGCGTGCGCGGGTCGGTGGTGAGTGCATAGGCCAGCGCATCGCCGGCACCAGCGCCGGTGAACCAGAGTTCACCCATATGCGAGAGGTCGAAAAGGCCGGCCGCGGTGCGCACCGTGCGGTGCTCATCCACGATGCCGCTGTACTGGATCGGCATCTCCCAACCGGCGAACGGGGCCGTGCGGGCGCCGAGGGCCTGATGCAGTGCCGCGAGGGGCGTGCGGTGCAAGGCTGCTCCGAAAAAAGGCGAGCCGGCGTGATCAGTGCCATCTATTGCATCATCAATCGATGTAATGTGAAGGTAGCGTCGGCCCGGCATGCACGGAACCGCGGTCCGGCACCTCGACTCCCGTATTTCCTGCGACGGCGTAATCTTTAACCGCTTATGGCTCAAATTCATCGTCGTCAGAGTGTTGTCGCCCGCGTGGGCGGGGTGCTGGTCGGGGCCCCCCATCCCATCGTCGTCCAGTCCATGACCAATACCGACACCGCCGATGTCGTGAGTTCGGTGCGGCAGATCGCGGACCTCGTGCGCGCCGGCAGCGAAGTCGTCCGCGTGACGGTCAACAATGAGGATGCGGCCAAGGCGGTCCCGGAGATCGTGGAGGCGCTCGACCGAATCGGCGTGCAGGTGCCGATCGTCGGGGACTTCCACTACAACGGGCATCTGCTGCTCACCAAGTTCCCGGCGGCGGCGCAGGCCCTCGCCAAGTACCGGATCAATCCGGGGAACGTGGGCGGCAAGCACGCCGACGTGAACTTCAAGTCGATCATCGATGTGGCGCTGCGCTACGAGAAGCCGGTTCGCATCGGGGTGAACTGGGGCTCGCTCGATCAGATCCTGCTCACGGAGCTGATGGATGCGAACGCCGCGAGTGCCTCGCCGCTTCCGGCACGCGAGGTGATGCACGAGGCGATGATCCAGAGCGCCCTCCGCTCCGCGGCCAGCGCCGAAGCGCTCGGCATGGCCCACAACCGGATCCTCCTCTCCGCCAAGGTCTCGGGCGTGCAGGATCTGATCGACGTCTATCGCATGCTCGCCGCGCGTTGCGACTATCCGCTCCACCTTGGGCTCACCGAGGCCGGGCTCGGGATGAAGGGCATCGTGGCCAGCGCGGTGGGCCTCTCGACGCTCCTTCAGGAGGGCATCGGCGATACGATTCGTGTCTCGCTGACTCCCAGCCCGGGCGGCGACCGCGCCGAAGAAGTACGCGTCGCGCAGCAGATCCTGCAGTCGCTCGAGATCCGGCAGTTCACGCCCCAAGTGACCAGCTGCCCGGGCTGTGGCCGCACCACGAGCACCTTCTTCCAGAAGATGGCCGAGGATATCCAGTTCTATCTGCGCGAGCAGATGCCGGTGTGGCGGGTGGAGCGGCCGGGCGTCGAGGAACTGAAGGTCGCCGTCATGGGCTGCGTGGTGAATGGTCCAGGCGAGTCGAAGCATGCGCACCTCGGCATTTCCCTGCCGGGCACCTTCGAGGAACCCAAGGCGCCGGTCTACATGGACGGCCGTCTCCTCACGACGCTCAAGGGCGACAACATCGTGCCGGAGTTCCTCGAAATCCTCGAGCGCTATGTCGCGGAGAACTACGCGGTCGGTGCATCGGCTGAGCAGCGCTGATGGCGCCGCTGCTACTGGCAGCCCTCGATGGTGTCGGTGCGCTGCTGCGCGAACGGCCCATGGCGGCGTTGCCAGCCCTCTTCGTGGCAGGGCTCGCCACGTCGCTGACGCCGTGCGTCTATCCGATGATCCCGATCACCGCGAGCATCCTCGGCGCCGCTGGTACGGACAAGCCGTCCAAGAGCCGCACCGTGGTCTTGTCGCTCGTCTATGCGCTGGGGTTGGCGCTGGTCTACGCGTTGCTGGGCCTCGTGGCCGGACTCAGTGGCTCGCTCTTCGGCAGCATCGGCAGCAGCCCCTGGGCCTTCCTGCTGATCGGCAACCTGCTGCTGATCTTTGGTATCGGCATGCTGGGCCTCTTCGAGGTGCAGGTGCCCCAGCGGGCCATGCAGTGGATCACCGGCCTCACCAGCAGCGGCGTCGGCGGCGTCTTCCTGATGGGCGCAACCTCCGGCCTGGTTGCGGCACCATGTGGGGCGCCGGTGTTCGCGGCCGTCCTCACCTTCGTGACCGCTACGCAAAGCGCGTGGCTCGGCTTTCTGTACCTCTTCGTTTTTTCGCTCGGCATGTCGCTGCTGCTGGTGCTCGTCGGCAGCATTTCGGGGTTCGTGACGGCGCTGCCCAGAAGCGGTCCCTGGATGGTCTGGGTCAAGCGCGCCGCCGGTGTGCTGCTGCTGGTGATGGCCGAGTACTACTTCATTCAGGTCGGGAAGGTCTCATGATGCAGCTCCCTCGTTGGATTGCCGCCGCCACCGTGGCTCTGGCACTCGGCGCGGCCCCCGCCATGGCGCAGGACGCCGGCATTGCCGTCGGCAGCAAGGCGCCCGCCGTGGTCCTCAAGACGCTCGACGGCAAGTCGGTGGACCTCGGCAAGCTGAACGGCAAGAAGCCGTACATGATCGAGTTCTGGGCCACCTGGTGCTCCAACTGCGAGGAGATGCTGCCGCGCGTCAAGGCAGCCGCCGCCAAGTACGGCAAGGACGTCGAGTTCTACGGCGTCAACGTGACAGTGAACCAGACCAAGGAGCGGGTGCAGCGCTACCTCGCCAAACACCAACCGCCCTATATGACGCTCTGGGATGACACCGGCGTCAGCACGCGCGCCTTCGATGTCCCGACGACCTCGTTCATCGTAATTGTGGACAAGTCTGGTGTGGTGCGCTACGCGGCGCTCGGTGCAGAGCAGAACATCGATGCTCCGCTGAAGCTGGTGGCGGGGAAGTGATGCGGCCGGTGCGTTGGGCCACTACGGTCGCGCTGCTCGGTGCGGCCATTACCCCGCGGCAGGCATCGGCGCAGGTCAGCGTCTTTGTGGAAAAGGGCCCCGCCGTGGGTGCCGTTGCGGCGGATTTCACGGCCGTGTCGGTCACCGCCGACACCCTTGCCGCGCCGGGGAGCTTCTCGCTGTGGAAAACGCGGGGTCAGGTGGTGGTGCTCGCGTTCTTCCCCAAGGTCTTCATGAGTGGCTCCGACACGCAGTTTGCGACGTTCCGGGATCGGTACGCGGAGCTGTTTGGCGAGGGGGTGACCGTGGTTGGCGTTTCGGCCGACGCGACGGACGAACTTGGACGGTACGCCAACTATCTCCGACTGCCACTGCAGTTCCTCTCCGACCCGGGCCAGAAGATCGGCACGCGGTTCGGGTTGGTGATCCGACCGGGGCAGCCGACCCGGCGAGCAGTCTACGTGGTCGGACGAGACGGTGCGGTGACCTACCGGGATTTCCGTTTTGATCCGACGACGGCATCGAGCTTCGACCGCCTTCGCTCGGCCGTTCAGGCCGCCCGCCGCTGAGCCCCGCCACCGCCGTCGGTCAGGCCCCGGGCCTGTCTGGAACTGCCGCCGCCGTCACTGCTGGAGTGACGGCGGCGTTCTTGTGGGGGCTGTCCGGCGTGGTGGTGAAGTCGGCGTTGGGCGCGGCGCTGACGGCGGAACAGCTTCTGGTGCTGCGTCTGGTCGGCAGCGCCGGGCTCCTGCTTCTGGGCTTTGCCGTCTGGCGACCGGCGGCGTTCCGTTTGCCACGCTCGGCGTGGCTCGGGACGGCGCTTCTGGGCCTCGCCCAGGCCATTCTGCAGTACGCCTACTACCGCGCCGTCATGGCCACCAACGTCGGGACGGCGGTCTTCCTCGAGTACCTCGCCCCGATACTGGTGGTGATGGTGAGCTGGTGCCGCGGGCGCCTCGCCTTCGAACGTTGGTCGATCCTGGCCACCCTCTCCGCCCTTGGCGGCAGTGCCCTGCTGGTCTGGGGCGGCGCTGCGGGCCTGCAGATTTCACCGCTCGCGCTGGGCTTCGGGCTCCTTGCGGCCGGTACCCTCGCGACGCAGAATCTGCTGCTCGAATGGCTCCTGCCGCGGGCCGATAGACTGGCGCTATTCCTCTGGTCCACTGTTGCCGCCGCTGTCACCAGTCTCGTGCTTGGCGACACTAGTGTCCTGACTCACCTCGGGTGGGCCAGCGGCACGCCGCTCTTCGCGGTGGTCTATATGGTCGTGCTGGCGACGCTCATCCCGATGGTGCTGCTCATGATGGCGATCCGGCGACTCGGGGCTGCCCGGGCCGGATTGGTGGTGACGCTCGAACCCGTGATCGCATCGGTCGCTGCCGCCGTCCTGCTCCACGAGAAGATGGCGCTAGGGCAGTGGGGCGGGGGAGGGCTCATCCTTGCCGCCGTCGTCCTGATGCAGCGCGCGCCCGAGAGCCGAACCGCCGACTGAGCGTGCGTTGCGATAGGCTGTCATTCCGACATATATTGATGGGAATGGTGTGATGCGCTGTCCGTGCCGCCGCGGCCCGAGGCGGGGCAGGGGAGACGTCGCAGGCGCGTAGGGAGATGGCTGACGCTGCGTCAGGCAGCTGTACTGTTCAGGGCTGGCTCGGCAACGTTTGCCGCCAGGGTGTGGAAACAGTTGGGTTCCCACAGACCTTCCCACGTTTCCAGAAGTTCTGCGTGGATCGATGTGTGGAACCATGTGGATCGTGTGGAGAGCATCGATCTTCGGTGTCGGTACTGTGTGTAAAGCCAGTGTCACCACTAGATAAAGCCATCGATATAGTGATGTTCAAAACCATGATTGACAACGACTTCGAGCATCTGCTTGAAGTCGTTTCTCATTTCATTGTGACAGCCCGGCGCCGTGTGGATTCTCGAAATCTCGGCTGTCGTCTACGTTTTCCACATGTGGAAGCAGAAAGTGCAAAAGGGCGATATGCATATTCAAACAGCCCCATTCACGAGGGAGGGAGCGGCAGCAGGTTTGTTATGCATGTGGAAAATCGGGTTTTGGACAACGTTACAGAACGAGAACGACAGAGGGAGATGAGTGTGGAGGATGGCCGCCGCCGCCCGTCGATTGAGCTCGTTGCGACCTGGAGTTTGCACAGCATCGTGTCAGTGAACGCGATCCTGTGAAAATGCCATATTGGCGCACTGATGACATCCCTCTAAGGTTCGGTTACGTTGCGGGTTAACGACAAATCCTTGGGCGGCATCATGACGGAACAACTGACTCGCCGAACCAAGATCGTTGCCACCCTAGGCCCAGCGTGGGAGTCGGTCGAGCAGATGCGTATCCTGCTTGATGCGGGCGTCAACGTGATCCGTGTGAACGCCAGTCACGGTCTGCCGGAAACCCGCATCGCCTGGATCAACCGCCTCAACGCGGTCATCGCCGAGCGGGCACCGCAGCGAGGCGCTGCCATCCTCGTCGATCTGCAGGGACCGCGCATTCGTGTCGGGAAACTGTCGGAGCCTCGTCTGCTCACCGAAGGTGACACTGTCACCTTTGCGCCGGAGGAGGAGGCACGGGGCGACGAGATCCCTACCACCTATGCCGCGCTCGCGCGTGACGTGAGGGCGGGGGCGCGCGTGCTGTTGGATGACGGTCTGCTTGCCGTGGATGTCGAGGTCGTGGACGGCAGTCGGGTCATCGGCCGGGTGCGATATGGCGGCCTGCTGAAGTCCAACAAGGGGATCAATCTTCCCGGCATCGACGTCAGTGCGCCGGCCCTTTCCGACCGCGACCGCGACGAAATCACGCGAGTCATCGGGCTTGGCATCGACTACATCGCCATCTCCTTCGTGCAGCGGCCGGAGGATGTGACGCAGGTCCGCGCGCTCGTGCCGCCGGGCATCAAGCTGATTGCCAAGATCGAAAAGGACACCGCATTGGCCCGGGCGCGCGAGATTCTCGCCGTCTCGGACGGGTTGATGGTGGCCCGCGGCGACCTCGGGGTGGAACTCCCGTTCGAAGAGGTCCCGCTGGCCCAGAAGCGCCTGATTCACGAGGCCAACCTCGCGGGCAAGCCGGTCATCACCGCCACGCAGATGCTGGAATCGATGATTCACGCCCCGCGGCCCACGCGGGCGGAAGTGTCCGATGTGGCAAATGCGATCCTCGACGGCACCGACGCGCTCATGCTGTCGGCCGAGACGGCGGTCGGCAAGTATCCGCTCGAGGCGGTGCAGGCGATGACTCGTATTGCCCACGAGATCGAGCAGCTGGCGAGGCGCCCGGCCAATCGCGACGAGGCGTTCCTTCGGCCCAGCGATCGAAGCGGCCCGGCACCGACCGAGGAGGCGATCGCGGTCGCCGTCTGTGCCGCCGCCGAGATGCTGCACGCCTCGGCTATCTGCTGCCTGACAGCCTCAGGCTTTACGGCGCGTACCGTGGCAGCTCAGCGCCCGGGCATTCCGATTCTCGCCCTGACACCGGATGTCGAAACGTTCCGGCAGCTCTCACTTGTGTGGGGCGTGATCCCGGCGATGGCCGAGCACGTGCCGAAGTACGACATGATGCTGCCGATTGCGCGGAAGGTGCTGCTGGAGCTGGGGCTTGCCGCCCCTGGGGACCGGGTCGTCGTGACCGCCGGCGTCCCGTTCGACAAGACCGGCACGACCAACCTGTTGCGGGTGGAAGTAGTCTGAGGGCGTGACGCGCCTGACGATCCTCGGGTCGGGCACCTCGTTCGGCGTCCCGCAGGTGGGATGCCGGTGTACCGTCTGCACGTCCGCAGATCCCCGGGATCGTCGGACGCGTTCCGGCGCGTTGGTGGAGGCCGCCAGCGCGACCTTGCTGATCGATACCGGCCCGGAAATTCGGCAGCAGCTCGTCGGGGCGGGGGTCGAACGCATCGACGGCGTCCTCTTCACGCACGAGCACGCCGACCATACCGCCGGCGTCGATGATCTGCGCATCTTCTCGGTGCGCCAGCGTGCGTCGATTCCCTGCTACGGCCCCGATACAACGTTGCACAGTCTGCGCACCCGGTACGACTACATCTTCAACGATGCGGTCCTCGCGCACGCCGGCACCAGCAAGCCGAACCTCACCCTGCATCCGCTGACGGCCGGCACCGAGGTGGAAATCTCCGGTGTCCCGTTGCTGCCGTTGCTGTTTCGACATGGCTACGTGGATGTGTTCGGGTATCGCTTCGGCGAGATCGCCTATGTCACCGACGCGAAGGCGGTGCCGGAGGATCTGGTGGCGCGGCTGCGCGGCGTTCGCTATCTGGTGCTGAATGCGCTCTGGTGGCGCGAGCATCCGACGCATCTCAGTATAGGTGAAGCAGTCGAAGTGGCCCGCGCAGTCGGGGCCGAGCAGACGTATCTGACGCACCTGAGCCATGAAACCGGGCATGCCGAGTTGGCCGGTCAGCTTCCTGCGGGGGTTGCCCCCGCCTACGACGGACTCACGCTGGAGATTCCATGATCCGCCTGTCCTATGGACGCGTTCTGCAGGAGGGGCTCGATGGGCGCCGGGGCATCACGCGACCGCAGCTCACGGAGCTCGCGCGCCAGTTCCGCGGCGTCCATGCCGAGGTGATGGCGCGACGGAAGGCGGGCGAATACGGCTTTCTGAGCCTGGGAAATCAGGCGTCGCTGGTACGGGAGATCCGCACGTGGGCCGATGCGCAGCAGGGGCGCTTCGACGACCTGCTCGTGCTGGGCATCGGCGGATCGGCGCTCGGGACGCGGACGCTGCTGAGTGCCCTGGCTGAGCCGGCGTGGAATGAGTTGACGCCGGAACAGCGCGGCTTCCGCCCGCGGCTCACCATCCTCGAAAACGTCGACCCACGGACGGTGGCTGCGGCATTGCGCCGCATGAACCCGGCCCGCACGCTCGTCAACGTCGTGAGCAAGTCCGGCGGCACGGCCGAGACTGCGGCGCAGTATCTGGTGGTGCGCGACTGGCTGAACCGCGCCGTCGGCACGGCGGCGGCCCCGCACCATCTGGTCTTCACCACCGATCCGGAGAAGGGCGCGCTTCGGCAACTTGCCCGGACCGAGTCGATCACGGCGTTTCCGATTCCGTCGGACGTCGGCGGGCGGTTCAGCGTCCTCACGTCGGTGGGGCTGGTTCCCGCCGCACTCGTAGGCATCGACATCGCGGGGCTCATTGCGGGCGCGGCGTCGGCGGTGGCGCAAGCGGAGAGCGACGACCTGCTCACCAATCCTGCCGGATGCTATGCGGCGCTGCTGCATGCGGCCGATGTCGAGCACGGGGCGCACATCCATGTCCTGATGCCGTACGTCGATCGGTTGCGGGATCTGGGCGCCTGGTTCGTGCAGCTCTGGGCGGAGTCGCTCGGGAAGCGCGAAAGTCGGGGCGGGCAGGTGGTCCATCGCGGGCCGACGCCGCTCGCGGCCGTGGGGGCTACCGACCAGCATTCCCAGGTGCAGCTGTTCATGGAGGGCCCGTTCAACAAGGTGGTCACCTTCGTCATGCCCGACGATCTGGGCGACGACGTGACGATTCCGACGCTCGACGGCCTCACCTCCGACTTCGATTATCTGCCCGGTCACACGCTTGGCGAGCTGCTCCGCGCCGAGTGCGAGGCCACCTCGGCCGCCCTCGCGCATCAGGGGCGGATGAATGCGATGCTCCGGCTGCCCGACGTCTCGGCCGAGTCGGTGGGGGCGCTGCTGATGTTCCTGCAGATCGCCACCGGATATGCCGGCGTCTGGTACGGGGTCAATCCGTTCGATCAGCCGGGCGTGGAGCTCGGCAAGACCCTCACCTTCGCCGCCATGGGGCGTCCGGGCTACACTGCTCCGCCGAACGGCGGCGTCGAGGCCACGGTCGGGTGACAGGTTTTCGCCGGTTGGGGAGACGCGCCCTCTGGCCTACTTTTTGACCCTGCGCGAGATAGACCTTTTCCACGGAAGACGGGTGCAGGCATGACGATGGCGGTCGAACAGGCAATCGAGATCTACGGCGGGGCGGTGGAGCGCGACGGGCACGGCGTCCGCGTCACGGATGCGGCAGCCCTGCGGAGCGAGCGGACCGATGCGCTGGTCTGGCAGGCGGTGTTCGGCGAAGCCGATGCCCGCGACGCTGCCCGATGGCTCCTTTGGGAACTCGGTCAGGCGACGGGTGCGCGGCCGGCCTCGATCCATGAGCTCTACACCGCGCGGGGCGCGGGCAAGTGCCGCAGCTTCACCGTCCCGGCAATGAACATCCGGGCGCTCGCTTACGATACCGGCCGGGCCGTGTTCCGTGCCGCCGCGAAGATCGAGGCCGGTGCCATCATCCTCGAGATCGCGCGGTCCGAGATCGCGTACACCGACCAGCGTCCCGCCGAGTACGTCAGCGTGATCATCGGTGCGGCGCTGCGTGAGGGGTGGACCGCCCCGCTCTTCATCCAGGGCGACCACTGTCAGGTCAATCAGAAGAAGTACGCCGTCGATCCGGAAGGCGAAGTCGGCGAGGTCAAGAAGCTCATCGCCGAACAAGTCGCCGCCGGCTTCTACAACATCGACGTCGACACCTCGACACTCGTGGATCTGTCGTTCCCGACGCTCGACGAGCAGCAGCGCCTCAACTACGTGCATTGTGCCGAGATCGTGAAGTTCATTCGCGAGCGCGAGCCGGAGGGCGTCACGGTCTCCGTGGGCGGAGAGATCGGCGAAGTGGGGCACAAGAACAGCACCGTCGAGGAACTCCATGCGTTCATGGAGGGCTTCAATCGAACGCTCGCGAGCTACGGCGGAAATCTGGCCGGCCTCTCGAAGATCTCGGTGCAGACCGGCACCTCGCACGGCGGCGTGGTGCTCCCGGACGGGACGATCGCCAAGGTCAAGCTGGACCTCGACGCCCTCGAGGCGCTCAGCAAGGCGGCGCAGGACGAGTATCAGATGGGTGGCGCGGTGCAGCACGGCGCCAGCACGCTGCCGGCCGACGCCTTCGGCAACTTCCCGCGCGTCGAGGCGGTCGAGATCCATCTCGCCACGAACTTCCAGAACATGGTCTTCGATCATCCGGCGCTGCCGGCGGCGTTGCGCGACGAGATGTACGCCTGGCTCGAGGTCCACGCGACGTCCGAAAGGAAGGACGGCGACACGCCGGAGCAGTTCCAGTACAAGGCGCGCAAGCGGGCGATCGGGCCGTTCAAGCGCCAACTCTGGTCGCTGAGCCCCGAGGTGCGCGGGCAGATCGCCGCGTCGCTCGAGGCACAGTTCGGCTTCCTGTTCGATCAGTTGCAGGTGCAGGGTACGGCGGCGTTGGTCCGCGAGCATGTGCATGCGCCGAGCCGCCACTTCGGCCAGGGCCTTCCGGCACTGGCCCTCGCGGTGGACGACCCCGACGCCGGCGAATAATCCCGCATGGCGGGAAGCGAAAGCGAGGCTTGGCATGACGGAACGTGAGCGGAATGTCGTCGTGGTGGATCGCGGCGACTCGTCGGTGAAGTGGCTGTTCTGGGGCGCGGTGCTGGGCGCCGGCATCGCGCTGCTCTATGCCCCGCGCAGTGGGGAAGAGACGCGTCGGTCGTTGCAGAAGAAGGTGCGGAAGCTGCGCGCCGCGACCGAGGAAAAGCTCGACGAAGTCGTCACCACACTGAAGTCCGGCGCGCGGAACGGCGCCCGGGCGACGCCGCGTGTCCTCGACGACGAGGACCAGTTCGACGACGACGAGGACTTCGACGGCGCCGAAGCCGATGCGCCGCCGCCATCGGCCCGCCAGGAGCTGGAGCGTCAGCTTGCCGCGACGCGGGCGCGCCGGCGTACGGCCGGGGAGTCGGGCGCCTGAGCCCCCCGCGTTCCGGGAGCCGCTTCTCGCGATTCCCGGGGCTCCTTTGGCGGACGGTTCAGCACGCCGACAAGCACCACATCGCCTTCCTCGCGAGCGCGCTCACCTTCGATGCGCTGCTCGCGGTCGTGCCGCTGGCCGTGCTGCTCCTCGTCGGCATCTCGATGCTGGCGCAGGCGCTCGGCGGGACGGACGCCCCCACCTCGGCCGATCTCTTCCATCGCCTCCTGCCGCGGCACCCGATCGGCGGTACCGATCCGTTCCGGCGCATCGAGGACGTGCTGGTCAGCGTCACGCAAGTGAAGGGCGAGGCCTCGCTCGTCGCGGCCCCGACCTTTGTCTGGCTCAGCATGCGCGTCTTCGCCGCGGTGCGCATCGCGCTCAATACCGTCTTCGAACATGTCGATCCGCCGCGCAAGGTGGCCGCGCAGCTGCTCGGGTTCGTCCGCGCGAAGCTGCGTGATGCCGCGATGGTGGTGCTGACGGTCTCGCTCTTCCTGGCCAACACGGCGCTCACGGCAGGGATTCGTCTGGCCGAGACGGTCGGCTCGGCGCGAGTGCCGGCGCTGGCGATGGTGGTGAGCGGGGCGGGGCGCCTGCTGCTCGAGGCGCTGGGGATCGTCTTCTCCGTCTTGCCGTTCTGGCTCATCTACCGCTTCGCGTCGAGCCGGAAGATCCGCGCGTGGCCCGCGTTGGTGGCGGCATGCGTCACGGCGCTCGGCTTCGAGGTCGCCAAGCGCGCCTACGGTGTGTACCTCGGACAGGCCCGCACCCTCGAGACGGTGGCCCGCGGCGATGCCGACCTGCTGGCGGGTCTGCTCTTCGTGCTCTGGGTCCACATGACGGGGCTTGTCTTCCTGGTGGGCGGTGCCTTGGCGCACAGCCTGCAAGAGTCCGTAGCCTTGGTCCGAAAGCGCTGAGTGCCGGGCCCTCCCGCCACGGAGGCGGCGGGGCTATACTCTCCTCGCCCCAGGTCCGAAGGGCGCCGGCGTGTGAACCGCGTCAGGACCTTGCCGGTAGCAGCGCTAAGCGATGTCCGGTGTCGCTTCGGGGTGCCTGGGGCACTTGCACTTCTCTCCGCTGGGACTCGCCGCATGGCTCTCGCCCTCGCGCGCAAATACCGCCCGCGTTCATTCTCCGATCTGCTCGTGCAGGACCATGTTGCCGCGGTACTGCGCGGCGCCGTGGCCAGCGGTCGCGTCGGTCATGGCTATCTGCTGACCGGTCCGCGCGGCGTCGGCAAGACCACGGCGGCACGCATTCTCGCCATGGCGCTCAATTGCCCCTTCCGCACCCCCGAGGGTGAGCCGTGCGGCGAGTGCGACGACTGCCGCCGCGTCTGGACGGGCTCGGCCAACATGGACGTCATCGAGATCGACGCGGCGAGCAACCGTGGCGTCGACGATGCCCGGGACCTGCGCGAGCGCGCGATGTACGCGTCGTCGAAGGAAGGCCGCTACAAGGTCTACATCATCGACGAAGCGCACATGCTCACGCGGGAAGCGTGGAATGCGCTGCTGAAGATTCTCGAGGAGCCGCCGCCGGGCGTCGTCTTCGTCTTTGCCACCACCGAAGCGATGAAGATCCAGCAGACCGCCGCGCCGGTGCTGTCCCGGCTGCAGCGCTTCGATTTCCGGCGTATCGGTCCGGCGGCGATTCGCGCACGGCTCGCCGATGTGCTGCGGCAGGAGGGGATCGAGTTCGACGAGGATGCGCTCGTGATCATCGGGCGGCACGCCGATGGCGGCATGCGCGATGCGCTCTCGATGCTCGATCAGTGCCTCAGTTTCGGCGAGGGGCGCGTGACGGCGGTCCGCGTGCGCGAGATCCTCGGACTGCTCGACGACGAGCACTACGCCGAACTGCTGCGCGTCATCGCCGAGCGCGATGCCGCCGCTGTCTTCCCGCTGCTCGATCGCGTCGCCGACGCCGGCGGTGATCCGGCCGAATTTCTGGCTGGTGCGGCCGAGCTGCTCCGCGGGCTCCTGATGGTGCAGGTCGGCGCCGAGCCGAGCGATCTGACGGAAGCGGCCCGGGCGCAGCTCGAGAAATACAAGGATCAGCTGTCGGCCGGCGATGTGCTGCGCATGCTCGATCTGCTCGCCGAGCAGGAGCAGGCGATTCGCCGCAGCGGCAACCCGCGCCTCGTGGCGGAAACGCTGGTGCTGCGCTGGACGCTGCTCGACCGCATGGTGGACCTGGAACGGGCCCTCGCGGCGGTTGGTGGTGGCAGCCGATCAGGTGCGGCGGCGGCCAAGCCGGTCGCGGCTGTGGCGCGGCCAAGCACGCCCGCGTCGATGGCGGCTCCCGCGGCGCCTCGGATCGCCCCCGCCGTGCGGGAGCCGGTCGTGCGGCCGGCGGCGACGACGTCGGCCGCCGCACCCGTGCCCTCGGCCCGGCGCCAGGCCACGCCGACGGTGGCCTTCACGGAAGCGGGCATCAGCGGCGTCTGGCCGACGTTGGTCGAGCGCTCGCGAGATATTTCGCGCTTCCTCGCGGAGGCGTTGATGGCCTGCCGCATCGTGCAGGTCGATGCGCCGATCATTACGGTCGCGCTCGATGGCCCCAACTCCGCGCATGAGGGTGCCCTTGCGCGGTACGGTGCCGCGCTCGAGCCGATTCTTGCCGGCCTTCTGGGCGCCCGCGGGACGCTGCAGCTCGAGCAGAGCCTCGTCGGCCCGCCGCCGGCCCCGGATGCGCCGGCCCCGCGCACCTCCCGGCTCTCCGATGCGGATCTGAACGCGGAGCGGCTGGCGCGGCTGCGGCTCAAGGATCCGGCACTCGATGCTGCCGCCGCGGAGTTAGATTTGGAAATCGTGGATTAGTGCTCGCTCGGGGGAGAAATGGCCGCTTCGCAACTGACGGTGACCGACGATCGGACGGGGCTGACTGCCCGTCCGATCGTCGAGCGCGCGCGCGAGGCCTGAACCGATGGGAGCGATCGACAGTCTGATCACCGAATTGGCCCGTTTGCCCGGCATCGGCCGCAAAACTGCGCAGCGCCTCACCTTTCACCTGCTGCAGCAGCCGCGTGAGCAGGTGGACCGTCTCGCGCAGGCACTCGCCACGGTGGCGGAATCGGTGGCGCCGTGCGGCACCTGCGGCAATCCCACCGAAGTCCAGCCCTGTGCCATCTGCAGCGATCAGCGCCGGGACGAGGCGATTCTCTGCGTGGTCGAGGAGCCCGCGGCGATCGCCGTGGTCGAGCGGGCCACTGATTTCCGCGGCCGCTACCATGTGCTCGGTGGGCGCCTGTCGCCGCTCGATGGGGTGGGCCCGGAGTCGCTTCGCATCGACGGCCTGCTGGCCCGGGTGCGGCAGGGCGCGGTGCGCGAGGTGATTCTGGCCACCAATCCGTCGATGGAGGGCGAGGTGACCGCGACCTTCGTGCAGCAGGTGCTCGCGGCAAGCGGCGTCCGCGTGACGCGCCTGGCCCGCGGGCTCCCCATGGGCGGCGACCTCGAATACGTCGACAACGTGACGTTGGCGCACGCCCTCACCGCTCGGCAGGAGGTTCCGTAATGCGGACGCGAAGCAGCGTGATGATGCTTGGCCTCGCCGCCGGGCTGGCGGCCGGCTGGTTCTGGGGGCAGGCGCAGCAGGATCGTCATCGGACGGGGCTGTTCAGTGGCTCGCGGGCACGCCGCCTCGCGGCGCTCGGCTGGCTGGCGGGCGATGTGCGCATCGAGACGATGGCGCTGCTGCGCGACTACGTGAAGTGGGAGTCCGAGCCGCGGCTGCGCCGGCGCGGTGCGGCGCTGCTCGAGCGGCTCGAGGTCGATCTGGGGCTCAGCGCCGCATGATGGCGCCCGGCACGTCGTGGTACGTCGGTGCCGGTGAAGCGCGCGAGATCCGCGCGCTGCTCACGGATTTCCTCGCCGATACCGCGGCCAACACCGCGATGCTGCTCGATCGGGGCGGCCGTCTCGTCGTCTGTGAAGGCGAGCAACCGGCGTTCGATCTCACGACGTTCGCGTCGCTCGCCGCGGCGGACTACGGGGCGAACGATCAGTTGGCGCGGCTGCTGGGTGAGCCGGAGTTCAGCGGACTGGTGCATCAGGGCGAGCGCGACGCGATGCATCTCGCCGATGTGGGACGACAGCTCGTGCTGGTCACGCTCTTCGACGTGCGCACCACGCTGGGGCTCGTGCGCTGGCGCGCGCGGCCGGTGGTGCAGGCCCTCGCGGCACTCCTGCCGCGACTGCAGGGCCAGAATGCGGGGATGCCGGCAGCGGTCGTCTCCGCGGATTTCGCCTCGCAGGCCGAGGCCGAGATCGACAAACTTTTCGGCGGCTGAGGATCTCGCGACACGATGTCGATGATCAACTATGCCTCGCGCGAGATCAGCTGCAAGCTGGTCTACTACGGCCCGGGGCTTGGCGGCAAGACGACGAATCTCGAATTCGTCTACGAGAAGGTGGCGCCGGCGAGCCGCGGGAAGATGATCTCTCTCGCGACCGAAACCGAACGTACGCTCTTCTTCGATTTCCTCCCGGTCGACCTCGGCACCGTCCGCGGCTTCAAGGTGAAGTTCCACCTCTACACGGTGCCGGGACAGGTGTACTACAACGCCTCGCGCAAGCTCATCCTGAAGGGGGTGGACGGCGTCGTCTTCGTGGCGGACAGCCAGGCGGACCGCATGGAGGCGAACATCGAGGCGATGCAGAACCTCTACGACAACATGCAGCAGCACGGCTACGATCTGACGCGGCTGCCGTTCGTCATTCAGTACAACAAGCGCGACCTGCCGAGCGCGCTGCCGATCGCGGACCTGCAGCAGAACCTCAATCCGGGCTGGGTCGTCGACGATCTCGCACGCCAGAAGCCGCTGGCCGATCCGGTGCATGCCGGGGAGTGGCTGGTCAGCGAGCAGGACGGGCAGTGGATCGAACGGGCGCAGTGGTTCGAGGCGACGGCGATCACGGGCGAGGGCGTCTTCGATACGCTGCGTACGGTGAGCAAGCGCGTGGTGCAGGCGCTCGGCTGATGGCGGAGCGGGTCTGGACACTCCCGAACATCGTCACGGTCGTCCGGATCTGTTTCACGCCGGTCATTGCCCTGCTCCCGTTCATCGAAGGCTGGTGGCCGAAGTTCATCTGCTTCTGGCTCTTCGTGCTCGTCGCGCTCACCGACGCGCTCGACGGCTACCTCGCCCGCAGCCGCAATGAAATCACCGAGCTCGGCAAGCTGCTCGATCCGATCGCCGACAAGGCGCTGCTCTTCGCCGCGCTCCTGCCGATCTTCTGGCTCTCCCGCGTCCGCAGCAACGTCTACGACATTCCGGTGTGGGGCAGCATTCCGCTCTGGGTGACCCTGCTGCTCGTCGGTCGCGAACTGGCGATGACCGGCTTCCGCTGGTGGGCCTCGCGCCGCGGCGTGGTGATCGCGGCGGGTCGGGCGGGGAAGCTCAAGGCCGTCCTGCAGAGTGTCTTCATCGGCGCCATCATCCTCTGGTTCGCCTTCCGGGATGCGCGGAAGCCGATGGGGTGGGAGAACAACCGCTACGCCGCCTGGTGGAATGAATTCCACGGCGGGTTCGTGGCCGTGGCGCTCGCCATTGCGCTGTTCCTGACGGTCTATTCGTTCATCCTTTATCTCTACCACAACCGCGCCCTCTTCGTCGCGCGTGAAGACACAGGCGCTCGTGGATCTTGAAGTCGTCACGATCGGGACCGAACTCCTCCTCGGCTTCACGATCGATACCAATGCGGCCGAACTCGGCCGCGCCCTGTCCGCCATCGGCATCCGCATCGCGCGGCGCACCACCGTCGCCGACCGCCCGGAGGAGATCCGCGAAGCCGTCGACGCGGCGCTGGCGCGGACCCGCCTCGTGCTCACCACCGGCGGGCTCGGTCCGACGCGCGACGACATGACGAAGACGATCGTCGCAGAGCTCTTCGGGCAGTCGCTGACGTACGTCCCCGAGGTGTGGGACGATCTGTGCGAACGCTTTCGCCGCCTGGGGCGCGAGCCGTCCGAACGGAACCGCTGTCAGGCCGAGATTCCCGAACGTGCCGTCATCCTGCGCAACCGCTGGGGCACGGCACCGGGGCTCTGGATGGAGGATGCGCGCGGTGTCGTCATCATGCTGCCAGGTGTCCCGCTCGAGATGCGGATGCTGCTCCAGCACGAGGTGGTTCCGCGCCTCGCCGCGCGCGCGCCCGACCGCCTCATCACGTCCCGGGTGCTGCGTACCTCGCAGATCGCGGAGAGTTCGCTCGCGGACCTGATCGGTGATGCGGAAGATGCGTTGGCCCCCGTGTCGCTCGCCTACTTGCCGGGTACGGAGGGCGTGGACCTGCGGCTCACGGCGTGGAGCGTCACGGCGCAGGAGGCGGAGGCGTCGCTTGCGCGGGCGGCCGAGCTGCTGCGGTCACGCGTGGCACCGTGGCTGTACGCCGAGGGTGATCGCTCGCTGCCGGATGTCGTGCTGGATCTGGCCCGCGCATCCGGCCGAACCGTGGCGTTGGCGGAGTCGTGCACGGGCGGGCTCGTCGCGACGCGGCTGACGGATGTCGCCGGGAGCAGCGACGTCGTCCTCGGCGCGGTGGTGGCGTATGCCAATGCGGCGAAGACCGCGCTGCTTGGTGTGCCAGCGGCGCTCATCGCCGAGCACGGCGCCGTCAGCGAGGCCGTGGCGAGGGCGATGGCCGAAGAGGCTCGCCGGCACTTCGGCGCGGACCTGGCGGTCGCCGTGACCGGCGTGGCGGGTCCGGGAGGCGGCACCGAGGAGAAGCCCGTGGGGACGGTCTGGTTCGGCGTGGCCGATGCCGATGGGACGCGGGCCGTGCGACACGGCTTTCCGGGCACGCGTGCGGAGATCCGAACCCGCGCGTCGCAGACGGCCCTCTGGCTGCTGCGGGACGCATTAGCTTGAACCCCGATGTCACCTTTTGCTCGTCGATTCGTCTTCAGGACACCATGCGCCAATTGATCCGATTCGTGGCCGCCGCCGCTCTGCTCGCCGCCGCCGCACCGCTCGCTGCTCAGGGTCCCACCACGGCGGCACGCCGTGCGGTGGCCGGCCTGCGCGGCACCGTCTATGACTCGCTCGTCACCGACCAGACCCTCATCGGCGCCGAGGTCTTCCTCGAAGGCACCAGCGCCATCACCCGAACCGATGCCAAGGGGAATTACGCCTTCACGGGGCTCCCCGCCGGCAAGTACGTCGTCGGCTTCGGGCATCCGGCGCTCGATTCGCTCGGGATCACGCTGCCGGTGCGCGAGGTCGAACTCGCGGCCGGCACCACCGCCGTCCTGCCACTCACCACGCCCTCGCTGCGCACCATCTTCCCGCGCGTCTGCAACACGCCGCTGACGGAACGCAGCGGCCTCGTCATCGGCCGCATCACCGATGCCGACGCGGATACTGCGGTTGCGGGAGCGTTCGTCGAGGCCGAGTGGACCGCCTTCATTCTGCAGCGCGGCGTGACGCCCAAGAACACCGTGCAGACGGCGCGTGCCGAAACCGATGCAAGCGGCCGCTACTTCCTCTGCGGCATTCCGACCGATGTCGCCATCGCGGTGCGCGCGGGGCGTGACGGCAAGTTCGGCGCGCTGGTGCAGATCGAAATGGAAGGGAAGGGCGTGCTGCTCCGGAACCTGACGATCTCGCTGGGCGACCTCGCCGAGATGAAGACATCGGTGCCGGCGCCGTCCGTTCCCGGCGTGACGGCGGCGCGTGCCCCGGTGCCGGCAGTGGTGCGTGGCTCGGCCATGGTGGCCGGCGTGGTGCTCGACGCGACCGGCAGCCCGGTCTATGGCGCAGAGGTGCGTGTCATCGGCACTGACGCGGCGCCGGTCAAGACGAGTGAGCTGGGGGCCTACCAGCTCGGCGGCCTGCCGGCCGGCACGTCCACCGTGGAGGTCCGCGCGCTTGGCTACGGGCCGTATCGGACCCTCACGGAACTGCGTCGCGGGCGCTCCACCACCGTGGACCTCACGCTCAACAAGCAGGCCGTGCAACTCGCGCCGGTGAGCGTCACCGGCTACTCGACGCTCTTCGATCGCTCGGGGTTCGAGTTGCGCCGCAAGGCCGGCAACGGGTCCTTCATCACGGAAGAGGATATTCGCCGCCGCGCCGCGGTCCGCATCGAGGATGTCTTCCGCGGCATTCCGTCGGTACAGTTGATCCCGGTGGGACTCAGCGGGTATGCCGTCACGATTCCGCGCGCCGCGGGCCAGGCTGGCGTCTTCGCCGGCAGCACCTGCTATCCGTCGTATTACGTGGATGGCTCGCTCTTCGTCGGGCTCGATCCGCAGGTGAGCGGCGGCCTGCCGATTCCGCCCGAGGACGTGCGCGGCATCGAGGTGTACGCCTCGCTCTCGGCCGCGCCGCCGCAGTACGCCCGACTCGATAGCGGCTGCGGCATCATCCTCGTCTGGACGAAGCGCGGCGCCCCGAACGCCACATTCGACCGGGATTGACCCTACCCGGCTGACGGCCGGGACTGGCGACGCGGCGCGGGTGACCCCAACCTTGAGGGGTCCACTCGCGCCGCACGTCGTTTCGGAGGGGGAATCATGTCGACCTCGGGTCGCCGCGCTGGTCGTCTCCTGATGCTGGCCGCCGCTGGAGCAGCACCGCTGGCCGCGCAGCACGAGGTGGCGCATAGCACACGGTTGCAGGGTGTGGTTTTCGACTCGCTGTTTACCCGGCGCCCGCTCGCCGATGCGCAGGTCTGGGTCGAGGGTACCGATCAGTTCACGCGCTCCGATGCGCGTGGGCGCTTTGCGCTGGACGCGGTGCCGAGTGCGCGATACCGGGTGGTGGCGTGGCATCCGGCGCTCGATTCTGCGGGCTTCAGTGCGCCGATGCGGTTGGTGGATCTCACCGGCCTCCCGTCGGCCTTCCTCACCCTCGCGACGCCCGCCGCAACGACGGTGTACGCGCGCCAGTGCCCCGGAACGCGTCCACGGGCCTCCGGTGTGCTGCTGGGGAGCGTCCGCGATGCCGACGGCGCCACGCTGCCGCCCGGAGTCCGGCTCGAGGCGCGCTGGGTTGAGTTCGACATCGGTCGTCAGGGCGGACAGGCCGATCGGGTTGCGCAAGCACTCACCGATCAGGAGGGCCGGTTCCGCCTGTGTGGCGTGCCGAACGACGTCGCCGTGGCGGTGACGGCCATCGCGTCCGATGCGCGCAGTGCCGGGCCGATCGAGGTGCACCTGCGCCAGCGGGAAGTCGGGACGCAGCGCATCGAAGTTGCGCCCCCCGTGAGCGTGCCGGGCACGGGTGCGGTGCTGCAGGGACGCGTGCTCTCCAACGAAGGGCGGCCGCTCGCCGGCGCGGAGGTGCGTACCCTCGATCGCCGTCTGGCTACCCGGACCGATCCCTCGGGCAACTTCGCGCTGTATGACCTCACCGGCGGCAGCCACACCGTCGAGATTCGAGCCATCGGTTTTGCGCCGCGCCGTGAGCAGGCGAGCCTCCGTACGGGTGAACGGCGCTACCTCGACGCCGTGCTGGTACGGACGGCCGTGGCGTTGCCCGAGATTGCCGTGACCGGCCGGGCGCCGTCACCGCTCGACCTGAGCGGTTTTGAACTCCGCAAGCGCGGCGGCCGGGGCTACTTCCTCGATGACGAGGCGATCCGGAAGCGTCGTGCCGCCACGACCTCCGATCTCTTCGTGGGCATCCCGGGCGTGGAGGTGACGGCAACCGGCGGCGCCGGTATCGTCCTGTTCCGCCGTGCCGAAGGGCAGATCGGCAAATTCAACCGCGGAAGCTGTCTGCCGCAGTATTTTGTCGATGGCGTCGCGCGGCAGGTGGGCAGCGAGGACGCCGTGAGCGGGGAGTTCAATCCGATTGGCCAAGTCATCGGCGAGGTCGGCCTGCTGCAACTCGATGTGGGGCCGGGACAGTTGGTCCGGATCGAGGACTTGGCCGGCATCGAGGTGTACCGCGGGACGGCCGACGCGCCGCCGCAGTTCTCGAAGCTCGATGCGGGGTGCGGCGTGATCGTGATGTGGACGCGCCGAGGCAAGCCGACGGCCTGGTATCGCGAGCAGGATGCGCCGCCCACCGACCCGCTGCCCGAACGGAACTCGCCGTGACGGCGCGTCGCGCTGACGTACCCTGAAACTTTCCTGCCTTTTCGGCCGTGTTGCCGGGCACGCGGGTTGCCCTGTGCATCGCCATGACGTCCCCGACTCTGACCAACGACTGCCATGACTGATCCGACGCTCGCCTCCGACGAATCGATCCCCACCATCCCCGCCGCCGAGGCAATCCTGGGCGAACTGCCCTCGCTGCAGCAGGAACTCGAAGAGCTGAAGGACCGGCATGTGCGGTTGGCCGCCGAGTTCGACAACTACCGCAAGCGCGTGATGCGCGAGCGGGCCGAACTCGAGGATCGTGCTCAGGCGAAGTTTGTCGCCCGGCTGCTCGATGCGCTTGACGATCTGGATCGGGTCGCCGCAAGTGACCCGGCGACGACGACGCTGGAGGCCGTGCGCGGCGGCGTCGATGCGGTGCACAAGAAGCTGGTGAAGGAACTCGCGGCGGCGGGTGTCGAGCGCATCGACCCGGCGGGTGTCGCATTCGATCCGGCGCTGCACGAGGCCGTGTCGATCATTCCGGCGCCGGATGCCGCACAGGAGCGGGTGGTCTCGGCGACCTTCCAGAGCGGGTACGTGATGAAGGGCCAGCTGGTGCGGCCGGCTCGCGTGCAGGTCTTCTCGACCGAGGGTAGCCTCTAACGTGGCTGCCAAGGACTTCTATCAGGTACTTGGTGTCGCCGATTCCGCGTCGCCCGATGAGATCAAGAAGGCCTATCGGAAGCTCGCGAAGCAGTACCACCCCGATGCGAATCCCGAGGACCCGAAGGCGGCCGAGCGCTTCAAGGAGCTCTCGGAGGCGCACGGCGTACTCGGCGACGCGGAGAAGCGGGCCAAGTACGATCAGATGCGGCGTCTGGGCGCGTTCGATGCGGCGCCGAGAAGTGGCGGTCCGCGCGGCAGCACCGGCGCGAGCGGTCCCACCGCGGCTGATTTCGACGTCAGCGGCTTGGGTGGTCTGGGCGACATCTTCTCGAGCATCTTCGGCGGACGCGCGCGCCGCGAGAGCACGCAGCCGGAGGCCATCGAGGCGAATGTCGAGGTGCCGTTTCGCGTCGCGGCCATCGGTGGCAAGGTACCGGTGACGATCCCCGTGACCGAGACGTGCCCGCAGTGCGGCGGAACCGGCGGTGCGCCCGGTGCCACGATCTCGACGTGCGATGAGTGCAGCGGTCGAGGGACCGTGAGCTTCGGGCAGGGCGGCTTTGCCGTGAACCGGCCGTGCCCGAAGTGCCGTGGCAAGGGCCGCATGGCCTCGGCGCCATGCCCGGGCTGCCGCGGGATCGGCGAACTGCGCCGCGACAAGAAGGTGATCATCACCGTGCCGCCGGCCACCGACACCGGCACCAGGATGCGGTTGCGCGGGCAGGGTCAGCCGGGCACTGCAGGAGGCCCGCCGGGCGATGTGGTGGTGACGTTCCAGGTGCAGGCGGATCGCTTCTTCAAGCGCGATGGGCTCGATCTGCTCTGCGAAGTGCCGATCAACGTGGCGCAGGCGGCGCTCGGTGCGCAAGTGAACGTGCGCACCATCGACGGCAAGAAGGTCGCGGTCAAGGTGCCAGCGGGGACGCAGCCCGGCCGACGGTTCCGGCTGAAGGGCTTCGGGCTGATGAAGAACGGCCAGAAGGGCGATCAGCTGGTCGAGGTCGCCGTGTCGGTGCCGGAAGCGCTCACGGAAGAACAGCAGACGCTGCTCCGGCAGTTCGCGGACGCGGCAGGGCTCGCCTACTAGCGGTCGTCGTGCGGTGGCGGCCGGATGCGCTTGCGCGTGCGGCGCTGGCGGCTACATCATACCCCCGAATTCCACCAAGGATTGGCGAGCCCGTGCTGCGCGACCTCAAGTTCGACGACCTCTCCGATAAAGATGTGATGTCCCGTGTTTCCGCCACGTCGGCGGAGACGCTCACGTTCGGCGCCATCCAACTGGACAGCGCCGGCGTGGTGCTGTCGTACAACACGGTGGAGACGCAGATTACCGGGCGCATGGCCGCGGAGGTGATCGGGCGGAATTTCTTCGAGGAGGTGGCGCCGTGCACGCGGACGCCGGAGTTCCGCGACGCGTTCTTTGCCGGGGTGCGGGCGGGCACGCTGGACAAGCGCTTCCGCTACACCTTCGATTTCCGCATGAATCCCACGCCGGTCGAGGTCCACCTCAAGCGGGCGGTGGCCGGCACGACGTACTGGATCTTCGTGAAGCGGTTGTCGACGCCGGCCTAGCGGCGCGCCGTCAGGCTACGCGCCGCGCCGCGAAGAGGTTGCGCAGGCGCTGGGCGATATGTCCGAGCGGCAGCACTTCGACGGCGGCCCCGAGCCGTACCGCGGTGCCCGGCATGCCCCACACCACGCTGCTGGCCTCATCCTGCGCGATGGTGTGCGCACCGGCCTCGCGCATCTGCAGCAGCCCGGCGCCCCCGTCGGCGCCCATGCCGGTGAGCACCACACCGATCGCGTTGGCACCCGCGTGCCGCACCACCGATTCGAACATCACATCCACGGCCGGCCGCTGCCGATGTACCTGCTCACTTTGCGTCAGCCGGCAGATCCAGCGGTTGGTGCCGCGCGCCACGACGAGGTGGTAGCCGCCTGGTGCCACGTACGCGTGGCCCTGCAGGATCGGTTGGCCGTCCTCGGCCTCGTGCACGGTCATGGCGCTGCAGTCGTTCAGTCGCTCGGCGAAGCGCCGGGAGAACATGGCCGGGATGTGCTGCGTGATCACGGTGCCGGGCGTGTCGGCCGGCAGCGCCTCGACGACCTCGCGGATCGCTTCGGTGCCGCCGGTGGAGCCGCCGATTGCCAGCAGGAAGCTTGCATGCCGCGCACTGGGAGCGGTGACGGGGGCGGCCGGGCGCGCGCGCGGCGCTGCGGGTTGCGAGGCCCGCACGCGTGCCCGCGCCGCGGTCTTCAGCTTCTCGAGGAGTTCCTCCCCAGCCGCCGCGAAGTCCTCGGGGGAGGTGCCGGACGGCTTCGCGATGTAGTCCACCGCACCCAGCTCCAGGGCGCGGAGCGTGACGTCGGCTCCCCGCTCGGTGAGCGTGGACACCATCACGGTCGGAATGGGCCGGAGCCGCATGAGGTTGCCGAGGAAGGTCAGCCCGTCCATACGCGGCATCTCGATGTCGAGCGTGAGCACATCGGGCCGGGTGGCCTTGATCAGATCACGGGCCTCGAACGGGTCGCAGGCAGCTCCGACGACCTCGAAGGCGGGGTCGGCGCTGATCAGGGCGGTGAGGAGCTCGCGCACGAAGGCGGAGTCATCGACGATGGCAACACGGATAGGGGGCATTGCAACGGCCTCAGAAGAGATCCACGGAGCCGGCGACAGGTTCATCGGCAAGCTTCCGTTGGTAGGCGAGTTCGCGCTGCGCCAGCGTGTCGTTGGGCAGCAACTTGAGGTAGCGCACACGAACCCGGCCGGAGCGCGGGTCGTAGTAGACCTTCCGCGGATGCGGGCCGCCGAGGTCCTCCGCAACCGGCGTGATGCCTTCCGACTGCAGATAGCTCTGTACGAAGTCGATGTTGGTCCGCCCCACGTCGGTCAGCACGGCCAGCACGCACCCGCCGCCGAAGAGCTTCACCTCCAGCCGCTCGCGCTGCCCGCCACGCTTGAGGATCTCGTTGATCAGCGACTCCATCGCGAAGTTGCCGTAGCGTGTCGAAAGCCACGCGTCGGCACGCTCGCCGGCGCGGGTGCCGGTCTCGCTCACCGGCAGCATGAAGTGATTCATGCCGCCCACGCCGAGCTGCGGATCGCGCACGCAGGCCGAGACGCACGAGCCGAGGACCGTGACGATCTGCTCCCCCGCCTGCGTGACGAACACTTCGCCGGGCAGGATCTTCGCGGCGAAACGTTCCTGCCGCGGATCCCAGTAGCGGGCGATCTGCCCGAACCCCGGCAGCGCCGGCGGCAGGCGCGGCGGCGCGGCCGTGGGCATTACCGGAGCTTCCGATAGATCGTGCGGCCCACCGACTCGAAGCGGTCGGAGACCTGGTACAGGCTCTCGGCATGCCCGAGGTACAGCAGACCCTCGGGCTGCAGGATGTCGGCGATGCGGTCAAAGAGGCGGCGCTGCGTCTCCTTGTCGAAGTAGATCACCACATTGCGGCACATCACGATGTCGAACTTGCCCTTCATCGGCCACGGTTCCAGCAGGTTCACGCGCTGAAACATGAGCCGGGCCGCGACCTCGGGTCGCACGCGGACATGGCCGGCGTGCTGGCCGGTGCCGCGGAGGAAGGCCCGCGAACGCAGCGCGGCGGGTACGGACGCGATCCGGCTGTCCTCATACACCCCGCGGCGGGCCTGCGCGAGCACGTCGGAGTCGATGTCGGTCGCGAGAATGCGTGCATCCACGTCCGGCCGCTGCCGCAACGCTTCGTGCAGCGTTATCGCAAGCGAATATGGCTCCTCGCCCGTCGATGCGGCGCACGACCAGATCCGCAGCCGTGCGCCCTCGCCACGTTCCGCCAGCAGGCGCGGCAGCACGTCTTCTGCGAGGTGCGTGAAATGGTGCGGCTCGCGGTAGAAGGCCGTGAGGTTGGTGGTGATGGCGTTGATGAACGCCGTCATCTCGGCTTTGTCGCCGCTGCGGAGCAAGTCCGCGTAGGCACCGAGGTCGGAGAGCCCCAGTCGGCGGGCACACCGGGCCAGCCGACTGTAGACCATTTCCTGCTTGGCATCCGCGAGGCGGATGCCCGTCTGCTGGAACGCGAGGCCCTGGAAGTAGCGGAAGTCCTCGGCCGTGAACGCGAACTCGCGCTCGGTGGCGACGCCTGCGGTCATGCGATGCCCCCATGGTGCTGGCGGCGGCCGGCCGTAGCCGACCGCCGCCAGCGGTTCAGAACTCCGCCCACTCCCCGTCGTCGCCCTGCGCCGCGACGGGCGAGGGTCGGGCTGCACGGACCGGCGCCGCCGGCACCTTCGCCCGCGCGACCGGGGTACGCATTGGTGCTGCGACCGCCTTCGGAGCGGGCCGCCCGCGGACTACCGGTGCGTGGTGCACCTCCGCGCGCGGGGTATCCGTCTTGAAGAAGGAGATCAGCTCCGCGAGGCCCTTCGCCTGCTCGTCGAGCGCTTCGGCCGCGGCGGCAGCCTCTTCCACGAGGGAGGCGTTCTGCTGCGTCACCTCGTCCATCTGCGTGATGGCCTGATTCACCTGCTCGATGCCGACCGACTGCTCCTGGCTGGCTCCGGCGATCTCGGCGATGATCGCGCTGACCTTCGACACCGAGGCGACGATCTCCTCGAGCGTCTTCCCCGAGGCATCGACCAGCTTCGAGCCCTCGCTCACCTTCTCGACGCTGTCGTTGATCAGCGTCTTGATCTCCTTCGCGGCGCCGGCGCTGCGCTGTGCCAGATTGCGCACCTCGGCGGCGACGACCGCGAAGCCGCGGCCCTGTTCACCGGCGCGGGCGGCCTCGACTGCCGCGTTGAGCGCGAGCAGGTTGGTCTGGAACGCGATCTCGTCGATCACGCTGATGATGTCCGCGATCTTCTTGCTGGCGGTGTTGATCGCACCCATCGCGGTGACGGCGTTGCTCACCACGCTCCCACCCTTCTGGGCCTGCTCCCGCGCGCCGGTAGCGAGCTGATTGGCGACCTTCGCGTTCTCGGCATTCTGGCGGACGGTGCTGGTCAGCTCTTCGATGCTCGAGGCCGTCTCCTCCAGCGAGGAGGCCTGCTGCTCGGTGCGGCGGCTGAGGTCGGCATTGCCGTTCGCGATCTCCGTCGACGC